>OGIV01001888.1_pt1 | contig 11357 bp, 6 predicted proteins | sample 1571861 | NCBI WGS metagenome assembly OGIV01 (sample SAMEA2582099, study PRJEB24529) | metagenome | biome: Human gut stool | place: China | collected 2011 | reverse complement strand
CCGGCAAGGCCAATCTGGTGGAGCCGATGATGATCGCCGCTGTGGCCGCCGGTGCCGACGGTCTGGAGGTGGAAGTCCACTATGATCCCCGCCACGCCTGGAGCGATGGCGCACAGTGCCTGACCCCGGATGCCTTTGCACAGGCCATGGCAAAGTGCCGTCAGGTCGCATGGGCCATTGGCCGGGATATGTAACACGATGAACGGCCTCACCCTCTCAGTCAAAGCCTGACGGCTTTGCCAGCTCTCCCAAAGGGAGAGCCTCTGGCGAAACCACAGACCTTGCGGTGGACTGCCAAGGCCTCGCCCTTTGGGAGAGGTGGCAGCGCAAAGCGCTGACGGAGAGGGCGAGCCAGGTAAAGTAACACGATGAACATTACGATAAAATCAAGCCGGACGGTGGGCGGCAACATCGCCGCGCCGCCCAGCAAAAGCATGGCTCACCGGGCGGTGCTCTGCGCGGCGCTGGCAAAGGGGACCTCCCATCTCCATCATCTTGCTTTCAGCAAGGATATCTCCGCCACGCTGGGCGCGGCGGGCCGACTGTGCGCCCGTGTCACCACCGGGGAAAACGACGCGGTGGTGGAGGGGCTGGGCCGCTTTCTGCCGGTTGATGCCCCCGTGGACTGCTGTGAGAGCGGCAGCACCCTGCGCTTCCTCATCCCGCTGGCCAGCCTGACCGGGCAGGAAGTGACTTTTACAGGCCGTGGGCGGCTGATGGAGCGGCCCCAGTCGGTCTACAAAACGCTGTATCAGCAGCAGGGCCTGCGCTTTGAGCAGGGCGCGGACCGCCTGACTGTGGAAGGTGCCCTGACCCCGGGCGAATACGAGCTGGCGGGCAACGTGTCCAGCCAGTTCATCAGCGGGCTGCTGTTTGCCCTGCCCCTTCTGGGCGGCACCAGCACCCTGCACCTCATCCCGCCCGTGGAGAGCCGGAGCTACATCGATATGACCCGCGCGGTGCAGCACGCCTTTGGCGTGGAGAGCCGCTGGCTGGATGAGAACACGCTGGAAATTCCCGGCGGGCAGCACTATCTTCCCGATGATTACACCGTGGAGGGCGATTACAGCCAGGCGGCTTTTCCTGCCGTGCTGGGCGCTGTGACCGGCGGTGTGGCCATCACCGGCCTGTCTGAGGAGACTTTGCAGGGCGATGCGGCCATTCTGGAGATCCTCCGGCGGTGCGGTGCAAGATTCACCCGCACCGGGCAGGGCGTGGTGTTTGAAAAGGCCCCGCTCCACGGAACGGACATCGACCTTGCCGACTGCCCCGACCTGGGCCCCGTGCTGATGGTGCTGGGCCTGCTGTGTGAGGGCACCACGGTCATCCGCAACGCCGAGCGTCTCCGCATCAAGGAGAGTGACCGCATTGAGGCCATGGAGACCGAGCTGCGGGCCTGCGGCGGGCAGCTGGAGAGCGAGGGCGGCACCATTACCATCCATGGGGGTGCCGGAGCGCTCCATGCCCCGGAGCAGCCGCTTTCCGGCCACAACGACCACCGCGTGGTGATGAGCCTTGCGGTGCTGGCGCTGGCCGCCGGGCTGGCTCTGCCCATCAGCGGGGCCGAGGCCGTTGCCAAGAGCTGGCCGGATTTTCTGGAAGCCATCAAGCTTTTGGGTGCGGAGGTGGAACATGTTGGATAAATCAAAGCGTTATCTCATTGTGGGCCTGGGCCTGCTGGGCGGCAAGTACGCCTTGGAGCTGAGCAGGGCCGGGTTCCATGTGGACGGCATCAACCGCAGCGAGGGCCATCTGCAGTATGCCCTCGACCACGGCTATATCGCCAGCGGCAAGACCCACGATTTTGAGGATCTGGTGCGTCAGGCCGATCACATCATCTTCGGTTTGTACCCCACGGCCCTGATCGAGTGGTTCCGGACTTACGGCCACCTGCTGAAGGAGGGCTGCATCTTTACCGATGTGTCGGGCGTAAAGACCGGTCTGGTGGAGCCCATTCAGGCCATGTGCAGGCCGGGCGTGGAGTTCATTGCCAGCCACCCCATGGCGGGCCGTGAGACTTCCAGTGTGGAGCACGCCGCCGAGGTGAATTTTGCCCCGGCCAACTTCATCGTGACTCCCACAGAAAAGAACACCCCGGAGGCCGTTCAGTGGGCCAGGGAGCTGGCCGAGGTGCTGGGCTTCAAGCATATCTGCACCCTGACAGTGCAGGAGCATGACAGGATGATCGGCTATGTCAGCCAGCTCTGCCATGCCATCGCTGTCAGCCTGATGTGCGCCAACGACAATACCTCGCTGTGCGAGTACACCGGGGATTCTTTCCGGGACCTGACCCGCATTGCACGCATCAACGATAAGATGTGGGCGGAGCTGTTCCTCTGGAACAAGGGAAACCTCATCTCCGAGATCGACCAGTTCAGCGGGGCGCTGAACGAGATGCGCAACGCCCTGGTGGCCGATGACCGGGAAAAGCTGGAGGAGATGTTCCGCCTGTCCACCCAGCGCCGCGCGGCGTTTGATAAGAAAGCGCCGTAACCTTTTCAGCACACAGCACTGCTGTTTTTTTCCAGCTCCCCTGCTGGGGAGCTGGAAGCGAGACTGAGAGGTTTGGCACAACACGAAAAAATGAGGTGTACCGAATGCCCAAACAGGAAGGCCAGAAATCCAAGCTGCTGGCGCTATTGCGCATTTTTGAGCAACAGACCGATGAAAACCACCTGCTGAACGTGCCGCAGCTGGTGGAGCTGCTGGAGGCGCAGGGCATCCGCTGTGAGCGCAAGAGCGTGTACAGCGATATTGAGGCACTGGGTGCGCTGGGCTATGACATCAAGCTGCGCCGGGGCCGGGGCGGCGGGTATTTCCTTGCCAGCCGCACCTTTGATCTGGCGGAGCTCAAGCTGCTGGTGGATGCCGTGCAGGCAAGCCGGGTGGTATCCGGCACCACGAGCAGGCGGCTGATCCACAAGCTGGAAAAGCTCTGCTCCAACTACGAGGGCAGCCAGCTGCAGCGTCAGGTCTATGTGGAGGGCCGCCCCAAGACCGACAGCAAGAGCCTGCTGTACAGCATCGATGCCCTGCACGAGGCCATCAACAACGGTAAAATGGTGGAGTTCCTCTACAGAAAAGCCGACAGCCGCGAGAAAGAGAAAAGGATCGTCAGCCCGTGGCAGCTGGCCTGGGAGAACGGGTGCTACTACCTCATTGCCTTTGCCGATGAAAAGGGCATCCGCCATTACCGGGTGGACAAGATGAGCGGGGTCCGGGTGCTGGATGCGCCCCGGCGGGGTCAGGAGCAGTTTGCGGATCTTGACCTGCCTGCTTATCTGCGCAAGCACTTTGGAATGTACGGCGGGCCGGAGCATCGCGTTACCCTGCGGTGCACCGCTGATCTGCAAGGTGCCATGCGGGAGCGCTTTGGCGCAACGCCCATGTTCCTGCCCGAGGAGAATGGCTGCTTCCATTTTGATGTCCCCATCTGCGTCAGTGACCAGTTCTACGGCTGGGTCTGCGGCTTTGGCGGCAAGATAGAAGTGGTTGCCCCGCCCGAAGTGCGGCAGGGAATGCGGGAGATGACCGCCCGGCTGGCAGAACAGCATCAATAACAAAAAAGGACTGCGAAAGCAGTCCTTTTTGTGTGTTTACGGTTCCTTCAATTCCAGATCACTGGGCAGGATCAGATCCAGCGCGGCGGCAGGCTCGGCCACGAGGCGGCGGCTCTGGTGGAAGATGGCTTTTTCCAGTGTGTTGCGGGCAAGGCGGCCATTGCCGGCAGTGCGGGCATCGGCTGCCTGCCAGCGGGCATAATAGCCCAGCAGGGGTTCGGTGCAGCTTTCGGCCAGACGATACCCCTTGTTCTTTGCCTGAACGTGGGTGATCTGCAGCAGCTCCTCAGCGGTGTAGTCCGGAAACTCGATCTTGTTGGGGAAACGGCTGGCAAGGCCGCTGTTGGCGGTGAGGAAGGTCTCCATCTCCTTGGTGTAACCTGCCAGAATGACGACCAGCTCATCCCGGTGATCCTCCATCCCCTTCACCAGCGTGTCGATGGCTTCCAGCCCGAAGCTGTCCTGTTCACCCCGGTAGAGGCTGTATGCTTCGTCAATGAAGAGCACACCGCCCAGAGCGCTCTCGATGACGCTGTTGGTCAGGGGAGCGGTGTGGCCGGTGTAGCGGCCTACCAGGTCGGCACGGGTCACCTCCACCAGCTGCCCGCCCTTGAGGGCACCGATGGCTTTCAGGTATTTCGCCACCAGCCGGGCAATGGTGGTCTTGCCGGTGCCGGGGTTTCCGGTGAAGATCATGTGCATGGACAGGCTGGCCGTTTTCAGCCCGGCAGCGGCCCGGCGCTGCTGTACCTGCAGGTTGTCGGCCAGACCGAACACATATTCTTTCACGGGAGCAAGGCCCACCAGTTCGTTGATCTCGGCCCGGATGGCATCCAGTGCGCCGGTGTAGGCGGCAGGCAGCAGGTCGAACAGGGGCTGGTCTGCGCCGTCGTTCAGGCGGAACAGCACCCCTTCCGGCCCGGCGGTCAGGGCCGCCGTGCCGGACAGGGTCTTGTCCGTGCGCAGGCAGTATTCGCTCAGGGCGCGGAAGATACGGTCACAGCATTCGGCCAGCCCGGCGGCACCCTTCTGCGCGGTGCACTGGGCCGCGACATAGTCCCGCACGTCGGCCCCGGCGGAAAGGGTCAGCCCCAGCCGGGTGCGGATCTTCTGGGCCAGCGCGTTGAGCTGCTGCGCGGCAAGGGCGGCCAGGTCCTCCCGGGTGTAGGGGGCCGTTTCGCAGACATCCCCCAGCGCCGACACCAGCGCCGCGCCGAATTTGTCGGCCAGTGCCTCCCGGCCCTTGTGGGAGTAGAAGATGAGGTATTTGCCGCAGGGGTCGATGCGGCTGACGGCTCCCGGGGCCAGCGCCGTGCCTGCATCCACAAGGATGCCCTCTTTGTTTACGAGATACCGGCTGGACAGGGGGGCGCTGCCCTTGACGGCCAGATCGGACAGGGTCTTCAGAAAGCCGGGATAACAGCTCTCGTAGTGCTCAAAGGCAAGGATCTCCCCGGGTGCGTGCAGGGCAGCGTAGAGGTCCTGCAGGAAGAGCTTCTCGGCTCCGGAATTGGGGTAAAGGGCCAGATCCAGCGTGGCGATCCTGTCGCTCTGCAAAAGGCCCCGGGCCGCCATGCAGCGGGCAGTTTCTTCCAGTGCAAAATGCCTGCCTGTGCCTGCCCCGCCTGTGAGCAGGATGACATTGCGGGCGGCGGGGGCTTCGGTGCCCAGCACAAAGGGGCGGCGCATGGCCCGCACCACGCTGTCCACAAAAGCATCCTGCCCCAGCACCGTCTGTTTGACCTCGGCGGCAAGGCCTTCAAAGCTGCCCAGGTGCTCCGGCTTCACGTCGGTGGTGCCTCTGGCCAGCAGGCCTTCGTCCTCCATGTCCCGCAGCATCTGGCGGCTGCTTTCCAGCGCGGCGGCGGTGGCATCGCTCTGGGTTTTGAGCTGGGCGTTCTGCTGCTTCAACAGCTCGTCCAGCCGTTTCTGCTGTTCCAGAAGCGCCGCGTTCAGGTCGGGCAGGGCGGCGCTGCCGCCTGTTTTGGGTGCAGAAGTGCCGGGGGCGGCCTTGAATCTGCCCCCCGGGCCGAACACGCCGTTCATCAGACTTTCCCAATCATCGGTGTATGCCATAAAACTTCCCTCCGTGCAGTGTTTTTTCTTTCAGTATAGTGGAGTCTGGTACGTTTTGCAAGGAAAGGGTTGAAATAAAGGACAAAGTTCGTTACACTATTGTCAAACGAAAGGATGGATTGCCATGGAGCCAAGAACACCTGCTGAATGGAAGACGCTGTTTGAGAGCGAAGCCTTTGCCCGCCAGACGGAATACTACGGCCCGCTGGGGGTGGAGTATACCCCCGCCGGGACGCACCTGCGCCTGTGGGCTCCCACGGCAAAACAGGCAGCAGTGAACCTGTACCGCCGGGGCACCGGCGGGGCCTGTGTGGGCACCCTGCCCCTGCAGCAGCAGGACAAGGGTGTGTGGAGCGTCTATCTGCCCGGCGACCAGCACGGGAAATACTACGATTTCACCCTTACCACCCCGTTTGGCACCTGCAATGCAGCGGACCCTTACGCCCGCTCGGCCGGGGTGAACGGGGTGCGCAGCATGATCTTTGACCCGGCCCGGGTGGACCCGCAGGGCTGGGAGCGGGATGTGCGGCCGGTGATCCCACCGGCCCGCCGCAGCGTGTGGGAGGTCGGCGTCCGGGATTTCTCGCAGGACCCGGCCAGCGGCGTGCACACAGCCTGGCGGGGCAAATTCCTGGCCTTTACCCAGCAGGGCACGACCCTGAGCAGCGACGGCATCCACCCCACCTGCCTGAATTACCTCAAGCGGCTGGGGGTGAGCTATGTCCAGCTCATGCCCATCTTCGATTTTGGCAGCGTGGACGAGAGCCGCCCCCTGACCCGGCAGTATAACTGGGGCTACGACCCCACCAACTTCAATGTGCCCGAGGGCAGCTACTCCACCGACCCCACCCGGGGCGAGGTGCGGGTGCGGGAGTGCAAGCAGATGATCGCGGCCCTCCATGCGGCGGGCATCGGCGTTGTAATGGACGTGGTGTATAACCACATGTACCGCTCCGACAATGTGTTGAACCGGGCGGTGCCCCTCTACTACTTCCGTCAGAACGATGACGGCTCCCTCTCCAACGGCAGCGGCTGCGGCAACGAGTTTGCCTCCGAGCGGCCCATGGCCCGGCGCTATCTCATTGATTCGGTGCTCTATTGGGCGCGGGAATATCACATCGACGGCTTCCGGTTTGACCTGATGGGCCTGTATGACGTGGAGACCATGAACCTCCTCCGGGCTGAACTGGACAAGCTGCCCGGCGGGCGGGATATCCTGATGTACGGTGAGCCGTGGCAGGGCGGCTGCAGCGCCCTGCACCGATACGAGGCCAACAAGAACAACCTGAACATGCTGAACGAGCGCATCGGCATCTTTTGCGACAACACCCGGGATGCCATCAAGGGCGGTTGCTTCGATGCCCGGGAGCCGGGCTATGTGGAGGGCAGGCCGGGGAGTTTCTGGGATATCGGTGCTTCGGTGGCGGCGTGGTGCCGCAGTGAAAAGCTGCCGCCCCACGCCCCGGGGCAGATCATCAGCTATGTCTCGGCCCACGACAACTTCACCCTGTGGGATAAGCTCCTGATGGTGCGCTACGCCCGCCCGGAGTTTGCCGCTGTGGACAAGACCGCCCTGGCCCAGAACCGGCTGGCGGCGGGCATCTACCTGACCAGCATGGGCCTGCCTTTCTGGCAGGCGGGCGAGGAGTTTGCCCGCACCAAGAAGGGGCAGGGCAACAGCTACCGCTCCAGCCCGGCCCTCAACCGGCTGGACTGGCACCGGGCCGAACAGTTCCACAGCCTTGTGGATTACTACCGCGGGCTCATTGGTCTGCGGGCGGCGTTCCCCCGGCTGGGCGCGCTGGACAAGGCCAGCCCTGCCGCCATCGAGTTCTTCCCGCTGGAACAGCCTCTTGTGGGCTGGCGGCTCCCCGCCCAGTGGGGCGACGGCGCGGCATGGAGCGCCCTGTGCGTCTACTATAACCCCACCGAGACGGCGCAGGTCGTCACCCTGCCCGGCGGCAGCTGGAAGCTGCTGAGCGACGGCATCTCCTCCAGCCTGTGGCGGGGCAGCAGCCGTATCTGCACCGGCCAGACCGTTCTCCTGCCCCTGAGCGCCACCGTGTTCGGGCAGGTATAAAAATACGGTCTGCCGTTGCTTGACAATCTGCAATTGAAAATCCCCTGACCAGTTCACGCCGGTCAGGGGATTTTTGATTTATGGATCAGGAAAAAGATTGGGGAGGATCAGGAGTTTTTCTGTGCCTGCTGGGTCTGGGCGTTCTTCTCGCCCAGAGTCAGGCTGACGGTCTGCATCTGGCCTTCCCGGGCCACGGTGATGGAAAGGGTATCACCGGCGGCGTGCTGCTGGATCAGGGTGCCAAGGTCGTCCTTCTGGGCGATCTCGGTGCCGTCGATGCTCACGATGCGGTCACCGGTCTTCAGGCCGGCCTTGTCGGCGGGGCCGCCCTGCACAACATCCACAACGTAAACGCCGTAGGCATTGACGTTGAGCTGTGCGGCGGTCTGGGCATCGGTCACAGCCAGATAGGTGATGCCCATGTAGGGGCGGCCGGAGACATAGCCGTTCTCCAGCAGATCCTGTGCCACCTTGATGGCATCGTTGATGGGGATAGCGAAGCCCAGACCCTCTGCATCGCTGGAGGAGGACTTTGCGTTGACCAGACCGATGAGCTCACCGTTCATGTTGAACAGGCCGCCGCCGGAGTTGCCGGGGCTGACAGAGGCATCCATCTGGATCAGGGACATGGTGTTGGTGGAGCTGGTGCCCTGGATGGTCACGCTGCGGTTCAGGGCGCTGACGATGCCGCTGGTCACGGTGCCGCCCAGCTCACCCAGCGGGTTGCCCACGGCCAGCACGCTCTCGCCCACGGCAAGGCTGTCGCTGTTGCCAACGGTGGCGGGGGTCAGGTCGGTGGCATCGATCTTGAGGACAGCCACATCGCTGGTGTCATCCTCGCCCACCACAGTGGCGGGGTAATCGGTATCGCCGATGGTCACGGTGATGTTGGACGCGCCGGACACAACGTGCGCACAGGTCAGGATATAGCCGTCGGAGCTGATCACGACACCGCTGCCAGCGCCGCTCTCCACCTGGTTCTGGCCGTACCAGGACCACTGGGAGTAGACCACCTGCTCGGTGGTGATGACCACAACGCTGGGGCTGACCATCTCAGAGACCTGAGCGGTGGTCATGCCGGAAGCGGTGTTCACTGCGGAGGCAGAGCCGGAATCACTGCTGGATGTGGAGGAAGGTGCCACCTGCTGGATGACCACCTTGCCGCCTGTGTTGCCCACCCGGGCTCCCACAAAGCCGCCGACAAAGCCCATGGCTGCGGCCAGCACCAGCGCAACTGCACTGCGGGCGATATTGCCGTTTTTCCGGCGGTGCTTTTTGGGAGGCTGCTTGGGGCTTCCCTGTGCGGCATGATACCGGGGGCTTTCCGGGGGCGGCACTGCGCCGCCATCGCTGCCGCCGTTGGGCTCGGCCTGGGGGGCAGCCTGTGCGGCCTCGCCGTAGGTACCTGCCGTGTTGGCGGTGTTCATGCCGGAGGAGCCGACGTTGGGGTAGCCGGTCTCGCCGGTCTGGCTATGTTCAGAGGAATAATCGTATTCCCACTTGTTCTCGTTATCCATACTGGTTACTTCCTTTCTCAAAGGGAATGGTTCGGAGGGGGCGCTCTGCCGCACCTCCTTGGAACTGTTTCTATTGTATCCGGTAATTGTGAAAAGGAATCGCTGACCGGGTGAAGAATATGTGAAATAAGGTCGCAGCGGGAAGCCTTGACAGCGGCGCGGGGGCTTGGTATTTTAAGGGTGCAGCGCAGAAGCCGGCAACGTTGCGAAACCTCTCCGTCATCTTCGCTTTGTGAAACCTCTCAGTCGCGGGCGCTGCCGCGACAGCTCCCCTAATAGGGGAGCCCTTGGCAGAGGATTTGTTTTTCGCAATGATCGCTGGCGCTCCAAAACCAATGCCTGCCGCAGGGCAAACAGGAGCGAAGCGATGATGACGGAGAGGTTAGCCCAGCAGGGCAAGTCCGCGAAAGGAGCAAATTATGAAACTGGAAAAGACCCCGGGCGGTTATGCCCTGTATAAAGAGAAAACCATCATTGGCACCTGCCAGGCCCGGCCCACGGAGCAGGGCGCGGACATCACTGCCCTGACCATTGTGCCGGAATGGCGGCGCAAGGGCTACGGCTCCTACCTGTTAAAAGAGGTATTGCGCAGCCTGGGCGGCTATGACAAAGAGATGGCCACGGTGTTCACGGCTCCTCTGCCTGCCGATGCGGGGGAGCTGGCTTTCTGGGCAAAGTTTGGTTTTGCGGCAGAGGGCAGCGGCCTGTGCCGCCGCCGCACCCCCGACCTGACGGCCGTGAAGCTTGTGCAGGACTTCCTCGCCGCGCGGCTGACTGACCCGGGGCTCTGCATCGATGCCACCTGCGGCAACGGGGGCGACACGGCCTTTCTCTGCCGCCTTGTGGGTGAAGGGGGCCGGGTGCTGGGCTTTGACATCCAGCCGGAAGCCATTGCCTCCACCCGGCAGAACCTTGCACGGAAGGGCCTTGCGGCAGAGCTTCACTGCGACAGCCACGCCAACCTCTTACAATATGTACAGCCCGGCACCGTTGATGCCGTGATGTTCAACTTCGGCTGGCTGCCCGGTGCCGACCACGGGGTGTTCTCCCGCGCACAAAGCAGCATCCCGGCGCTGGAAGCCGCCCTCGAGGCCCTGCGGCCCGGCGGGGTGCTCAGCGCCATCCTGTACAGCGGCAAGGTCATCGGTTCCGACGAAAAGACCGAGATCCTCCGATGGATGCGCTCCCGGCCCCTGAAACAGTGCACCGCCCTCGTCTGCGGTTTCGCCAATTGGGCCGATACCGCCCCCTTGCCCTGCTTCCTCCTGAAAAAATAACAAAAACTCTTGCATCTAGGTGGAATTGCTGGTAAAATATAAGTTGTGTGTAATTTTGGAGGGCGGGTCCTGCTCTGTACAACCTCTCAGTCTCGCATTCGCTCGACAGCTCCCCTAGTAGGGGAGCCCTTGGCATTGCGTAAAGCTTTCCCGTTTTGCCAAGGCCTCTCCTACTAGGAGAGGTGGCATTGCGCAGCAATGACGGAGAGGTTGTACAAAGGCGAAGCCTGCCCAAGAGCAAGAAACTATGGGAGCTTCCGATGTAAGTACATCTTTGTTTTGACAAATATCCCCCATCAATTCAGGAGAAATCAATATATGACAAATCGTGAAGAGATCGAGCGCCGCCGGACGTTTGCGATCATCAGCCACCCCGATGCCGGCAAAACGACCCTGACCGAAAAGCTGCTGCTGTACGGTGGAGCCATCAATCAGGCCGGTTCCGTCAAGGGCAAGCAGAGCGCCAAGCACGCTGTGTCCGACTGGATGGACATCGAGAAGCAGCGCGGTATTTCTGTCACTTCCTCTGTCCTGCAGTTCAACTATGCAGGTAAGTGCGTGAACATTCTGGATACCCCGGGCCATCAGGACTTCTCGGAGGATACCTACCGCACCCTGATGGCAGCGGACTCCGCTGTCATGGTCATCGATGCGGCAAAGGGCGTTGAGGCCCAGACCATCAAGCTGTTCAAGGTCTGCACCCTGCGTCACATCCCCATCTTCACCTTCATCAATAAGATGGACCGCGAAGCCCGCGACCCCTTTGAGCTGATGGAAAACATCGAGGAGATCCTGGGCATCAAGACCTACCCCATGAACTGGCCCATCGGCTGCGGCAAGGAGTTCA
>OGIV01001883.1_pt1 | contig 11378 bp, 5 predicted proteins | sample 1571861 | NCBI WGS metagenome assembly OGIV01 (sample SAMEA2582099, study PRJEB24529) | metagenome | biome: Human gut stool | place: China | collected 2011 | reverse complement strand
GTTTCCTGGTCGGCCCGGTCGGCGGCCAAAGAAGAGGTCAGGCTCCATACGCCGCTGAGCGTGCCGCCTTTCTGCTGCCAACGGACGACCACATCGTACGAAAAGCCTCCCCACCCTTCCTGATGGAAAGTGGTCGTACCGGCTTCCTTCTGTATCGTCCCCTGTTTATATCCGAGGCGTCCCAGGGCCGGACCGGCATGCGAGTTGTCGCCTGCGACCTCGTCCGGATTGCTGTAGCGGGGTGCAATGATCTCCGGCGAAACCGTATCCGGCAGATTCTCGAAGACAAACCATCCGACCGGTTCGGTGGCATGAACAAAAGTCTGCATCTGTGTTCCGTCTGCCCAGTTCGCTTCGCACAGAGCATTATTCAGATAAAGTCGTACTTGGGTGGGAGCGCCTATCTTTTCCAATGGAAACTCGATTGCGGCTCCGGGGATTTTGGATGGGGCAGGGTTCATGTCATAAGGCCAGTCCAGCTTTTTCTGTACGGGCAGATAGTCTTTTGTGCGGATGTGCTCTTTTACCCAGGAGAAGCGGAAGTTATCTCCCGACAGGCTGTCTACTGGGCGCAAGTCCCATAGATCGGTCCGGTCCAGTGACAGGCGCAGGGAGGAGTCGCGTTGCCATACCAGTGCGCCGACGGTGGCGTTGCCCAGAGGCATCGCTTCGTCCCACGATCGGGCAAGTCCGGTGAATACAAGGTCACTCTCCGAAGGAGTGACCGGGCAGTAGTCGTACGAGCTGCAACTGCCCCACAGACCACAACAGAGTAGCAATAGTAGTTTGATTTTCATAATATTAAAAAAGAATGGTTTACGATGATTTACTTTCAGACTTGTGCTATTATAATGAATACAAAGAGAATAGCAGTCACCATAGGGAGGCTGCTATTCTTTTAATAAATTTTAGTCTATGCTCCGGCTATGCGGCGAACCTTCGTCCGGATATAAACGGACCGGCGGCTGTCGGTCGGTATTATTTATTCAACAACAGTTCGATCGCTTTGCTTCCTTTATTTCCGGATTTCTCTTCGGCTGCCGGAGCGAAGAGTGCGTCCAACTGATAAACAGGCAAACTTCTTTCCGGTTTGAAACGATCGGATGAAACGTAATTCCGGACAGAGGTGAGCAACTGCTGCATGGCAAGCCTTTCACCGATTTTCTTTTCAGGATCGGCGCAGAGCACGAACAATTTTCCTTTTCCTACATTCGCCTCAAACGAGATTCCCAGCTTTTGGTTGGTTTCATAAGAGTCGATGCTTTGTATCAGTGGAGTGATTTCTTTCAGTTCGTCCAGTTCCAGAGCTGTCGAATAGTTAAGGATATCCCACCATTGCCAGTCAGCATAGCTTCCCGTGGGGAAATCGCGGAAAGCAGGGTGCTCGTTATCGATCAGTGTACCTACGATCATCGGGTTCCAGTTGAACATAATCGGATTCCAGAAGTGGCTGGCGAAGTGTGCTTTGCGTCCTTGGCACTTTTCGGGGATCAACAGTACGCTCTTTCCTTCGTCGAGCCACTGTTTGGTCTTGTCATTCCAGGTACGGGTGTAGATAAAGTTAGTCTCTTCAATTTTTGGCTGTTCGGGGTATACCCATACGTCCCATTCATTGCGACAACTTCCCAATTCAGCCTTCAGTGTCAGCTTGCGGGCACTCTCCACACCATTCAGAGATAATTCGATGATTCCAAGCGAATCTACCGTGGCGGGTTGTATTTCTTTTACTTTCAGGCTTCCCTTACGGTACACGGTTCCATCTTCTCCTGTCAATGTCCAGTTCAGTTTCCGGTCTTTCAGGGCATTCTTGCCGTAATGGTAAATCTCCATCTTTGCTTTCAGATTCTCTCCGGTCTTGAAAGTACGTTGGGGCAGGCGTGCCAGAAGCACGGTAGGGGCACACGATTCTCTGAACTTTTCGGGGGATACGAGGCCTTTACTTTCCCAAAAGGCATCGAGGATACCGACAAAAGCGCTGCCCTGTCCTGGGAAATCGGCCAGTCCCAATAATTGGAACCCACCGGAATTGCGAGTGCGCAGCAACGATTCGTTCACCTCTTTATATTGCAGCACTGTGTGTGCTCCAGTTGCTTTGAAGAAATCATCGGCTTGATGCAACATGCCGTTTCTGGCAAGTCGTTCGCGAAACACTTCAAAGTTGCGTGCTTCGACTACGCCTGTATATTTCTTTATTTCTTCGAAGTTGGGGTACATGCAGCGCTGTCCCGTTTCGTGGGCAATCACCGGAACATCGATGTCCGACTCCTTGCAACGATCCCAGTCAGTCGAGGGTTTCCCTTCGTATACGGTGATCCATCCTTTCGAAGTGACGTGCGACACATAATATTGATCCGAGGGAGTGTGTGTGCGGGCGGTTGAGGCGCTGTAAAGACGTCGGTTGTCATAAGCCTGTGCTTTTTTCACCAGATCTTCCAATACGGCAAAATCACCTTCATTTTCGTTTCCGTTACACATCAGGATGAAAGAGGGATGATTGCCATAAGCGTCGAGAATGGCATACATCTCTTTTTCGAAGAAATCGCGTCGGGCAGGATATTTGCCCACGTCTTTGATCCACATGGGGAGTTCGGCCTGGAGGTACATGCCTGTTTCGTCGCCCGCCTCGAATGCGGCTTCCGGCGGACACCAGGAGTGGAAAAGTACGTGGTTCATTCCATATTCCTTGATGGTGTTGAAGATACGCTTCCAGTCATCGACGTTTGTCGACGGATAGCCGGTCAGAGGGAAAACCGCGCAGTCCAGCACTCCGCGCAAGTGAATGTCTCTTCCGTTCAGACGGATGTGATGCTTGCCTTGTTCCACATTTCGCATGCCGAAAGTCCGGGTTTGAGTGTCTGTCTTGCCATCTACGTTCCAGCTGGCCTCAAGCTCATATAAATAAGGTGTAAATTCATCCCAGAGTTTCACCTGTTTACCCATCGGAAGGGTTTGCCGAATGCCGGCATGTGCCTGCAGGCTATCTGCACTCATGCTCTGGCGAACTATCACTTTGCCCCCTTTCTCCCGGATACATAGCTCCAGCGTTCCCGTTTGCCCGTGCTTCAGGGGGGCGGGTTGTACTGCTATTTCCACTTCTTTTGCTGTCACATCGGGATATACATTAATCCGGCGGATGTGCGCTTTTTCTTTGGCATACAGTGAAATGTCACCGACTATTCCATTCCAGTTGGTTTGTGTATATTCGGTAGTTCCGTGGTTCCACTGATCCATTGGATATTTGAGCGTATTGTTTACGCAGATGGTCAGCGTATGGATGCCGGGGCTGAGCACCGGAGTCAGTACGAATGTGTTTGGAGTACTCAGGTGCTCCATGACACCTACTTCCTTATCGTCTACGTAGACAGTTGTTTCCCAATGACAACGCTCCAGCTTCAGGTAAATCTCACGGCCGGACCAGTCCTCGGGGATCACTACTTCCCGTTGGTACCAGGCAGCCCCCTGATACTCGAATTTTCGACTCAGGCGGTCTACATAACGTGCGGTGTTTTTGATTCCTTTGCCACCCTGGTCCGTCGATCCGGGCAGCATGATGGTTTCCGAGAGTTTGTCCAGATAGAGCTCGGAGCCGGGAGTCTTGCCGAATCCCATTGGGTCCAGTTGAAAGCGCCACATACCTGACAGGTCGAGGACATCATTTTTTGTCGATTGTGCCATAACGGCCATGGCGAGCAGGCATCCGGTCAGGATCAGGATGGCTCGATGTCGGGTGTTTTGATTTGGTTTTTTCATGATTGTATGGTTTTATTCACCACAGATTACACGGATTTTCACAGATTAATCGTTTATTTCTTTTTGATTGCTAAGATTAAATGTTCTGTACTAATCTGTGTATTCTGTGGTGAGGCCTCATTCTTTTATGTATTCATTAATTTCCGGTGAATCTGTATCCCCTGATGATTGTTATCCATCGAAGCGGCTACTTCAAAGAAGTGTTCGGCTTTTGCCGTATTCCCCAGTCCCAGATGTCCCAGAGCCATCAGATAGTTACAGTGGATGCGGTTCTTCTTGTCCATATCGTCTTCCCAGATCAGAAGGTCGGGTAAAGATACGGCAAAATAATCCATCCGGAATATGTCGAAGAGATGTTCTTCTCCATAAGTGATTAATTTGTTGAAGCGGCTGCGTGCCTCTTTCTCTTGTCCCAGTTTTCGGAATGCAAGTCCTTGATAGAAGATCTTGTCCGGTTTTTGGTCGTTGTAATACATGGCAGCGGCTGGCTGGCTGTCTCCCATGCTGGCTTTGAGGAACAGGTCGTGTGCCTCTTTCTGTTTGCCTAGTTGTTGCAGGATGCAGGCTTTGTAATAATTGAAGTCATTCTCCTGTGCTCCCGGGAGTTTGCCTTCACCCAGATGTGGCGGGTATGTGTAGCACTCTTCTATCCGGATGAGTGCCTCATCGTATTCTTTACGCCCGATCAGTTCCTTTGCCAGTTCCAGGCGGGCTATCTGATATTGTGCGGGAACTTTTCCCTCACCGCCTTCCCACGGATGGAATTTTCGCTGATCGATCCGGCGGATGGCTTCCCTGTATTGTCCGGTCTGGTTCAGCAAAGTGACATATTCCAGATATAAATCGTCACGAGTTATTACGATATCCATATATTGTTCCAGAAAAGCCATTCTTTCTGTGTGCGGGCGGTTCAGCCGTTTATACAGCTGATCGAGTTCCATCAGTACGCGGGCGTCGGTCGGATCCAGGCGGAATGCTTTTTCCAGCAAGAGGACGGCTTCTTCCGGGCGATTCAATTTGTTGAAGTAGGCCAGAGCCAGGTTACGCCATACGGTAGGAAATGTTTCGTCCTCACGCGAAGAACGTTCCCAAGCTGCGATGGCAGGGGTATACTGGCGTTTGTCATACCAAAGATTTCCCAAATAATAGAGGGCTTTCGGGGCTTCTCCCATAAAGTCAGCCACACACTGAAGAGCTTCTATCGCTTCCAGGGCATTGGGAAAGCAGTAGTCGGCCGGTTCTTTTTCAGCAAGCCTGATGGCTGTTCGCGCCTTGTCTGTTTCTCCTAAACGAATCAGGCACCAACTCTTGTAATAGTGCAGCAGAGTCTGTTCGCCGATGGGTTGGCCGATAGCCAACTCGGCAACGGCCAGTGCTTCTTCAAATCGTCCTGCAGAGGTATAGTCGAGCACTAATGCCTCGTAGTCGGGTGCGCCGCGTTTTATCAGGTGTCGGAGTTGGGACAGTACGGTTTCTTCCCGGGTTATCAGATATTTTTCGAACAGGCAGCCAAAGTTGAATGCGTCGATTTTCAGGGAGTCTTCTATCCAGGCAAGAGCTTCCTCCGGACGTTCAAGATGGCGGAGGATCATTGCTTTCAGATGGCGACCGCGCAGGTTGTGCCAATTGCGTAATAAGGATTTTTCAATTTCTCCGAGAGCTTCTTCCCAGTTGCCGCGTGAAACGGAGATTTGAGCCAGTGAATAATAGCCTGCATCCTGCCATGCCGCGTTCCAGCACGATTTATAGAATGAATTGTATGCTTCATCGTTTTTTCCCTGGAATTTCAGCGCAAGCCCAAGGTTGTAGAAAGCTTCACCATCATACGGATTAGGATTCTTCTCGGTCAGTCGGGAAATCGCTTTCCGCAGGTAGGGCTCTGCTTGCGCGAACTGTCCTTTGCGTATAAGCCACAGTCCCATGGCATTGTTACAACGGGCGTCTTCATTGTCACGGCGGAGTGCTTCCAAATAATAATCGGTCGGACAATAAGTTGCATGTCGGTATTGTTCCAGATGCAGTCCGGTCAGGTAGAGTTCCTCATTTGTTTTAATTTCTTCCGGTGCGAGGGCGGGTCGGGCTGCTTCCGGAACCTCTTTGATAGTTTCCGGTTCAGCCCTCCAACTGAGCTTCTCCCGTCCGTTGGTACCGTAGATGATGACTTCTGTTTCACTAAGGTCGTTGACGGGGACCAGTCTGTCGAACACTTGTTCCGGAGAGAGGTCGCAGGTTTGTTCAAAACAGATGTTTCCTGCTTTCCGGACTACGATGTGTAATCCCTGTTGGGCAGAGGTAGCAAAGAGCTTTAACCTGCTCTCTGTTCCTTCGGGCTCCAGATTCATCAGGAGTTCCGAGGAGGCGTTTTTCACAACTCCCAGTTCCCGGTAGGGCATGAAGTATTGTGTAAAAGTCTTCTCTTCATAGGGTTGCAGCCAGCTGAAATCCGGTTGATTGTCTGTATAGACTCCTGTCATCAGCTCTATATACGGTCCGTCGGCATCCGTCAGATTGCGGTCCCATGCTTGTCCGAAATCTCCGTTTCCCCACGTCCATTGTTTCTTTCCGGGAGATATGTGATGATTGGCAACATGCAGAACACCTGCCTGGGTGTCGTTTTCGTATCCGCCCACAAAGTTGTATTCGGACCGGATTGCCATGTAGGAAGTCGGTACAGGGATGTTTTTATATCTTGAAATATCCACTCCGGCGGAATAGTCCATCTTGTAGTAGGTTCCGGTAGCGATAGGATAACGGGATACATCCCGCTTTCCATGGTCGAATACGGCGTTAACATCCGAGGGGAATACAGACTGATAGTCTGCATTGACTGCTACTGCCGGATTGGCCCACCACAGGAAAGTCTGTGGCAGAGGAGTCGGGTTAGAAACTTTTCCCTGTATCTCGAGTACGGCCCGGCCGGGGCGGAGTGTGAATCCGGCTGTCCCTTTCTGGCCGAACATCCGTTCCCGTTCGCTTACCCATACAATGACACTTCCGTCTTTGCATTGTTCAATGCTGTAATCTACCGGCAGGAATGTGCTGGGGCGGTGGTGTTGAGGCCAGTTGAACTCAATGCCCCCTGAAATCCAGGGACCGGTCAGTCCTACCAAAGCGGGTTTTATCACGTGGTTGTAATAAATAAAATGCCGTTGCTTTATTTTATCGAAAGCCATCTGGATGCGTCCTCCTAATTCGGGCAGAATCATGACTTTGAGGTATTCATTTTCCAACCATACGGCATGATAGCTTTTCTCTTCACAAGTGTCTTCAATCTTCTCGATGACCGGATACGGGTATACTACTCCGCTGCTGCCTTGATAGACACGCTTTTCCAGAAACATCGGGTTCTTTTCGGGACGTCCGATGCCATAGGTAGGGAGCAGGATGTCCTCCTCCCATACTTTTACATTCTCTTTCATCTTATTTTATGGATTATTTGATTAATTCTTTTTCTATTTCTTCCAGTGTTTTCCCTTTGGTTTCTGGCAGCTTCCGGCGTATGAACAGGAATCCGGCCAGACAGATGCCACCATACAGCCAGAAAGTACCTTCGGCACCTATACTTTCATTCAAAACGGGGAAGGTATAGGTCAGTACAAAGCAAGCTACCCAAAGGAAGAAGGTGGAGAGGGCCATGGCCATACCTCGTATTTTCACGGGGAAAATTTCGGATAAAACCACCCAGACTACCGGAGCGAGTGACATGGCATAGCAGGCAATGGCAAGCACTACCAGCAGGAGCATAGGCAGACCGCTTACATCCAGAAAGTAGCAAGTTCCCAGTGTCAGGTAAATCAGTGCCAATCCGGCAGAACCGATAAGCATCAGGGTGCGACGTCCCCATTTATCCACTGTATAGATGGCTACGAAGGTAAATATCACATTGGTGATTCCGGTCACTACAATGTTCATCAACACATCGGAAACGGCATAACCGGCCGATGAAAAGATTTCATGTGCATAATTGAAGATTACATTGATGCCACACCATTGTTGGAATATAGCCAGGACGATGCCGATGATCAGCACTTTGCGCATTTCCGGGCGAAAGACAGCTTTCCATTCGTAATCTTGTTTTCCGTCTTGCCCCCGGGTTACTTGTGTCAGTTCTTCCAGGGTCTGCCGGGCATAGGTTTCTCCTCCGATGCGCATCAGTGTTTTCCGTGCTTTCTCCTGTTGATGGACAGTAGCCAGCCAGCGGGGACTTTCAGGGATGACGAATGATAATAGAAAGAAGATTCCTGCCGGAATCAGTTCTGCCCAGAACATCCATCGCCAGGCCCACTCTATACTGGTGTCACTCAGTACGTCGGAACCGTGTGTATAGTATTCTCCTATCTGCCAGTTTGCCAGTTGCGCCAGTAAAATGCCTAATACGATGGTAAGCTGGTTGAGTGATACGAATTTACCTCGTACATGGGCAGGGGAAACTTCTGCGATATAGACGGGGGAAACGTTGGATGCGATGCCGATACCCAGTCCTCCTACAATGCGATAGAAGATAAAATAGGAAAAACTATCGACTATTCCCGTACCTAAAGCTGAAAGCGCAAACAGGAAGGAGGCTATGATGAGCATCTTTTTACGTCCGTACTTGTCACTCCAGACACCCGATAGCAAAGCCCCTACCAGGCAGCCTATCAATGCGCTGCTCATGGCCCAGCCGCGTAGAACTGCTGAATTTTCAATTCCGAAGAAAGGTTCGTAGAAGATTTTAGCTCCACCGATGACAACCCAATCATAGCCGAACAACAGCCCGCCCATAGCTGAGACGATGCAGATTAGTAGTAAATAGCCTTGTGTCTGTTTCATGTTATTAAATGGTTTAAATGATTAATGCAAAGTAAGCGGGTTTGGAGGTGAAAATAAATAGAGAAACCAGCTAAAAAGATGGACTATCTTTCTTTTTTATATGTATATTTGTGACGTGAATCTATGAATCTGTTAGTATGGCAAAACAAAAAGACGGTTTTCTCGGCGAACAGGCATTGGTATTGCCTCCGGCCATTGTACAACGTATGAAGACAGAGCCTGCGACCTCTGTACTGTATATTACCGATATAGGCTATTATCCAAAGGCTTATAATCATTTTCGGGAACGGGATGCTCCGATTGACCAATATGTATTTATCTATTGTACGGAGGGTAGGGGGTGGTTCAGCCTGGATGGGCAGAAGCACCCGGTAGCTCCCAATCAATACTTCATACTTCCGGCAGGACTCCCTCATGCCTATGGCGCCGATGAAAAAGAACCATGGACAATTTATTGGATTCACTTCGGGGGAACACTGGCTTCACTCTATTGTACGCACCGAACTTGCCGGCTCACGGAAATAAAGCCGGGAATGCATTCGCGAATCAGTTACCGGACAGAATTGTTTGAGGAAATATTTCGGGTACTGAAAATGGGGTACAGTCTGGAGAATCTTTCGTATGCCAGCTCTGTATTTCATCATTATCTGGGTTCTTTACGTTATCTCAGGGAGTATCGGGAGGCTTTTTCAGAACACCGCCTGATGGGTGAGGAAGATCCCGTTAGTGCAGCCATTCATTATATGAAGGAGAATTTGGGTAAGAAGCTGACTTTAGCCGAGTTGGCAGATTATACAGGATATTCGCCTTCGTACTTCTCTAATTTATTTTTGAAACGTACGGGCTATGCACCATTGAGTTATTTCAATCAGATCAAGATTCAGAAAGCCTGTCAGTTTCTCGATTTTACGGATATGAAAGTGAATCAGGTATGCTATCGGGTAGGTATTGAAGATGCTTATTACTTTTCACGGCTGTTTAGCCAGATAATGGGTATGTCTCCCAGAGAATATAAGAAGGTGAAAAAAGGATAGAAGAGATCAGGCTGACGGGGAAAGCCGGTTATCGCTTTTCCCCGTCAACTGATAAAGATTATATCTTGATCTTTCCTGTCAGTTTGATGTCTCTGGAAGAGGCACCTACCAGGATTTCAAACTCTCCTTTCTCAAATACCCAACGGTTTTGTCGGGCATTGAAATACCGGAATGCGTCTTCATCCAGTTCGATCTCTACCTGTTTGCTTTCTCCTGCCTTCAGATATACTTTGTCAAAGCCTTTTAATTCTTTCTGTGGACGGGGCTCTTTAGACTGTATATCATGTACATAAAGTTGGGCAATTTCGTATCCGTCTTGCTGCCCGGTATTGGTTATGGTAAACGAAACTGTGACTTTCTTCTGTTTTTTATCTGTAATACGGATATTGAGGTCCGTATAATCAAAAGTGGTATACGAGAGTCCGAATCCAAATGGGAAAAGAGGTTCGATACCTTTTTCGTCGTATCCCCGGTAACCGGTGAAGATTCCTTCTGTATAATATACCTTCTTTTCTTTTCGGGTTTCATCATAGTGCCCGTATGCCGGCGAATCTTCCCATTTTTTTTCGATTGTGAACGGGAGTTTGGCTGACGGATTTACTTTGCCCGAAAGAATGTGGGCTAATGCGTGTCCACCCTCCTGCCCGGGATAGAGGGCATGTACTACAGCGGGTACCTGATTGATCCACCGGGTCATGTTCACTCCGCCTCCGGCATGAATGGCTACTATCAGTTTGGGGTTTACTTTAATCAATTCCTCGATTAGCAGGTCTTGTCCATAAGGCAAATCGAACGGTCGGTCGCGCCCCTCCAGTTCGATGCTTCCGTCCAATCCGGCACAGAACACCACGAGATCGGCTTTCTCAGCCAGTCGCTTTGCTTCAGAAAAGTCAATGTCGCTTTGATAAGCATATCCCATCCGGATCTCTGCCGGGGTGCTGCGTTGGTTACAGAATTCCAGCTGAACGTGTTTGGCATCTCCTTTCCGTACTGAAACGGCAATATTGCGTACGTCGAACGATTGAGACCGGGAAGCGTCCAATGCCAATGTTCCGTCTATCCACAGGCGATACGCTCCCTGTGCATCGACAAAGAACCGGAGGCTGTCTGTCTTCTCGGCATCCACGTATCCTTCCCAACATATCCGGTAGTCACTTCCCAATTTGCTCTCGTTGAAAGGGTATCCCCACCATTCGTAATTTACTGTGCGGTCGATACGGCGAATGATCAGTCCGTTTTCATCTTTACCGTTTCCGGATGCTGTGTTGCCCGGTTGATTGCTGTTTACTGTTCTTCCGGCAGCTACTGCCTGTTGCTGGATCATTTTGTCGGAGAGCATAGCAGAACTGTCAGATGACAATGCATAATAACTGGCTTCCAGTCCGGGTTTGCCATCTTTAGTACGGAACTTACTGTTACGGAACAACCGGGGTTTGAACTGGTTGGATATTCCTTCGGTGTAATATACTGTTGCTTCCGGAAATTCCTGGCAGATACCCTCTAATGCTGAAACGACATACCAGGGGTGAACTTTAGAACTTCCACCTCCGCCATACACAATGCTGTTGACATTGTATATTCTGTCCGAAACAATCGCTGGATTGGCTGTAGGACCGATCACGGCAATTACTTTAGGTTGGCGGATGGGTAATGTGTTTTGTTCGTTCTTTAACAGGATGATACCTTCACAGGCGGCATTCAATGCCATTTGATTGGCTTGTGGGTTGAAAGTCGGGATATGGGTGTCTTGCTGAGGCCGATCAAAAAATCCCATTGAGATGC
>OGIV01001878.1_pt1 | contig 11433 bp, 10 predicted proteins | sample 1571861 | NCBI WGS metagenome assembly OGIV01 (sample SAMEA2582099, study PRJEB24529) | metagenome | biome: Human gut stool | place: China | collected 2011 | reverse complement strand
TAAATAATTTTGCAGATAAAGAAGGGAATAATACGATTTTCCTACCAGCAAACCCGGATGGCGTAGAGAATATTCGTACCCAAATCCTCTCAGCTTTGAAAGCAAAATAACAAAATATCTGACTTTTTTAAAATTGTTCGTATTTTCAGCTGTTATGGTTGACAAAATATGCAAAAAATTTTATATTAGTATTGGAAATAATAATATAGGAGAAGTATCATGGCTAAATCGAACTTCGAAAAAGTGGAATCAGTTGTTAGTTGGGTACGTGATAAAAAGATCACTGGGTATCGTATCAGTAAAGAAACGAACGCCCGTGAAATGTCTATCATTGCACTTGCGCAAGGTCGTGCAAAAGTGAAAAACATCTCGTTTGAAACTGCGCTTGGCTTGATCGATTTTTATGATAAGAATCATCAAAAATTCGAAAATTAAAATGATATATAAAAAAGAAGGGAAAAGCATCCCTTCTTTTTATATAGTATAAATCAGGATATCGTAGGAAAGTATCACTAGCTGGATCCCTGGCTATTAAAGGATTTTAACAAGTTTATGTGTGGAATTTCACTTTCATTTAATGGTATTCGAAAACTCCCTCATCGGAATCATTCCAGTGAGAGAGTTTGTTTTAATTTAAGAAACGTTGTAAGAATTCTTTGGTCCGTTCTTCTTTCGGATTGGTAAAGATTTCTTTTGGATCACCTTGTTCAGCGATGACCCCTTTGTCCATAAAGATAACGCGACTTGAAACATCTCGGGCAAATTCCATTTCGTGGGTGACCACAATCATGGTTAGGCCTTCTTTGGCTAAGTCTTGCATAATTTTAAGAACTTCTCCGACCATTTCAGGGTCCAGAGCTGAGGTTGGTTCATCAAACAAAATGGCATCAGGATCCATAGAAAGGGCTCGAGCGATAGCCACCCGTTGCTTTTGGCCTCCTGAGAGTTGTTTTGGACGAGCAGCCCAATAAGGTTCTCCCATGCCAACTTTCTCTAAGTTCGCTTTAGCAATCTTCTCCGCCGTTTCGCGATCACGCTTGAGAACGGTTGTTTGTGCGACAATGGTATTTTCCAAGACATTTAAGTTTTCGAATAGATTGAAGCTTTGGAAAACCATGCCCAATTTTTCCCGATAGTGGGTGAGATCGTAATCAGGATCGAGAACGTTCTGTCCCCGGTAGAGGATTTCTCCATCAGTCGGAGTTTCTAAGAGATTAATGGAGCGAAGGAAGGTAGATTTCCCGCTACCAGAGCTCCCGATGATGGAGATAACTTCGCCCTTCTCAACAGAAAGAGAGATGTCCTTCAAAACTTCGTTTTGACCGTAGGATTTTTTTAAGTGTTTGATTTCAAGTATTTTTTCTGCCATTATTTCACCTCTTTGACTTGCATTTGATTGGCACCAGTTGTGTAGGTATCAGAGTCTAAGCGACGTTCGATGTAACGAAGGATTCGGGTGATGGTGAAAGTCAGGATAAAGTAAATTACCGCAATAATGGTAAAGGTTGGGAAGTATTGGTAGTTTTGAGTTGCGACCGTATTTCCTGTAAAGTAGAGTTCAACCACAGAGATAACATTCAAGACAGATGTATCCTTGATGTTGATGACAAATTCATTCCCTGTCGCTGGCAAGATATTGCGCACGACCTGCGGGAGAACGACCTTGCGCATGGTTTGTCCATGGGTCATCCCCAGAGCGGTAGCCGCTTCAAACTGGCCAGTATCCACTGCTAAGATTCCTCCACGAACAATCTCACTCATATAAGCTCCTGTGTTGATCGAAACAATAAAGATAGCAGCCCAGGTACGATCCAAGGAAATGTTAAAGGCTTGGGCTGAACCGTAGAAAATAACCATGGATTGAACGATCATCGGAGTACCACGGAAGATTTCAATGTAGACATTGAGGAACCAGCCAAAGAATTTTTGCAAGGCAGCTAGAGCCTTGTTTTTAGACGTAGGAGCAGTTCGGAAAACACCGATTAACAAACCGATAATCAAACCAGCAATGGTCCCTGTCATAGAGATTAAGAGGGTCATTCCAGTTCCTCGTAAGAACTGTGGTCCATTATCTTTCAAAATCTTCATCATTTGGCTGAAGAAAGTCTGCTCATCATCACTAGCATCGTTGGAAGCGGGTTGCTTCTCAATCATATCATCCATGAGTTTGACTTGGTCTTCAGCCGAAATTTTAGCTAGTGTAGCATTGACTTGGTCGATTCGACTGTCGCCTTTTTTCATCCCGATAGCAATGGTCGCATCTTCCTCCCCGACTTCAAAACCTTTTTTGAATTGGATCATCTTAAATTTTGAATTAGCGGATTCAGCTGTCAAGGCTTCGGGCCGCTCAGAAACATAGGCATCGATAACGCCAGATTCTAAAGCTTGACGCATCTGGGCGAAATCCCCCATAGCGGTTTCTTGTTTGGCGTCCTTGAGTTGGGAGATGAGAGAATAGAGGTAGACCCCTTGTTGAGAGGTGACCTTTGCATCCTTGAAGTCATCTAGACTAGTGGCATTCGCATAGTTGCCATCTTTGCGCACCAGCATGACCGGCTCACTGGTATAGTAGCTATTTGAAAATGCTATTTCTTTTTTACGCTCTTCAGTAGGGCTCATTCCAGCGATAATCATATCAATTTTACCAGAAGTGAGGGCGGGAATTAGTCCGTTCCAAGATGTTTTTACGATCAGAGGTTTTTTACCTAGTCCCTCAGCAACTTTTTTGGCGATTTGGACATCGTATCCGTTGGCATATTGGTTGGTGCCGTCAATCTTCACGGCTCCATTCGCATCATCCTCTTGGGTCCAGTTGAAAGGAGCGTAGGCGGCTTCCATCCCAATCCGGAGATATTCATCTGCTTTGACAATATGGCTCATTCCCAGACACAAAAGCAGTCCTGTAAAGAGAGCATAAATTGTTTTTTTCATGTAGTCTCCTCTTCCTTTATAAATAGTATCATCTTATTGTACAGGAAATTGGCCTACTTTTCAAACCTGATAGCCTTTTCATAAAAAAATGCTATAATAATACAAAGGAGCGTGGTCAAATGAAAAAGTATTTGTATCTAGTTTTCGCCTTTCTTGCCTGCCTGTTTGTGAGTCAGAATGTCCAAGCATCGGGTCCCTCCTATGATGTCCTTTCCTACCGAGGAACACTGACTTTAAATACCTGGGATGATGCTACTTATGAGGAAGAGCTCGTCTATTATTTCAAGGGCTCCTATAATGGGCAATACGTCACTTTAGGAAGTGCTGGGCATATGCCTCAAGGTTTTGAAATTGAGATACCACCAAAGGTTGAGGTGGAAGGTCGCGAGCTTGAAAGAGAGCCTGAGATCACAAACTTAGGAGACGGCTACCGAGTGAAAATTTATAACAGCGGGGTAGCGCATGATACGGTCAAAGTGAAGGTGACTTGGAACTTGAAAAATCTTCTCTATTCACACAAGGATATCTTGCAGTTAAACTGGAAACCAATCACAGATGGCGATAAGAAGGTTGATGAAGTTCAGTTTCGTATCATTCCTAAGTTTGCACCAGCCAATGCGCAGTCGGAACTGTATATCCATACAGCCTTTATGGGACCGGATGTGACGGTAAAGAAAGAAGATGGGTATTATGATGCCACCTTCTATAATCTAGGTAAGGGGCAAGCTGTAGAGTTGTATGGCTATTGGTTGAAGTCAGACCTATCTCCCTTGTATGATTCTGGTCGAAATACAGGATTGACCAAATTGGATGAATTTCATCAGACCCAAGCCAAAATTGAACAGGAAAAATACTGGACACGGATGTTTTGGAACTGGATCTTGCCAGCGCTTATTCTTAGTCTCTGGCTTTTGGCTCTTTTGGGTCGCAATCGTTTTAAAAAAATGATTTGGCCTGGTGTTACCTATCCAACCAATACTCGGCTTTATGAGATTCCTCAGGATATCGCACCTCTGGTGATGAGTTCGGTTGTTTATTCAGCTGAATTAGATGAGGCCTCCCCTACCAATAAGGAGAAGGCAACTTCTCCGGCATTTACATTTGAAAAAATGATTCAAGCAACTTTGCTGGATTTGATGGATCGTGGAGTGATTGTCTACGAGCAGCAAGGAAATGAAGTGGTTTTGACCAGAAAGTCTCATGAACATGTGGATGATTTTGAACGCTCCTTTATGAACATGGCTTTTGGAGATCAGGTTTCCTGTCCTGTTAACCGTCTCTTTGAGAATTATGAATTCAGTGACGATATATATAAACATGCCAAAAAAGCAGATCAAGATGCTGTTCGTTCTCTAGGAAGTCGAGCTCAGGCTCGTTTTGATACGGCTGTCAACCAAGTGGCTCGAGATGTCCATCGTAAGGTAGAAGATCTCCATTTGCCAAGCTATTATCGACCTTTGGAAGCGCATGAAGAAGCACAAGCTCGACGCAGTCTTTTCTTTGGTTGGACGGCTTGGTTCTTAGCTCTTGGAGCAGAAGTTTTTGCTATTTTTGTACTGAAGTGGTTCTCTATTCCTTGTTTGATAGGGATCTTGACCCTTTGGTATCTGCCAGCACGCTTCAATGGGGTATTTAAAGCCTGCTTACGAGATGGTGTCGTTAATGGAGCAGGTGCTGAGCAACGTTATTACTGGGATAGTTTTGGTCGCATGTTGAAAGAGATCGCTCACCTCAACGATGCAGAGCTACAGTCTCTTGTTTTATGGAATCGGTTATTGGTATATGCGGCCTTATATGGTGTAGCAGATAAGGTCACAAAAGTCATGAAGCTTCGAAATATTCATTTACAAAACCAAGCCTTGGATGCCTTCGTCTATACACCGTTCTACCATGACGTGACCCGTTCGAGTCATGCGATGTCTACCTATGGATCAACAGCCTCCACGGCCAGTCATTTCACTGTTTCCTCTGGTAGTGGAGGAGGTTTCTCTGGCGGAGGCGGTGGAGGAGGTTTTGGTGCCTTCTAATTCTACCGATCCATTGAAAGATGGGATGAGTTCAGCAAAAGGGGCGCAGAGCCCCCGTAGCTGAACTCTTTTTAATATATTAACTAAATCTAGTCGGATTGATAGAATTATGATATAATAAAGCAAATGTAAGTTTAGGAGAAAAAGATGTTTCTGTTCGAATTAATCAAGGCGATTCTTTTTGGGATTGTCGAGGGGATTACAGAGTGGTTGCCGATCTCAAGTACAGGTCACTTGATCTTATTGCAAGATTTTGTTCAGTTTAAAAACCAAGATCCTGCTTTTATGGAGATGTTTAACGTTGTCATCCAATTGGGAGCCATCCTTGCAGTTGTGGTCATTTATTTCGACAAGTTGTATCCGTTTAAACCGGGAAAATCTCCGCTAGAAGTGCGTCGGACCTGGCAATTATGGGCAAAAGTAGCTGTTGCGACTCTTCCACTTGTCTTTGTTTTCAAACTCGATGATTGGTTTGAGGCGCATTTTCACAACTCCATTTCTGTTGCGATTATGTTGATTACCTACGGGATTGCCTTTATCTATTTGGAAAGACGGGAACAAGTCAAGCCAGAAGTGATGGAGTTGCATAAGTTACCTTATCGAACAGCGTTGTATATCGGACTTTTCCAAGTCCTATCGCTCTTTCCAGGTACGAGCCGTTCAGGTGCTACGATTGTGGGAGGTTTGATCAATGGTGTTAGCCGTCCGGTCGTGACAGAATTCACCTTTTATCTAGGAATTCCAGCTATGTTTGGAGCCAGCCTCTTAAAAGTTGCAAAGTTTGTACTTGGAGGCCATTCACTGGCTCTGGGGCAACTTGTTATTCTACTGGTTGCCATGGGAGTAGCCTTTGTGGTCAGCATGTATGCCATCCGCTTTTTGACAGATTATGTGAAAAAACATGACTTCACAGTCTTTGGGAAATACCGGATCGTACTTGGGTCCATCTTGTTATTGTATGGATTGTTCCGTATCATTTTCTAGGAACATCATGAATGTCATTTCTGAGGTCGGTGACTTTTGTCCCGACCTCTTTTCTCTGCATCCTTTTTTTGAATTCTATCCAATTTTTTAGTATAATAGTAAGACTAGAAGTATGAGGTTATGCTATGAAGATGAAGCAAATTAGTGATTCAACAATTAAGATCACGATCCAACTAGAAGACTTAGAAGAACGTGGAATGGAAATTGCTGATTTCCTTGTTCCACAGGAAAAAACAGAAGAATTTTTCTATGCCATTTTGGATGAGCTTGAAATGCCGGAAAGTTTCCTGGATAGCGGGATGCTGAGTTTTCGTGTGACACCAAAACCAGACAAATTAGATGTTTTTGTGACCAAATCAAAAATTGACCAACAATTGGATTTTGAGGATTTGTCCGATCTTCCCGATATGGAAGAATTATCGCGCATGACGCCAGATGAGTTTATCAAGACTTTGGAAAAAACCATTTCTGAAAAGACAAAAGGGGATGCGGAAGCCATCCACCATTTGGAGCAAGAAGAGTTGCGTGAGGATCAAGAACCGTCAGAAGTAGTTGAACCACCTGTGACTCAGTATATCTATTATATTTTGCGCTTTACAAGTCTCCAGCAAGTGGTGGCCTTTTCGAAAACAGTAACCTATCCGGTAGATACCTCTGAATTATACAAAATGGGGTCTGAATATTATTTGACCATCTTAATCGACACAGAGGACCAACCAAACCAATATCCAACCTGGTTACTTGCCATCATTCGTGAATATGCTGATGATTCAGATGTGACACGAGCAGTTCTGCAGGAACATGGGCATTTACTGATGGTATCAGGTGCGATTGAAAATTTGAAGAAAGTTGCTAGCTTATGATGTCTTTTTCATTGCAATTTGTTCTGGTGTTGATTGGAACCTTCATGATTGCCTTGGTTTTGACGCCTCTGGTTCGCTTGTTCTCCTTTAAGATCGATGCAGTGGATTATCCCAATGCTCGTCGTATCAATACCAAGCCCATGCCAAGTGCTGGTGGACTGTCTATTGTGATCTCTTTTACGATTGCAACCTTAGTCTTTATTCCTATACTGACCTCCACTACCGCACCAATCAAAAGTTACCTCTCTTACACCCTACCGGTTGTAGGAGCTGGATGGCTGATTGCTCTCACGGGCTTGATCGATGATGTAAAAGAATTATCTGCTAAGAAAAAGATGATCGGCATTCTTCTTGCAGCCAGTTTGGTCTGGTTCTACACAGACTTTCGGCTGGATGATTTTAAAATTCCATTCGGCGGTCCCTTGCTTCATTTTGAACCATGGTTGTCTTATCTTTTGACGGTGATTTGGATTGTCTCCATTACCAATGCGGTTAATCTAATTGATGGATTAGATGGTTTGGTGAGCGGGGTCTCCATTATTTCTCTTGTAACTATGGGGATTGTTTCCTATTTCTTTCTACCAGTTCCCAATCTCTTTTTGACCATGACCATCTTTGTCTTGGTTGCAGCCATCGCTGGCTTCTTTCCTTTTAATTACCATCCAGCTATTCTCTATTTGGGTGATACAGGTGCTTTGTTTATTGGATTTATGATTTCTGTTTTATCCTTGCAAGGTTTGAAAAATGCGACAGCTGTTGCTGTAGTCACCCCTATGATTATCCTTGGAGTTCCGATTACAGATACCTTTTTGGCGATTATCCGGCGGACGCTGTCTGGTCAAAAATTTTACAAACCGGATCGTAATCATTTGCATCATCGTCTGCTCTCCTTGGGGTTAACCCATCGAGGAACCGTATTGGTAATCTATGGAATCTCGATGATTTTTTCGATGATCTCTTTACTGCTTAATATTTCTACTCGTATCGGGGGAGTCTTGCTTGTAATTGGGCTCTTGTTTGGAGTGGAGCTGTTAGCGGAATTAATCGGGGTTCTAGGACCTAGTCATAGTCCGTTATTAAATGTCCTTCGTTATATTGGAAATTCCTCCTACCGTGAGGAAGTCCGTCAAAAACGGAAAGAACAAACTAAATAAGAATTGTTCTAATCAAAAGAAAAGCCAATTAGGCTTTTTTTTGATATACTTAAAAGGTAAAAAAATACTTTGTGATCAAGGTGCCTTGATTTTGAGGTCTTTGATCGGTCAAGGTAAAAGAAAGGGAATGCAATGTCGACATTAGAAATTAAAGACCTTCACGTTGAAATTGAAGGCAAAGAAATTTTAAAAGGTGTAAATCTTACCCTAAAAACTGGTGAGATCGCAGCGATTATGGGACCAAATGGTACAGGGAAATCGACTCTCTCAGCAGCGATTATGGGAAATCCAAATTATGAAGTAACCAAAGGTGAGGTTCTATTTGACGGTGTCAACATCTTGGAATTGGAAGTAGATGAACGTGCGCGGATGGGCTTGTTCCTTGCTATGCAATACCCTTCTGAAATCCCAGGAATTACCAATGCAGAATTTTTACGCGCAGCCATGAATGCTGGTAAAGAAGAGGATGAAAAGATTTCGGTTCGTGATTTCATTAAAAAATTAGATGAAAAGATGGAATTGCTCAACATGAAGGAAGAAATGGCAGAACGTTATTTGAATGAAGGATTCTCAGGTGGTGAGAAAAAACGCAATGAAATTCTTCAATTATTGATGTTGGAGCCAACTTTTGCGCTTTTGGACGAAATCGACTCTGGTTTAGATATCGATGCTCTTAAAGTCGTATCTAAAGGTGTCAATGCTATGCGTGGTGAAGGTTTCGGAGCTATGATCATCACCCACTACCAACGTTTGTTGAACTACATTACTCCTGACGTAGTCCATGTGATGATGGATGGTCGGGTTGTACTTTCAGGTGGACCAGAATTGGCTGCTCGCTTGGAACGAGAAGGATACGCCCAACTTGCAGAAGAACTCGGTTACGACTATAAAGAAGAACTATAACTTGAGGACAAGTAGCCTTATTTGTCAGAAAATCAAACAGATAGTATCTTTATTAGGAGAAAAAAATGAGTATTGAAAATATTACCCTCTTTTCGGAACTGCATGCTGAGCCAAGCTGGTTGCAAGATTTACGAAAAAAAGCTTTTGACAAGATCGATCAGTTGGAGTTACCAACCATTGAACGGGTCAAATTCCATCGTTGGAATCTTGGGGATGGAACAATCACGGAAAGTGAAGCTTCTGCAAATATACCTGATTTTACGGCCCTTGATTCGAATGTAAAATTGGTTCAATTTGGAACCCAGACCGTTTTTGAACAGATCCCACAGACTCTAGCGGACCAAGGCGTTCTCTTCACGGATTTCCATTCTGCCTTAGAAGAAATTCCACAGCTAGTGGAAGACTACTTTATGTCTTCTGTTAAATACGATGATGACAAGCTGGCAGCCTATCATACGGCTTACTTTAACAGTGGGGCTGTCCTTTATATCCCAGATAATGTTGAAATTGAGGAAGCAATCGAAGGCATTTTCTACCAAGATAGTGATAGTGATGTGCCTTTTAACAAACACATTTTGATTATTGCCGGTAAAAATAGCAAGTTCAGCTATTTGGAGCGTTTGGAATCAAAAGGTAATGGCTCAGAAAAAGCAACTGCTAATGTGACGGTTGAGGTGATTGCCCGCTCAGGTGCCCAAGTAAAATTTGCGGCGATTGATCGCCTTGGAGAAAACGTTACAGCCTATATCAGTCGTCGAGGAAAACTAGGCCAGAATGCCAGCATTGATTGGGCCATCGGTGTCATGAATGAAGGCAATGTAGTTGCAGACTTTGACAGTGACTTGATTGGAAACGGAAGTCATGCGGATTTGAAGGTCGTTGCCTTATCAAGCGGTCGTCAAGTCCAAGGAATTGATACGCGCGTGACCAACTTTGGTTGCAACTCGATCGGAAATATCTTGCAACATGGGGTTATTCTTGAAAAAGGAACCTTGACCTTCAATGGAATTGGTCACATTATCAAGGGTGCCAAAGGAGCAGATGCCCAGCAAGAAAGTCGTGTCTTGATGCTTTCTGACCAAGCTCGTTCAGATGCCAATCCAATCCTTTTGATTGAAGAAAATGACGTCACAGCAGGCCACGCAGCATCGATCGGTCAAGTAGATCCAGAAGATATGTACTATCTTATGAGTCGTGGTCTGGATCAACACACAGCAGAACGTTTGGTAGTACGCGGTTTCTTGGGTTCTGTCATTGTTGAAATTCCAGTCAAAGAAGTACGCGATGAAATGATTGCCACCATCGAAGAAAAGTTATCTCAACGCTAAGGAGAAAGGATGCTAGATAGAAATACGATTGCTCAAGATTTTCCAATTCTCGACCAATTCGTCCATGACGAACCCTTGGTTTATCTAGACAATGCAGCAACAACACAAAAACCTAAACGTGTTCTGGAAGCAGTCAACCACTATTATTTGCAAGATAATGCCAATGTCCATCGCGGCGTTCATACCTTGGCTGAGCGAGCGACAGCAGCCTATGAGGCAGCGCGTGAAAAAGTCAGAAAGTTCATCAATGCTCCATCAACCAAGGAAATCCTTTTTACAAGAGGAACGACGACGGGACTGAACTGGGTAGCTCGCTATGCGGAAGAAGTCTTGAAGGAAGGAGACGAAGTTCTGATTTCCATCATGGAACATCACTCCAACATCATTCCTTGGCAGCAAGCCTGTAAAAAGACAGGAGCAAAACTGGTCTATGTCTATCTAAAAGATGGCTTACTGGACATGCAGGACTTAAAAAGCAAACTCAGTGAGAAGACGAAATTTGTCTCCATCACCCATGCTTCTAACGTTCTAGGTGTGGTCAATCCGATCAAGGAAATTGCTCGATTGGCTCATGAAGTCGGAGCTATCATGGTTGTTGACGGGGCTCAATCAACTCCACATATGGCCATTGATGTGCAGGATTTAGACGCAGATTTCTTTGCTTTTTCTGGTCATAAGATGGCTGGGCCGACAGGGATTGGTGTCCTTTACGGGAAAGAAGAACTCTTGCATCAAATGTCTCCAGTGGAATTTGGAGGCGAGATGATTGACTTTGTCTATGAGCAATCTGCTTCATGGAAGGAATTGCCTTGGAAATTTGAAGCTGGAACGCCCAATATGGCTGGAGCAATTGGACTTGGAGCAGCGATCGACTACCTGGAAGAGTTGGGAATGGATCAGATCGAAGCGCATGAGCAAGAATTAATTGCCTATGTGTTTCCAAAATTACAGGCCATCGAAGGTTTGGTCATTTATGGTTCCCAAGACTTGGCCCAACGTTCCGGTGTGATTTCCTTTAATTTAGGCGATCTCCATCCGCATGATTTGGCGACAGCCTTAGATTATGAAGGAATTGCTGTTCGTGCAGGTCATCACTGTGCCCAGCCTCTCCTTCAATACCTGCAGGTCCCGGCAACTACAAGAGCGAGTTTCTACATCTACAACACCAAGGCTGACTGTGATAAATTGATTGAGGCATTGATCAAAGCAAAGGAGTTTTTCAATGGCACTTTCTAAATTAGAT
>OGIV01001877.1_pt1 | contig 11440 bp, 8 predicted proteins | sample 1571861 | NCBI WGS metagenome assembly OGIV01 (sample SAMEA2582099, study PRJEB24529) | metagenome | biome: Human gut stool | place: China | collected 2011 | reverse complement strand
ACACTGTGAACCGCACCACAGAATCTGCCAATTTACGTTATGGAACTCACGGTTAGGGGAGGGGTGTCTATGGGGAAGGGTAAAAATCAATCTGCATTCTCAAAGTAAATTAATTATAACTTCTGTAAATCAATTTTAATAGAATGAAGTACACAGACTTTGACATAGTACCATCTTAGTTATCATGAAAGTGCTTAGAAGATATTTTGGCTAATATTAACCAAAATATCTTATAGACTATTGCATAGTATCAAATCGTTGGGTATAATAGAAGATATTTAGGGATACAATAACCGAAATATCTTTTGGGAGAAAATGTCATGGTAAAAGAAATTAAAAGAGATTACTATTTAGAACAACTTATAAAGCGTGAAGGAAATGGTCTGATTAAAATTGTAACAGGAATAAGAAGATGTGGAAAATCATATTTATTGCGAACCCTGTTTAAAAATCATCTGCTTGAAACTGGTGTGGATGAAAAACACATCATTGAAATGGCATTTGATTTATTTGATAATATAGACTATCGGGATCCGAAACGCTTTTATCCTTGGGCAAAGGAACAGATTCAAGATAATGAAAAATACTACTTTCTTTTAGATGAAGTGCAGTTGCTGGATGAGTTTGTGAGTGTGCTTAACGGTTTAGCGGATAAGAAGAATTGTGATGTGTTTGTAACGGGAAGTAATGCAAAGTTTTTATCCAGAGATATCGCTACTGAATTTGGCGGCAGAGGTGATGAGGTTCATATGTACCCTTTGAGCTTTCCGGAATTTATGAGTTGCTATGTTGGAAATAAATATGATGGATGGAACGAATATATTACTTATGGCGGTATTCCGTTGGTGGTATTAGCTGAAACGGATGAGCAAAAAATGAATCTATTGGATAATCTGCTCCAGGAAACGTATATTAGTGATATTGTGAAACGAAACAAAATCAGAAATGTTGGAGAAATGGAATCATTGCTTGATGTTTTGGCATCCACAATTGGTGCGTTGACGAATCCTAACAAACTTCAGAAGACATTTAAAAGTGTAAACAATTCGAAAATTACAGCAACAACGATTACGAAATATATTGAATATTTGGAGGATGCTTTTTTAATTGAAGAGGCGAACAGGTATGATATTAAGGGAAAATCCTATATCGGTACGCCATTGAAGTACTATTTTATGGATATGGGACTCAGAAATTCAAGAATTCATTACAGGCAACTGGAAGTGACACATTCTATGGAGAATGTCATTTACAATGAATTAAGAATGAGAGGCTTTCATGTGGATGTTGGTAATCTGACTATTATTGAAAAGGGGAAGGATACAAAACCTGTAAAAAAGCAATTGGAAGTCGATTTTATCTGTAATAAGGGTTCTAAAAAATATTATATCCAGTCAGCGTATATGCTGGATACGGAAGCAAAAATGGCACAGGAAATCCGCCCTTTTTTGAAAATAAATGATTCATTTAAGAAGATTGTAATTACATCTGATATACCAAAACCTTTTTATAATGATCAGGGTATTTTAATCATGAATGTATATGATTTTTTATTGAATGCAGATTCGTTGGAACTATAAGAAGTAACTGATAAATCGGATAAATGCTTGATTTTAGCGGACGCATCATAATGGTGACATGAGTTATTGAGGTGTTGCTTGAAGTTGTTCTAGTAATTTGTGATACTGAGGTTACATCTGCAGATGAACTAATTATGAAAGGAAGATTTAATATGGTCGAATTTGGCGAACAACTAAGAAGAGCGAGAGAAGAAAAGGGAATGACCCAACAGTCTCTTGCCGAGCAATTATATGTAACCAGACAGGCAGTATCAAGGTGGGAATGTGGGGATCGTTACCCTGATTTACTTACTACTAAAAAAATATCGCAGATTCTGGAAGTGAGTCTTGACGATCTGTTATCTGGAAAAGAAATGGAAAAAGTAGTAGAACGTAATCCTGTTATTGAAAAGAAGAGCGTCAATAACATAATGATAGCTCTTTATGCGTTTGTGGTAATTTCATTTTTTATCACTATTGTGGACATTATAATTAGATTCCCGTTGCAATCAGAGATGATTGATTATAATGATATTCAAGCGATTGTAATAAATGTATTGGCATTGCTTATTCAGATTGTTTTCTTTGCGTATGGTTTTGTTAATGCTATACGAGGAATGCTATCACCAAAAAGGATGGGTGCCGTCATTGTTGCATTTTTTGCTGCGACCTGTATTACTGGAACTGGAAATATGGTAATTAATTCAAATGTTCAGATTGTTTTATGGTGGATTGTTTTAATTATCCCCAATATAGTTGGTGCTGTAGCAACATTCGCTTATTTTGTTTCGGGTAAGAAAAGTAAGATATATTCTATAATAATTTATTTGGCTGCGATTTGGGGAATGTTCCGCATCATTTATTCAAATTATAATCTTATAGTTCATGCAAATCAGTATCTGTCTATGAATAGCACGGTTAGACTTGTACTTGGGATAGCAATACATTGTCTAGTAATATATCAAACGTATATATTATGGATTAAACGCCAAAATGCAATAGACATAAGTTAACCATTTATTTCATCTTTGTTATGGGAAATGGTTCTGTAAATTCCAGATTAACGGATGTAATGTAGCAGATTTTGTGGTGCTTTCTTAAGTTGTGAAAGGGCAACCATAAGCACCTTCTCACAAGTCGTGATCTTATAGGTTTATGAAAAGAAAAACGGTACAGACGAAATATGATGTTCCTGTTCGCCAGGCATTCCGATAAGCCTCTAAAGAGCCTTATCTCCCGGAGTTTAAGCATTGATTACTGCCGCTTGTAACCTGGATTGACGGATTTTCACAACTTGGATATTGCATGCCACACAGCCTTGGATCAATAAAAAATAGAACTGATTTGTTTTCAGGATTTTTGGAGCGGCCGGTCCTGAAAACAAACAGTTCTATTTTTTATATTTCTATACACCTTGTTGGCATGCAATTAACATAACCTGCGAAAATCCGTGCCACCATCTACAAGCGGCAGTTCATAAGTTAAATTCCGGTTTAGTTTGCACTTACAACCCCGCTCTCGCAGTCCACTTCAACGTAAGCACTGGTCTTTAAGACATCCAATGCATTTTTAGCTGCGATAAGAACCGGAATATCAAGGCTTAACCCTGCGATTGCTGCATGACAGTTTGCACCCTCTGCTTCTACGATCAGTGCGGAAGCCTGACGCATCTGTGCCATCATTTCATTTGTGGTGTCTGCTGCGACAATGATATCACCGTCTTTAAAGCTTTTTAAATCTTCATTGCTGTGGCACACACAAAGGTTTCCAGAAATTTTCTTTCCGTTTAGCCCTTTTCCTGTCACAAGAATATGTCCTGCGACCTGTACTTTGATGAGGTTCGTTGTACCGGATACCCCAAGTGGAACACCACCGGTCAGAACAACTAATTCCCCTTTGGAAACAAATCCTGCCATCTCTGCCACATCAACTGCCTTCTCAAACAACTGGCTTGCATCCTGTTCCTCTGTGATAAGAATCGGTTCTACACCCCACTCAAGGTTTAACTGACGGCATACTTTTTCTGTCAGACACTCGCCGATGATCGTGCAGTTTGGACGGTATTTGGAGATCATTCTCGCAGTACGTCCGGACTTCGTTACCGTCACGATTGCCGCTGCACTTAAATCACCAGCCATCGTACAGGTTGCATGTGAGATTGCGTTTGTCACATCCGGGTTACACATGGTTCTGCGCTGTCTGAACCTCTGTAAATAGTTGATATCATGCTCTGTGCGGGTTGCAATACGGACCATTGTTTTTACAGCTTCAATTGGATACATTCCTGCAGCAGTCTCTCCGGATAACATGATCGCACTCGTTCCGTCATAAATAGCATTTGCAACGTCTGTGGACTCTGCTCTTGTTGGTCTTGGATGTTTCATCATGGAATCTAACATCTGAGTTGCTGTGATAACGATTTTTCCAGCCTCACATACTTTTTTGATGATCATTTTCTGCATAACCGGAACATCTTCCAATGGGATTTCAACACCCATGTCACCACGCGCTACCATGATACCGTCGGAGACACGGATAATGTCATCGATATTGCGGACACCCTGCATGTTCTCGATCTTGGAAATGATCTTAATATCCTCGCCGCCTTTTTCTGCAAGGATTTTGCGGATTTCCATAACATCCTCTGCGGTACGGACAAAGGAAGCTGCGATAAAATCATAATCATTTTCTACCGCAAAACAGATATCTCCGTAATCTTTTTCACTGATAAATGGCATCGTGAGGTCAACGTTCGGAACGTTCACACCTTTTTTATTGGAAATCACACCATCATTTAACACTTTACAGACAATATCTCTTGCGTTGACCTTGGTATTCACTGGTTTTGCAACCGGTTTGATCTCTACAACTTCCAGACCTACCAGACCATCATCGATCAGGATATGATCGCCCGGCTTTACGTCATCTGCAAGATTTTTGTAAGTAATAGATACTCGCTCATCTGTTCCAAGAATATCATCGGTTGTCAGTGTAAAAGTCTGACCTGTCTTTAACTCTGTTTTTCCTTTTTCAAATTCTACGAGACGGATTTCCGGTCCCTTTGTATCAAGTAAAGCTGCAACATATTTTCCCAATTCTTTGCGCAGTTTGCGAAGCATTTTTAATCTTCCCATCTGCTCATCATGCGGTCCATGCGAAAAATTGAAACGTGCAACGTTCATTCCCTCTTCGATCAATGCTCTCATCACCGCTTCATTGTCGGTGGATGGTCCTAACGTACAGATAATTTTTGTTCTTCTTGTCATAAATTCTTCCTTTCTTTTTATGGTTTCATTTTTCAAGTGTTCCTGCTGATTTTTATTCATTCGAAATGCGTATGCCTCTCCTGATTTCTGTTATAGTTTTAACAATCTCCTTAAATCAGCACGGAGCCTGCGGACCAATCTCTGCAAAACTTAAAACTTATACACTTTTCACAATAATACAGACTCTTCTCTTCGTTTTTATTCGTATTCTTGTGAAAAATGTATAATAAATTTTAAGTTTCTTCTTTGGTACGGCGACTCCATCTACGGAGAGATTATACGAAATAAACATAAAAAAAGCAAGCTTTCTTTTGTAAAAAAACCTGCTCTTTTTGTAAACATTATGTCAAAAACATTATTTTGTGATCATGGTTCCCATACCGCCATGGATATTTGAACCATCTTTGTTCAATTTTGTGATCAGAACGGATCTGATCGCAGAGTCACCGATAAAGTTGATGGCTGCCTCTATCTTAGGAAGCATATCGCCCTCACCAAACTGTCCCTGCTCCATGTATTTCTTTGCTTCTGCAACAGTCATGGTTGATAATGGTTTTTCATCCGGCTGTCCATAATTTAAGCATACATTGTCAACACTTGTCAAAATAACAAGCATGTCTGCATTCAGAAGTTCTGCCAGTTTTCCTGCTGCAAGGTCTTTTTCAATAACAGCACTGGCACCCTTTAAGTTGTTGTCCTGCATTAATACCGGGATTCCGCCGCCTCCACAGGCAACTACGATCTGGTCAGCATCGGACAATGCTTTGATTGCATCGATCTCCACGATATCCATTGGCTTTGGCGCTGCAACGATTCGTCTGTACCCGCCTTCTATTTTTACAACGTGATTTCCTTTTTTCTCCTCTGCCTCTGCTTCCTCTTCCGTCAGCACACGTCCAATGACTTTGCTTGGTTTGTAAAACGCCTCGTCATATGGATCAACCACAACCTGTGTAAGGATCGTAGAAACGGGTTTATAGATTCCCTTGTTCAATAATTCCGCACGGATCGCATTCTGTAAATCGTAACCGATATATCCCTGACTCATTGCAGAACATACAGACATTGGTGTTGCAGTATATTCCGGATATAATTTACAAAATTCATTCATAGCAGTATGGATCATACCAATCTGTGGTCCGTTGCTGTGTGTGATCACAACCTGATAATCTTCACGGATAAAATCTGCCACTGCCTTTGCTGTTCGTTTCGTTGCCTCTTTCTGTTCAGGAAGTGTTGTTCCCAATGCTTCATGTCCAAGAGCAATCACAATTTTCTTCTTTTTCATCTCTACCATCCTCCGATGCGCCTTTATATTCACAGAACACCCAGAAAGTATCTCCGGGTGCTTTTTGTCTTGTCTGACACTTATACTATTATTTTACCATGAACGATTTTGCAGTGCAATGTCATTTTTACATTACAGGCCGCAGGCATTCTGCGAACTGTTATTTATCTTCTTCCTCAGTTTCCTCCTGTGGCAGAACAAAGGAATCAATAACCTCCCACAGTTCATCCCTTCCCTGCTTTGTCTCGGAAGAGAATGGAATGATCACCGTACCCGGCTTTACTTTCAGCCCTTCGCGGATTGCTTTTACATTCTTCTGGATCTGGCTTCGCTTGATCTTATCAAGCTTTGTGGCAATGATAATCGGTGTAAATCCCTGATAAACCATCCAGTCATACATCATTTTATCGTTTGCAGACGGATCATGACGGATATCGATCAGCAAAAAGACTGCCTGCAGTTTTTTTGAAGTATGGAGATAATTCTCAATCATTTTTCCCCATTTTTCCTTCTCACTGGAAGAGGTCTTCGCATATCCATAACCAGGCAGATCGACCAGATACATGGCATCGTTGACATTGTAAAAATTGATGGTCTGCGTCTTTCCCGGCTGCGCCGACGTCCTTGCGAGCGACTTGCGGTTTAACAGCGCATTGATCATGGACGATTTTCCTACATTTGACTTTCCTGCAAATGCCACTTCATTAAATGGATTGTCTGGTATTTTACTTGTGATACCACAGACAGTCTCCAAATTTACACTTCTAATTACCATTATCTTTTCCTCTACTTATTGCAGTGTGCAGACTGCACACCACATCCTACCTATATTTAACCTATTTCTGTTCCTTTACAAACGCCACATCCAGCACGTCTTTCATCTGCTCCACGAACACAATTTCCAGACCTTTTTTGATCTCCGGTGAAATCTCATCTATATCCTTCTCATTCTTCTTTGGCACACAGATGGTCTTAATTCCTGCATTTTTGGCTGCCAGTGTTTTTTCCTTCAGTCCACCGATCGGAAGCACACGGCCGCGAAGTGTGATCTCACCTGTCATTGCGACATCAGCGCGGACCGGTGTCTTCGTGATCGCCGACAACATGGCTGTCGCCATCGTGATTCCGGCAGACGGTCCATCCTTCGGCACTGCACCCTCCGGGATGTGGATATGGATGTCATTCTCCTGGAAAAACTTTTTCGGAATATGATACTCTTCACTGACAGAACGGATATAGCTGATTCCCGCCTGTGCAGATTCCTTCATCACATCTCCCAGCTGTCCGGTCAGCTGGAACTCACCTTTTCCCGGCATGATGTTGACTTCAATCTCTAAAGTATCTCCACCAACGCTTGTCCATGCAAGTCCACGGACGATTCCTACTTCATCCGTATCATTTTTCTTATCAAAACTGTATTTCTCTTTGCCGAGGAACTTTTCAAGATTCTGTTCTGTAACTTTAATCTTCTCTTTTTCTCCCTCGTAAAGCGGTCTTGCTGCTTTTCTGCATATCTCACCAAGCTTACGTTCAAGATTACGCACACCAGCTTCCCTTGTGTAACCACTGATGATCTTTGCCATCGCTTTGTCTGTGATGGCGAGCTGCTCCGGTCTGATCCCATTGCGCTCCATCTGCTTTGCGAGCAGATGCTCTTTGGCAATGTGAAGCTTCTCATTCTCTGTATAACTGGTCACTTCGATCAGTTCCATACGGTCTAACAGCGGCCTTGGGATATCCTGCACAGAGTTTGCTGTTGCAATAAACAGCACTTCTGAAAGATCGATCGGTATCTCAACATAATGATCCCGGAACTTCTTATTCTGCTCCGCGTCAAGCACTTCCAGCAATGCAGACGCCGTATCCCCCTTGTAATCGCTGCTCATCTTATCGATCTCATCTAACAGCATGAGCGGATTTTTCACGCCGGCGCTGCGCAGTCCGTTCACGATACGTCCCGGCATTGCTCCGACGTAAGTTCTTCTGTGGCCGCGGATCTCTGCCTCATCCCGCACACCACCTAGACTGATCCGCACATATTTTTTATCTAACGCTTTTGCAACGGACCGGGCAATACTCGTTTTACCGGTTCCCGGTGGTCCGACCAGACAGATGATCGGGCTCTCGCCCTTGCTGGTGAGATTGCGGACAGCCAGAAATTCTAACATACGCTCTTTTACTTTTTCCAGACCGTAATGATCCGCATTTAAAATCTGCTCGGCATTCTTCAGATCCTTGTTATCTCTGGATGTCTTATTCCACGGAAGCTCCAAAAGTGTTTCAATATACCCTCTCGCCACAGCGCTCTCAGAGGAGCTGGAACTGATATTTTTAAAACGGTCGATCTCTTTTTTGATCTTCTCTTTTACTTCTTTGTCTGCCTTGATCTTACCCAGAGCATCCATAAAGTGATCTGCGTCTGATTCCGTATTATCTTCGCCAAGCTCCTCACGGATTACTTTCATCTGCTCTCTCAGCAGATATTCTTTCTGGTTTTTATCCACATGCGCCTTGACTTTCGCCTGAAAATCATTCTTGATGGCTATGATCTCGATCTCTTTTAATAAGAGTGCCATCAGAACCTCATAACGTTCGGTCATAGAAACCGCATCTAAGATTTTCTGTTTTTCCTCAAAATGTACCGGAAGGCTGTTGGCAAGCTGATTCATCAGTTTTTCCAGATCTGTGATCTCACTTAACTGGCGTTGCAGCTCTTTTCCCATTTTGGGATTGACGACCACATATTTACCAAATGTCTCCTGAATGCTCCGAAGCATTGCCTCCTTCGCTTCTTCTGGCAGTCCGTCATCCACTTCCTCGTCAAATCGAATGATCTCCGCAAGCAGATAGTCCGGATTTTCAAGAAAAGCGGACAATTCTGCCCGCTCTTTCCCTTCTACCAAAATGCGTACAATATTATTTTGTAACTTAATTACCTGCTTTACCTCAGCAATGATCCCGATCTTAAATAAGTCCTCGATATCAGGATTTTCCTGTTCCACATCTTTCTGTGCCACAAGAAAAATCTTCTGCTCATCCATCATCGCCTCTTCCACTGCCTTGATGGATTTTGCACGGCTTACGTCAAAATGGGCTACCATTCCCGGCAGGATCACCATTCCACGAAGGGCAACTGCAGGCATTTTCATAATCATTGTATCCATTTTCTATAATTCCTTTATCTGTAACAGCTTTTCCTGCTGTTATCTTTTGTTTAAGAAGCCTGTTCTAACTTCTCAACAAGTGCTTTTTCTTCTTTCTCTTCAATTGCAAGATTCTTTTCTACATCTTCTTTGGTGATCTCACATCTTGTAATGCTCTCATCGGATGGAATATGATACATCAGATCTAATGTAACAGCCTCCATGATTGCACGAAGACCACGCGCTCCGGTCTTTCTCTCAAGCGCTTTGTCCACGATTGCTTCGAGTGCATCCCTGTCAAATTCCAGACTGACACCGTCTAATTCAAACAGCTTTTTGTACTGTTTTACAAGTGCATTCTTCGGCTCGCATAAGATACGGATCATCGCATCCTTATCTAACATATCCAGTGTTACGGTTACCGGCACACGACCGATAAATTCAGGGATGAGTCCGAATTTCACAAAATCCTGTGGAAGTACATGTTTTAATACTTCCCCTACATTGTACTCATCTTTGGCGTGTACTTCTGCATTAAATCCAATGGATTTCTGGTCGAGACGTGTCTCAATGATCTTCTCCAATCCATCAAAAGCACCACCACAGATAAATAAAATATTGGTAGTATCAATCGGGATCAGTTCCTGCTGCGGATGTTTTCTTCCACCCTGTGGCGGAACAGAAGCAACCGTTCCCTCTAAAATCTTAAGTAACGCCTGCTGTACACCCTCGCCGGAAACGTCTCTTGTGATGGAAACGTTCTCAGATTTTTTTGTAATCTTGTCAATCTCATCAATGTAAATGATACCGTGCTGTGCACGCTCAATATCATAATCAGCAGCCTGGATCAGTTTCAAAAGGATATTCTCGACATCTTCACCCACATAACCTGCCTCGGTAAGTGTGGTTGCATCTGCGATCGCAAACGGAACATTCAACACTCTCGCCAAAGTCTGTGCTAAAAGTGTTTTACCGGAACCGGTTGGTCCGAGCATAAGAATATTACTCTTCTGCAATTCTACATCTGAATCTGATCCTGCCATAATTCTCTTGTAATGATTATAAACTGCAACGGACAAGACTTTCTTCGCTTTATCCTGGCCAATGACGTACTCGTCTAAAAATGCCTTCATCTCCTCCGGCTTGATCAGATTGATCTGCTCCGCAGGTTCTTCCAGATTTCCGTCAAATTCATCATTCTCCAACTCTTCGTCTATAATCTCGGCGCAAACGTCTACACACTCATCACAGATATAGGCTCCGTTTGGTCCCGCGATCAGTTTACGGACCTGATCCTGAGTCTTACCACAAAATGAGCAGCGCAGTCTCTCGTCATTTCTTCCTGTCATTTCTTATTCTCCAATGTCTCTATTTATTAGCGGCTTGTTATCACATTATCGATCAGTCCGTATTCCATTGCTTCCTGAGCAGACATATAATGATCTCTCTCTGTGTCCGCTGCGATCACGTCATAAGGTTTTCCGGTGTTTGCAGCTAAAATCTCATTTAATTTCTTCTTTGTCTTTAAAATGTTTTCCGCTGCGATCTGGATCTCCGTTGCCTGACCTTTTGCTCCGCCGGATGGCTGATGGATCATAATCTCTGCATTCGGAAGCGCAAGTCTCTTGCCCTTTGCTCCACCTGCAAGTAAAAATGCTCCCATGCTGGCGGCCATACCGATACAGATAGTAGATACATCACATTTGATGTACTGCATCGTATCATAAATAGCAAGACCTGCTGTTACCATTCCACCTGGGGAATTGATATATAAATGAATATCTTTTCCAGGATCCTCGGACTCTAAGAAAAGTAACTGTGCAACCACAAGGCTTGCTGTTGTCTCATTCACTTCTTCTCCCAGGAAAATAATTCTATCTTTTAATAATCTGGAGTAAATATCGTAATTACGCTCTCCTCTGCTGGTCTGCTCAATGACGTAAGGTACTAAACTCATTTTGTTTTCCTCCAATCCATATTGTTTATAAAAATTTAATTATTGCTTATATGCTTAAACAGACCGGCCCGAATGAGCCAGTCTGTTGTATGTTGTCCGCTTTCGACGAAGCCTCTCTTATTCTTCTGCGTTCTCTTCAGCGTCCGCTTCTTTATCTTTCTTTGTCTTAGCCTTTGCTCTCTCTTTTACGTTTTCCATAACAAGGTCAACTGCTTTTGTTACGGAAA
>OGIV01001874.1_pt1 | contig 11450 bp, 9 predicted proteins | sample 1571861 | NCBI WGS metagenome assembly OGIV01 (sample SAMEA2582099, study PRJEB24529) | metagenome | biome: Human gut stool | place: China | collected 2011 | reverse complement strand
TATAGGTTTGCATATTACTTTGGCTATTCCTAATTTCTTTTTTAGAGAAAACATATAATGAATGCAACTAATAACCAGAAAATGATGAGCATGCTGCGTAGTGTGTATATAATGTGTTTATATTCATTCCGCAAAGATATGGCTTTAATCACTACCGCGCAACAAACTGGGGGCTTAAAGTTCCCAATGGTCACCCCCTCTCTCGCTCCGTCAGCGTGTCGAAGGCACCGCTGAACTCGTCGCCCATGATGCGCGCCATGTGGTTTTTGAGCACCTCGATGCTGATGTACCACGACTTGTTGAACCACGGCCTGCGCTTTCATGAAAATAGCCCCTGGGGGTTGTGTTAAAACTCCCAGGGGCTATTGTGGGTTCAGCAGCCAAATAGTAGAAACAGTAATTGTATTTAGTTGTCTATGCTGCGCAAAGTTCTGACAGCAGATTAGGACGTTTAATTTCCTATCAGACTTTCAACTTCGTTTGTGGTTAATCCGGTAGCAATTGCTATGATATTGGTGTCTGCACCAATAGCCAAAAGTCTTTTTGCTGTTTCAATCTTTTCCTTTTGTGCGCCTTCTGCTCTACCTTCTGCTCTGCCTTCAGCTCTGCCTTCAGCTCTGCCTTGTGCTCTGCCTTCTGCTCTGCCTTCCGCCAGCCCGTCTAATTTAGCACCTTCAAGCACTGATAGTGTATCGCGGTATTTTCTCAATCCCACGTCATATTTCATACGCTCTTGTCTTGAAAGAGAAGCAACGTCGGCAATTTGCTCCAGTTTTTTGAACACGGCGCTTTTTGCAGCCCATGGCAATCTTGTTAATGTTTCCATGTTTTTCAGAACGTAAATCCATTTATCAAAGTTTGTTTCACACTCATTTGCCTCCATCTTGAATAAAGGCAACTGCATAAATGTCATTCTAATTTTGTCTGAGAAGATTTCATTGTTTTTTAAGTTTGTCAGTCCCACATCGGTTCTGAACTCCTTCTTAAAATCCATCGGACAGAAATTCAAGAAAGCAACAAGATACACAGCATCTATATTGTATTTCCAATCAGCCCCTTTTTCGCCTTGCCTTGCAATGGCTTCGGAGACATAATATATGCTCCGGTTTTTGAAATAAGGCTGAGACTTGTTCTGCATTTCGACAATGATATTCTCATTCTTGTCGGTTTCGCAATATATGTCGTATATGAGCGATCGGTCATCTTCAAATAGGGCCGGCTGCTCCTTGTCAAGGAATGTGATGCTTGTGATGTGTTCCTTGCCGAGCAGCAGGCTGTTCAGAAAATCAATAATCAGAGGTTTGGATACCTCTTGTCCGAAGATTCTCTTGAAACCGATATCAGTGAAGGGGTTGATGAATCTTGCCATAAGTATTTCCTTGTATATTATATTTGCAAAGGTAATGTTTTTTCTTAATATTCTTTGTATAGGGGAGCAAGATGTAACGGGCGACCAATGTCCTTAATCGCGTTTAGTGTAATTTTCGGAATACCAAACTGTCCATGTCTGAGCACAGAATGAGCGAACTTGAATTGATGCGCACAATGCGGAATTTGGCCTCGTGGCCTCTGATGCCAACACTTTCTAATGAAATGTTGGGGTCGGTAATGGGAATATCGTGATCGTAAAGGTGGGCATAGGGGCTATACACAGCCAATTTGTCGCTCTCATAGTTAAAGCGGGCAAAGGTTTTGTTAGTCTGTCCGTTATGTGCCAGGGAAGAGGTTATTTGTAGCAAATCGAGCTGAAATGACCAGTATATGCGGTCATTAAGCACATACTTCTTCTGTGCTGTATAATAGGCGTCTGTTTGTGTGGCTTTGCTGTGAATTTCGTGCAGGCGCCATCTTCCGTCAATCAGCCCATTGCGGCTCACGTGCGAGCAGGCTGTGGTGAGCAGCAGGCCAATCGCTGTGATGGCAAATGTGCTGCATTTGTTATATAATAATGTGTGTAAGTGCATGAGGCTATTTTGTAATCAATCCGTTCTTTGTGATGGTGAGTTGTGCGCCGGTGTTGTGGCCAATCAAGCTGCCGCGGTCAAGTCCAAAAGCCAGTTTGGCGGTCCAGCCACTGGTGTTGATGCGTCCGAGGCGAAGGGGTGACCATGCAGCTTCGAGCAGCAGACTGTTCAGTGTGCGTGCCTCGGTCCAATCGCTGCTGCAATTGCCCAAGTTGCGTTCGTGGGTAATCATGATGCGGTAGTGCAGGCAGGGGAGCGGGTCACCGCTAAAGCCCAGATGGTGCGCCTTGAAACGTGTGCCAATAAAGCTCAAATTTCGTGTGCCCTTGTAAAGCGGGCTTACGTAGAGTGGGTTGCCAATGGCCATGCCCCAATGTTGCCAGCCCGTGTACAGTCCGTGGTTGTAGTAGTTGTCACTACCGCTCACTTGGTCGGGAATTTCGGGCGTATGGTCGTGGTAGATGGGGCCACTTTGGTCGGTGGTCTTGATGTATTCGTACACAAATTTTCCAAGTATGGGATTTTTGGGCAAGTGTGCCTCAAGTCCCCACATGCCGTCGCGCCAGCCATAATTGTAGAACATCTGCGAGTGGTCTTCAAAGTAATGGTCGTAGTAAAGGCTGACCCCCCAGCCGTGTCCGTGGTAGTTGAGGCGGTACACCCAACTGCCTAATGTGTTGCCAAGGGCGTTGCTGTAAACGCCATCGGTGACATCGGCTCCGCCGCCATAAAGTACGGTGAAAAAGTCCTTCAGATGGTGTCCCGCCTTAATGGGAGTTTGCCTTGCGTTGTATATTGTGCCGCCAAATTGGGTGGCCCATTCAAGTCCGCCTTCGTAGGTGATGGGAAACTTTTGGGCATTTCCAGCTCGCAAATAGAATGCCTTTGTGTGCAGCAATACCCGTGTGGCATAACGATTCTTGGTGCCTCTGAGATAGTCCTGCATAAAATTGTCGTCGGTCATCAGTCCATACGAGATGTGGCCGCGTATGCCCAACCAATTTCCACGTCCAGAAATATTCCAGTAGCGTGGCAGGGACAGGCGTACGGCAGGCACAGGGTGTGCATTGATGCCCAGCGCTTGCGATCCGCTACTCAGTTCATTGTCTTTAAGTTGCATGGGGTGCTGCTTGGCACCTATGGTAAGGCGCGCCAGACGACAGTCGATGTCGGCATAGAGCTGTTGAACGAAACCGCTGCTCGGATAGTGCGCGCCAACTGCTATGTCGGCCCCATAGCCAAAGCGCCAATGGCAGGCCGAGTCGGCATCAGCCTGGCGTTCGATGGTCATGCGCAAATAGCCGTTCTTGGTGTCTACCGACGACATGCCGTATTTGTTGGCTGTGAGCCACAAGGGTGTTTTGTTATGCGAATAGCTTGCTTGTGCTTCGGCCGTGTAAGTAACGTGTTGACCTGCGCGTTGCAGTGCATTTTGTGCAGAGGCCTGCGGCAGGGTAGCAGCTGCTATGGCAAGCATTGTGCCTATGTGTTTGATTTGCATATATATGATAGGGGTCGTTGTTCTAAATAAGTTTGTGTGTTGATGGTTTGACGGGCGTGGCAAGTGCATTCTGTGCATATCGAGCAGTGTGTGAACGGAATTTCAACAAACGGTGTTAAATAACTCGTCACTCTGTCCGCCTCGTCAATTCGTTAAGGATTTAACAGCGCGGCAAATTTACGTAAATAAAATGGTATAAACCGCTAAGGCAGGCTTTTACTTGTGCTCTGTTGTAAAATTTGCTAATCAATTTTAGACATAAATGCGGCAAATATGCGGCAAAACTTTAGTATGTGGCACACGAAGCCCGCGCATAGCTTGTGTGGGGTGATGGTGCGGGGTGGTAAAGTGCACGTAATGTTGCATAAATGTGCATGCCTGTGGCGCACAATCGGTTTTTCTTGGCATATTTCTGAACTTTTTCTTACATTTTGTATTGTTGTATCGTATTATTGGTTACATTTGCAAAACAAAATAACAACAAGAATAGTAAACTGTAAAGCTTCTGCATGATAATGTGTGTTATGCAACAAAGCTAATAAATATCCTGAAAGAGTTATGAAAATACAGTTGCGCAGTGCATTCAGCACCGAAGGACGAAGAATGGCGGGCGCACGTGCCTTGTGGATAGCTACAGGCATGAAGCGTGAGCATTTTGGCAAGCCCATTATTGCCATAGCCAACTCGTTCACCCAGTTTGTACCAGGCCACACCCATCTGCACGAGGCCGGGCAGCTCGTAAAGCAAGAGATTGAAAAACTTGGTTGCTATGCTGCAGAGTTCAACACCATAGCCATTGACGATGGCATAGCCATGGGTCACGATGGCATGCTGTACTCGTTGCCCTCGCGCGACATTATTGCCGACTCTGTAGAATATATGGTGCAGGCACACAAGGCTGATGCGCTGGTGTGCATATCAAACTGCGACAAAATAACACCGGGCATGCTGATGGCGGCCATGCGCTTGAATATACCAACCGTGTTTGTGAGTGGTGGCCCGATGGAGGCCGGCCGCTATCAGGGGCAGAATGTCGACCTTATCACTGCCATGGTGAAGGGAGCAGACACCTCGGTGAGCGATGATGAATTGGCACAAATCGAACAGCGTGCTTGTCCTGGTTGCGGTAGTTGCTCGGGTATGTTTACAGCCAACTCAATGAACTGCTTGACAGAAGCGCTTGGCTTGTCGTTGCCGGGCAATGGCACCATAGTGGCCACACACGTTAACCGCCGCCGCTTGTTTGAAGATGCAGCCGAACTCATTGTGAGCAATGCCATGAAATATTATGGTGAGGGCGACACCTCGGTGCTGCCGCGCTCAATAGCCACCCGTCAGGCTTTTCTTAATGCCATGACATTGGATATAGCCATGGGCGGCTCTACCAACACCGTGCTCCACTTGTTGGCTGTGGCCAATGAGGCCGGTGTCGACTTCAAAATGAAGGATATTGACCAGTTGAGCCGTCATGTACCATGCCTTTGCAAATTGTCGCCCAACACGCAGCGCTATTCTGTGCAGGAGTGTAACCGCGCTGGTGGTGTGCTTGGCATATTGGGCGAATTGGCCAAGGGCGATTTGCTCGACTTGACAGCACATCGTGTCAATGGCGCCACGTTGGGCGAGGACGTTAAACATTACAGCATAACAGGTCCCGAGGTTGATGCCGAGGCTGCACGCATATATGGTAGTGCGCCTGGCGGCAAGTTTGCCACCAAGATGGGTGTGCAGGACCGTCAATGGCCGTCGCTTGATGTCGACCGTGCCACAGGTTGCATTCGCGACATGGAACATGCCTATACAAAAGACGGCGGACTGGCCGTGTTGTTTGGCAACATAGCGCTCGATGGCTGTGTGGTGAAAACCGCCGGTGTGGACGAGAGTTTGTGGCACTTTGAAGGGCCAGCTCGCGTGTTCGACTCGCAGGACGAGGCATGCAAGGGCATACTTGGCGGCAAGGTGCAGGCAGGCGATGTAGTAGTTATAACCCATGAGGGGCCAAAGGGCGGCCCGGGTATGCAGGAGATGCTCTACCCCACGTCGTACATCAAGAGCCGCCATTTGGGCAAGGCTTGTGCGCTGATAACCGATGGCCGTTTTTCAGGCGGCACGTCAGGCTTGAGCATTGGCCACATATCCCCCGAGGCCGCAGCAGGCGGTGCTATTGGCAAGATAATTGATGGCGACATCATTGAGATAGACATACCATCGCGCAGCATATCAGTTCACCTCAGCGATGAGGAACTGGCTGCACGTCCCATGCGCCCCTTACAACGCAAACGTACGGTGAGCAAGGCCTTGAGGGCTTATGCCAGCATGGTGAGCAGTGCCGACAAAGGCGGTGTACGCGAAATATAAATATAAGAGGATGTTCAAAATAATTTTGAACACCAACGACGTTACCTCCTAACGTAAGAAATGTAGGCTGATGGGGGCGAAGGCATACTTGCCTCACGCTACGACCATTAAGCGAACTACCTTAACAGACAACTATGACCGAAAACAAGAATACACAAATTAGCGGTGCTGAAATACTGATGCGTGCCCTCCTCGATGAAGGGGTTACTACATTGTTTGGTTATCCTGGCGGTGCTATCATGCCCGTGTACGATGCCTTGTATGATTATCGCGACCGCTTAAATCACATATTGGTGCGCCACGAACAGGCTGCCGCCCATGCAGCCGAGGGCTATGCCCGTGTGAGCGGGCGCACGGGGGTGTGCCTCGTGACAAGTGGCCCTGGTGCCACTAATACGATAACAGGCATTGCCGATGCCATGATGGACAGTACGCCCATGGTGGTCATCACCGGACAGGTGGGTGCACAGATGCTTGGCACAGATGCCTTTCAGGAATGTGACGTGGTAGACATCACCCAGCCTATTAGCAAATGGGCCTATCAAATTCGCTCGGCCAAGGATGTGGCATGGGCTGTACACCGTGCCTTTTACATTGCAGCAAGCGGACGTCCGGGGCCTGTGGTGCTTGACTTTGCCAAGAATGCACAAATCGAAAAGGCCGACTATATGCCAGGCACCATAGACTTTATACGCAGCTATGTGCCCGTGCCGCCAACAGACAAGCAGAGCCTTGCCGAGGCTGCAGCCTTGATTAACGAGGCTAAGCGTCCGCTCGTGTTGGTGGGGCAGGGTGTCGAACTGGGTAATGCTGGCGAGGAACTCCGTGCATTTATCGAGAAGGCAGGTTTGCCCGCAGGCTGCACGTTGTTGGGTTTGTCGGCCTTGCCAACCAATCACCCGCTGAATGTGGGCATGCTTGGCATGCATGGTTCGCTGGGAGCAAACAAAAAGACACAAGAGTGCGATTTGCTCATAGCCGTCGGCATGCGTTTTGACGACCGTATTACAGGCAAGTTAGACACTTATGCCAAACAAGCACGCAAGATACATTTCGATATCGACCCCTCAGAAATAAACAAGAATGTGACGGTTGATGTGGCTGTATTGGGCGACTGTAAAGAGACGCTTCCGGCTGTTACAGCCTTGCTCGAGCAGAAAGCGCATACCGAATGGCGTGAGAGTTTCCGGCAATGGGACTCTAAAGAGCACGAGGTGGTTATAGAACCGCAAATTCATCCTGCCGATGGCCCATTGCGCATGGGCGAGGTGGTGCGTCGTGTAACCGAACTCAGTCAGGACAAGGCGGTGTTGGTAACCGATGTGGGACAGAACCAAATGATGGCGGCACGCTATTTCCGCTTTACCGAAAAGCGCAGCATCATAACCTCGGGCGGTATGGGCACCATGGGATATGGATTGCCAGCTGCCATTGGTGCCACATTCGGCGCGCCCGACCGCACTGTGTGCTTGTTCCTTGGCGATGGCGGATTGCAAATGACCATCGAAGAGTTTGGCACCATCATGGAGCAGCATGCTCCAGTCAAAATCATATTGCTCAACAACAATTTCTTGGGCAATGTGCGACAGTGGCAGCAGCTGTTCTTCCGCCACCGCTATTCGTTCACACCCATGATGAACCCCGACTACGAGAAGATAGCAGAGGCTTACGACATACCGGCACTGACCGTCACCGACCGAAGCAAGCTTGATGAGGCTATCAGCCAAATGCTTGCCACCCCCGGCCCCTTCTTGCTGCAAGCCGCAGTGCTTGAAGAGGACAATGTGCTGCCCATGTGCTGTCCGGGACACGACGTAGATGATATGATGCTTGAGGCGTGAAACTTAATAAAAACGACTAAGTAGGTGGTCAAAATTATTTTTACATTGAAAGTGCATTATCGTGGCGCAGATGTTTCCTTTGGGTGAGGGAACATAGCGGACTATGTGACCGAGGCCGAAGGGAACAGATGCGTCTCGAGAATGTGCTTTCAATGTGAAAATGGCACCTACTGATTGTATAAAATAATTTTGAACACCTACTTAATATGCCTCAAATATCGATACTCGTTGCCGTTTACAACACCGCGCCATATCTGCCGCAATGCCTCGATTCGCTGTGCGGACAAACGTTGCGCGACATACAGATAATATGTATTGACGACTGCTCAACCGACCAGTCGCCACAGATATTGGCAGACTACGCCCAGCGCGACGCGCGCATCACGCTGCTGCGTACACCGCACAACAGCGGACAAGCCGCGGCACGCAACTTGGGACTGCAAATGGCCACGGGTGAATTTACCACCTTTGTGGACAGCGACGACTGGTTGGCACCCGACGCACTTGAACAGGCCCTCGGGGCGCTGGCACAGAACCCGGCAAACGATTGTGCCGTGATGCGCTTGATAATGCACTACCCTGACGACGGGCATGAGGTGGAGCACCCCCTGCACACTGGCGGCAAAGAGGCGCTGACAGGCGAGGAGGCTTTTATGCTGAGCCTTGACAACTGGGCCATTCACGGGGTGTATGTGGTGCGCACCACGCTGCACAAGCGCTTCCCCTACGACACATCGAGCATACTCTACACCGACGACCATGTGACGCACCTGCACTACCTTAATGCCCGCCGCGTGGTGATGTGCCAGGGGCGCTACTATTACCGCCAGAACCCGGCTTCCACCACCCGTGCCTGCTCCATGCGCCGCTTTGCGTGTCTTGAGGCCGACCTGGACAAGAGGCGGGCCATCGAGGCCGAGGCGGCCCAAGGGCATATTCCGCACCACGCTGCCGAGGCGCTACGCTTGTGCGAAACGCAGCGGTGGTGCAACATGATTGGCAGCTACCTATTTCTACTCGACAACAAAGCCCACTTTACGCCTGCCGAACGCCGCGAGGTGCTACAACGCATGGCGCGGGTGTTGCCCACCTTCAGCCGCAGCCTCATCACCTGGCGCATCAAGTTGCACCCATTTTACTGGCCGTTCCACAGTTTTGCCATGCTGCGCGCCCAATGGTGGCTGCTGCACAAGTGGCGCACATGGTGCCACAACAAGTAGGCTTTCTCACCACATCGCCCCATTGTGTAGCGACACAATGGGGCGACGCGTCCCGAGGCTGCACTTAAAATGGCGTTGATGATTGCCGCAACCGAATAACAATGCACTCCGCATTACTATTCTACGACAAGCATCAACGCCATACTTGTTATTTACACTTAAACACCAACCAGGGCACAGTGGCCTTTGTGTTAGCGACATTGGAGCTTTCATCACCCGCCCCGATATGGTGAATGACACCATCGTCTGAGCGATACCACGAGCGGTTTGAACGGCCTGTTATATATATGGCATCAACAAAGCCATACTCGCGCAGCGCATCGGCAAAGTCCCACAAGGTTTCCTTATGACGCGTTTCGACAAACCAGATGCTGTCGTCGGACATGCGCGCCAAGGCCCTGCGCTCCACCTTGCCATGCAGCACAAAACGGCTGGGCAACACGCCATCGGACACAAGTACAAACTGGCGGAAGAAAGCCCCACCCCGCTCGGCACAATAGTCCTTCAGCTTCTCGCTGCGCGACACGCCTATCACCACATTGCCGTTAGCCATGGCACAATAGCCCGCACGGGAGCGGTCGGTTTGTAACACCCTGCCGTCCACTACGAGAGAGCCCAGATACTGTCCCTCGGCAGTGAAATCTGCACAGCGGGTGCTAAGCATAAGGCTGGTATCGGCAGTGTCGGGTGGCGACAGCACAATCTCGGCTTTAAGGTTGTCTATTTTGTAAAAGGTCATGGCCACACCCAGTATCGAGTCGCTGGTCACCTCTATCCGGCCTTTTACCGATTTGGTTGCCGATGTCCGCTCAAGTTTTTTCAAATTCTGTGAGGGCGATATGCCGACAGGCACACCAAAATCATAAAAATAGCGGTAAACCTTCCACCCCCCAAAACCACACACGCACACCATTATGGCAACTATGGCAGCAGCCACAAGTGTGGGCCATTTGCGACCACGCCGCATTTTGGCAGACCGTGCGGTTTGAGGCGAGCCACTATCCTCGATGGTAATGACAGGCACCTCGCCTTCAGGCTGTCCGGGAATGACATCAGGCTTTTCATCTATTATGATAACTGTCTTATCATTCATACGCTTGTCGTTTGTCATTGCCAGTCCTCCTTTTCCATTAAAGTTTTCAACTGTTTGAGTGCCTCCTTCGATGCTTTCAGCTTAAAGTCAACTCTCAAGCGATTGCCAGAGAGCAACAGTTCCTGACTTACCGTGTTGATGACATAAATGTAATTGCGGTTGACAATGAGGCTCTTGCCCACACGTACAAACATTTTGTCGGCAAGCAACTGCAGTTTCTCGTCAAAGAAATGCAGCTTGAAGGTCATCTTGTGCGGCTTGCCATTGGTAAGATATACGTCCGAATAGTTGCCATCGGCAGATATGAACGCTATATCCTCTGTTTGGCTACGCACAAGTTCTGTTGATGTAGATATTTTAAGCCATTCCATAAGCAGGTGTTCAAAATCTATACTATACCCGTTGGGGAATTCTTGGTAACGGGTTAACAAGTTGACAGGTTAACAAGTAAGTATGCCATACACTACTTATCCTCCTAAAGTCTAAATAGTAAGAAACCTGGCAAACTTACCTGTTACCCCGTTCACTTGTCAACCTGTCTACTAATTTCGCCAAAGCATATATATAAGCGAATGCCCTAACTGTCAGCATCGCCCCTTCATACTACTTGCCGCCATTTATAATCACCACCGGCCAGCATGCACTGCCCTGTTACTTTTTCCTTACCGTACCTTTGGGCACATCAACCACCCATGTGCCGAGTGATGTCTTGATGGTGTATACGCCATTTCGCACTGAAACGATGCGGGCCGTCATGCCCATAAACGAGTAGGTGTCATCGCTTGCGCGCTTAATGGTGTACTTGCCAAGGGGCGTGTTTACCACCACATTGCCGTTTCTGGCACTCACCACGCCATAGGTGGTGCCCGACGGTGCACTGGCTATTCTCTGCTTTACTTGTTGCAGAGTGGTGGCAAGCACATTGTCATCGCCATTGTCGTGTTGTACTGTTGTGTTAGCAAAAGTTGCGGTGCATGCAGTAGCAGCGAGCACCATTGTGAAGAAAAACTTTTTCATAATTTTCTGTCGTTTTAATGTGATACATTTGTTATTTGACAGCGCAAAATTAGTGATGCCCGTTTCGGTTTCCAATTATTTCTTCACTGCATGTATAAGATGCCCGGCTTATTGTACAAGTTGACAAAAATCGGGGGTAAATTGCACGCAAGGTGCGCACCTCTCCTCTGCCTCAGCCACCGACTCCACGACCGAGTGGCGGGTAAATTGCACGCAAGGTGCGCACTTTTCCCCCACCCATTTGGCCCTATAAACAAATAACCGCCGCGTTACGCTTGTAACGTGGCGGCTTAATAGTATAACAATAGTGTGCTCGAAGCGAGACTCGAACTCGCACGGACATTTCTGCCCAAAGGATTTTAAGTCCTTCGTGTCTACCATTCCACCATTCGAGCGACCTGAGAGCGGAAAACGAGACTCGAACTCGCGACCCCAACCTTGGCAAGGTTGTGCTCT
>OGIV01001872.1_pt1 | contig 11457 bp, 10 predicted proteins | sample 1571861 | NCBI WGS metagenome assembly OGIV01 (sample SAMEA2582099, study PRJEB24529) | metagenome | biome: Human gut stool | place: China | collected 2011 | reverse complement strand
TCTGTTTTTATTGCAGACAAAATTTATAATTGTATGCAGCTTATAAACTCTGATTAAATATTTTATCATATAATTAAGGCATTTGTCATTGTCTGTTATGTCAAATGAGAAATAATCCAGCATAATCTTAGTGACCCTTATCTGCTGGTCTATACGCTTTATCATTATCTGCTCATTAACGGACTGATCCTCTCTCCCGATAAAATATCTGTAAAAATTCCAATATATAAATATAGTTTATTCTTCTATAAAAATACCTCCGTCTATATATAATGATTATGAGTAAAAACTGACAAGTAACAAATGGCATTATGTCATGAAGCGCTATGTGGCATTAAAAGTACAAGCCCTCCGAAGGCTTCGGACATAAAATTGATAAACAGCTGGTTAAAGATGTCATTTTTCATCGTGATATTAATTCCTTTCTGATATCTTATCCAGAGTGCCAAACAGGCTGGTATTGATGAGGAACGGGTCCTCTAAGTAAGGAAAGCCTACCACCGGATACTTAAAATGTTTATGGTTAATTGTCTTTTTCTTTTCCACGAGATTAAACAATATTTTTACGCTTTCTGAATCAGTTATTTTGTTTGAATTGAATAGCTCGATAATTCTGTTCAAAGCGCCCCGGTTCCATTTACTTATTGTACACACAGCGATTCTTACGTCACACCTCATAAATTCCTTTAAGATGTTTGGATTAAGTATGCCGAAATCAATAATCACACGCTCGTATCTCATGTTTAAAATCTCAGTTAGTGTGGACATGACTGCGTGAGGAAAGAAATCTACATTCTTATAAGTAAAAACCTTTTCGTCTGCTGTCTTTGACAGTGAAAGAATTTCGTGTGTACCATTCAGCTCAACATAGGCGGTTCTATACATGCATTTATTGCTCATATAATTACAAAGAGCAAGGCTTATATGTGTTGTGCCTACATTGTGAACGCTGCCACAGACCCCAACTAACTGTGGTGCAGAATGGACTTTCTTAAATATCCTTTTAAAGTGTCTGATAGTGATGCTCCTCCCTTTAGTTCTAACAGCTTTTGAATCAGAGTTTCCTTTTGAACTGAGCTCTTAAACATATCGCTGTCATAAGGAAAGTGATAAACACTGCAATTAAGTAGTGCCGCAATCGCGGAGGCATCCTGTCTGCTGCACATATTACATATAACACTCAGGGAAGCTGTCATTTTTTTGAGAATAGAATGATTCCTATAGATATCATTCAGATGCCAAAAGCTGCCGTTACATACATATAATACGAGATCCATGTCATATATTTTCTCGTTGCACACATCAGTGCCAAGGTCGTATATCTGTATAGCATCCTTTGGAATATTAAACTGTATACCGTCACTGTAGTCGGGTATGCCCTGAAAGCTTTTGTAATAATAATATCCGTTTTTCTGCTTAAAAATCTGCAGTCCGTCGTGATTACCATGGCAAAGTACGCTTTTTGCTGAGTCTATGTAGATACCATGATATCCAAGGATATTGAGTTCGCAGGTGAGTGAAACGGCCACGTGGGTGGAGCCGCAGCCTCTGTGACTGCCTAAAACTGCTATTTTGTGTATGAGATGTGGCTGGCCGGTTAATTTTTGAATTTCCTGTATTTCCTGATATAGCTCTGCGACAGTCACGTAACGCAGTGATGCATCAGATGTTGTTGCTTTTTGGATAATATGCTGAAACTTATGGGAAAAGCTGTCTGGGGTAAAGGGCAGAATCTATCCGCAATGCTTACGTAGCCAGCTTCCCCACCGAAGAAAAGGCCAAGGCTTTTGCAGAAGGACTGAAACTGGATGTGAACCAAACAAGCACATACATTCTGAAATCCAGAGGAAACCATGCGGACATCATGCAGTTCCTGTCGAATGCTGCGGAAAAGGGACAGGGTGCCCGTGCATTGGAATTGCTCAGCACACTGGCTGATAAAGACCTGCGCGACACACCTTGCAGCATTCTGGAAGACCATTTGTATGCTACCGATGCGAAAGCTGACGTAAAAGAAGTGCTTGCACCGCGTATTGCCACTGAAATGCTGACTCCTTACCGTACCTACCTGCAGAAAGCCTTGTCTGCCGAACTAGCCGCACAAATCAAAGCTGACCCGCAAGTGCTCATGAAATGGTGTAAGGACAGCCTGTCTATCCGCAACGACCTGAGTACGATATTCACCATTACCTCACCCGAAGGTGTATGGCGCAGCCGTGTAACCGACTCACAGTCCAGAGACATTTTCTTCGTAGCTGCTGCCCGTAGCTTAGGTATCCCCGCCTGGAAGGATGAAGTAAACGGTAACATCTGCTACCGCCTCAACGGAAAACCGGTATTGGTGGACTTTGAAAGTTCAGAAGGTGGAAGTCTGTCGGAAGGTGTATTGAAAGCTACTTACCAGGCTATTCCTCGACTGGACAATCCGAAATATTACACTCACTTCACCCTGTCGAAGTATGACAACGGCACATTCCAGTTGCAGAACCATCCGGAAGATGCCAGCTGGGCTTCTCTGCTGAAAAACGGAAGCAGCATGTCGACCGGTTATTATATGATGGTAACGGGTAGCCGTATGGCCAACGGAGGCGTATTGATCCAGGTTTCATTCTTCTCTGTCGACAAAGGAAAGACCACGGTGACTCCTCTCTGCATGCGCAACAATACGGAAGAAGTACGTGTCATCGGCAGCTTCAATTCCGAAGCACTCTACACCCGTCCGGGCACCGATGAACAAGTATCTGTCCTCAACACTACCGGAAGAGGATATTACATTGTCGGCGTATTGGGCGTAGGTCAGGAACCGACCAATCATGCCCTGAAAGACATCGAAGTAAAGAAAGCGGAATTTGAGAAATGGGGACGTACGATTGTACTGCTTTTCACTGACGAAGCAGCCTATAAGAAATTCGACCGCAAGGAATTCCCCAACCTTCCGTCGAACGTAGTGTTCGGTATAGACAAAGACGGAAGCATTCTGAAAATGATTGCTGAAAATATGAAGCTGGGCAGCAAACCCACCCTGCCGGTGATTATCCTGGGCGATACGTTCAACCGTGTAGTCTTCGAATCACACGGATACACCATCGGCATGGGCGAGCAACTGCTCCATGTTATCCACGGACTGTAAGCGCCTCAATGGTGCGACGCACCTTTTCGGGAGTCGTGACCGGATGAGCATATTCATCCATATCCGTACCTCCCATCGACAAAGCCGGATTGCGAAGAAGCATCCGGCTTTCTTTTTGTTCGCGTGCCGAAAAATGGAACTCACCGGCTCCCGTCACACGGGCCAGTTCCGCAATGTTATGTTCGTTCACTCCGCAGCCCGGCATGATGATAATGCGGTCGCCCGCCTGCTTCACCAGTTCAGCCAGCAAAGGTGCCCCTTCCATGGCCGTAGGCATCTGGCCAGAAGTCAGCACACGGTTCACCCCCATGCCTATCAGTTCTTCAAGTGCCTCACGGGGAGATTTGACATAATCAAATGCACGGTGGAAAGTCACCGAAAGTCCTTTGGAAGCTTCCATCAGACGCTGCATGGCCGGCTTGTCCAGCTCGCCTTCCGGTGTAAGGCAACCGAACACCACTCCATCAGCTCCCGCCTGACGGGCAGCCCGAATATCTTCTTCCATAATCTCCAGTTCAGAAGGCGTGTACAGAAAATCTCCTCCACGCGGACGGATAATGACATGCAGACGGATGTCAATCAACTTACGGGCCACTTTTATCTCGCCCAACGACGGAGTAGTTCCACCTTCCGGCATGCCGGCACACAATTCTACCCGATGAGCACCTCCCTGCTGGGCAGCCACGCAACTCTCTGCAGAGTTCGCACAAATTTCAAACATGTAGTTTTTCATCTCTCAGTCAACTTTAAACAGTGATTTTTTTCACCCTCAGAAAAGGCCTTTGCATTTACCGGAAAACGCTTTGACGCTTCAATCAAAACGCAAGTACGTTTTACTTAAAACACAAGTGCGTTTTACATGAAACGCAAGTACGTTTTATATCAAACGCAAAGGCGTTTTAGCACAAACGTAGGAGCGTTTTTTCCGAAAGTACAAATCGCGATGTCTGAAGGCTGGTATCTATAAACAAAAAAGCTTATTAAACCGTTCTTTTTCAGTCTAATAAGCTTTATGTACGCCCGTGGGGAGTCGAACCCCAATCGAAGGAACCGGAATCCTTTATTCTATCCATTGAACTACGGGCGCAAATATCAATAAGCACACTTTCCAACGTCCTTTTTTGAGAAAGGATATTTCGAAAGCGTGACAAAAATACAATTATTCGGTCTTTTCTCCTAATTTTTTCCTGAAAAAATAGGGAGTGAAAACTAAAATAGTTTTACTCTTACACGCCTATACGACCTCACACATCAGAACTGGAAGTAGATAAACGGCTGAATATCGCTGCTTTTCACCTGAATGACCAGATAAATCAGCGCAATCATTATCAGTGCCTGGGCTATGAGCGGCATACGCACCATGCCCCGGCTGCACGCATTCTGCCAGCTGTCGGGACAGAAATGAAGCAAGAAGCCTACTCCCATCAATGCAAACACTTTCCAGTAGCCCGTCAAAAGCTGCTCCAGCAATTCCGGATGGAAGGCTGTAAATATCTGGCGAATCATGGTCACCGAAGCCTCAAACGTGGAGTTTCGGAAGAATATCCAGCAGAAGCATACAAAATGGAAAGTCAATACCACAGCAAAGAATTTACGTATTCCTCGGCTGCGATATTGTTTGGGCCGACCCAATAGGTTACGGAAAAACTTATGTAAGGCCAATGCCACTCCGTGCAATCCGCCCCACACCACAAAGTTCCACGAAGCACCGTGCCACAAACCACCTAAAAGCATGGTCAGTATCAGGTTGATGTAGGTACGGATTTTTCCCTTTCGGTTACCGCCCAGGGAAATATACAGATAGTCGCGCAACCAGGTAGACAAGGAGATGTGCCAGCGATGCCAGAAATCGGTCACACTGTCCGCCTTATAAGGCGAATCAAAGTTGGGAGGGAAATGGAATCCCAGCAGCAGGGCAAGTCCGATAGCCATGTCACTGTAGCCCGAAAAGTCACAGTATATCTGCAAGGCATATCCGTAAATCCCAAACAGGTTTTCCAGTCCGGAATACAATCCCGGATTGTCGAAAATACGCTCCACGAAGTTCACGCTGATGTAGTCCGAAATCACCGCCTTCTTGAACAAACCGCTCACGATAAAGAAGATGCCCTGACCGAACATCTCGGACGTGACGGACAAGGGCCGGCGGATTTGCGGAATGAAATCGCGGGCACGCACGATAGGTCCTGCCACCAGCTGCGGGAAGAAAGACACATAGAAAGCATAATCCAGCAGACTGGACAAGGGTTTCAAATCACGCCGGTACACGTCGATGGTATAGCTCAGCGACTGGAAGGTAAAGAAAGAAATCCCTACCGGAAGGAATATGTCCAGCGGCTCGAACCGTCCGTTCCACAACGGAGCCAGCATTTCGTAAAAGAAATTGGTGTACTTGAAATAACATAGCAGCCCGAGGTTGATACACAAGCTGCACACCACCAGCATCTTCCGCTTCCAGTGCTCCACCGTCATCTCCATCCTGCGCGCCAGCAGGAAGTCGGACACCGTGACAATGCCCAGCAGGAAGAAATAGGTTCCGCTGCTTTTATAATAGAAATAATAAGAAAACAAGGTGACAAACAGCAGGCGTGCCGTAGTCCGTTTCTGCAAAAGCAGATACACCAGGCTGAATCCGAGAAAAAGAAGCAGGAAGAAGCCGCTGCTGAAAATCATCGGCTGCGCCGCATCGTATGTCAATACCTCTTTCAGTCTGTCCAAGTCAATTCCAAGTTCCGTCCAGTTGAGTTTCCACATAATTGTTGTATGATTTGATAATCGCTTCGTGTAATAATAGTCCCTGCAAAATATATCCTTCCTGCGTGAAATGAATCTTGTCACGCTGGAAATAGTTTCCATTACTCCAGTTCAGACAAGCATAACGTTCACCTCCTACCACGTGATACATATCCCATATAGCGAGTTTCCGCGAAGCCGCATAATCCAGTTCTGTCTTTACCACTAATTTCGTACGAGGATTGATTACTCTTGCGCCCCGTCGGCCATTGCGGACATACGCTCCGGGAGGAGTGGTCAGCAGATATACCGCCTGCGGACATCCTTTCTTCAATTCTTCTAACAGATTATCCATCTGTGCCAAGTGCTCCGCCGAAAAATAACGGCGACCATGCGCTTCATTGGTGCCGAACGAAAGAATAACCAGGTCCGGATTCAGTTCGATAATCTGACGAATATTCTCAGGTGTAGCAAAAGAAGCACAAGTCGCTCCGTTTACTCCTACTATGTGATACACAATTCCTGCGGCCCCCGTTTCCTGCGCCAGTCCCGAAGTACGGTAACTCACCTGCATATCGAGCACGGCCTCCCGTCCGAAATCGTCTTCCAGCTGACGCCGTACAATATAAGGATACACATGCCCCCGCACATGAGAATCGCCGATGTGCACGATACGTAACGGACGGTCGAGCACGGAAAGCTTCTGCCAGAAAGGCTCCAGTTCATGCGTAGGGTCTGTAATCGTATTCTCAGTTGTTCCCTTAAAGCCGGCAGGCATCGGATTGCTGACTTCCACAAAGCGCATCAGCTGCTGCATGGCCTCGCTGTCGGACACATGACCGGAATGACGGTCCGGACGCGACTTCTCCGGCAACACATCCTGCGCTAAAAGCGGCAATGCCCCCAAAAGGAATCCGAAGAATATCCTCCAAAAACGTATCTCACTCCATTTCATAAGCTTTTCGTTTTTCGTACTGTTCCTTGCCGTACATCAACGTTTCAAACAAAAGTCCGGCAATGTGCTTTCCTCCCCTGAAATTGATGTGAGTATAGTCATAATTGGCCATCTGAGGCTTGTGGTTCACCATCTCTACCATACTACCTTCTCCTCCCATGGCTTCGAACATATTCCAGAATGCCACACCCGTTTCTGCCGCAAGTGCCTGCTGGTAACGAATCAGGCGCTTCACCCCCGGCATGGTACGCAATTCGCCGTTTTCATCCTTGTTTTCTCTATCTCCCACCCCGACAATCAGGACAGAAGCCTCCGGAAAGGCCGTCTTCAAACGCTCCACTATCGGTTTCATCGCATCCTTGTAATAGGTATAGTTCATTACCTTGTCTGAAGCTACATTCAGCCCGTACTGCAACACAATCAAATCGTATGTACGCAGACGGTTATACTGACGAAGTATCGACATCGGAATATTACCCAACTGCTGTCCGCTGCTTCCACGGGTACTGAAATTATCGACTACCACACCTTGACGCGGATCCATCGTCACGGCATAGAACAAAGCTGTAGAATCCAGCTGCTCCACTTTCCAGCGCACAGATCCGATACGTCCGTTCACAGACACAGACTGCAACTCTTCTTTTCCACCCACAGAAAATGGCTGTGCCTCTCCTCCATTGACAGATGCAGCCAACCGCAAAGAATCGGAAGTCAGGAAATAACAGGTAGACACTTCGCAGGTATCAATATGCGACAAGAAGCGTTTCTCACCTTTCAGGCTGACATAAGCTCCCGAAGAAGGAATAAAATAATGATTGGAAATGTCCTGACGGGAACGGTCAAAATAGGTGGAATCTGTAATGGAGTGACTGCCCCATCCACCAAACGAATGGTGTACCGTAGGACGGAAACCAGCTATTTTCGTTGTGATGGGCACATATCCCACCCCACATCCGCCAAAACGCTTCTGCAACATTTCGCGCAAATCACCGGTCAGAATATCGGCCTCAATAAATGAATCTCCGAAATAGGCAATACGTACCGGGCGGTCCAAAGAAGACACCTTTCCCAAAGCTTCATAGAAATACTCCATTCCACGCCCTGCAGAATCAGCATATTCTTCAATGCAGACCATTCCACTCTTGCAGGTATCCACAAAAGCAGGCTTTACAGGAGGCGGCAACACCAAGGTATCAGAATCCATAGGTTCTGCTATTTCCTTCTTTATACGAATGTCTGAAAGCAAATCAACCCTTCTCAAAGGTTCGCCACGAAAAGAAACAGACGGCAAAAAATGCATGGCAAACAAGCCTGCCACCACCAGAAGGGTGAACAGAAAAGTGTATAATAATTTATTTTTCATGAACTTTCCTCTAAAACCGGGTGCAAAGATAGCGAAAGGTGAGTGCAATACCAAACCAAAAGCTTGCTTTTGAGTGCAAGTATTGCCGAACCGCATCCTATCTTCGAGAAATCAAAGATAGAGGAGTTTAAGTACAAAATTATCTGGTATGTTTCTCTCGAATATTCTTCAAGAAATCATCGACCATGCGGTAACCTTTTTCCGTGGTAATCCCCCGCATGTGTAGAATAGTGATTTCACTATAGATTTCGGCCAGCGGATAATGGTCTGTAATGTCTGAATAAATCAATAAGTCCATCTGCATGGCCATGGCCTGATTAATAATCTGAAAATTGATGTCACTACGAAAAATACCTTGCTCTACCCCTTTTTGAAAATAGGCCAGTGCATCAGCATCTCCCCTGCGACGGTCATCATGTATATAGTCCAACACCTTGGAATATTTGCGCAAGTCACGAAAGAACAGAGGGTTTACCGAACACAACTCATTGAACTTACGCTCATAAAATGTAAGGATTACTTCCAGCACATTATTCGCGCTGGAAGCAATCTCTTGCATATACTCATTCATACAATGACGATAAAAACGGAAAACTTCCAGCAGAAGTTCTTCTTTATCTCCAAACAGTTCATAAAGCGTACGCTTGGATATAGAAAGCGAACTTGCTATATCGTCCATGTGGACAGCCTTAATCCCCAAAGTCATAAAAGATTTGGAGGCTGTTTCCACCACACGCAACTTTAACTCTTCACGGTCGTTTTCCTTTCTTCGCCCTGCCATTATCTACATCAATGAATAATTCCTAATTTTGAAGTTTCCACAAACTGGATAATGTTTTCAATTTCCGGTCCGTTAGGAATCTGTTCACGAATACGTCCCAATGCATCATGCAATGAAGTATTTGCCTTATAAAGGATACGGTATGCCTGTGCAATGTGTTTGATAATGGTTTCAGAAAAACCGGTATGCTCCAGCACCTTTGTATTAATGCTATAGAATGCAATCGGTTCATGGGCTGCTACAATATATGGAGGAATGTCCTTAATGAAACGGCATCCGCCCTGCACTACTGAGAAGCTTCCCAGACGTGTATTTCCCTGCATCAGCACATTGGAAGTAAGGATGGCATTGTCATAGATGATACAGTTGCCCGAAACCTGTGAACCGTTACCGATAATGCAACGGTTACCCACTTCCACGTCATGAGAAAGACGGGCTCCACTCATGATGAAGTTGCCATCACCCACTTTTGTAGCATGTGAAGCATGTGTACCGCGAATAATCACGGCATTTTCACGAATCACATTGTTATTGCCGATAATAGCCAGTGTTTCTTCACCTGTAAAGGCAAAATCCTGGGGAACTGCTGCCACAACAGCTCCCTGATAAACTGTATTTCCATTTCCCATACGTGTGCCGCTCATCAGACTGGCATAAGGCATAATCACGTTGTCATCACCTATCTCTACATTCTTGTCGATATAGGCAAATGGATGAACCGTCACGTTCTTACCCAATTTGGCTGACGGATCTACATAAGCTAAAGGACTTATCATAGTTTTCTCATTTTAAGGTTAATCAATTTCTTCCTCCTCCCAACGCACTGTACAAGTTGATCACAGCTTGCATACGCTGGAAATTATCAGCTACCTCTGACAACTGTGCACTCAGCAGATTCTGCTGTGCGGTCAGGATTTCCAGATAAGTGGCATCTCCGCTCTGGAACAAGGCCTTGGTATAAGTCACTGCCTTATCCAACTGCTCTACCTGTCCACGGTCTTCCACCAGTTTCTTATTCTGTGTATCGAACAGATACAGAGCATCGCTCACTTCCTTTCCAGCTTCCAGAATAGTCTGCTGATAATTCATCTGAGCAATCTTTTCTTCTGCCTTTGAAACCTTCAGGTTGGCAATCAGCTTACCGTTATTGAAAATAGGCTGAGCCAATGAAGCCAAAGCCTGCAGCATAAATTCACCCGGATTAGCCACTGTAATACCTGAACCGTTTGTCCATCCGGCTGTTCCTGTTATGTTCAAACCTGGATAGAATGCTGCACGGGCAGAGTTCGTGGTATAATAAGCTGCTGCCAATGTCATTTCTGCCATCTTTACATCAGGACGATTTTCCAACAACTGCAATGGTACACCGGCTGTCAATTCTTCAGGCATTACCTGTTCGCCCAGAGTATTACGGTCGATAGTTTGCGGAGCTTTAGCCAGTAATACAGCCAGAGAGTTTTCTGTTTCGCGTACCTGACGTTTCAAATCCATCAGCGAAGCTTCTACCTGATGACTAGCAGCACGCATTTGTGCAACTCCCGCTTCAGTTGTCATACCAGCCACTTTCATAGCTTCCATTACACGTACATTTTCTTTGTAGATGGCAGCAGTTTCTGTTGTAATTTCCACCTGACGGTCGAGCATCAGCAACGAATAATAGATATTGGCTATGCCACAGATAATCTGTGAACGTACTGCCTGTTCCGCATACTTGCTTTGTTCATAAGCAACTTTCTGTCCACGTTTTGTATTGAGAATCTTGCCAAACAAATCGATTTCCCAACTTGCAACAGCTGGAAGTTGATAAGCTTTTACATAACTTCCTCCTCCCATACTAGTTGTTGTTCCTTGAGGAGCCAGATTAATAGAAGGAAGATACGACAGTTTAGCGGCAGTCAGCATCACTTTAGCTTCCTGTACACGAAGAGCAGCAGCCTGCATATCTACATTGTTTGCCAATCCCTCTTCAATTAAAGCCTGCAATTTTGCATCGCGAAAGACTTCTTTCCATGGCAAGTTTCCCATATTTGAAGTATCGGCAACCAACGTATCGGTAGCCGACGCCGGGTCACGATAGATGCCTGAGGCATCTATCGATTCCGGACGATCGTAAGCTTTATAGATGTGACAACTACTCATCATGGCAGCCAGACACATCGCACCTAATATTTGTTTTTTCATTATCGTCTTTATCATTTATGAGTTTTAGCAGTAGGAGAATATTGTTCGATTTCAGCCTCTACTTCACTTTCGTCAAGGCTATCCCATTCCATCGGCTTAATCTTTTCCTGTAGCCATTGGAATATAACAAACAGTACCGGAACAATGAAGATTTGCAGAATCATACCGATTAACATACCACCGATAGTAGAAGCTCCCAATGTACGGTTACCATGAGCACCTACTCCCATTGCCAGCATCAATGGAATCAAACCGACAATCATGGCAAGTGAGGTCATCAAGATAGGTCGCAGACGGGCAGCAGCTCCTAAGAC
>OGIV01001869.1_pt1 | contig 11471 bp, 10 predicted proteins | sample 1571861 | NCBI WGS metagenome assembly OGIV01 (sample SAMEA2582099, study PRJEB24529) | metagenome | biome: Human gut stool | place: China | collected 2011 | reverse complement strand
TCGAGGATTTGAAAATTATGCTGGCGACCGTGAAGATCCTGTTTATGCCGGAAAGTACCGAGGGGGTTTCCGAGGGTCAAACTACTGCTATGAGTGGAGAAAATCACTGAATATCGACGCTTTCGCACATTTTGAACTGCTAAAAATTGGAAGAAAATCCAGAGTGGAATCGGGTATAAATATACCTCTTACGGTGGCGTGGCGTTAGAAGGCCAGTAAATTGACCGCTATGAAGCTGAAATACTGCGTTTAGTAGTGCACAATGCCAAGAATTCAAGCGTGAGAGAGGGCAAAATGAGGTTGAATGGAGACATTTATGCCCCGAAAAAGCCCTTTTGTGGATGCGACCGTAACTCGTGGGTTTATGCCAGATGGCACTGTAAGAGGATCTACTGATAATACTGTGATTATCACATAGCGTTATCGGAGTTGAGCGATGATAACATCATCTGCGATTTCAACCCGGTCTTGGAGATAACAGGTTGGGTGTGAGATTCTCATGCTCACGGAGATGCTCATTCGTGTAGGGTAATCCGGCATAAACAAGGGAGCTACCGTGGCATGGATGAGTGGAACCGGGAATAAAGGCAGGGGCTACCGTAGCGTGGATGAGTGGAATCTGAAATAAGCACATGACTTACCGTAGCGAGCGTTGGTGCTATCAGGGCTAAAGACGGGAGCTACCGTAGCGAGTGATAGTGTCATCAGGACTAAAGACAGCGGTTACCGTAGCAACGTTCATTGTGGCGGTACAAGAGACATAGCGGCAGTGTGGGCTAACACTGCTGAGGACGATTAGTAGAGCTTTATAAGGAATAGACGGCTCAGACTCTTGGAGAATGAGTCTGGGCTGTTATTTGTGGGAGAGAGGAACAGAGATGAAAAAGGTACTTCTAGTGACATTCTCAGACAATTCGGATCATCAGGATACGCTGTTTGGAATGTACGAAGAAATGAGAAATCGAAGTGACTGGGATGCTTACTTGCTTTGCATCAAGACTCCGAAGGTAGAGCTGCAGCAGTCAGATCATACTTGGCTTGTTGACTGCCCGGAACGTCCCGGTGTGACTAAGAAGACTTTCAACCTCCCTTTGCTCCTTTCTATTGTCCATCGTATCCGCAGGGAGCATTTCGATGCCATTTATTTTGAGAGTCTGCACACATGGAACCTACCCATCATGATGATGTCCGGCAAGGCGAAGACCTATCAGGTGATTCATGAGGTCATTCCGCACGAAGGCGACAGCCAGGTCAAGATGGTCGATTTGATGAATAAGGCTGTGGTCAAGTTTGCAGATACGATTGTCCTGCGCAACAAAACCTATATTCAAGATATGATCGACCGATATGGAATCGGCGCAGAACGAGTGAAGTATCTGGAACTGTGGCGGCGATATCCTGATTACACTGCACCGGTACATAATGGACGAGCACTGTTTTTTGGAAGAATCAATCCGTACAAGGGCGCAGACAACCTTTTGGAAATTGTTCGCCTGTGTCCTGATATCCAGTTTGATGTGATTGGACGTGTTGACCCGCAGATGCAGGACGTCGTGGCGCAGCTTGCTAAGGAGAAAAATGTAAAGCTGAATAATGACTATGTCACAGACGCAGAGATGCGGTCGGCATTTATCAACTGTGACTGGGCGATTGTTCCTTATAATTCGGCTTCGCAGTCGGGCATCATTATCGATGCTTATAAGTATAGTCGCCCCGTTATTGCTTTTGCTGTTGGCGCAATCCCAGAACAGGTGGATGCAGATAAGAGCGGCTATCTTGTGATGGCGGGAGATAATGAGAAATTTGCAGACAAGTTAAAAGAAGCCGCGAAGCTTAGCTTGGGTGAGTATGATGCGATGAGCCGATATGCATATCAGTACGGATGCAAAAAGTATGCAACAAGTGGTGCTGTGGAACGGTTCGTTGATCTGTTGGAGGAAAATAAATGATTATCACAAAGACTCCCTTCCGAATGTCATTTTTTGGTGGCGGTACCGACATGGAGAGTTTCTTCAAAGAAAACGGCGGTGCAGTGCTTTCCACGACCTTTGACAAGTATTGCTATGTCAACGTTCGCCATCTGCCGCGTTTCTTTGATTATTCTACGGAGCTTTCTTACTCTAAAACTGAGCGAGTAACGAACATTGATGATATCCAGCACCCGGCTATCCGTAATGCAATGAAGATGTTAGATATGCACGAAATCCGTCTTACATATGAAGCTGACCTTCCGGCACGTTCTGGTCTTGGCACTTCTAGCTCTTTTGCAGTTGGAATGTTGAATGCTTTCTATGCGCTCAAAGGAAAGTATGCTGATAAGAAAAGACTAGCGGATGAAGCTATCTATCTTGAGCGTAATCTGTGTCAAGAAGCTGGTGGATGGCAGGATCAAATTGCAGCGTCCTTTGGCGGGTTTAACCGCATTAACTTCAATGCAGACGGCTATGAAGTATTGCCTGTTATTATTTCGCCGGAGCGAAAAAAGCAGCTTAATAAGAATCTGATGATGTTCTTTACGGGATTTACCCGTTTCTCTTCCGATGTGCAGAAAGCGAACGCTGTAGGTAAGCAGGATAAGACTGCTCAACTTAAGGAGATGCTTGCACTCGTTGATGATGCGGAGCGTGTTCTGACGGACAAGAACACTGATCTCGATGATTTTGGTCGAATGCTTGATCATACATGGAAACTGAAGCGTCAGACGGGTGCAGCGGTGTCTACCAACAGCATTGATGAACTCTATGCGAAAGGCATGGCAGCAGGAGCCCTTGGAGGAAAGCTACTCGGCGCTGGTGGCGGTGGATTTTTAGTATTTTATGTGCAGCCTGAGAGGCAGGATTCTGTCCGCTGGGCAATGCGAGACTTGATGCATATTCCGTTTGAATTTGAGGATGGGGGTACGAGGGTAATCCACTATTCGCCAGAAATGTATGAACCGAGGAATTGAGGAATAGAAAATGGGGCGCTTGAAGAGATATTTTACATTATTTCGGATTTTTATAAGTGGGGGGGGACGCACGAGCTGAATATCTAAAGAAAAAGAAGTATTTCAAATCAATGGGGGAGCACTGCTACCTCCAACCATGGAATTTTGGAACAGAGCCTTACATGATTAGCTTTGGAGAGAATGTTCATATAGCGAGCGGTGTTACTTTTGTAAATCACGATATCACTGCATTGATGTTTCGGTACATGGATAAAAATCCGAACTATCAAGAACGTAAAGGACCAATCTCGATTGGCGATAATGTTTTTGTGGGGGCGAACTGTACAATCTTATATGATGTGAACATTGGAAATAATGTGATTATCGGAGCTGGTAGTCTTGTGAATAAAGATATTCCAGATGGAACCGTTGCAGCAGGTGTTCCGTGTAAGGTGATTGGTAAGTTTGAGGATTACAAAGAAAAGATTACTGGAAAATTTTAAGGTTAATCTAATTGTAATAGGAAAGAAAGATTACATATTTAATATTTTTGGAGGAAGAAAAACAAAAAGAATAATGAAAGTAAATGTGAAAGGCGCTTCAGCAGAAATAGCAATATGGATGCTACAATTCAACTATTTTATAGGAATGAGTACGTATAAGAAGCTTGCTGTTGGTGATATGCTTGAAAAGCTTTGTCTAATAATGGCAATAGCGGCAATTGTGATTCACTATATAGGTGATAAGAATACGCTTATAAAAAAGAGCGGCTTCTTGCTGATGTGTCTCCTTCCTACGATAGCTGTATACACTGCAGTAACAACGAGCGGTGGAACAATGATTAAGATGTTTCTGTTCGCGTTAGCATTTAAAGATGTTGAAAAAAAAGACATATGGAAATATTACTATAAATCAACAGCAGCGGCGGTCATTTTTGTGGTTGTTTCTGCGTGCATGGGACTGATTGAAAAAACCCAGATTCAAAAAAATGGAACCTATGCATATGGACTTGGATTTAATGCTAATATTTTAGCCATTTCTGTATTTTTGGTTTTAATTGTAAGGCTATACCTTATGGAGCAAAGGCCAAAAATATGGTGGGAGGGAATCATTGCTGCAATAATAATAAATAGCATTACAAAATGTAGAGCTGTTGTGGCATTTTTGATTTTATTGGCAATAGTGATGCTTTTTGATATAACGCGGAATATGAGTGTTAAATTTTTGACGTGTATAAGTGGGTCACTGCCAATACTTTTAAGCTGTTTTTCGATTTTTATTGCACAAAATTTTGATATAAGTGATGCAGGATGGCTTACAGTAAATCGAATTATGTCGGCAAGACCGTATTTGTATCACTTGTACTATACTAATTTTCCGATTAAAATGTTTGGAAATTACTTTGATAAGACGAGCTATGGTGCAATGGACAATACATATTTGATGCTCTTGCTTCGATATGGAATAGTTATTTATGCAATATATATGATTATATTTTTTAAAACAATTATAATTGCAAAGAGAAATCGTGATTGGTTGTGTTTGTATATTACGATTGTATATTTTGCATATTTTTGTGTCGAGTATTCGCCGAGTATTATGAATCTGGATTTTGTTCTTATATATTTTTGGCTGGAATTTTGGGAAAAGAATACAGGTTAAAAAGAAAGCGAGAGATAAGATGATAAGTGTTATTGTTCCGGTATACAATACGGTTAATTATGTTAGATACTGTGTGGAAAGCATTTTGTCGCAAACGATGAAGGATTTTGAATTGATATTGGTCGATGACGGTTCATCAGATGGCAGTGAGAAAATATGCGATGAATATTCAAAAAACAATCTCAATGTTATTTCGCTTCACCAAAAAAATAAAGGGGTTTCGGCGGCAAGAAATTTAGGTATAGAAATGGCATCGGGGGATTACATTGTTTTTGTTGATTCTGACGATTGGGTGGAATCTGATTATCTTGAAATACTTTTGAGGAATATGACACGAGGCGGAATGTCTGCGTGTAGGCTGGAAGAAAATAACAAAGATCAAAAAAGTAAAGAAAGGACGACATACTATTTAAGTACTGAAAAAGCGCAAATATCAGTGTTTTCATACGACGGGATGCAGGGATTTCCTGTGACCAAGATGGTTGATCGAAAGGTTATATTAGAAAATGATATTCGTTTCGATGAAACGATAGGAATTTGTGAAGATGTTCTGTTTGTGATTCAATACCTCAAGTATACATATGGAACAATCGTATTTACGGATTCTGCTTTATATCATTATCGGAAAATGCCTGAGGGATCGACAAATAAAAGATATAAGAAAGGCGTAAAACTGCAGAAAAAGCAGCTGACAGAATTTAATGCAATCAATAACTGTAAAAAGTATTTGGTAGAAGATCAACAGGTAGAGGATGCATGGAAACAACGAGTCGTCAAGGGTGCGGTAACGGATTTGCGCGCTATGGCAGCAAGCGGCGAGGACTATGGCGATGAATATTCCATAAGACTTCAGTATGTCAAGAAAAATATAAAAAGATATTTAAAGGGAACTATTGGGGCCAAAAGTGCAAAAGCATCGGCTTGTTTATGTACTGTATCACCGAAGTTAGAATATATAATCTGGAAAGTGATGAATGAGGGACTAAGAAGTTTATGAAAAAAGTTGGAATCACGACATTGTATCATAAGACCATCAATTACGGCGGAGCATTACAGGCATATGCTCTTCAAAAGAAAATCGAGGAGTTTGGATGCGAATGTACAGTAATCGACTGTTATTCGACAGCAGGAAAAAACAAATATGAAAGATTTAAAGCCCTTGGATTGAAACGCTCCATACAGGTTTTTGGAATGAAGACAGTATATAAGGTTGGAATAAAACTTGACCAGAAAATGCGTGACGGAATGAACGAGCGGCATAAGCTGTTCAGTGAATTTCTCAATGATATTCCGCATACAGAGCCTGTCGATATAAAGAATATTTATGACCTACAAGATAAATTCGACATATGCGTAACAGGAAGCGACCAGGTTTGGCATCCGGGAATTTGGAATGACGCATATTTGCTTCGTTTTGCGCGCAAAAAGGTTTCCTACGCGGCAAGTGTTGGTGCAACTGAATTTACAAACGATCAGGCAGAAGAATTATCGGAGGCATTGAGAGGGTATTCTGCAATTTCAGTTCGTGAGAAAGGCGCAGTACAACTAATTCAAAATCTCACATCCGTGAAAATACAAAAGGTGCTAGACCCTACTTTGCTGTACACTGCACAGGACTGGGAAAAACTAGTGTGCCCGGTTGAAGTCACAAAACCTTATGTCTTTATGTATGCAATTGATAATCACCCAGCATTTCGTAGGGCGGTTTATAAGTATTGTCAAAGCAGAAAAATCGAACTGATTACGATTCCGTTCAACCAGTCACATTTTAAGATTTCCGATATCCGTTATACAGATAAGCCCTTGTATGCTGTTGGTCCCAGACAATGGCTTTGGCTAATCAAAAATGCTGAAATGGTATTTACGGATTCTTTCCATGGATCGGCATTCTGTTTGCAGTTCAAAAAAGATTTCTGGTCGTTTGAGGCACCATGTGACGAGGGGACTGCACCGGATACCAAAAGAATATTCAGCCTGTTGTCTGAGTTTGGACTTGAGGATAGAATTGTTGATTTTGATGATTTTCCGGAAATGGATAGAATTGAAAAAAGAATTGATTACTGGGACGTTGGTGTAAAGCTTAATGAACTGAGAAAGGAGTCGCAGGATTTTTTAATGCGAGCACTTAAGGTATAAAATGGAAAGTAATGCAAAACAGAATCTGATAAAAAATGTGTCATATGGCTTTGTGGCTAACATGATCTCGATGGTGCTTGGTGCATTATCGGTATTGATCATTCCAAAGTATATTGGTGTTAGTGATTTTGGTTATTACCAGTTGTATCTCTTTTACACTGGCTATGTGACAATCACGGCACTTGGGCATCCGGATGGAAACTACTTGAAAATAGGCGGACAAAAATTTTCAGATTTGGATTATCAAAGTCAGAATGCACAGTTCTGGCTGATGTGTGCTTGTCAGATTGTTCTTTATTTTATTCTTGGAGCGGTTGCGTCTACAGTTAAAGATCTAGACAAACGGTGGGTGCTGTTTGCCGTTTGTGCGGGAGCAGTCATCGTTCTGGCAAGATATTATCTTTATTTAACCTTGCAGGCTACAGAACGTGTGAAAGAATATGCCATCATTGTTATTACCGAACGCCTAATTTCGGTAGCAATCAGCATTGCATGGGTTTTGGCAGGGTATCGCGGCTATAGAATGATTGTTATACAAGATATACTTGGGAGGGGAATATCACTTGCTTTGGCAATTGTATACTGTCGTAATTACGTCTTTTTAAAACCGCAATGGACACGGTCTGTGCTGAAAGAAGTATACAGCAATATAAAAATTGGTGTAATGGTTTTATTTGCGGCGTTATCCAGTTCTATAATTGTTGGAATTATCCGCGCTGGAATTGAAAACCATTGGGGAATAGAAGTGTTTAGCAAGGTGTCGCTTGTTATTAGCATTTCTAATATGGCAACGCGGTGTATAAACGCAGTTAGTATTGTAATGTTCCCGGCACTGAGAAGGCAGAGAAAGGAAAACCTTTCGGAAATTTATACAAGGCTTAACACTGGATTGATGGCTGTGATATTCTTCGGACTTGTTTTTTATGTGCCGGCAGCAAAACTGATCTGTGTATGGCTCCCTAAATACGCGGACAGCATAAAGTATGCAGCAATTCTTCTCCCGGTCTGTGCTTATGAGTGCAAAAATGCGATGCTCGTGACAACTTATTTGAAAACGCTGCGAAAAGAAAAAGTACTGCTGATGAGCAATTTTGTTGCAATTGCGGTATCCCTTGTGGGAACATGGATTACTGTCTATGTCATGGACAATCTGGAAGCAGCTGTGGTCGTGATCCTTGGAACTCTTATTTTGCGCTGCGTGATAGGAGAACTTTCGATTGGAAAAGAATTGAATATTGCCCTTATAGGGGCTGCACTTGAAGAAATGGGGATGGTAGCGGCATTTATCATATGCAACTGGTGGCTGGGAATAGCAGGCTTTGCAATATATGCAGTTTTTGCAGGAATTTATATTTGGAGGAAAAAGAAAACACTCCTAAATTTGATTTTGGAAATGAGGAAGAAATAAGTGCTTGTAATCGAAGATGCTTCTCGGTGTTGTGGTTGTGAGGCGTGTGTACAGAAATGTCCTAGGAACTGTATTGAAATGAAAGCCGATCGTGAGGGCTTTTTCTATCCCACAGTTGATACGTCAGAATGTATTGAGTGTGGACTTTGCAATAAGGTATGTCCGATGCAAACGAAATCGCATCAGGACTATAATGCGATGCCGAAGGCATACGCTGCGTTTGTGCGAGATGACGAAATCAGAAGAAAAAGCTCGTCAGGAGGTCTTTTTACAGCTTTGGCAAGTCAGGTCATAAAACGAAATGGCTGTGTGTTTGGAGCAGTAATGTCAAAGGACTGCAAAAACGTTTTCCATACAGAAGCACAAAGTCTGTCAGAATTAGCAGCAATGCGTGGCAGCAAATACGTTCAAAGCAGAATACTGGACACATATAAATGTGTTGAAAAAGAACTGAAAAACCATAGATGGGTTCTTTTTTCGGGGACGCCGTGTCAGGTGGAAGGTCTTAGAGGCTACCTGGGTAAAGAATATAGAAACTTGATATGTGTTGATTTTATTTGTCACGGTGTTCCGAGTCCCAAATTATGGGGAAAATATGTGGCATATCGAGAAGAATGTGCGGGTGCACCCGCGCAGAGAACATTTTTCAGGCATAAAAAATATGGCTGGAAAATGTTCTCCGTATTATTTGAATTTTCAAATAATACGGAGTACGAACGCATCCTTTCCAAGGATGTGTTCGGTCAGATGTTTTTTCAAAACATCTGTTTGCGCCCAACATGCTACCAATGTGATTTTAAAAATCTGCATCATAAAAGCGACATAACCTTGGCAGACTTCTGGGGATGTTGGAATACTTGCCCGGAGATGGACGATGATAAAGGTCTTTCCTTGGTACTTGTCCATTCAGACAAGGGAGCCGAACTAATGGAACAGGTATCGGAGCAGCTGGTAATAAAACAGGTGGATGAGAGCTGGCTCAATGGAAATAAAGCAATGATCATGTCTTCCGCCAAGCCAAAGAACCGTGACTACTTTTATGATAAGATAGATGAAAAGTCGATTGGATGGATGGCAAAAAAATATCTCCCGCTTAAAGGAAAGATTCTAATGGTTACTCCTATTTCGATGAAAAATAGAGTGAAAAAATTGCTAAAAATATAATCTGAAGAATTATATTCGGATAGGGGCAATCTTAAATGAAAACAGTAATAATGGCAGGCGGCAGGGGTACCCGGATCTCCTCTGTTGCCAGTGATATTCCAAAGCCGATGATTAAAATTGAAGGGAAACCTGTTCTGGAACATGAGCTGGAGTGTCTGCGCGACCAAGGATTCACAGACATTATTTTGACCGTCTCTCATCTCGGAAACATCATCATGGACTATTTTGGTGATGGTTCAGACATATCTCCGGCAACAGGAAAGCCCTTTGGAGTTCATATTGAATACTATTTTGAAAAAGAACCGCTGGGCAATGCCGGTGCACTTTTTAAAATCAAGGATAAGCTGGATTCGGATTTTCTACTGCTGAATGCCGATGCGGTGTTCGATGTGGATTTCAATCGGTTCGTAGCCTTTCATAAGCAGCATGGCGGTTTGGTTACTCTATTCACGCATCCCAATAGCCATCCCTACGATAGCGGACTCATTATTGCTGATAAAAATGGGGCTGTTGAGCAATGGCTAGCTAAGGAAGATGAACGTCCGGAATACTATCGTAATCGTGTCAATGCTGGACTTCATGTTATCAATCCGAGCATTTTAGATCATTCGGGGATTGATGCGGACAAGGTTGGCGCTGTGGGAGAGAACGGGAAACCCATCAAGGTTGATCTGGATCGGCAGCTTCTTAAGCCGTTGGCAGGAACCGGTAAGATGTTCTGCTACGATAGCCCTGAATATGTGAAGGACATGGGGACACCCGAACGCTATTATTCCGTATGTGAGGATTACAAGACTGGCCGTGTCTCCGGAAAGAATCTGAAGAACAAGCAGAAAGCGATATTTCTTGATCGGGACGGAACAATCAATAAATATGTAGGGTTCCTGCGGAATATTGATGAGTTTGAACTGATTGATGGCGTGGCAGATGCAATCAAGAAAATCAATGCATCCGGTTATTTGGCAGTTGTTGTTACGAATCAGCCTGTGATTGCCCGTGGTGAAGTATCCTTTGAAGAACTCGAATTGATCCACAACAAGATGGAGACGCTTCTAGGCAAAGAGGGCGCATATCTGGATGCCATTTACTTTTGCCCCCACCATCCGCACAAGGGATATGAAGGGGAGCGTCCAGAACTGAAGTTTGACTGTGATTGCCGCAAACCGAAACCTGGAATGCTGCTCAATGCAGCACGGGACTTTAACATTGACCTGTCGCAGTCTTGGATGATTGGTGATGGAGAAAATGACATCAAGGCGGGGCAGAATGCCGGATGCCAGACTGCTTTGATTGGCTCTGAGTCCTGCGGGCAAACTGTGACGGTATCGTCTTTGAAGGACTTTGTAGAACAGTACCTGAAATAAGAGGGGGAGTACGACTATGCGCGAACTGGATAACCGATTGATGAGACATATCGACTTGTTGGTAGAACGATACCCTTCTTTAGAATCGGCGAAGAATGATATTGTTGCCGCATACCTTTTGCTGGAGGAGTCCTATGAGAACGGTGGAAAGCTTCTTGTGGCCGGCAACGGTGGTTCTGCAGCAGATGCGGAGCATATCGTTGGTGAGCTGATGAAGGGCTTCAAGCTGCCCCGTAAGCCTGAAACTGATTTCGCAGAAAAGCTGGTTGAAGAAAATCAGGAGCTTGGTTCTGTTTTGGCAGAAAATCTGCAGGGGGCACTTCCTGCAATTGCACTGGATGGTCATCCCGCCCTGTCCACAGCCTATATGAATGACTGTGAACCACTACTCTGCTTCGCACAGCAGGTCAATGGTTACGGTAAATCCGGGGATGTGTTCCTTGGCATTTCCACCAGTGGTAACAGTAAAAATGTGCTGTATGCGGCGACAACCGCACACGCTAAGGGAATGAAGGTCATTGGACTGACGGGAGCAAAGGACAGCAAACTGAAGGATATGAGCGATGTGTGCATCAAGGCTCCGCAGACCGAGACCTATATGATTCAGGAACTGCATTTGCCTATCTATCATTGCCTGTGCCTGATGTTGGAAGATAAGTTTTTTGCGTGATTATGACTAAGCCATGCTCAAAGCATGGCAACGCCATCCGAAAATGCTGCCTCTACGTGGCGGATGGCAGGCAACGGGATTCTCTCCCGGCTAAAGCATATGATTGTCAATTCACTCTTTGGATGAGGAAAAAACTATAAT
>OGIV01001868.1_pt1 | contig 11486 bp, 8 predicted proteins | sample 1571861 | NCBI WGS metagenome assembly OGIV01 (sample SAMEA2582099, study PRJEB24529) | metagenome | biome: Human gut stool | place: China | collected 2011 | reverse complement strand
TCATTTTCTCCCAAAGTCTCCTTGGATGCGAGAAAGAAGGTCAGCGTGCCATCAGCATATTTCACCCTAGGGATTCTACCACTAAAATATCCACCTTCTATCTTGGCATAGGTCTTGTCGGTAGCCTTGTCTTTTTTCCATACTACTTCACCTTTGAGTTTTTCACATTTATTGAACATGCGGCTACTATTAGATACCTGGGTTGTTACAAACTTACTGCTGGCGTAGATGGTGGTGAGAACTTTGCAGAAAGAAAACATCCTTTCCATATCCGTCACATTCGCGGTATTGAAGTTAGTGAGGTAGAGAGAAGTGAGAGCAGCACAGTTAGCGAACATATAACTCATATCCGTCACATTCGCAGTATTGAAGTTTGTGACGTCGAGTGAGGTGAGAGATGAGCAGTTCATAAACATGCGGGTCATATCCGTCACATTCGCGGTATCGAAGTTTGTGACGTCGAGTGAGGTGAGAGCAACACAGATACTGAACATATAACTCATATTCGTCACATTCGCGGTATTGAAATGACTAACATCTAGCGAGGTGAGAGATGAGCAGCTAGAGAACATACTCTCCATATCCGTCACCTTCGCTGTATTGAAATGAGTAACATCTAGCGAGGTGAGAGATGAGCAGTCTTCGAACATACAGTGCATATCCGTTACATTCGCTGTATTGAAATGGGTAACATCTAGCGAGGTGAGAGATGAGCAGCTATAGAACATGTAGCTCATATCCGTCACATTCGCTGTATTCAGGTATTCCAGGCCTGTAATTGTTTCCAGTTTTGAGAGATAACAAAAGAATTGGAACAACGATGTTGGAGTGTATGTGCAGAAGCTCTTATCGAAAACAATGTGCACAATTGTGCCATTCTCAAAATTCCGTTTGATATCAGCCACCTTCATCTTATCTTTCACAACAACACTATTGCTAGGAAGGGTTTCACCCGCATATTCCTTGAAAGTCAAGGTTTGGGTAGAGGATTCATACGTTGCTATATACTTAGAACTGGAAGCTGACGTCTGCGCCACCATGCCGGCTGGCAGAAGCAACAACATGAGCAACATCAATGGGAACAGGGCAAATCTACAGAACTTTGCCCCCCCATAGTTCATACGGCCGACGTGCGACCCATTGGATTGATTTGAAAAATGTTTCATAATTTAATATTATATTTGTTATTATTTTTTATCAAGAAATTACTGAATACTGATTGCCATCAGACTGACTACCAGACACACGAACGTGATAAACACTACACCGAGAATGAGGCAGACATAGAAACGCCCTCTCCTGATGAAATCACCCAGACTGAAATGATACATCGGGTAATCATCAAGATAGGTCCTGTATTCCCTCACCATGACATTAATCATGATGCCAACATAAATGAGGAGAAACAAAGCTACTATCAGGATAGCCTGTTCTTCTTTGGCTAATGATTCTATTATACTTTTCATGGTGCAAATATAGTGTTTTTCTTTGAAACAAGGTGTCGCATTCCTCAACATAGGTGTCGCATTCCTACAAAAAAGGTGTCTCATTCGTGAGGAATGCGACACCTAATACATACTTTTTAACAGTTTTTCTCTCTCCAAGCCGTAGGAGAGCAGCCTTCTTTCTCTTTGAACATACGGTAGAGATGGGTACGGGAAGAGAAGCCGCACTCGGCAGAAATGATGTCATTACCGAAGTCGGGGTTATCCAACATCATCTTCTTGGCAGCCTCAAAACGCACCTCGGCAAGCCAGGGGCGAAAGGTGGTATTGAGACAGGATGAGAGGTAGCGCGACAACTCGTATCTGCTGATATTCAACGAACGTGACAGGGTAATCATATTCAGCGACGTATCCCTATAACCCTTGGCGGCACACCATTCATCCAACTTCTCACGGACGATCTTCTGCCGTCTTTCTGAACGCTGTGATTGTAAAGTTTCTTTCTTATCATCAAGTTCTTCATCCTGCAGTTCTAAACAGGCATTGTCTTCCACACTTTCCATGGCAGCCTTCTCTTCTTCCTCCTTATCCAAGAGTTCTTCGGTAGGCATGTAATTATAGCCCAAAGCCATGAAACTGAGCGTGAAGAAAAAGACAGCAAGCAGTCCCAGAGGTCCGATTACATATAGAGATTTGGTGGAAAGAACTGCAAAAGGCAGGGCTACTGCAGGGAAAAAGACCATGAATACACTGGCTCGCGCATATCTCACGTAAGGCAGGATATCATAACCAGCCATCACCTCCAGCATCCTTCTGCGCTTTCTGATTTCCACTATTATCATATAGATGCAATAGGCTACGTTGATGCCGAACAGGACTATCATCACATAAATCCAGCTGCCGATATGGAAGTTTCCGCTTTGCATAAAGCCGATGCAGAAGGCAGCCAATATGGCGGCATAAATACTGGCGCAAACGATGTTCATCTTCCTGCGGTTGGCATGCGTTGCCTCGATATTGTAAATGCCAATAGAGATGAGCGAGAAGCAAGGGGGATAGACCAGAATGTTGAAAACGGCTCCCACAGCAGCGTCTTGAGCCCGGAAGCCCAGAAGCATCTGCATGAGAAATTGTATGGCCAATCCTACCATGGCTCCGATAATCAGCCATCGTGACACTTCATATCGCCGGTTCATCCACTTCATGTGCAGACGGGTAATACCCAGGATGAGGATATTGACGAGCATAAATAGGAAACAGGTGAACTGCAATAAATATAATGTATCCATTTCGTTCTTATTTTTGTATTTGGCATCTGCCAAGATTACAGTTTAATCGTCTTAATATGCATGCAAAAGTACATTTTTTATTTTGAAATGAGGGTAGAAAAAGGAAAAAAGTGATTTTTAAAAAGAAAAAAATGGTTTTATTTATCGGGGACAGCTGACGAGTGAAACAAGAACAGCAGACTGGCGAAACTAGAACAGCAGACTAGCGGTAGGAAGAACAGTGGGCTGTCTGAGCCAAACAGCGAACGAAAACCGGTTTGTCAGGTTTTTCTATAACCGAAATATCATACCGGTTACGGCTGATATCAGAAAAGAAGAAGAAAAATTGATTTTACTCTTCACTCTTCACCCAATCGCTGGGAATGCCTTTATATAAAGGGGGTTCGAGAGGTGAAGAGTGGGTGAAGAGAGGTGAAGAGTTACAAAAAACTCTTCACCCTCCGCAATGCCTTTATATAAAGGGGGTTCGAGCTATCGGGTGAAGAGTGAAGAGTTTTTGGCTATTCCATTGCCTCATATCCTTTATTCTGAACCAACTTACCATTGAAGGCAAGGCTCCGCTGAGGTATCGGGAAGACGATGGAACAGGACGAGAGAGCGGACTGAACAGAACGGCGAAGATGCGATGACTTGAGGAACTTGCCGAAACGGATAAGGTCCTGACGGTGACAGGTTTCGCCCGCCAGCACAACCTGACGGTCTTCCAGAATATTGGCAAGCGATGACTTGCGCGCAGGCAAACCGGCATGCGCACGAACCATATTATACTCTGCCCTGCCATCCCCACCGTTGCGCTCCATCGCCTCAGCCTTCATCAGCAACACATCGGTATAGCGGAAACGGAAAAGAGGTTTGGCTGGCCGTGGATGCAGAACAGAATCAGCCTCATCCATCAGCAGCGCATCTTCCGGCATCTGATAACGCACAGAACTGTTGAAGATTTCATCCTCCTCTAAACTGCAGCCCTCATCAGCCAATCTATTGCAATAGAAGATGCAGGTTTCCCATGCATTCAATATTCTGCTGCGGTTCTCACTCGCCTTGCCGCCCGTAATGAGCGAGGCGCCATCGGCTGTACGCACCATAAATTCCAGGTCCCTACCCTTCGGACGCTTCCTGTAACCCTGCGCCCAATCATTGTACATATAGATTTCAGCATTCAGCGCCAGTTTAGCCAGCAGGAAGTTGACCACAGGCTGCGTGATGCGCCCATAATGAGAGCCTTCCTCCAAACTGGACGTCTGAGGAAGATAAGGCAACACCTGCTGCAATTCGCTGAAGATGAAATGGAAGATTTCGCTCCGTTCGCTCTGAGCCGACAGCTTTTCATCGGTAACCGAAGAGCCCGATGCCGGTTCATAGATGAGTGATTCTGCCGCAGACAGGAGTACCGGAATCCTGCCATACAAATCCATCGCCTCATAATACATCATGGCTCTGATGGCACGCACCTCAGCCTTGAACTGCGCCTTCTGATTATCGGTAAGGCGTACTGACTGGAAATCTATCATATCCAGCGACTTGTTACACATGCCGATAGCCCGATAAAGATATTGCCAGGAAGAATAAAGCTGCTCATCATCAGGAGAAAGAGAAAGCAGATTGTCCAAACGCTGAATATCGCAGATGCCTTCCCCATCTATCGCTCCACCCATAAAATCATACAAAGGAGCTATGGTCGTATCAAATATTTCAGACGCAGAACCATTGCTGCCACCCCCATCGAGCTGATCCTTAGGATGCTCATTCAAGCACGATGAGAATGCCAACAGGGTCAGGAAAGAGATGACCCACGTGAACAAATGTGAAATATACCGTCTCATAACCATATCACATGAAGTTTAGGTTTCAAACTGTCAAGACTGCGAATAACAGCAATCCGACTGCAAATATAAGAAAAAAGAATGATAAAAGGACACAAATATAGTAAAAATCTACGCAAATTTTGCGGTTATCAAATTTATTTGTAACTTTGCACCCGGTTAGCAGAGAGCTAACTAAGGGGGTGCTACCGCCGGAAAAGAGAAAAAAGCGGATGCTGAGAATATACCCATCGACCTGAACCAGGTAATGCTGGCGTAGGAAAATAAGGCACATTCCCCCCTTATATAGATGTTTTTAATTTAAATAAATGAAAAGATTCAACGGGATCGCACTCAGTGTAGCGTTTTGCTCTTTGGCAAGCCAGGCTGCACTGGCACAGACAAAAATCGACACCTTGAAGGTGCAGAATTTGAATGAAGTGATTGTAAAAGGCGTACGTGCCGCAAAGGAAGCTCCATACGCCGTGGCTAACATCAGGAAATCAGAACTCAAACAATTCTCTTGCTCAGGTCAGGAATTGCCATTTCTCCTTTCTCGTACACCGGGCATCCTCGCCTGGAGTGAGAACGGTATCGGCACCGGTACTACCTATATGCGCATTCGTGGCGCTGCCGGAAGCCGCATCAATGTAACACTCGACGGAGTGGCTCTCAACTCACCGGAAGACCAGACCGTTTTCTGGGCTAACATGAACAGTTATTCTTCGCTCCTGGGCAGCATCCAGGTACAGCGCGGCGTAGGTTCTTCTACCAATGGCGACGGTGCCTTCGGTGGAAGCATCTCTATGGCTACAGCTGCTCCTTCGCTCACCCCTACTGCAGAAGTTACCGGTTCTTTCGGTTCTTACAATACCTATCATACAGGCGCCAGCTTCTCTACAGGTCTGCTCGGCAAGCATCTGATTTTTGACGGTGCTTATCACGAGACAGCTACCGACGGTTATGTAGACGGTACAGCAGGCCGCTCAGGTTCTTACTATGGCGGACTGACCTGGCTGAGCGATAACTTCAAGGTAAGCTACAAGAACATCGGCAACTTCGAGAAGACCGGTCAGGCTTGGAACGGTGTGCTGGGCGGAGATTACAACTCTAACTTCACCCTCCTTGAGGATGGCATCCGCACCTATAAAGATATGTATAAGGCAGGTCTGGATAAGTTTAACGTGCTGACAGGTGATTTGGTTCGCAACGGCAAGGGCGATTATACCATCACTCCTTATACCCTGCGCGACGGAAGCAAATGGGACAAGACTACTGATAACTTCTATCAGAACCACAACATCCTTTCGGCTACCTGGACACCTGGCAGCCACTGGAGCCACAGCCTCTCACTGCATTATACCTATGGCTACGGCTACTACAAGGAGTTTAAGAACAACGCCAAGTTTGCCAAGTTCGGACTCGTTTACAAGGATGCAGAAGGCAAGAAGGTTAAGAAGTCTGACTTCATCCGCAAGAAGGGACTCACCCAGCATACCTACGGCATGGTATACAATACCAACTACAAGGATGAGCACTGGGATGTTATCGGCGGATTGAACCTGCAGCAGTTCCGCGGCAACCACTGGGGATACCTTACTTATATCGCCAACCAGGATGCCGAGAAGAAGTTCTTCGGCAGCAACGGCCAGTATAAGTACTATGATTCTGATGCCCACAAGTATGACTACAGCGCCTTCGTCAAGGCAAGCTATCGCTTTGCAGACCACTGGAATGCCTTCGCTGACCTGCAGTATCGCCGTGTAGAATACAAGACCGACGGTATCAACGATAAATTTATCGCTCAGGCAGATGGCAGCTACAAGAACCAGGAGCTGAACATCAACGAGAAGTACAACTTCTTCAATCCTAAGGCAGGTATCAGCTTCAACAAGGATGGCCACAAGGCATATGCATCTGTAGCCTACAGCAACCGCGAGCCAGAGCGCAACAACTTTACCGACAACTTCAACTATCCATTCCCTAAAGAGGAGAAGTTGCTCGATGTAGAGTTCGGCTATCAGTATCAGGGCGACAACTGGCATGCAGGCGCCAACTTCTACTATATGGATTATGACAACCAGCTAGCTCAGACCGGACAGTTGAGTGACATCGGCGAGGCGCTGACCACCAACATCAAGGATTCTTACCGTATGGGTGTAGAGCTGACAGCCGGCTGGGCACCATTGTCATGGTTGTCTGTAGAAGGAAATGCCGCTTTGAGCAAGAACAAGATTAAGGACTTTGATGAGTATGTAAGCAACTGGGAAGACGACAAGAAGCCAGGCGTAGTACATTACGACAACTCAACCCTGTCTTATTCTCCATCAGCTATCCTGAACGGATTCATCGATATCCACTATGCCGGTTTCTCAGCTACCTGGCACACCAACTTTGTAAGTCGCCAGTATATTACCAATACAGAAGACCGCGACTTCTCACTGCCATGCTATTCACAGAGCGACCTGAGCCTGAACTACAGTGCTAAGGTAACCAAGGCACTCGGCATCAAGGAGATAAGCTTCGGTGTAGACATCAACAATATCTTCAACCGCCACTATGCAGCCAGCGCATTCACCTGGGGCAATGCTATCGGTTACGGATATACATTGGACAACCGATTCAAGCAGATAGCCTACATCCCGATGGCAGATACCACCTGGATGACGCATCTTACATTGAAGTTCTAATCAGAAATCATCATGATGGATTATATTGCATCACATGGTTTAGACATCTTTACCACGGTACTCGGACTGGTTTATATCCTGTTGGAGTACCGTGCCAGTATCTGGCTTTGGCTGGTAGGCATCATCATGCCTGCCCTGGACGTATGGCTCTATTGGAGTCATGGTCTTTACGGCGATGCGGGTATGGCGGTCTACTATACGATAGCCGGTATATATGGTTATGCCGTATGGAAATATGGCAAGAAGCACAACCAGAAGGAGAAAGAAGAACTTCCGATTACCTATATGAAGAAGTCGCTCTATCTCCCTACTCTTCTGTTCTTCCTGGCAGCCTGGAGTATCACCTATTATATACTGATAACTTTCACCAACTCTACAGTTCCTCTGCAAGACAGTTTCACCAATGCCCTGAGCTTTGTGGGGCTCTGGGCGCTGGCACGCAAATATATCGAGCAGTGGTTCTTCTGGATTATCGTAGATGCCGTTTGCTTCTATCTCTATATCGTCAAAGGTATCCCATTCAAGGCAGGACTTTACGGTCTCTACGTCATCATCGCCGTAGCCGGATACTTTAAATGGAAGAAGATGATGAAAAAGAGTTGACAGTTTACAGTTAACAGTTTATAGACGGAAAAAGGAAGCCAAGGCAAAAACAAACTTGCCAGGCTTCCTTTATTTCATTTATATAAACAAGAACCACTATACCAAGGTTCCGCGCTTAAACTTATCCTATCAGCGAAAAGCACATCCTTTATGCCCTTTTCACCTTTAATCCGTTTTCGATACTAACCAGTTCATCACTGAATCCAGCATCAATCTTCAGCCTTTCTTCCACTTTTGAACAACTGTGGATAACTGTGCTATGATCACGATTACCAACGAGTTTGCCGATTCTCGAAGCAGGCATTTTGGTATATTTCTGTGCCAGATACATCGTTACCTGTCTTGCCACTACATAATCACGCTTACGGCTCTTGCTGTTCACGGCAGTAACCGTTACATTATAATGATGGCAAACCGTTTCTACGATGTCATCGATGGTGAGCGGCTTATCATCCACCTTCACCGCACGCTTGATGACGCGCTCGGCAAGACGGATATCAATGCTGCTGTTATAAACGATGCTGTAAGCCAGAAGACCATTGATGGCTCCCTGCAAATCGCGCACACTTCCGTTACAGGTCTGGGCGATGAAAGAGATGACATCTACCGGAATCTTCAAACCGTCACGACGGATCTTATTACTCAGGATATCCACACACAACTGGATATTCGGCTTCTCCAACTCGCAGACCAGACCACAAGAGAAACGGGTGAGCAAACGGTCTGGCATATCCTTCAACTCTACCGGAGGGCGGTCACTCGCCAGGATAATACGCTTTCCGTTGCGGAAAAGGTGGTTGAAGATATGGAAGAAGGTGTTCAGCGTCTTTGCCTTACCAGCCCACTCCTGGATATCATCCACTATCAGCATATCGATAGACTGATAGAAGTTGATGAAATCATTGCTCGCATTATGGAGCACGGCATCAGTATACTGGGTCTGGAAAAGACGGGCACTCACATAGAGCACACGCTTCTGAGGATACATCTGCTTCGCTTTCAGGCCGATGGCATTCACCAGATGCGTCTTACCGCTACCCGAAGGTCCGTAAATGAACATTGGGTTAAACTGGGTGGTGTTGGGATGCTCGGCAATAGACAATCCTACGGAACGAGGCAGCTTATTGCTGTCACCCTCCATATAATTGTTGAAAGTAAGCTTCGGGTCTAACTGTGTATCAATGTCTTCCTGCTGCTGGGGAGCTGCAGGCTGGGCAGCCGTCTGCTGGGCACGCTCACGAGTTTGCTTTGCCATATCAGCATCGTCTGGATCTGCCTCTATATCTTGAGAAAGCTTATGCTCCTTATCGGTTACAACACGATAAGTGAGACGGATTCCTTCACCAAAATTACGATGCAGCACCTTACTTAACAAGTCAACGAAGTTCTGTTCCAAGTACTCATATACGAACGGACTCGGAACCTGCACCAACAAAGTCTTTGTCGACGGCTTGTACGATTCAAAGACGATTGGCTTGAACCATGTGTTATATTGCTGCTCTGTTACACTGTCCTTTATGAGCAAAAGACTGTTGTCCCAGAGGGCTTTTGGACTTGCTAACATTGATTACTTATATTATTAATACTTTAATTCACAAATGACGGGACGCACCAAAAGATGCGAAATCACGTGCAAAGTTACAAAAAAAATAGGAGAAATGCAAATCCCCTTATTTAAAACATTTTAATAGATAGTCTTTAAATTACTGAATACCAAACACTTGCCTAAAATACAAATATAGCAGACTGAAATTCAGTGAAACAATAATGTAACGTCCCCGAAACGGCTAACAAACAAACAGTTTGCGAGTCATTTCGGGGCGTGAAACATACCGAATCTTATTTAGACTAAATTTATTTAGCTCGGACTCTTTTTACTTGTCTTTTCTGCCGAAAACAGAGAAATGAACGTAGCGTTTCGGATGTGCCTTCAAGTCGATAACCAGAGAGTCGGCATGACTCATGGTTGACGTCAGATTGTCGTACAGCTTGGTATCGTTCATCAGCAATCCGAGGCTTCCCTGGTTGCTGTTCAGCTTCTCAGTAAACTGATGAGCACTCTCCAAAGTCTGGTTCACCCTGTTCAAAGTACCCTGCACATCAAGACTGGCCAGATTAGCTGTGAGGCGGTTGGTATTATCCAGCACGCCATTCGCCTTTCTTACCATACCCGGAACCTGCTTGTTGAGTCCCGCCATCAGGGTATTCAGTTCACGTGTAGAAACGGTGAGGTTGCTTGTGATGGTTTCCACATTATGCAGCGAAGCAGCCAGAGCCGGGTCAGCCAGCAGCGCATTCACGCTGGTAAGGATAGAATCCAACTTAGGCAACATCTTTTCCACTACCGGAATCAGGTTGGCAGCCTTATCCATCATGCCTCCGTTTACAGCACCCGGAATAACGCCACCCGGTTCTACTCTTTCGCGCGGATTGTTTGCCAGAAGCAGATTCACCTGCAGGTTACCCATCAGGTCTTTCACTATTTCGGCTTTACTGCCCTGCGGGATTCTCAAATCCTTGTTAATATCCACCTTTACTTTGATAGGACCATTCTCCTTGTAATCATATTCCAAACCATCCACGGTACCTACCTTATAACCATCCGCATAAATAGGCGTAGAGGCACCCAGTCCCTGGATGTCATCAAACGTCATATAATAGGCGTTGTTGGTAGAGAACAGATTCATGCCTTTCAGAAAATTGATTCCGAAATACATAACCAAAATACCGACAATAGCTACAAGAGCTATCTTGATTTCTTTTGTTAGCTTCATATTTATCTCTTTATATATTCGTGCTTATATCTTATCCTTACTCAGGTCAATCAGCGGTTTCTGTTCTGTTTGAACTCACGTATAGCCTGATTCACATCATATTTCTTTCCATTCTTGAAAGCTATGATGAAAGCTTCCGGGAACTTCTCGGCAAGCGTCTTGCGCAAGCGGAAAATCTCATTATAGTTGGTAGAGGCTCCCATCGTATATTTCACCATATTGCCTTCCTGATAACTGTCATAACCGGTTTCGCCCTTAAAATGGGCATCGCCCTTGCGGAGCGTGCGGTTGCTGACAAATATCTGAAGCTTGAAGACAGGCGCATCGGCTACATTGGCTTTATGCTGTGCCGGCTTGTTCTGAGCTACAGTTCTGTTCTGCTGGTTCTGTCTGCTCTGCTGCGTCTGTCTGCTCTGCTGAGCCGGCTTATCCTGCTGGTTCTGTCTTCTGTTCTGCTGAACCGTTTTAGCCTTTGTTGCTCTGGTTTCCACCTGCTTCACCGTTCTTCTCGGCGCAGTATCCGCCTCCTCAGCACGGCGCTCGTCCTTCTCCTGCTTCGTATCAGAAACTATCTTGGCAACCGGCACCGATTCTGTATCCGCAGCTCGATAAGGAACCGAGATGGATTTATCGTATTTATTGCGATATTGCGCAAAACCTTCATAGATGCCTCGGGCGATATCATCCACCCTGCTGGCATCGTTGAGCAGTCTTTCTTCATCAGCAGTGGTGATGAAACCGAGCTCTATCAGACAGCTGGGCATCGAAGTTTCTCTGAGAACCAGGAATCCTGCCTGATGCACACCCTTATCCGGACGGTTGGCACCGGAACATACCTTTCGCTGGATATTGCGCGCCAGTTCTACGCTTCTCTCCATATTCT
>OGIV01001861.1_pt1 | contig 11549 bp, 9 predicted proteins | sample 1571861 | NCBI WGS metagenome assembly OGIV01 (sample SAMEA2582099, study PRJEB24529) | metagenome | biome: Human gut stool | place: China | collected 2011 | reverse complement strand
CAGATCCCGTTTCTCGCCGTGGCGCTGATCGTGGTGTTTTACGTCAGCCAGCCGAACATTCTGATGATTAAGCTGGGCAGCGTCCTGTTTTTTGTCACCATCAGCGTGGCGCTGGGGCTGGTGCTGCTGATCATCAAGTGGACCTATGATTTCCCGCTGATTCGCCTGGTCGCTTCGGTATGCCTGTTCTTTGGCGCGATGTATCTGATGCGCGTGCTGGGCAAACTCGGGCTGGCGTTTTTCGTGGTGGCGCTGGCGGTGATTTATGCCCAGACCTTCCCGTCGATGACCAGCCAAAGTGAAGTTCTGGTGCGCCTGCTGCTGTGGCTTTGGGTGGCGATCAATACCGCAACGCTGGTCACGCTCCTGGTCAACGCCTGCTTTCGCCAGGCCTTCCCCGGCTACCAATTCCGCGCCCAACTGGTGGTGATGCAGCGTCAGGTCGCCGACGTGCTGAGGCAGAACGCCGCGCCGCCGACCTTCAAAGAGATCGCCGGGCGTTTTAATCAGTTGCAAGGATTGTTTAAGCAGGCCCGTTTTGCGGCGCCGGAAATTGCCGCCGATCCGTCGCGCTGGCAGGCGATGATGGCGACCACCCTGCACTGCTATCACCTCGCGGCGCTGCTGCAACCGGGCGACGATCACGCCGCGGCGCGCCAGCAGATCGCCGCCGCGCTACAGGCGCTGGTGCCGTCGATGAACGAGGGTACGTCGTTTTCATTCTCCGCGCCGGCCATTGATGATCGCGGCGCCAATACGCTGATTTTACAAGAGATGGCGGATGTGCTGGCGAAGCTGGCGTGCGGTGAAACCATCGACCTGCCGCAGGGTGAAGCCGAGAAGTCGCCGCTGCTGCTGCCGGATGCCTGGCGCAATCCCGCTTATCTGCATTTCGCCCTGAAAACCCTGCTGGCGACGCTGCTGTGCTACGTCTTCTATACCGCCGCGGACTGGCAAGGGATCCACACCATCATGCTGAGCTGCGTGATTGTCGCCCAGCCGGGGCTGGGGGCGACGATGCAAAAAACCTGGCTGCGTATCGGCGGCGCGCTGCTCGCCACGTTGCTGGCGCTATTGTTGATCGTCTTTGTACAACCGTGGACCGAGTCCATCGTCGGCCTGCTGGCGATGGTTTTGCCGGTAATGGCGCTCTCGGCGTGGATTGCCGCCGGGTCAGAGCGTATTGCCTACGCCGGGATCCAAATCGGCTTTACCTTCTCGCTGGCCTTCCTCAGCTGGTTTGGCCCACTGACCAACCTGACTGAACTGCGCGACCGGGTCATCGGCATTTTGCTCGGCGTACTGGTCTCATCGATCGTCCATCTTTACCTGTGGCCGGATAGCGAAGCGCCGCAGCTGAAATCGCGGCTGGCGCAACTCTATCGGCAGATAGCCGAGTTCCTGCACACAAAAGATGATAAGCCGCAGATAGTGCCGCTGTTCCAGGCGCTGACCACCAGCGAAACGCTGATGCATCGGGTCGCCGCCGAGCCGCTGGGCACATTCGCGCATCCGTGGCCGCAGGCGAAATCCTGGCCGAGCAAAGCCACCTGGCAGCAGGCGCAGGAGATAGTACGCCTGAGCGAGGGCTACCGGCTGTATGCCGCGCCGGGAGACCCCTTCTTAAGCCGCTGCGCCGAACAGTTACAGGCGTATGCCGATAATATTGAACGTCAGCAGCCGAGGGCGCCCGTCGCGCCGCTGGTTGTCGATCCGGCTAATCCGTTCGGCGAACCGCTGGCGGCTTTACTGGCCACCCTGCCGGACTGGTCAGACAAACCTTCTGAATTTACGCGACAGGCAGAACCGTCATGATAAAAATGGATGCCGCAGCACGTTTTCTGCGCTACTCACCGCTGGCCTTCGTCATCAGCCTGTTGACAGGATGCGCGCTGATTCAGGACGATCCTGGCGAAGTGCCGATCGTTAATCCGCAACAGGCGCAGCTGGCGCAGGTGATCCACCTGGCGAATAGCGGCTGGCCGGCGGCCCGCTGGTGGGAAGGGTATCACGATCCCCAGCTCAACATGCTGGTAAACCGCGCGCTGCAAAATTCGCCGACCATGCAGGCGGCGCGGCTACGCATCTCACAGTCACAATCCACCGTCGAGCTGGCGCAGTCGGCAATGGGCGTGCAGGCGACCGCCGTGGCGGCGCAGAACCGGATGCGTATAACCGATAAATCCTTTAGCTGGCCCTACTCCTATTCTCTGCCGGTGGATAAAAACGGCCCGTGGTACACGCTCAATACCGTGGGCGTCGGCGCAACGCTGAATATCGATTTATGGGGCGCCGACCGGGCCCGCGTCGCGGCGGCTATTGGCGAAAAGAACGCTCGCCAGGCGGAAACCGCCGGTATCGAACTGGACCTCGCCAGCAGCGTGGCGCAGCTGTACTTCGCCATGCAGGCCACCTTCCAGAAGATCGTTCTGCTGCAGCAGCTAGAAGAAATAGCGCGTCTGTCGGTACAGGCGCATGAACACCGCACCCAGCGCGGCGTGGAGGATAGCGTCGATATCGCCAATGCGCAGGCGGAACTGCTGGGCGCGCAGCAGCAGGTGATTACCGCCCGCGGCACGCTAACCCAGTACCGTGAAACGTTGCGGGCGCTGATTGGCGCCGACGCGCAGAGTATGCCGGAGATCCACCCGGTCGCCCTGCCGGCGTTGCAGGAAACGCTGCCGGATTCACTCTCCTTCGAATTGCTGGCGCGTCGCCCGGATCTGCAGGCCCTGCGCGGTTATGTGACCGCTTCTATGAGCCAGGTAGATGCGGCGAAAGCGGCCTTTTATCCGCATTTTGATATTAAAGCCTTCTGGGGATATAACGCGCTGAGCATTGGCGATCTGTTTAAGTCGTCCTTCCAGCAGATTAACCTGCTGCCGGGGCTGTATTTGCCGATATTCGATGGCGGCCGCCTGAACGCCAATCTCAAGTCGGTACGTACGGCGAGCAATATCCTGATTAAGCAGTACAACCAGGCGGTGCTGGATGCGGTACGGGACGTGGCGATAAGCTCCAGTCAGCTTAACGATCTCAACCAGCAGGTGGCGCTGCAGGAGTTGAAGGTGACGGCAGCGATGGCTACCACCCGCAGCGCCAGCGCCCATCACCAGCGCGGCCTGTTAAGCCGCTATGCCGCGGAAGAAGCGCGGCGACCGGCCATCGCCCAGCAGCTGTTATTGCTGGATATTCAGGCCCAGCGCCTTAGCACCGATATCACGCTGATTAAGGCCCTCGGCGGCGATTACCGCGGCCCGGCGGTGGGTTCCGCAAAACCGTAGCCCTGCTAAGCGTAGCGCGAGCAGGGAAATCCCCGGATAGCGGCTTACGCCTTATCCGGGCTACCGTTCTGATGAAGCCCCGGCAGTGGGTTGCGCAGAACCGTAGCCCTGCTAAGCGCAGCGCGAGCAGGGAACACCCCCGGATGGCGGCGCGTTGCGCCTTATCCGGGCTACCTAACGATCTGGAACCGTGCTGCGCGAGCAGGGAATATCTGTTCAACCTTACTTTTTACGCAATAACCGCAGGGCGTTAGCCGTTACCAGCACCGTCGCGCCGGTATCTGCCAACACCGCCAGCCACAACCCCGTCAGGCCGAGAAGGGTCGTGACGAGGAAAATCCCCTTCAACCCTAAAGCGATGGCGATATTCTGGCGAATATTGGCATGGGTGGCGCGCGCCAGAGAAATCATCTGCGCCAGGCCGGTGAGGCGGTTATGGGTCAGCGCCGCGTCGGCGGTCTCCAGCGCTACATCGGTGCCGCTGCCCATCGCAATACCGATGGTCGCCGCTTTCATCGCCGGGGCATCGTTGATACCGTCGCCGACCATTGCCAGCGGCGCGTTGGCGTTAAGCGCCATCACCGCGTTCACTTTGTCCGCCGGCAGCAATCCGGCGCGGAACTGCAGACCCAGTTCATTGGCGATAGCCGCCGCAGCGCGCGGGTTATCCCCGGTGAGGATCACCCCTTGTACGCCCAATTGATGCAGTTCTTCCACCGCCTGACGCGCATCGTCGCGCAGGGTATCGCGCAGCGCCAGAATGCCGAGCAAGGTATCATCGCGCATCACCAGCACCACCGTCTGTCCGGCGCTCTCCAGTTGCTGGATCTGCGCCTCATGCTCAGCGGGGGCGGCCTTACTGGCCGCGCAGATTAAGATGCGGCTGCCGTTGACCTCGGCTTCTATCCCGGAACCGGCCAGCGCCCGCTGGTTGCGCGCAACGGGAATCGTCAGCTTACGCTGCTGCGCTTCGCGGACGATAGCCTGTGCCAGCGGATGACTGGAGCCTTGTTCAACTGCTGCCGCCAGCGCCAGCAGGCCGTTTTCATCAACGTCGGCGGTGGTGATAACGTGGGTGACCTGCGGTTGGCCGATGGTCAGAGTACCGGTTTTATCGAACGCCACCTGGCGCACCTGGCCCAATTGTTCCAGTGCCGCGCCGCCTTTAATCAGCGCCCCGCGCCGTGCGGCGACCGCCAGGCCGGAGGTAATCGCCGCCGGGGTGGAGATGACCAGCGCGCAAGGGCAGCCGATCAGCAGCAGCGTTAAGCCTTTATAGATCCACGGCAGCCAGGCGCTGGCGAAGAATAGCGGCGGTACGATGGCAACCAGCAGGGCGACTACCATAATGGCCGGAGTGTAGATTCGGCTGAAGCGATCGATGAAGCGCTCAATCGGCGCCCGGCGCTCCTCGGCTTCTTCAATCAGTTTGAGGATCCGGTCAATGGCGCTGTCTCCCGGTTCGGAGATAACGCTCAATTGCACCAGGCGATCGACGCTGGTGGCGCCCGCCGCTACCCGTTCCCCGGCCTGACGCTCCACCGGCACCGACTCGCCGGTCAGGGCGCTTTCATCAAAGCTGGCAAACGGCGACAGCAGTTGTCCATCCGCCGGCAGACGCCCGCCGGCAGCCACTTCAATCACATCTCCGGGACGCAGGTCGCGCTGGGCGACGGTTTCCCGCACGCCGTTGCGCAGACGGATGGCGGTGTCGGGCTTCAGCGCCATCAGCGCGCTCACCCCCTGCCGTGCGCGGCTGGCGGCCCAGCCTTCGAGACGCTCGCCGATCAGGAACAGCAGCAGCACCATCGCCGCCTCCGCGGTGGCGCCGATAAACAGCGCCCCGATGGCGGCGACGCTCATCAGCGTTTCAATGGCGAACCAGCTCCCGCTCTTGATCAGGCGCAGCGCCTGGCGAGCAACCGGCCACAGGCCAACCAGGGTGGTGGCAATAAAGGCCAACTGACCGGCAGGGTGGTTGGCCTGCTCCAGCCCCCAGCTCAAGGCCATCATGATAACCAGCGTCAGTAACGGCAGATTGTCGCGCAGCAGCGACCCTCGGGTTTGCTTAGCTGCGGGAGCATCGGCATCGCGCAGCGTATACCCCGCCTGGCGGACCGCGTTCTCAACCTGAGCGCGGACATCGCCCTCGGCGTTAACCAGCAGCTTTTCTGTGGCGAACAGCACCTGGACCTGACTGACCCCGGGCACCTGACGGACCGCGGTTTCCACCTTGCGGGCGCAGGCGGCGCAGTCCATGCCATCAACTTGCCAGCTATAGCGGGCGTCGCTAAGCGCTTCGGCGGCAGGGGCGGACTCTGTGGCGCAGGCGTGATCTGTACAGCAGCTCTCCGCCGGGGCGGTTGCTGGCCGCATGGTGAAAGACGAGAATTGTGGGACTTTTTTATCCTGCGTGTCTGGAGTCGACATGGCACCCTCCGGGAAATGATAATTTTCTCATTAGCCGTAGGATACACTCTGGAGTCGACTCCAGAGTCAAGGACTAAATTACAGGTACAGCGCGCGCACGATCAGGAAGTGGCCGGCAAAGTAGAACGCGGCGGCGATGGCGTTATCGGCGCGGAAGCGGCGACGATAGTGGCTCACCAGCCACACGGCATTGCTCAGCAGCAGCAGGGCTGCGCCGGCGAAACCGGACAGCGCGGTGTTGGTGGGGCGGGCAAACCACAGCTCACCGGCCAGCCAGACCATTACCAGCGTCATTCCGATAAAGGTCAGCACCGGCATTTTCATCTCTTCCAGCCGACTCCAGATCACCGCCATTAGCAGGGCGCCGAATACCAGCAGCACCAGCGGCAGCGGCCAGAAGAACGAAAGCGTCATCTGGCTGGCGAACCAGATCGTATACAGCAGATGAGAGAGGAAGAATGCGCCAACCGCGTACATCACCCGCTGGCGCGGCAGCAGGGTTAACGCATCGCCGAGCAGCGAAGCGCACAGGCCCGCCAGCACCAGGTAGCTAATGGCGTTGAACATCGGCGCCTGCCAGGCTAACAGCAGCAACAGAAGCAGGGTGACCGGTTTAAAGACCCAGCGCTGCCAGGCCGGCCCACGATAGGACGCATCGACGTAAAGCCATGCGGAGAAACAGACAGCAATAAACGACCAAAGCATAGTAAGTCCCTGTATCTGTTATCATTAAATAAGCGATTACGCTTACGGTACCGGATCTCAGTGTAGTGGTTTGGGCCAGAAGATGACAACGTTATTCAATGCGCGTTATCCTTATTCCTGATAATTCTTATGGGTACGCAAATGAGTAAAGTTCCGCTATTTTTTGTGCTGGTGGTCGCGGTGATTGTGGTGGCGGCCTCGTTTCGCTACGTGCAGCAGCGCCGGGAGAAAATGGATAACGACGCCGCGCCGCTGCTGCAGAAGCGGGTGGTGGTCAGCAATAAGCGGGAAAAGGTGATTAACGATCGCCGCTCGCGCCAGCAGACGGTGACGCCAGCCGGCAGCGAGATGCGTTATGAAGCGAGCTTCCGCCCGGAAAATGGCGGACTGGAAGTGGTGTTCCGCCTTGATGCGCCGCAATACCACGCGCTGAGCGTTGGCGACCGGGGAATGCTGAGCTATAAGGGCTCAAAATTCGTCGAGTTCGTCGCCGATAACTGAGCCCTCGATTAACCGTTACTTCTTCTTCAGCGTGGCCTTCAGCTTTTTCTGCCAGGCCACCAGTTCAAATACGCCGAAGATGAAAATACGAATCTGCTCAAAGCGGCTCAGCGGCGGCGCATCTTTCGTCTGCGTCGCTTTCAACAGCGTCAGCTGCAGGCCATGCATCAGAATCATAAAAATCAGCGCCACGTTAACGAAGATATTCAGCGGTTTTGGGAAAGGTTGAAACAGGTTCAACAGCAAAAACGCCCACACGCATAGCATCAGCAGGCGGCCTAAATTAATCAGCATGGTTTTCTCCTTGTGCCTCGCGTTGATACAGCCGGTAGGCGACCTGTCCGGCGACTTTTTCGCGATACAGCTGCCAGTTTGCCGGAACCGGCGGTAGTCCGTTTTCTACTTCGCTCTCGACATAAATCAGCGCTTCATCAGCGAGCCAGTGGTTTTTTTCCAGCAGGCTGAGCGTTTCTTCCAGCAGCCCTTTGCGGAAGGGGGGATCGACGAAGACAATGTGGTGCGGCGTACCCGGCTGGCTGAGAAACGCCAGCGTGTTGGTGTTGACCACCTTGCCGTTGCTGGCTTTCAGCGTCGCGAGATTTTTTTGTAGCTGCTGCGCGACGCCGCGCTCCATCTCCAGTAGCGTGGTGCTGGCGGCATAGCGTGACAGCGCTTCCAGCCCCAGCGCGCCGCTGCCGGCGAAGCAGTCAAGGCAGTGGGCGTCGACCATCGACGGCGCCAGCCAGTTAAAAAGGGTTTCGCGAACCCGGTCGGTGGTCGGCCGCAGGCCCGGGCTCTCCGGCACCGGTAATTTACGGCCGCGCCATTGCCCGCCGATGATGCGGATCTGGCCGCTGCCCGCGTGGTTTGGTTTTTTCATCTCTCTGCTCAAGTCTCAACTTCCAGCCTGCTATTCTAGCGATCGACGGCGGTTGACGAAACCTTAATCCGGGGGCGGTGCTGCGAGTTAAGTTAAGTGATAGACTATCCAACTAATTTCATCATTTTTTCAGCTTCTGATGAAGCTGCGCCATGAATAAACAGCGAGGAGTGTGGTCGCAAATGGCAAAAGAGAAAAAACGTGGCTTCTTTTCCTGGCTGGGCTTTGGGCAAAAAGAACAGGCTCAGGAAAGCGAAACAGAACAAAAAGTAGAAGAACAACAAGAGGTTGCGGAACAGGCTCCGGCGGCGGAAACGCCTGCGGAAGCCGTACCCGCGGCGGAAATGGTAAAAGAAGACCCCGAGGCCTTTGCCGCTGAGGTCGTAGAGGTTACCGAACAAGTTGTTGAAAGCGAACTGTCGCATCCGGTGGTGACCGAAGCCGTTGCACAGGAAAAAGTGGCTGAATCGCCGGCGGCGGAGGAAATTTCTGCCCCAGAGGCCGCTGTTGAAGAAGCGCCGGTTGTTCCTGCGGTAGAAGAAAAAGTCGCTGAACCGCTGGTTGAAGAGGTGATAGCCGAGCCGGTTATCGCCGAAGCGGTCGCTGAACAGACGCCGGAAGAGGTTATCGTCGCGGAGCCTGAAGTCATCGAAGATGAGCTCCTCCCGCAAGAGCCCGAAGCCGAATTAAGCGATGAAGAGCTCGAAGCACAAGCTCTGGCGGCGCAAGGCGTAGAAGAGACGCCAGAAGAAGAAGCGGAAACTCAGGAAGCGGCGCCGCAGGAGCAGGAAAAACCGACCAAAGAAGGTTTCTTCGCCCGCCTCAAACGTAGCCTGCTGAAAACGAAGCAAAATCTCGGTTCCGGATTTATCAGCCTGTTCCGCGGTAAGAAGATCGACGATGATCTGTTTGAAGAGCTGGAAGAACAGCTGCTGATCGCCGACGTCGGGGTGGAAACCACCCGCAAGATCATTACCAACCTGACGGAAGGCGCCAGCCGTAAGCAGCTGCGCGATGCGGAAGCGCTGTACGGCCTGCTGAAAGAAGAGATGGGCGAGATTCTCGCCAAAGTAGACGAGCCGCTGAACGTTGAAGGCAAAACGCCATTTGTTATTCTGATGGTCGGTGTGAACGGGGTGGGGAAAACCACTACCATCGGCAAGCTGGCGCGTCAGTTTGAACAGCAGGGTAAGTCGGTGATGCTGGCGGCGGGGGATACCTTCCGTGCGGCGGCGGTGGAACAGCTGCAGGTCTGGGGCCAGCGTAATAATATCCCGGTGATCGCCCAGCACACCGGCGCCGACTCCGCCTCGGTGATTTTCGACGCCATTCAGGCGGCGAAGGCGCGCCATGTTGACGTACTGATTGCCGATACCGCCGGGCGTTTGCAAAATAAATCGCACCTGATGGAAGAGCTGAAGAAGATTGTCCGGGTAATGAAAAAGCTGGACGTCGACGCGCCGCACGAGGTGATGTTAACCATTGACGCCAGCACCGGGCAGAATGCTATTAGCCAGGCCAAACTGTTCCATGAGGCGGTAGGTTTGACCGGGATCACTTTGACCAAGCTGGACGGCACCGCCAAAGGCGGCGTGATCTTCTCGGTGGCCGATCAGTTCGGCATTCCGATTCGCTATATTGGCGTCGGCGAGCGTATTGAGGATCTGCGTCCGTTTAATGCGGGCGACTTTATTGAGGCACTTTTTGCCCGAGAGGATTAAGAATGATTCGCTTTGAACAAGTCAGCAAAGCCTATCTCGGTGGGAGACAAGCGCTGCAGGGGGTGACCTTCCACCTGCAGCCGGGCGAGATGGCGTTTCTGACCGGCCATTCCGGCGCAGGGAAGAGTACCCTGCTGAAGCTTATCTGTGGTATCGAACGGCCCAGCGCCGGGAAAATCTTCTTCAGCGGTCATGAAATCAGCCGTCTGAAGAGCCGTGAGGTGCCGTTCCTGCGCCGCCAGATCGGTATGATTTTCCAGGACCACCATTTGCTGATGGATCGTACCGTGTATGACAACGTGGCGATCCCGCTGATTATCGCCGGCGCCAGCGGCGATGATATTCGTCGTCGCGTCTCGGCGGCGCTGGACAAGGTTGGCCTGCTGGACAAAGCGAAGAATTTTCCCATTCAGCTCTCCGGCGGTGAGCAGCAGCGCGTGGGAATCGCTCGCGCGGTGGTCAACAAGCCGGCGGTGCTGCTGGCGGATGAACCGACCGGCAACCTCGACGAGGCGCTCTCGGAGGGGATTTTACGTCTGTTTGAAGAGTTTAACCGCGTCGGGGTGACGGTACTGATGGCCACGCACGATCTGGGGCTTATCTCCAGTCGTCCGTACCGCGTGCTGACGCTTAGCGACGGCCATCTGCATGGAGGCATTCGGGGTGAATAAGCGCGACGCAATGAACCAGATTCGCCAGTTCGGCAGCAAGTTCGATCGCCTGCGCAACGCCGCGGGCGGCGGCGGCGGCGGGCGCAATGCGCCAAAACGGCCGAAAGCGGCGCCTAACCCGGCCTCGCGTAAGAGCAACGTATTCAACGAGCAGGTGCGCTATGCCTGGCACGGCGCGCTGCAGGATCTAAAAAGCACGCCGCTGGCGACCTTCCTGACGGTAATGGTCATCGCCATTTCGTTGACCCTGCCAAGCGTCTGCTACATGGTCTACAAAAACGTCAGCAGCGCGGCGTCCCAGTATTATCCCTCGCCGCAGATCACCGTTTATCTGGAAAAAACGCTGGATGACGATGCCGCGGCGCGGGTGGTGGGCCAGCTGCAGGCGGAGCAGGGCGTCGACAAGGTAAACTATTTGTCCCGTGACGAGGCGCTGGGGGAGTTCCGTAACTGGTCAGGCTTTGGCGGCGCCCTGGATATGCTGGAGGAGAACCCGCTGCCGGCGGTCGCCATCGTGGTGCCGAAGCTGGATTTCCAGAGCACCGAGGCGCTGAATACCCTGCGCGATCGGGTAACGCGGATCCAGGGGGTCGATGAAGTGCGGATGGACGACAGCTGGTTTGCCCGTCTCTCTTCGCTCACCGGGCTGGTAGGACGCGTGTCGGCGATGATCGGCGTGCTGATGGTGGCGGCGGTGTTCCTGGTGATCGGCAACAGCGTGCGCCTGAGCATCTTCGCCCGCCGCGATACCATTAACGTTCAGAAGCTTATCGGCGCCACCGACGGCTTTATCCTGCGTCCGTTCCTCTACGGCGGAGCGATGCTGGGCTTTTCCGGCGCGTTTTTATCGCTGATCCTGTCGGAGATTCTGGTAATGCGCCTCTCGTCGGCGGTGACCGAAGTGGCGAAAGTCTTCGGCACCCAGTTTGAGCTGAGCGGCTTAGGCTTCGACGAGTGTCTGTTGATGTTGATCGTCTGCTCGATGATCGGGTGGGTAGCCGCCTGGCTGGCGACAGTGCAACATTTACGTCACTTTACTCCCGATTAATAAAAGCGTGATATAATCTTTCCCTGCTGCAATGAGTTCCTGTTCGCAGGGAAAGATACCGCAAGCTTGTTCCCCTTTTCCTGCCCTCACTTTTTCATCGTGGTGTCACATTTTGTGCGTAATTTATTCACACCGTTGCATGGAACTTGTGGATAAAATCACTGTCTGATACTAATGTGAGTGATATTCTCGTTGCTCATGAATGCTGGCATGCTTGTTGCCTGATGGGGACAAGAACGCGTCAGAAGATATCAATTGAGAGGATTTGAATGACCAAAGAAATGCAAACTTTAGCTTTAGCCCCCGTTG
>OGIV01001858.1_pt1 | contig 11570 bp, 17 predicted proteins | sample 1571861 | NCBI WGS metagenome assembly OGIV01 (sample SAMEA2582099, study PRJEB24529) | metagenome | biome: Human gut stool | place: China | collected 2011 | reverse complement strand
AAATGGACAAAGCACGTGGCTAATGGGTTTTCTATCCCGCCGATTCGTCGGCAACTGGAAGCCCCAAGGCATCCGTCGGGTCCGACGCCAGCACAAATTCTGATGGAAGAGTACAAGCGCCGCAAAGCGGCAGGTTTAACCAGGTAAACGAGTTTTGACCATGACCAAAAAAATCAAATCCAAATATCGCAATGAAATAACCGCCTTTGAGTTCCTCAGGGCCAACCCGGATATGACGTCCGGCGAAATAGCCAAAGCAATGGGCCGTAGTGGCAGTTCTGTCAGTGGGCAGGTTAAGCAACTGGCGGGTACCGGACGGATTGTCCAGACGGGCACTAAAAATGGTTCCCCAACGTGGAGAGTAAACGATATGCCGTTTGGCTGCGGTAACCCGATCCGAATGAGGTTTGAACAGTTGCTGCAAAAACTCCGCACAAAGGGACTTTAAAAATGAGCAAATCACTTAACGCACGTTGTATCCGTCGCTGGGAAGTTGAATTTAAACCACTCTGCGACTCACAGCGCAATCCGTACTGGCGCAAGCGTGACCTTCGTAGGTATATCCGCGAAGCGGCGCTCACCACCGCTTACAGCATAGTTGAGAGCATGGCTGAACGTAACGCCAAGGTTGACTATGACGGTTCCCTGAAAGGTTGGACTCCTGAATTCTCGGAGTGGTACCGGAATCGTCGTGAAGAGTATCTCAAAGAAGCGCGCGACTTCCTGAATGAAGATGCGACCAATGAAGATATCGACGAAGAGATTCAAAACGAGCTGGAGGCCTGGAATGACTGAGCGCGGAATGATTTTTAACGGTGAGATGGTTCGCGCCATTCTCGACGGCCGGAAGACGCAGACACGGCGGATCATGAAGATTCAGCCAGAGCATTCAGGACTTGGGTTGCGTCGGGTGACTGACTCCAAAAACGGTAGTGATGACGGTAAGTATTTTTGGTCATCGTCTGATGCGTGCGGCCTGAAAGCGCGCTCCAAATCGTTCACCTGTCCATTTGGTGCAGTCGGCGATCGCATCTGGGTACGTGAAACATTTCAGGGGCCGTTATTCGATTACGAACAGATGGAGTCATACCTCGAAGATAGCTCGGAATTCGAAAAGCCAGAATTTTGCCAGTATGCCGCTGATGGCAAGCCAGCGCCGGAATATTACGATGCTGACGACAACCTGCGTCACGGATGGCGCCCGTCAATCCACATGCCGCGTTGGGCCAGTCGAATTCTAATGGAAATTACAGACGTGCGGGTTGAGCGCCTCAGAGAGATAAGCCAAGCAGATGCTGAAGCTGAGGGGGTTGGAAAACTGAAGAAAGGTTTCTGGAAAAACTATCAACCCGGCTGGACGGAGTTTCAACTTACAGCGCGTGGCTCGTTCGCAACCCTCTGGAAATCAATCTATGGCGATGAAAGTTGGTATGCCGATCCATGGGTTTGGGTTATTGAGTTCAAACGAATGGAGGGGGGGGCAGCATGACCGATATCACCCGACTGTTAGCCAGCCTCAAGCGCCGCTCAGCCCACGCAAAAGAGTTTGGTCACGATGTGCTGTTTGTAAAACTTGAAGACCTTGATGCGCTGGTAGAAGAGTTTGAGACAAAAGAAGATCAGCGCGCAAACTGGTTCCAGATGGCTCAGAAACTGGGGGATGAATTGGATGTTGCGGAAAGGCACGTCACCGAGCTGGAGTCCCGCACCGCCATGCACGCCGCCGCTCCTTAGGAGGCAAAATAGCGGATTTTTCATTGGAATACGCCTGCAAACGCGTGCAGGAACTGGAAAGTCTTCTGCTGGTCGAAGTGCCTGAAACCGTATGGCCAGCGGAAGTCAGTATGGTCTTCTCTCAGATTGAAAACGCCGGGATACTCCCGGCGCACCACCAGCGCAGACTGCAGCACCATATCAACCGCATGTGGCTGGAAAAAATGCCGGTACCATCAATTGTCACCGCGGTAGGTTCACTGGCCTGCGCTATGGAGAAATACGCGTGATTCGAGGCCCGCAACGAGTTTGCTGGAGATTTGACCGCAGTGAACTCGTTGAATAGCTTGCTTGTCAAATCGGACCACTTTACCTGATGTCTTAATCTTTAACTTATAGACTGGTAAAACTTATGGACATAAGACTGTATCTGGAATACTTTTGAAAAATTGCAGTAATTTAGAAAATATGCGATCATATAAATATTTTTCGCATTAGAGTTGGTGGCGTATGGATAAAAGAATCCTCGAACATGAAGCAATTAAACAACTTAGCAAAAAATCTGTACGTAAGTTGTTCGGGGTTCATGATATCCCTAGGGCAAGTTCTCCTTTCCGCTACCCGGGAGGGAAAGACAAACTTACCTCGTTTTTAGCTATATTTCTTACGCATAATAAGTTAAGTGGTGCTAGGTTTATTGAGCCATTTTGTGGGGGGGCAGGGGCTTCTCTTTCTTTGCTTTTTGGGGGTTATGTTAGTGAAGTTCATCTAAATGATAAAAACTTCGCTTTGTATTGTTTTTGGGAGCAATTATTAAATAATACTGAAAATTTGTTAGATATGGTTTATCAGAATGTGCCAACTATTGATGGCTGGCATAAACAAAAAGAGATTTATCAATCGAGTATTTTCACCCCTCATAAATACACCAAACTTGAGTTCGGCTTTAGTGCATTTTATTTGAATAGAGCAAACCGTTCAGGTATTCTCGGGGCTGGACCAATTGGTGGTTTGGATCAGTCAGGGAAATACAAAATAGACTGTCGTTATACTGTTTCTACGTTAATTAAGAAACTCGAAAAAATTGCAGAGATGCGAGACTCAATATATGTATACAATGAGCACTGCATTGAATTTCTTAAGAGATTTGATAATAAAGAATTTTATAATAAAGATTTTATATATTTGGATCCTCCATATGTTAAAGAAGGTAAGAATATATACTCTAAAAATTTCTGTTTTGATGAAATTCAACACAGGGAGTTGAAAAACTATATATCATCTTATTCAAATCGCTGGTTGATATCGTATGATGATCATCCATTGGTCCACGAACTTTACTCCAAACATGGCACTAGGGCTGTAGAATTTAGTTATGTAATGAATCAGGCTAAGGTTGGGAAAGAGCTTATGATAGCTGATTCTAGACTAAGAATGCCTGAGTCATTATTTTCTGTTGATGCTCTACCTATTGAAGATGATTCCGCAAACTTCAAAAAAAACATAAGGACGGCCTAATTTAGGCCGCCTCTGCTTGAAGTGTACTTGTTGTTAACATTACGTATTGGCGAATATTATTAACATCATCTCCGCGTTCAATTAACAATTCAGGGTTGTTTGTTAATAATTGCAGTCCTTGTCGAAAATATGTTGGTATTCTCAATCGATGTAAAATCGCCCCAAATTCACCTGCATATAATGATATCTGATCGTGATTTATAGATTCATCATCACTCTCAAAATCGAAAGGAATTACTATTGCATCAGTTATTCTATATATTCGTTGTGAAAGCCAATGATTTTGGATTCTTGCTATGTCTTCTTTTACTGCCTTTGAACGCCAATTATTGCCACTAGCTACTTGTGCAAAGTAAATTATTTTACCACCAGGGAAGTTATCATGTGGGTTACAATTTTTCCATGCAATAACATCTATTCCTGCATCCTTATGGTCAATGGTTTGTAAGTATCTATTGACTTGCTCGAAAGGTTTTAAATGACCTTCACCTATTAACCTTATAGCTCTTTCAAGTGCTTCGTAGAATGTTGAACTATCAGGCCTTGGCCAGCCAAAAGATATGCTATGGCCTTGTAAGTAACCTGCGAAAGCTATAGTTGCTGCAACTTGCATAAAGTCCCTTTGCTGGTTAGTTGGACCCGATAAGCCACTAAACAAGCGTGATGCGGACATATGAGAAAAATACAGGCAATAAAGATAGATATGTTTATCTGCGGATAAATCTTCTAAGTTGTCACCTTTCAATACTAAACACTGCGAGTCCTCTTCATATGTAAAAGGATAACTATCTTGGAGAATTTGGCTTCGTTGTTGATATTGATTTATAAGGCGTTGTATTTCATTCTCAACCTCAGCATCTTCCTCTCCAATATCAGTTGATGTGAATGACTCCAGATTTTCAAGTGTATTTCTAAGTTCTGAAATACGCAAAACAAAATATGGTTTGGATAAACACAGAAGCTCCAGCCAATCAAGTTTTACTTGAATCGGATGGCTTTCAGGATAGGTCAGCAATTGCATCTGTTAACCCTCAAGGTCTTCTATTTGAAATGTGACTTTTTTGACCTTTTTCTTAAATTGCTCAATGTAATTTTTAGTCGTTTCATCAAGTAATTCAGTTCTATCTAAAACAGAAGATATTGTGTCAAGTTGCTTATTGATCTCTAAAAAAGCATCCTTAATATGCTGTAAGGGATCACCAGCTTGTTTGTATAGCTCAGAAAGACTTTCGCCCCCGGCTTTAAACGCTCCGTATGATGCATCATTAACCAAAACCTCACCAAAATATTTTAGATCAGGGTTTTGCGATGAAATGAGTGAAGCTCGTTTGTCCTTTTTACTACCATATAAACCAACTAAAACATCCCTTAACTTTTCTGCGTTTTGACTCGGAACAGGATTATCCTGAAGTGTTACGTTCCAATCGCGTTCTAAGCCTAGGAAATCTTTATATTCTGTACGATTCAATGCCGTATATAAATGTGAAAATGAAAATTTTGGAGACATTCTGTCTGCATGAATGTCGTATATCTCTTGGTTTTTGGCCTGTTCTAAAACAAACATAGCACTAACAATAGAACGAACTGTATTATTGCTGTCACCTAATTTTTTTGTGATATCGTCTATTGTCAATCCAGTGTGCCGTTCATTCACAAACCATTTATAGGCGAATTGTGCTTTCGCAAATGAGTCCCATTTATGTGGGCCATTGACGTGTTTGAAACCAATGAAAGATCTGGCTTCGGATTCGTTTTTTACTAAATACACAGCTACTTCGCGTAGACTTTCAATGACACTTGGTGTCAGTTCACGTGGAACGACCACGCGACATTTTCTCGCAAGACCTTCCTCAGTGAGTAATTTTATAGCAGCTAAACGTCGATTCCCTTCAAGTACAACATATTTATCCCCTCGTTGCATGACAATTAAGGGTTCAATAGACATGTATCCGTTTTCAGATATTGATTTTATTAATTCTTCTAAATCGGCGGTATCAGCTAAAGCTTTCACCAGTTCATGGGGATCTGTGTTATCACCAAAACTCTTCCCGTTGTAGAGCCTTGGATTCTTAGGATCCAAGATCAGTTCGGTCGGGGATATCGGTTGGGTCTTGTACGGCTCTAAGATAGTTTTCATCGCTATGTATACCGGTATAGTCTTGTTAATAGGGACATTTTATGTATTTCTCAGGTGTTTACCATGGTTTTTGCATCATTAACTTTTAAGGGAACAGTCTTTTGCTCTAAATTTCATCAATAATTGGGGGCATGGAGCCTATAGTGTAAGTGAAAAAAGATTAAGGGTGTGAGATTTGGGGCTTCTGACATCTCATTTTACGAAGATGCCAGTCTCATAAAAGCTCTTGTTATACATGGGTATGCATTTTGTGAAAAGTGAATCTTGGGGTTGAAAAATTATTTACAGGGGTATACTGTTTATTTATACAGTATTTGCGTAAGGAGCTAATTATGAAAGTGGAAATCACAATTGATCGTCGCAAAAAGCTACCAGAGGGCGCTGTCCCGGCATTAGAGAAAGAACTGCTGCGGAGGCTTGACCAAAACTTTAACAACTGCAGTTTGAGCATTCGCCGAACCGGTACTGATGGTCTGAGTGTGTTTGGTGGGATGGATGGGGACAAAAAGCGGGTGGAGCAAATCCTTCAGGATACCTGGGAAAGTGCTGACGACTGGTTCTATTGAGTAGAGGTCCAGTGGCTGACCTGGTTTATTTTGAGGATTTTGCTGTGGCTAAAAAACAACAAATGCCGAACACCGGCTATGTAGTAATCAGATGCGATGACGGGGTAATTGTTGCCCGTCTCACCTCTTTTCCCGTATGTGAGCGCGCTTTAATGTACCGTCGCGGTAATACTGTTTCGTTTATGCCTCTGCAGCCCGATGAGATCGTGGGGACTCTCTCGCTGTTTTCGCAGATGATTGAAAGAGCAAAGGCCGGAGGGGGTTACCAGATTCCACCGGGCTCTGTTACACTCCCGTCATAGGCCTGAACAACCTATACCTGCTGCGTCACGGAGAGAAACCATGGCGCAAACAAAATTAATATCTGATGCGGAACAGGCTGGCGATCATGTTGATGGCGCTGGTCTTTCTTCATTCCACAACCTGACACCACGACAGCAGGAAGTTTTTGATCTGCTGGTGGCATATATCAATCAGCATGGCTACCCGCCGACCGTTCAGGAACTGGCCGGGCTTCTCGGCGTTAGCTCACCGAATGCTGTCGCTTTGCACCTTCGTGCGTTACATAAAAAAAACTTCATAAAACTATCTCGCGGTGTTTCCCGTGGGATTTCTGTCGTCGGAAGAAAGGAACCATTACTTGCCGTGCAGCTGCTGCAGGAAATGATCGCTGACGCACCTGGGGCGCGTGATCGGGCGCTGGAGTTCCTGCGAGTGTACGAGGCCCGCCCATGAAGAAAAGCTGGTTTCTCCATGAACAACTTTCAGAGTCTCAGGCTCTGGAACTGGCGGAACGCTACCGGAAAAAGAATTGTCCGGTTGAGAAAAGACTGTCGAGCGACTTTATCTCATGGGAACTCCGTGTGCTGTTGCCGGAATCCAGTAAGCCACCGCGCATTAACAGAACCTACACACAAAAAATGTGGAGGGACTGATGCGCGCATTACTAAATGTTGATGTTGCCCGGCACCTGGGAATTGTGTTGCTTAAACCCGGGAAAGAGTTGATGCCTTTATTCAGCGGTGGGCGCGTGCTGGTGGAGACTCTGCCAGAAAAAATGAAGGATCTACCAAGCGGGCGCATTCCTGACGCTGGACAACCTTTACGAGATGATCCTGATATTCGACCATTCTTTATGAAAGAGCGGGTAGTGAGGGCTGCTGGTGGTGTGAATAGTCTCGAATCCTGGTTGCTTAAGAGGGTTAAGCATTGCCAGTGGCCACATTCTGATTATCACCATTCAGAGCTGGTAACGTTCCGGCATTCAACCGGGGCAATCGTCGCATGCTGGCATTGTGATAACGAGCTGAAGTACCAGACCGATCAAACCCTTGATAGGCTGGTAGGTATCAATAACGCAGATCTGATAATCGATGCTGCCCGTATCGCACTGGGATTTGACCCTGAACGCTCCCTGTCACTTGCTGAATTGTGCTGGTGGGCTGTCAGCGTTGGAATAGGGGACGAAATCACAGAAGAGATGGCGCGCCGTTCCCTTCGGCTTAAAGAAGAAGTTTTCCAGTCAGTCTACAAAGAAAGCGAAATCGTCCCATCGGTGCCGGCCAGCAGCATTCTTTCCCCGCTTGTTGCTAAGGTGGCCAGGCATCCTGAACCACCAGCCCCGGTAAAACCAGAGGTGCCAGTGGTTGTTGATCCCGTGGCACCAGCCACTTTATTCACCAGACCTAAGCGGATCCGCTGGGTGTCAGATGGTTTTATTTCCTGGGTAAAGACTCAGCCATGTATGTGCTGCGGTCAGTCTGCCGACGATGCGCATCACCTTATCGGATGGGGGCAGGGCGGCGTTGGTACCAAGGCACACGATATTTTTACGATCCCTCTTTGCCGTAAGCATCACCGGACGCTTCATCACGATCCAGTTGCTTTCGAGCGCGAGTACGGCAGTCAGCCGGAATTAATTATTAAATTGCTGGACCGGGCCTATGCGCTCGGCGTTCTGGCGTAAGGAGAAGAGCATGATGACACCACGTCAACGCCGGCTGCAGCGCGCAGGATTAGAAACAGTGGCCGCCGCGCCTCGCAAAAGCTGGTTAGGCCGGTTTACGCCTCTGAATGGCATTCAGTCTGCCTGGATTAAATCGCTACTTACAATATGGGGAGAGAGCATGCGTGGGGGAACAGCTCCCCGAAAGCCCACAGGCCACTCCTGCTGGCGAGGTTTGAAAGGGGACCGCTGGTCAGATAAAGCGCTGGAACGATTTACTGCCGCGATAGAACAGGCGAGGGAGGAGGGATATCGAGGCCAGCAAGCCTTAAACCGAGCACATGCGATTTTATGGCCTCAGCCTGTCATCGGCCTGATAGATTCCGCTATTCATGATGATGATGTCGAATTCGTAGAGCGCTGTGTTCTCGGCGCATTTGAAACGGCGGATCCGGTTTATCTGGTAGGAGTTAGTTATTACACCACACGTAAAAAAATCTCTGACATAACCCGGGAATTACAGCTGGTGGCTCCGTGGCTAACAGATGGTGAAGCCCGCAAGCGCGTGCGATGGTGCCTAGAAATATTCAGAGCAAAAACATTTCTGTCGGTACGAAAGGGAATTCAGGCTGATTAACAAAAAGTGCTATAAATCCCTTTTGATGTTGAAAATGGGCCAAAAAATCAGATAATCCATTCATGCTTGGCAGAGCTGCGCCACTCGGCAGCGACAAAAAGCGACAATTTGATTATAACGAGAGCCCCGCCAGTGCGGGGTTTTTGCTTTCCGGCGATACGACAGGGGTATTCGCGAGATGCTGAGCATCAGTACCCCTGTCATATCGTCGAGTTGTATTTTCCAGATTTAGACAAAATCTTGAGTGTGGTGGGTGAAGATTTTTGTTACTTTTCCTGCGTGGTGAATCCCCAACGCGGTGGAGTGTACAGCGGTTCCTATCTTTTATCGTAAGCACACGGATCGGTTCGCTGGCCGATTCTCCGGGAAGCACCCGGCACCACACACCTTAGGTGTTCGATTCTTTCTGTCCTGATTTCAGGGCCCTGTAGAGATACAGGGCTTTTTTGTTGTCTATAATGTAGTTGTGATACCGATACCCGTGTATCACGCCCAATACAAAATCGAAGTCACATCCCTTTGCCAGTCCCTCCAGAGGCTGGCATTTTTTTACCTGAATACTCCGTGTCAATTCCGCCTTCGCAAAACGACGTTGCTCCACGAAACGGAGCGCGCAACAGATAATGGCACTTTCCCTTATGGGACCTGGCTTAAATGCACTGAGCGCCATTATCGTTGTGGTGAATGCGCAGGCTGATGCGTGAAGCCGACGCGATGAAAATCAGCGAAGACCGCTAATGCGCTCCAGGTCGCTTTAGTAAATCGCGGGAGTACCAGAATAGGTTCAAGCCGGAGATCTGCACCGGCCACCAGACAATCACTTGATGACCTCGCTACCTTGCGGCGCTTTTTGCTATCTGGTGGATCAGATTTCAACCGCTTGTGGTGATTTCCAGCGTCAGTGATCCTCTGGCGACAATTAAAAATATTACCCACGACAATTACAGGCTGCGCATTTGCGTGGCCTTTTTCATTTCAGGCTCACGGGATTCATCATCGATACGGCTCGTTGTTAAATTAGCCTGATGGGCCTGATCCTTTCAAACTCATACAGCACCCCGTTAACCCGGAGGTGATATGGCTAAACGTATGCAAGATAAAGAAAGCATTGCCGGAGTTTCATGGCTGATTGTCCTTGCTCTGTCATGCTGGGGCGGCCTTGTCCGATACCTGATTGACGTTAAGCAAAACAAAGCCACCTGGAGCTGGATTAACGCTCTCGCTCAAATTGCGGTATCCGGGTTTACAGGGCTTATCGGCGGGTTGGTTAGCGTGGAAAGCGGACTTAGCCTTTACATGATCCTGGTAACTTCAGGCATTAGCGGGGCGATGGGTTCTGTGGCGCTTACGTACTTTTGGGAACGCATTACCGGAGTGAAAGCACAATGACAGCAGACCAGATCATTGAAGCCATCCTCGGCAAAGAAGGGGGTTACGTTAATAACCCGAATGATAAAGGTGGTCCAACTCGCTGGGGTATCACCCAGAACACAGCACGTGCATACGGTTACAAAGGCGATATGAAAGAGCTCTCTCGGGATACTGCGAAAGAAATTTATATGCAGCAGTATTGGCTGGAGCCCAAATTTGACAAGATCGCCGAACTGTCACCATCAATCGCAGAAGAGTTATGCGATACCGGCGTCAACATGGGGCCGCGTGTTTCCACAACTTTCCTGCAGCGTTGGCTGACGGCACTGAACCAACGCGGCAAACTGTATCCCGACCTGAAACCAGATGGCGTCATCGGGAACATCACGATCGCCGCGCTGCGCAGTTACCTCGCCGTACGGGGTAGCGCAGGGGTCACGGTGATGCTGAAAGGGTTGAACTGCAGTCAGGGCGCACGGTATCTCGAACTGGCGGAAGCGCGGGAAGCCAATGAAGAATTTCTCTTCGGGTGGGTGAAGGAGAGAGTAAACCTATGAAGCTTATTATTTTCTTCCTGCTTGCACTGGTGGCTGTTTTAACGTTGTTGCTGTTAAGAAAGTATACCCGTCTTGAGTTTGTGGGACATGCTCGCCTGTTACTTAGAACTTGGTCTGTTCGTCTTGGGACAGCTGGTGCACTGGTTGGTGTATGGGCGCAGTCATTCCCGCATGCAGCACTTCATGCCTGGGCGATGCTGCCACCGGACATCAAAAACATCTTGCCGCCAAACATCGTTGCGATGATTAGTCCCGCCCTGGTAGTGCTGGCGGTGCTCTCACAATACGTACGCCAGCCAGCATTGAAAGATAAGGCCGACGAACAGAAGGAGCCGCAACAATGAGCTTTGAAATTATTGCTGGGCTGGTGGTCCTCATCCTGGGTGCTATCGCTGGTGCGTTCGGCCGCGGGACCAGTAAGGCAGAAGCCAAAGCAGCACAAAAGCGTACTGAAGAGAAAGCCGCTGCTAGCGTCGCCGCGGCTGAACGGAAAGAGGAAGCCACCAGAGAGGCCAGCAATGTTCAGCAGACTGTTAGCCATATGCCTGATGACGATGTTGATCGGGAGCTGCGCGAAAACTTTACCCGCCCCGGTGGTGGTTGATACGGCCTGCAGCTGGGTACGAATTATCTACCTGACCGACCACGATATCGACGTGCTGGATAAGCAGACCAAGCGCGACATTCTGGCGCACAATAAATTGGTGCTAGCTAACTGCCAGAGCATTAACTCCTCTCAGCGAGTGAAATAAATGGCCTCATCCTTGAGGTCCACGGGTAAGTAAACGCAAGGTCTTTTATGTAATGGCTCTTTTAGCCTAGAAGCCAGCTCAGAAACAACAAGCGTAAGCGGTAAATAACTCGAAAATATTTTCAGAGCAGTTCAGGTGCGATATCCTGGCAAATAACAAATCGATGAGAATGTCTATCTCATCTAAGGGTAGTGGGTAAATCTCCCGATACTGCTCACAAACAGCACTCTCTTGTTAAAATTTTGTGATAGGATCTGGTCTTGTAAGGGGCAATCACATGATATCGTGTGACGAAGTTTTGAACTATGGAATGGCTGACTTAATGAATTCGGAGTAATTGTGACGATTCACAGCGATTTGGAAGCTTACTTATT
>OGIV01001856.1_pt1 | contig 11580 bp, 7 predicted proteins | sample 1571861 | NCBI WGS metagenome assembly OGIV01 (sample SAMEA2582099, study PRJEB24529) | metagenome | biome: Human gut stool | place: China | collected 2011 | reverse complement strand
CAAGTTACTTGCCCAAGAATTGGCGAAGTTGAAGGATAGTGAATAGAAAAAGTATGAACAGCATTCCAAAAGTTAGATTTTTATTCTCTAACTTTTGGGGTGGTGTTTTTTAATATCTTATTAATGTTCTTGTATTTACTTTTTTAATTGGTTATAATATTGCATAAAGATAGATTCCACTAATTAGCTGTAAAATGTGAGTGTTATGGAAATATGAGTTTTTAAATAACAGAAGGATTATTAGGCTTTTATAGAAATTGATTAAATATTAGTAGATGACTTTATGAGTCAAGAAAATAACAATGCGAATTAGGAGAAAAAATGAGTAACTGGGAAAAAGATTATGAGGCGGCACAGAGGGAACGAGAGCGAAATCAAGAATTAAAGAGACACAATGATTTGTTAGATAGACACTCTATTCAGCAAAGATTAGCTTCAGAAGAAAAAAATAGACTTCTAGAGAATCAAGTTCGACAAACTGAAAAGCAAAATGAAATATTACAACAACAAGCAATCGCTGAGGAGAGACGGAGAGAGCAAGAACTCAAACAGAAAAAGGAGCAATTTTATAAAGATAAAATATTTGAATTGAAAAAAATATGGGCTCAAGCTAAAGATAATAGTGAGCGTGATCGAATACAAATACTTCTCTCAGAAGTTGAGGGGGAATACGAGAAGTATAAGTTTGAGGAAGCTGAAAAAGAGAGAAAACTAGCTTTAGCAGCTGAACGCTATAGGCAGGAAGAATTAATCAAACAAGAAGAGGAAAAAAAGAGACAACGAAGGAAAAGAATTATAAGTCTAGTTATTGGATTAATCATTTTAATTCTAATGTTATGGCTTTTTTTACCAAAAAGTGGACGATATCAAAGACAAAATGATTCAGTATCTATTTCAAGAAAGTCGGAAAGTTCAAAAAAAGACAATAAAGGAAAATCGGATCTAGAAAAAAACACAGATACTACAGTTGTTCCTAATCTCTCAGGGAAAACAGTTGCAGAAGCAAAAGCAATCATTGAAAAGCAAAATTTAAAATTAGGAAAAGAACAAGAGGAATATAGCGATTCGATTGCAGAGGGGTATATTATAAAAACAAATCCAGTCACTAGTAGCAAAATAAAACGAGGAAATAAAATTAATTTGATTGTTTCAAAAGGACCAAACAGCTTTGAAATGCCAAATTACGTGGGCGAAACACGGGCAGCAGCTGAAGAGGATCTAAAAAATACCTATAAAGTATCCAGTAAAATGATCAGTATTGAAGAGGTTGAAGCCTTCGATTATGATCCTGGGACGGTTATTGAGCAAACACCGGCATCAGGTGAGAAATATTCTTTGAATTCAAAAACTAAGATTGTATTGAAAGTAGCTAAAAAAACGAATTCTGTCGAAATGCCAAACTATATTGGATCCACTTATGATTTTGCCCGAAGTAATTTGATTGAAATATATGGAATCAAGAAATCTAATATTGAAATCAGAAAAACTAACCATCTTCCTGATGGAGTATTCGTTTCTGAAGGTCAAATTGTTAGTCAAACTCCAGAAGTTTCGAGTACGGTGGATATTAACCGAACACGAATTGTATTGACAGTTTATGAACCAAGTGAAGGTGAACAAAATAGGAATAGAGTAGCACCTAATGATAATTCTGATGATTCAAATTCAAAAAATAACGATACTGGAAATTCTTCAAGTGGATATGATGATTAGCCATTAAATAACATTTAAGGGGAATGATTGGAAGAGGCTGGAACAAAAGTCCTAGCCTCTCAATTATTTTTGGATTGTCGAGCAAGACGCAGTGGTTGAGTGGGCTCTACTACGCTGATTTCATCAGCTTTTACAGCCCTACTCAACTGTGCGGAGGTGGGACGACGAAATCGAATTCTAACGAATTACCGATTTCTGTCCCACTCTCTCTTTTCTCGCGGCGGAAAGTTTCAGTATATATTTACATTCTAACAGGCACCTTTTAGTGTCTGTTTTTACTTTTTTCAGAGGGAATGAAAAATGGAATTTAATTGACAAAGTCTTCTGAATTTAATACAATAAAAAACAAACCAACGGTCTGTTTTTTGAGAGGGGAATTATTTGAAACAAGAACTAAAATCAAAAAGAAGTAAAGATAAAATTATTCAAGTAGCCTTAACCTTGTTTTCAAATAAAGGCTATAAAGAAACAACGATGGCTGATTTAGTAGCGGAGACAGGATTGTCAAAAGGAGCTGTTTACCATCACTTCAAAAGTAAAGAAGAGATTCTACAACTCTTAATGGAGAAAGAAACGATTGCCCTCTCATCTTTTCTAGAAGAATTGACAAAGAACGAAGGAGTTTCATCAACAAATCGACTATTACAATTAATTGATTATTTAATAGGCAGTGAGAATATGAAACAGCTTACTGCCATTGACTGGGCACAAAGGATACCGTTCGGTTTGTTGTTTTCTTTAAAAAATACGGTAAATATTCTTTCCAAATATGTAGGGATAATCATTCATCAAGGAAATGAGAAGGGCGAGTTTTCTTGTAAATATCCTTTTGAGACAGCTACAACACTATCTCTATTAATTGATGTGTGGCTTGATCCTACTATATCAGATGAAGAAATGATTTCCTTCTCTCAAAAAGTAGACTATATTGCATTCTTTTTAAATTGTAGTGGTGTCCCCATTTTAACTGAAAAAAGGTGTAAAGAGTTAAAAATTTTACTTCATAAAGGAGATAAAAGATGAATCGTATTTTAAGAGTCTTATTTATTTTAGTCATCATAGCCATGACTGGAGCTATTATTTTTCAACTTTTCTTCCCGACCTATATGGGAAACCATTCAGGATATGGTGTTTCTGTCGGCTGGCAGAGGGAGATTGGGATTTGGAATATGGCAGTCCTTGTGATCCTGATTGCTGTTAATTTCAAATACGATTGGTTTTATCTTCGGACGGTACTATTGACTTTGATTATTGGCGGGATTGGGATTGGGACCAATCATCTTTTCAGTTATTTTCACTATCATTTGCCTGTCAATGGGATCGGTGCGCTTGAAAATTATCTCCTTGTCCTTGGTTGGATTGTGGGATGGCGAGTAGAGACTTCACGAATCAAGAAGAAATAAGATCAGCTGGAGGGCTGGCTTTTTAGTTCATTTTTTTCTTGACAAAGTTTGTGAAAAGGCTTACAATGAGTTTGTCGAGTTTCCTGAAAGGGAATTGCAATTCATAGAAAAATAGGAGAATCATATGGAAACAATGAAAGCTGCCCGCTGGCATGGCAAAAAGGACGTTCGTATCGAGGAAGTGGAAGTCCCAGAAGTACAACCTCATCAAGTAAAGGTTGCGGTCAAATTCACGGGAATCTGTGGAACAGACTTGCATGAATACTTGGATGGGCCAATCTTCATTCCAACAGAAGAGCATGTTTATTCTGGTCAAAAAGCACCAGTAACTCTAGGGCATGAATTCTCAGGTGAAATTGTGGAAGTCGGAAGTGATGTGACTCGTGTCAAAGTCGGGGATCGTGTAACAATCGAACCAATTTTGGCAAAACACAACTTAATTGGTGATTATAACCTCGATCCAAACTTGAATTTTGTCGGCCTTGCTGCAGATGGTGGTTTTGCGAAATATTGTGTCCTTGATGGAGATTTAGTTCATGTGATTCCAGATAGCTTGAGCTATGAACAAGCAGCGCTCACAGAACCTGCTGCTGTTGCCGTTTATGCAGTTCGTCAGTCTGCTTTGAAAACTGGGGATACAGCTGTGATCTTTGGTTTGGGCCCAATCGGTCTTTTGATCGTAGAAGCACTCCGTGCTGCTGGAGCATCCAAGATTTATGCGGTTGAATTGTCTCCTGAACGTCAAGCAAAGGCTGAAGAATTGGGAGCGATTGTTGTTCGTCCAGAAGAAGGTGAGACAGTCGTAGAAGCGATCCATCGTTTGACGGGTGGTGGAGCTGATGTCTCTTATGAAGTAACTGGGGTTCCAGTTGTATTAGGTCAGGCTCTTGCGGCTGTGCATAAGGCTGGTGAGTGTATGGTTGTTTCTATTTGGGAACGTGAAGCCAGCATCAATCCAAATGAATTTGCCATCCAAGAAAAGACCCTCAAAGGAATTATTGCTTATCGCCACATCTTCCCTAAAGTATTGGAATTGATGGAACAAGGTTACTTCTCTGCTGAGAAATTAGTAACCAAGAAAATTAAATTGGAAAATATCGTTGAAGAGGGATTTGTTGAATTAACACAAGATAAAGCCCAAATCAAGATTTTGGTTGAGCCATAATTCGCCCTCTATACGGAATTAGACCAGTCTATGTGGACTGGTTTTTTTTATCTAGATTGCTTCCAAAAAAGATAGAAGGAAAGGTATGAATTTTTACGAAAACGCTTGCATAAATAATTTTTACATGTTATACTGGTTGAACACTAATCATTTTAAGGAGACATTTATGAAACAGAAACCTTCTGTGACAGGTGATAAACAAGTCGTCTATGCGATTCGTCGATTGAAAAATGGTGTTGGTTCGGTTGCGATTGCGACAAGTTTAGCCTTATTAACGGCCTTTGCTAGTCCGGTCAGTGCGGATGAAGCCATCAACACCCCTGCACAAGCCTCAGAAGTGGTGACAAGCCCTTCTAATGAAGAGGTGAGTTCTTCATCTGATGTGAAACCAGCTACGAACACTGAGACAAGTGAAACCCCAAAAGTGGCAGATGATAGTGTCACAGCGCCTAAAAATGTAAGCGCACTCACGGAAGGAGTGGTATCTCCGAAAGCTGAGAAGGCAGAGGAGCCGATTGCTGAGCAGACTATCCGGATTCACGTGAAAAAGTTACCGGAAGAAAACAAGGAAACGCAAGGGCTTTGGACCTGGGATGATGTTGAAAAACCGTCTGAAAATTGGCCGACAGGTGCCCAATCTTTTAAGGACGCTAAGACAGATGACTATGGCTATTATCTAGATGTTAAGCTTAAAAATGATCAGGCTAAGAAGATTAGCTTCCTCATCAACAATGTTAAAGGGGAAAATATCACAGGGGACAAGTCAATTGAATTGCTTTCTCCAAAAATGAATGAAGCTTGGTTGGACGACAAATTTAAAGTCTATTCTTATCAGCCTCAAGCAGAGGGAACTGTCCGAGTAAATTACTACCGGACAGATGGTAACTATGACAAAAAATCTCTCTGGTATTGGGGAGATGTAAAGGATCCGAGCAGTGCTGCCTGGCCAGATGGGACAGATTTTACAGCGATAGGGAAATACGGTCGTTACATCGATATCCCCCTAAAGGAAGCTGCAAAAGAATTTGGTTTCTTATTATTGGACGAGAGCAAGTCTGGAGATGATGTGAAGATTCGACAAGAAGATTATAAATTTACTGATTTGAAGAACCATAGCCAGATCTTCTTACGGGATGATGATCCGACCGTTTACACCAACCCCTACTATGTCAACGATATCCGTATGACAGGTGCCCAGCATGTCGGAAAAGAAAAGATTGAAGCCAGCTTCTCGACCTTGGCAGGAGCACAGAAAGAGGAGTTGCTCAAGCGGACCAAGATCACGGATGCTCAGGGCAATCCTGTCACCATCTCGGACCTTCTTTTAGATGAAGCAGGCAAGAAAGTAACCTATACGGGGGATTTCTCGCAAGTTGATCAATCCTATACCGTTCAATACGATAATGATCGCTTTACGACCAAAATGAACTGGCGCCTCAAGGATGAAGCCTATAGCTATGATGGGACTCTCGGAGCTCATCTTCATGAAGCTGGGAAAAAAGTGGATCTCACCCTCTGGTCACCAAGTGCGGACAAAGTATCTGTTGTCGTCTATGATAAGAAGGATTCTGAAAAACTAGTTGGCCGTGTGGCTTTGGAAAAAGGGGAGCGAGGCACTTGGAAGCAGACTCTTTCAGGTGATTCAGGCCTTGGGATCCAAGATTATACCGGCTATTTCTACCAGTATGAAATTGAACGCCAAGGGAAAACCTTCACAGTCCTTGATCCTTATGCCAAATCATTGGCAGCTTGGAACAGTGAATTGGCCAAGACAGATGAAGTTCATAAGGTAGCAAAAGCAGCCTTTGTTGATCCAAGCAGATTAGGTCCGAGTGACTTAACCTATGCGTCCATTCCAAACTTTAAGAAACGGGAAGATGCTATCATCTATGAAGCCCATGTCCGCGACTTTACTTCTGATCCTGCTTTGGCATCAGAGCTTAAGAGTCAATTTGGGACCTTTGCCTCCTTTGTTGAAAAATTGGATTACCTCAAAGACCTTGGGGTAACGCACATTCAACTCTTGCCAGTCCTGTCTTATTACCACGTCAATGAATTAAAAAACAGCGAGCGCTTGTTAGAATATGCCTCAAGCAATAGCAACTACAACTGGGGCTATGATCCACAGAACTACTTTGCCTTGTCAGGAATGTACTCAACCGATCCAAGCAATCCTCAAAAACGGATTGAAGAATTCAAGAATTTGGTCAATGAAATTCATAAACGGGGAATGGGAGTGGTCCTAGACGTTGTCTATAACCATACAGCTAACGTGGATATTTTTGAAGATATCGAGCCAAATTACTACCATTTCATGGATGCGGATGGGACACCTCGGACGAGCTTTGGTGGTGGACGCTTGGGTACAACCCACTACATGTCCAAACGGGTCTTGGTCGATTCGATCAAGTATTTGGTGGATACCTATAAAGTAGACGGTTTCCGATTTGACATGATGGGTGACCATGATGCAGCCTCTATCGAAGAAGCCTACAAGGCAGCTCGTGCTTTGAACCCAAATCTGATCATGTTGGGAGAAGGCTGGGTGACCTACGCAGGTGATGAAAACAGCCCAGTACAACCAGCAGACCAATCCTGGATGAAGAAAACAGACACGGTTGCAGTATTCTCAGATGATGTTCGTAACAATCTAAAATCGGGCTATCCAAATGAGGGACAACCAGCCTTTATCACCAATGGAAAACGGAAGATTGCGACTATCTTTAAGAATCTCATCGCACAACCAACCAACTTTGAGGCAGATAGTCCCGGTGATGTTATCCAATACATTGCAGCCCATGATAACTTGACCCTCTTTGATATCATCGCTCAGTCTATCAAGAAAGATCCTAGCATTCCAGCAAATAATGCAGAGATCCATCGTCGCTTGCGTCTCGGAAATCTGCTCGTCTTGACAGCTCAAGGAACACCTTTCCTTCATTCTGGTCAAGAATATGGTCGGACCAAGCAGTTCAAGGATCCAGCTTACCGCAAGCCTGTTTCTGATGACAAGGTTCCAAACAAATCTCATTTGTTGGTAGATGAAAATGGAAAACCATTTGACTACCCTTACTTTATCCATGATTCCTATGACTCAAGTGATGCCGTCAACCACTTTGATTGGGAAAAAGCAACCAATGAAGCCCTCTATCCAGAGAATACGCGCTCTCGCGCCTTCACCAAAGGATTGATTGCCCTTCGTAAATCGACAGATGCCTTCCGCATGGATAACATGGAAGAAGTGAAGAGCCGCGTCAAGCTCTTGACGATTCCAGGTGAGAATGGAGTGGAAGAAGAGGATCAGGTGATTGGCTACCAAATCACTGCCAGCAATGGAGAAGTATACTTGGTATTGGTCAATGCCGATACCAAGGCGCGTGATTTTTCTCTAGGAACTGATCTAGAACGCTTTAGAAATGCGGATGTTCTAGTAGATGGGGAACGTGCAGGTGTTATCAACTTGACTGATCCAAAAGGAATTTCTTGGACAGAAAGAGGCCTTCGACTAGATGCATTAACAGCAACTGTCTTGCGCTTGTCTACTAAGGAAGAAGTTGAAAATCCTGTTCTCCCGGATCGTCCTGAATACCATATGCCGGTATCTCCATCTCCAGAGAAAGTCCTTCCTTCGCAAACTGCTCAACCGACGCCACAGCTTCTTGCTCAAAAGAAAGAAAATACAGAGGTTCAAGCTTTAGCTCCTCATCATGACTCCGTGTCAGTTGAAAATGGAGAAGAAGCAAGTCCAGCCCGCGCGCTTCCTGAAACAGGAGAAGCGAGCTCCAACCTCACCAGCTTGGCTGGGCTTCTACTTTTAGGTAGTCTCGGGTTAGGGATGGCTAAGAAAGGGAGAAAAGAAGACTAATCTCTTCTAGATAGGCCCTTAAAAATACTTTTTAAATCCTACAGTAAATCAGCCCATTTGGGCTGATTTTTATGTTACAATTAGGATGTAAAAAATATTTGTGGAGGCAGTATGTCTACAACTCTAAAAGGGACTCTGATTACTTTAATAGCGGGGATTGCTTGGGGACTATCCGGAGTTAGCGGGCAATATTTATTGGTTTATGGATTTTCGGCTATTGAGTTAACAAATCTCCGTTTGCTTTTTTCCGGTATTATCCTTATTATTCTTTCCTACCTTGCAGATAAGGAGAAGTTTTTTGCCTTTGTCAAAGATAAATCTTCCTACCTTCCCCTCCTTATTTTTGCCTTTTTAGGATTGTTACTGACTCAGCTGACCTATTTAGAGGCGATTGCTGAAACCAATGCTGGGACTGCTACGGTGTTACAGTATCTCTGTCCAGTGGGGATTTTAGCCTATACCTGTGTCAAGGATAGGGTGGCCCCTACACTAGCAGAAGTGGTTTCGATGCTTCTAGCGATTGGTGGCACATTCTTAATAGCAACACACGGTCAAGTCAACCATCTAGCCATTAATCCCAAAGGTTTGGCTTGGGGAGTGGTGTCAGCCTTTGCCTATGCCCTCTATATCATTCTACCTCTGAACTTGATTCAAAAATGGGGAAGCATGCTGGTGATTGGAGTTGGGATGGCTATTCCAGGAATCCTCATGCTCCCTTTTAGTGGTCTTCTCTCTTCTTCGGGAACTTATAGACTCGATACCTGGATGGCCCTTTTTGGCTTGGTGGTGATTGGAACGATTTTTGCCTATACAGCCTTTTTGAAAGGAACCTCTTTGGTAGGTGCCGTTAAAGGAAGCTTGCTGGCATCCTTTGAGCCGATTTCGGCGGTTTTCTTTGCCTTTGTCATTATGAAAGAGCATTTTTTTATGGTTGATGTGATTGGAATGGCCATGATTCTTCTAGCTGTTCTCTTGATCTCCCTCAAGGATTTCTTGATTCAAAAAGAAAAAGGAATCTTGTAAAGAAGACCGAAAAAGATCCTCATTCTAGAAATCAGAAGGTTGAGACGGAAGTCTCAGCCTTTTTCTGATCATGGTTTCTTAAGGAGATAGATATCACTAGATAGCGTATACATAGATGGAAAAAGATGTTAAAATAGAACAAAACTTTTTAAGGAGATCCTGATGAAAAAAATGTATAAATGGAGCGTTCTCGCTGCTGCAACCTTAGGTCTAGTAGCTTGTGGGGCTGGTGGTCAAAAGACAAGTTCTCAACAATCTAAGATGGAAAAAACAGCAAAAAACGTAGTGTCTGATGGTCAAATGGAGCTGCGCCTAAAGGGAGGGCAATATATTAAACCACCTGTCCTCCATGAATCAGAAGACGGGACTTATTTAGCCCTTCAATTGGAATTTAAAAATCTTACCAAAGACTCTGTGAATGTATCAGATTCAGATATTACGATTTACGATGCGGACAACAACAAGGTTCAATTAACAACAGGCATTTATGACAAAAGCGAAGCCTTCCAATTGCTCAAGAGTGATCAGTTGGCCCAAGATAAAAAATTAACAGGTTATGTCGTATTCCCTGTTGAAAAAGGGAAAACCTATGAATTGCAGTATGAACGGAAAACCTATAGCTCCGATAAAAAGTCAAAACCTCTAAAAATTGCGATTGATTCTTCTAAGTATGAAGACAAAGTGGAGGCTTCTACTCTTTTAGCAGATGAGTACATCAATCAAGTTTTCTTTAGTGGTCAACGAAAGATCAAAAAGGATGCTGACTTTGTCTTGGGGACCGATTTGAAAAAGGAGCGCAGTGACTTCCGCGCGAAATTTGCAGCAGACTTTACTCGGAAACTCCATGATTACCAATTCCCAGAAGAAGAGGTAACACAATTTATCGATGCTTATGAAAAAGAAAATGCTAAGCGTGCGAAATTAACTTATAAGGTCAAACAATACCTTCCGGACAAGGTAGTCATTAGCCTGAATCCTGAAACTGTTAGCATGGAAAAGACAATCTTAAATCATATGCAGACCTTCTACCAAGAACATCGGAAAGATTATTCGAGTATCATTGAGGCCAATCAGGCGCAGAATAAAGCCTATAGAGAAGACATGATGGCTTCTCTTGCAGATCGTCCATTAACAACACCGGACCGCTACGAATACCAAATGACCTTTATCAAAAAAGATGGTAAATGGGAAGTAGAAAAATCCTATAATAGTGACAGCTTTATGGAAAAATTTGAGGGAAATCTTTAATGATGAAGGAGACGCTCCTAGAACACAAATCTAGGGGTGTTTTTGCTCTATAGTTTGAAACTATATCAAAAGCCAAGAAACAGGAATTAGACGGAAGCACCTATTCGTGATAAAATAATTTCAAGTGTGAAAGGAGATGAAGGTTTGTGGCTTTTTCTTATGAAGAGTTAACAGAGATTCGCCATTATCTACATCAGCACCCAGAATTATCTGGCAAAGAATACCAAACAACAGCCTTCTTAAAGGATCGTTTGGAAGCTTTAGGCATCCGTGTGTTAGAGAGTGGTTTAAAAACCGGTTTGATTGCGGAAATTGGATCTGGCCATCCAGTGGTAGCGCTTCGAGCAGATATCGATGCTCTTCCAATATTAGAACAAACCGGTCTGCCCTATCAAAGCCAGAATCCGGATGTTATGCATGCTTGTGGCCATGATTTCCACCAAACCAGTCTTTTGGGAGCTGCAAGTCTTCTTAAGGAAAAAGAAGATCAACTAGACGGAACGATCCGCTTGATTTTTCAACCAGCAGAAGAAATTTCAGAAGGAGCTACTGAAGTTTTAGCAACAGGACTGTTGGAGGATGTTCAAGGGATCATTGGCTTTCATAATATGCCTCAGCTAAAAGCAGGCCAACTCACCTTAAATGCGGGAGCCATGATGGCAGGGGTCGAAAAATTCAAGGTCACGGTGACAGGGGTTAGTAGCCATGCAGCGAGACCAGACTTGGGAGCTGACACCGTAACAGCTGTTACGACGATGGTTCAGAATCTACAATTATTGATTTCACGGACGGTTTCTCCCTTTGAAACGGCTGTCCTATCCATTACCCATCTAGATGTAGGCTCTACCTGGAATGTTCTCCCTAAATCGGGCTATTTTGAAGGAACCATTCGTTCCTTTAATCCAAGTCTGCAAAGAGAGTTGAAGGAACGCTTCATTTCTATCGTTCGCCATACCGCTAAAAGCTTGGGAGTCGATGTAACTTTTGAGTGGGGAGTGACCCCGCCTGTTACCTTCAACGATGAGGAATTGACGCAGGTCGTTTGGGAAGCTTCACAAAACTTGGCTGAGGTACTTCCAGCAAATCCATCTACAGCTGGAGAAGATTTCGCCTTTTACCAAGAACGAATTCCTGGAGTCTTTGCCTTTATCGGTTCAAATGGA
>OGIV01001854.1_pt1 | contig 11610 bp, 9 predicted proteins | sample 1571861 | NCBI WGS metagenome assembly OGIV01 (sample SAMEA2582099, study PRJEB24529) | metagenome | biome: Human gut stool | place: China | collected 2011 | reverse complement strand
TTGTTAGTTGGTGTGAAATCTGAATACAATTTTTTTTACTAAATTCTATTTTCTTTAAATTACTTAAAAATTCTTCTTTAGAACTAAAATTTTCAATTAAATTAAAATTTCTTCCTAATTCAAAGAATATATGGGCATCACTACCAATCATTTTTAATTTATTATATCTATTAGCTATTTCTTCTTGCTTTATAGAGAATTCTTCACTAATATTTCTTCCATTGTGACATTCAATAATATCTATATCTTCTATATTTTTTTCTATTTCCTCTACTGGTAATACAGTTCTATACCTTTTTTCATCATAAGGATGTGGTATATACACAATTCCATTTTGTTCTTTTATTTCTTTTATAGTTTCTTCTGGCGATAATCCAGCTAAAATTTCTTTCTCTAAGAAAAGCCCAATTATTTCTCCTTTAGTTGTAAAAACTTCTTCTCCTACTATCACTCTTATCCCATATTTTTCTAAAAATTTTTTATACTCCATTCCACCTTTTATAGTATTATGGTCAGTTATGGCAATAATATCAATTTTCCTAGCCTTTAACATTATTAGATATAGATATTTTCCAAGCATACTGTCTTTAGAGTATTTAGTATGAGTATGAACTTCTACTCTTATTTTCTCCATCAATATGCACCCTTCCTATATATAACATTCTTTATTGTCTTAATTGTTATTATCACATCTAGCCACAATGACCAGTTCCGAATGTAATACAAATCCAAAGCTATTCTTGAATCATAGTCCTCTACATCTGACCTTCCATTAGCTTGCCACATTCCTGTTATTCCTGGTTTTACCATAAATATCTTCTTAGCATTCTCTTTCCCGTAGTACATATCTACTTCCTTTTGTACTACTGGTCTAGGTCCTACAAAGGACATCTCTCCCTTTATCACATTCAAAAATTGTGGAAACTCATCTAATGAAGTTTTTCTTAAAAACTCTCCTACCTTGGTTATTCTTGGGTCATCTTTTAGTTTAAAAGTTCTATAGAACTCCTCTCTTATATTCTCATCTTTTTCTAATAACTCTTGTAATCTCTCCTCTGCATCTACATACATACTTCTAAACTTATACATCTTAAATGGTTTTACATCTTTACCTATTCTATTTTGAGTAAATATTGCTTTTCCACCATCTTTTTTTATCTTAGGAGCAAAGATTAGGTAAAGTAGTCCTAATACTACACAACCTACACTGCCAGCAAAGATATCAAAACATCTTTTCAATATCTTATACCTTTTCTTATTCATTCCATTATAAGTAGAAAGTACCATCATTCCATCATAATCCTCTACTGTTGAATTAAGTGTATATGTACCATTTAGTCTTGGAATAAACTTAATTTTATCCACTCTACCATCTAACTTATTAATTATCTCTTCCATCTGCTCATTATCTGCTAATGGCAAAGCTATCAGTACCTCATTTACCTTATTCTCATCTAGGATTTTATCCAAATCCTCATAGGTACCTATCACTCTATCTTTTTCTACATGCATCTCTTGGTTTACTCCCTCTATACTATTAGCCGAGATATATCCAAGGAGTTTATACATAGTAAAGGTATTATTATCTCTTATTATCCTTGTTATCTGATTAGCAGTATTTCCTATCCCTATTATCAACAAACTCTTCTCAAGATTTTTTCTAAATACTGTTCTTATAAATCTAATTATGAAAATATTAAAGAATGTAAAAGTAAGTCCTACAAAAAGGTGTACAGGAATAAATTTCATACCCCAGAAAGCCAAGTCATTAATAAGCATAATTATCAGATACTCAGTATGAACTAATAGGAGTTTTCTCAATTCTTCCCATATTAGAATAGTTTTAAAAGAATACATATTTTTGGTTAAATTTAAAGCCAGATAAATAAAAAATGTATTATATATTATCCTATCTGGCACATCAAACAGTTCATTCACTACAAAATAGAAAATAAACTGCATTATTATCATTACAACTTTTGCTACCTGTCTTTTCATAAAAAATTCTCTCCAATTCCCAATTTATCTGTTAAATATTTTTTTAAACAAATGAAAAGTACTGACACTTCTTACTCCTCACTACTCAAGACTTTCTATCCCTCTCTAAAGAGTGATAGCCCAATCTTTTTCATTTGAAGTTTTCACTATTACTAGTTAGGTTCGCATCAAAACCTATTTTAAATAGAATGATTAGTGTGAAACTTTAAAGAATTATGTAAATTATGTAAAAAAGTTAGATTAATACAGCGAAATCGAATGCTAAAAAACACAACTGTTTGAACGAAGTGAGTTTTGTGTTTTTAATGAGATAAGCATAATTAATCAACTTTTTGGAATATGAAATAATTCTTAAGTTTCACTCTTCTTTAGCTTTCTATTTAAAATCTCCACAAGCATCTTAGGAGCCCTATTTCCTCTCTTACCACTTCTAGTTATCTTCACTCTTCTCTCTTTTCCCTTAGAGTAAATCTCCTCTTGCACACTCTCTAGTTCCTCTATCTCTACCCTATCTCCAAGGCTTAGTATCTCATTACTCAAGCACTCATGTTGGTACTTTCTCACATCAGTCTGTTTTCTATATACCTCTTTTAACTCCTCTACTAGTTTTCTATGTCTTACACTGAGTGTTGATAGCCCCTCTCTTTTCCGTCTATTTATCTTCTCTATGAGCTCTCTTCTTCTTACCTCTAGTGAGTAGATTTTATCAGCTAGCTCTATCTCCTTAGACTCCCCATCTTTTTCATAGACAAGGTACTCCTTACCTATCTTTACCTTTACCTCTCCACTACCTACTCTTTTTCTATACTCTCCAGTTTTCTTATCTACCTCTCTAGGTGGCATACCTTTAAAAACTATCTGTGTATAGTATTTGAGTTTTCCACGAATATTTTTTCTAATAAGTCTACAATAGGCTATCTCACTTTTAAGAGCCTCTTTCTCATAGTGGTTTTCCTCATCAATTAGAACTTTTAATCTAAGTCCTTTCCAATCTATATATCCATCTATATATCTAATCCCTGTTCCATTAGATTTTCCCTCTAGGGATTTAAAATCATCTTCCTGTTTAAAATGTACCCTCTGACCGCTTCCATACATCATCTTTTCAAAAGCTCTCCACACCTGTGAAGCTATCTTTTGAGCTGTAAAGGAATCTATATTCTGCTTAAAAAATTTCTGCATATCCTTTACCTCTTTATGAAAAGCATACTCTGTAAATCCACTCTCTTTTCTAATTGTTTCTAGCTTTTTATACAGTGGTTTTTTCTTCTCAGTATTAGCTATCTCATGGAGTAGCTCCCTATATACTCTTTGCTTTCTCATCTCATCATATTTTTTCATCATCTTTCTCAAAAGAGAGTTGTATATATCCCTACCTATCCTAAATCTTTTTTCAAGGACATCCTCTTGATACTTCTCTACTTTCAAAGGAAATTGAACTATATAGTTAGCCAAAAAAACTCCTCCTTTTTTGAGTTCTTTTTATACTGAAAAAGCGAATTTACGTATTAAAAATTTGTTTTAAAAATTATAATTTTTTAAAAAAAGTTCTACTTATTTAGGTTAAGGCTATTGACATAAAATAGAAAAAAGGGTAAAATAAATTGATTACATATACTTAAAGTACGCTTTTTCAGTAAAATATGTACTTTTACAAAAAATAAAAAAGATAGATTATGCACCTTTCAAATTTTACATAATCTATCCTTTATCTACGGAAGTGATTTAATTTTTTTATTTAGATCGCTTCCAATTTTCTCTTTTTTCTAAAATAAGAATCAGACTTTTACTATAAATAATTATATCGTTTCCAAAAAGAAATCCCCTAAGTGAGTTTTGCTCTACACTTCAAGTAATTTCTCCCTACCTTACCTCATTAAATAACTCTTATAACTTCTAAACTCCTTCAAAATGCTCTGATATATAAGTTTCCAATGCTAGTTGTTACTACTGACATACTACATTCCTCCCTTTTCTTTTTAGACTTTTTTAGACAACCATCACACTCTTTTATAGTTACCACAACAATTTTTTCTTATATATCCTCTAATACAAATCTTTACTGTCATCTCAATAAAATCAAAAATTATATAAAAAATAAGGAGGTATTTACAACTTCTTAAGTTATACCTCCGTGAACCTCTCCCACTTAAAATTACTTTGTAATTTTTGAAGTGGGAGCTTCTTCTTGGGAAGTAGTTGCTTTTGTTAGCCAACTATATTTACCAAGCTAACCCCGTAGTTCCTACGGTTCTTTTTATTTTTAGACTGCTTGTTTTATTCTTAGACCTTCAGTCAATATATTTTTAGCTGCGTTTATATCTCTATCGTGATGAGTATGACAAACTGAACAAGTCCACTCTCTTACATCAAGAGTTTTCTTGCCATCTTTATAACCACATACAGAGCATATTTGACTTGATGGATAAAATTTATCAATTTTTATTATCTCTTTTCCATACCATTTCGCTTTATACTCAAGTTTATTTACAAAACTAGCCCAAGATACATCAGATATAGATTTTGCTAATTTATGATTATGAAGTAATCCTTTTGTATTTAAGTCTTCAATACAGATAATATCGTGATTTTTGATAATATCTGTACTTAACTTATTTAAGAAATCTGTTCTCATATTCATAATTTTTTCGTGTATCTTAGCAATTTTAATTCTTTGTTTTTGATAATTTTTAGCTTCGCTTAATTTTCTATTTTCTTTTTTAGCAATTAGAAGTCTTTTAGAAAGTTTTCTCTGTTCTCTTTTTAGTTTATCTTCTAATTGTTTTCTAAATTTAAGATTTTCAATTTTTTCTCCAGTAGATAAAATAGCCATATCTTTAATACCTAAGTCAATTCCTACTGATGAATTAGTTTTTGGTAATTCTTGAATATCAGTTTCACATAACAAAGAGATAAAATACTTACCACTTCCATTACGCGAGATAGTAGCAGATTTTGTTATACTGAATATTTGTGACAAAATTGTTACAAAAATAAAAAAAGAATGACATAGATTAAGAAGAATAAAAGTAAATTCTTACTCTTTATTCTTTAAACAAAAGTCATTCTTGATTTATTTTAATTTATTCCAATTTCTTAAATTCTAATTCTAGTCTTCTATCTTAGATACAGCATCCTCTACAGCCATTATAAATCCCTCTGAGCTATATGTTGCTCCTGCTACTGCATCTAGTTTTGATATATCTTGAGTAGATTTTATTTGAGTAATTAATTGTCCTATTGCTGGGTCAGCTATTGCTGCTGTATCATCATGTGTATATTTTATATCAGAGATTCTAACTTCACCTTTAGAATTTTTCTTAGCAAGTATTGTTACAGTAATCTTATCATTAAATCCATCTCCTACACCAGTATACTCTTTAGGTGCATTAGCTTTCTCTACAAATATACAAGCTAGTCCAACTACAATAAAAGCTATTACACAGATTTTTCTAATTTTCTCAACATTCATTTCTCTTTCCTCCTATACTATAATAAAGATTTATTCTTCATTATTATATCATAATATATAGAGAAAATAAATATTTTTGTACTCTTATTTATTATTAAGTTCTTGATCTAGATAGTACTCTATCTTTTTAATATCAAGATATGTATCTATGTCCACTGAGTATTTTTCATTCATCACATAGGCAAGTCTACCATCATTAAGACTTGTATCTAAACCAAAATCCTCATTTAACTCTTGAATATATATAGCTCCATTTACTCTATAGAACTTTGGAAAATCCTGTCTTCTCATTGTACTATTTAATGAAAGAAGATTTTTTACAGTTCCATCTTCATTAATAGTTCTCATAAGTACTGGGTTCTCATCAACTTCTGTAACACTTACAAGGCTTTTCTCATCACTTTCAAAAAGCTTTTCTATTGCCTCATCTATATGCCAACCTTTTCTAAGAGGTACAGTATTTTGAAGTAATACTAGATAATCATACTCCTCTCCATGCTCCTTTAGCCAATTTATAGCATGCACCACTGCATCTATTGTCTTAGATGTGTCTTGAGCTAACTCTGCAGGTCTCATAAAAGGAACATCTCCACCAAATTTTTCTGCCACAGCTTTTATTTCCAAATCATCAGTAGAAATAACTGTCCTATCTAAATATTTTGATGAATTAGCACACTCTATTGAATATTGTATAAGTGGTTTCCCATATATCTCTATTATATTTTTTGAAGGTATCCCCTTACTTCCACCTCTAGCTGGTATTATTCCCAATATTTTTTTCCCTTTATACATTTTGATTCTCCTTTCTACTTCTATATTTTTTCATAATCTCCTTTAAAAGATAAAAAGTATTAAATGATTTTAATTGAATCCAAGCTTGCTCCCTATACTCTGCTATAAAGAAATCTATTAAAAATAGAGCTATAAACTGAGTAATAAGTGTGGCAATAGCAGCTCCATCTATTCCATATCTAGGTATAAGGAGAGCATTTAAAATTATATTTAGTATAAGACTTATAAGTGTCTTATAAAAACTTTTCTTAGTTATATTTTTAAGTGTCATATGTCCAGTTTGTAATGAACCATTAGCCTTTATAAATATTGATACTGCTAAAATAGCATAAACTCCTATTGCTGGACTATATTCCTGTGCATATACATATCCAAAGGTATATTTTACTACAAATATTGATACTAAGGTTATTATAAAATAAAATTGTGTCACTAGAGTATTAGAAAAAAGATAAAATTGGTAATACTCCTTATAATCCTTTCTATACAGCTCCATCATCTTAGGAAAAAGTGAATTTTGTACAGGACCTAAAAGTATAGCTAAGATAGTAGATAGCTGCACTCCTATTGTATATATCCCTACATCTGCTACTCCCATATAGTATTTTATCATAAGTCTATCCACTTGAGTATAGACTAAAAATGATATATAGGTTACCCATAAAAATTTCCCCTCATCTATTATCTGATAGAGTAGATTTTTATCTATCCTTCTCTCTATATTTGAAAGTTTTGATAGATAGGTTCTTCTATATTGAAATTTCAATATCCCCATTCTTATAAGGCTACCTATACACCTTATAGCAGGAACAGCTATTATCCCTACTCCAAATAGCATTCCAATATATTGAAGCGTATAGGATATTATTTTTACTATATTATTGGAGATAACTATTCTTCTAGATTCCAGTTTAAACTCAAAAAAGTTTTCTATCCCATAGGTTGCTGTAGTAAGTATATTATCTAAACAGATAAGCAGTAACATATAGAAAAGAAGATTATCTATACCAACTGTCAATTTTAAAATTATAGGTATAAATATTATTATCCCTGCCATACTGTTACGAAAAAAATTCACATTGAAGATAATATTGTTGAAGTTATCCTCTGTATAGTACTTTTTTATTACTCTACTATTGAGTAACTCAAATAGTATTGCTGAAAATGCTACTAGAGATACAGCATAATTATATTTTCCATAGAGTTCTGCCCCATAGTAGTTGGCAATTTTTATTCCTACTAAAAATTGTAACAACAGTATAAATACTTGGTCAAACATAAGCCAAGCTATATTTTTAGTTATTTTTCCTCCACTACTCATTATTTTCTCCTATTTTTAAAGCTCTACATTTCTTATCATTATACTATCACAACTTCCAAATCTTTCAAAGAGTTTATCATCTACCTCTGTTCCATAAAAATCTATTGCTACATCTTTTCCAAAACCAAATACAGCTGTGGAGAAAAGAGTAACCACTCTTTCTAGTTTTATTCCCATAACACTTAAAAGTTCCACTGGATACTTCTCTTTCATCACATAATACTCTTTAAAATATTTAGAATAATCTGTTTTTTCTCTTGGATGAGGTTTTATTATAATAGACTTATTTGAATAGTTAGCTAATACTTTACTATATAGTTCTATCTTTCTCTCCTCTGAAATTATTCCATCCTCTGACATAGGTTGGGTAAAGAGCATAACTGTTTCTCCATCTACCTTTTGAAATATCTCCTCATTAAAACTAAAAACATCTTTTATCAATCTCTTTTCATTTTCACTTTTTTTATTCCATAGCTCTTGAAGATCTATTACCTCAGCTTTATCTTCAAGCCCTTGAGGTATTTTCTCACAAAGTGAAGATGTGAGATAGATTTTTTTACATCTATCTCCATAGCCCATCAAAACTTTTCTCTCTCCTATTCCATAGAGTTTGGCTATAATATCCTGTATCTTCTCTTTCATACCACTAGGAGCTGCCTTATATGGCATATAGTTTAAAGTCCCTTCCTCTATAACATTTATTTTCTCTTTATAGAATACTCTTCTTCCAAGCTCAAGATTATCCATACCATATAGCTCACTCTCTCCCTTCTCTATCCTATTAAGAAGTGGAGCTAATTCATGCCTTATATCTCCTATATAGCTAGCCATTTTAAATCTATTAAATTTGGGATTTTTAGCATACATTCTAGATTTTTCTAATACTATCTTTTGTCCTACAAGTTTTTCTAAGATTTTCTCTTTTCCTTCATAAGTTATATAAGTAATATTATCCTTTTCTAAATCTGCTAAAAGTAAAAATATAAGCAAAACTCTGTCCATATCATAAAGAAATACTCTTTCCATAGCTACCTCCTAGTTATCAAAAAAAGGAATAGTTTTTAACTATTCCCCATACTATTATTTTGAATACTTATTTCTATAGTTTCTTATAAACTCCGCCATAAATGCTAAAAATACTCCTAACATTATTCCTAACACAGCTCCCACACCTACAAATAATATTAATGGCTTTCCTTCTGTGTCTGTAGTAACTGGAGATACTATTTTTATCATATCTGAATAAGTAGAGTCAATGTACTCTCTACTTAAAATATTTATATCCTCTATTATTTTATTTGCTTTTTCTACAACAACTCTTAATTTATCATCTAAATTTTTAATCTCTTCAGCACTAGGTGCCTTAATATCTACTTTACTATTTTCTAATAGTTGTATTTTTACTTTATTGTCTTCTATATTATTATTTAATGCTACATAATCTTCTACCAACTTTGAATAGTAATCATTTTTATCCTCAATATCTACTCCTTCATTTGCTATATTAGGTATTACTATTTGTTTCTGAGTAGGTTTAAAATTGTGTAACATTTCATCTAAAACCTCTACTTTACCATTTAAAGCTTGATTTTCAAGTATTAGATCTTGAATTTCAGAATCTACTCTAAGTAATTTATTATTGCTATCTTTTGAAAGTCCATTTATTGAATAATATGAATAGTAATCTTTTAATTCTACATTTTTTAAATTTCTTATTCTTTCACTTATCATTCCAAAAGAGTATCCCAATTTAGTAGAGATATAATTTTTATTTTCATAAGAAGCTATAGCCATTTCCATCATTTTTAATCTTTCATCCAATAAGATATAGCTGTCACTATAGTCATAATTATATATTTCATCTCCTATTGTTTGAATTATATAATTGGGTTTATGCTTAGTAATATAACTACTTATTGAATCATTTATTAACTTATTTAATATCTCTTTATCTTTTTCTTTAATCTTAATTCTGTAGTTACTAGCAGTAAAAGATAGAGTTTCTCCTCTTTTTAATGCATTATCTATAAGGGTTTGTGTAGAATCTGGTATTATTCCTTCTACCTCTATAGAGTTTCTAAAATCATCTAATTTTTTTCCGCCTAATTTCTCTTGGTACATATTATAAGTATCATTAATTACATCTAGAGGTATAATATCAGTTCTTAAAAATATTGAACCATCTGGATTTTTTCCTTTTTGTAACTCTGGATAATTAAAACCTATAATAGCTGTATTAAAACTATTTAATCTATTATAGATATATCCACCTAAAGTAGATAATAACATAACTACTATAGTTACTATAACTATCTTTACCTTATGCTTTAATATTGTATGAAAAAGCTCCATTAAATCTATCTCATCCTCTTCTTCATAAATCCTTCTTTCATCTAACTCTCTCACTTTTCTTTTCCTCCATAATTTTTTACACATGAGATATTATACAGGATTTATTTAATTTAGGCAATTTTTTTATTGCTCAAATATTTTAAAGCTATCAATATAACAACAGCACAAATTCCTAAATAAATAAATGTCATTGGATTTTGTAATCCCCCTACTATTATTATCAAAGAACCTAAAATAGCTATTATAGGGATTATTAATCCTTTTATAGCTCCATCTACTTCTCCTTTTCTATATAATTTAATTACACAGAAATAAAGAATAATATATAGAATATAACTAGCTACTATAGGAATCTCTGAAATATCAGAGTTTGGTATTAGATTATACTTTTGAGCTATGTAGTTAATAACTATAAATACTGCTGTAATTACAAAAGCTATCTTAGCTGAAAACTTAGGTACATGATGTCCTTCCTCTAAATAGCTAATCTTTTCTGCCATTGGAAACATTCCTCTAATAGCTAGTGAGTAAGGCATTCTTAAAAATCCTAATGTAAATCCATTAAGAGTTCCCAGCACTGAAAATATTATGAAAATTAAAAATATCTTTGCTCCTGCTGTTCCAAATAACATAGTTACAGCTTCATTTACATGGGCATCCCCTAGTTCCATTATTCTTTCTGGACCAACTAAGATACTTATTCCCACAAAATATAGTACATATGCTACCAATACAAATATAGGTCCTATTATAAGAGCTATTGGTAGATTTTTTTTAGAGTTTTTTATCTCATGTGATATAGAGGTAGAAACTACCCAACCATCATATGAAAAAGCTATTGGAGCTAGAGCTCCCAACCAAGCTAGTGCCCCCCCAGCTGCTAGCATCTCTGCATTAGTTATAATCTTAGGATCTCCATATTTAAATCCAGCTATAGCCAATACTCCTATTAAAATAACTTTAGATATAGTAGTAAAGTTTTGGAAAAATCCTCCTAGTAATGCTGAGAAATAATTGATAGTATAGCATCCTAAAAATGCTATTGCTCCTATTATTGCCATTCTCTCTGGAGTAGCTTCCCACCCCATAAGCATACACATATATACCCCAACTATCCAGGATACCACAGCTAACAGTGATGGATAGTAAATAAATACCTGAAACCATCCAAAAGCTCCAGCTATTTTTCTTCCTGCATACTCATCTGCATAGGTAATAACTCCGCCAGGCTTAGTAGTTTTTGTTGCTAAAACAGCTATAGCAAGACTTCCGAATATTATTCCAATAGCGGCTATTACAAATACTGCCACTCCCTTTATTATACTTCCATTGGTATATACTAATATGTTATCACTTTTAAAAAATATACCTGAACCTATTACTATTCCAACTATCATAGCAATAGCAGTAAATAATCCATACTCTTCTTTCTCTTTTGCCATTCTCTTTTCTCCTAATTAAATTTATAATATTTTACTATTATACTATAATTTTTATAAGTTGAAAAGAAATTTTCTAAAAATTTATAAACTTAATATCAAAATTTTAATATAATTTAAAATAAATCAAGAATGATTTTTATATATCTCTAACTTTCTTAAATTGAAATCAGAGTAAAGAAAAAGGAAAAAAATTTACTGTAATGAGCATTGCGTAAGCACTAGCGATTGGAAGT
>OGIV01001851.1_pt1 | contig 11613 bp, 5 predicted proteins | sample 1571861 | NCBI WGS metagenome assembly OGIV01 (sample SAMEA2582099, study PRJEB24529) | metagenome | biome: Human gut stool | place: China | collected 2011 | reverse complement strand
AGTAAGGTTGGAGAAACAGGACACAACTGAATAGAAGGAGAAGTAATCGTTTCATATCATTTACTTTTTGGTTTTTGGAAAACGGAAGTAAATGTAAACAATATTATCAGATAAAAAAAGAGGAAAGCATGTCAAAATTCGGATAAATCTTACATGCTTTCCTCTTATTATACCGTAACAATCATCCTGCTTACAGGATACCTTGCGACATCATTGCCTTGGCTACTTTCATAAATCCGGCAACGTTGGCGCCCTTTACGTAATTTACGTAACCGTCGGCTTCCGTTCCGTACTGCACGCAAGCCTCGTGGATGTTCTTCATGATGCTTTTCAGCTTTTCGTCCACTTCTTCGGCGCTCCAGCCCAGTTTAATGGAGTTCTGGGTCATTTCGAGGCCCGATACCGATACACCGCCGGCATTGGCTGCCTTGCCCGGAGCATACAGAATCTTGGCTTCCTGGAACACTTTGATAGCTTCGGGAGTAGAAGGCATGTTTGCACCTTCGGATACCGCCATTACACCGTTGGCGATAAGTTTCTTGGCATCGTCACCGTTGATTTCATTCTGAGTGGCAGAAGGAAGAGCGATGTCTGCTTTTTCATTCCATGGACGAGCACCTGCTACATACTTGCAACCGTATTTTTCTGCATATTCACGGATACGTCCGCGATAGAGGTTCTTCAATTCCATGATGTAATCCAGTTTTTCGCGGTCGATACCGTCCGGATCATAGATGTAACCGTCAGAGTCGGACATGGTAACTACTTTAGCACCCAACTGAATCAGTTTTTCTACAGTATACTGTGCTACGTTTCCTGAACCAGATACCAGACAAGTCTTACCCTTGATGTCGATGTTACGAGTTTTCAGCATTTCCAGCAAGAAATAGATGTTACCGTAACCTGTAGCTTCCGGACGGATAAGTGAACCACCAAATTCACGGCCTTTACCAGTCAACACACCGCTGAATTCGCGAGTCAGTTTTTTGTACATACCGAACATGTAACCTACTTCACGGCCGCCTACACCTATATCACCGGCAGGAACGTCAGTTTCAGGACCGATGTGGCGCCACAATTCCAGCATGAATGCCTGGCAGAAACGCATTACTTCTGCATTTGACTTACCGCGTGGAGAGAAGTCAGATCCACCTTTACCACCACCCATCGGAAGAGTAGTCAGTGAGTTCTTGAAGGTCTGTTCGAATGCCAGGAACTTCAAAATTCCCAGGTTTACAGAGCTGTGGAAACGGATACCGCCTTTGTACGGGCCGATAGCGTTGTTGTGTTGTACACGGTAACCCATGTTGGTCTGGATGTTACCTTTGTCGTCCATCCAAGTGACGCGGAACTGGTATACGCGATCTGGAATACACAGACGTTCAATCAAGTTTACTTTGTCGAATTCAGGGTGTTTGTTGTATTCCTCTTCGATAGTTCCTAACACTTCTTCTACTGCCTGATGATACTCAGGTTCATTGGGGAATCTTCTTTTCAGATCTTCCAGAACTTTAGCTGCATTCATAATTAAAAAAGATTATCTGTCTTATTTATTGGTTTTGAAAAATCACAGTAATATGTTTCTTCTTGTTTGATGTGCCAAAAATATAGATAAAAATTTATTTATGCAACAATAAATCAAGAAAAGTGAGAAAAAAGCGTCAAAAATCCCTTTTTATCTATTTATTCGTGTTTATTTGTTTCTGCTTTTAAGAGATTTAATTACAGGGATAAACACCAAAGCTCCTGATATGAGAATCATAATGACAAGCGGACCGTCAATTTTGGGAGTAGAGGTGAGTACTAAAAAGCAAAGTGCGGCCCAGCATAAAGTAAGTACGACACATTGTGTATGATTGAGTGGTTTTCTCATGGCTTTTAGAAAAATAATACACGGAGGAACGGTGGCAAGGGTGAATGTTTGGCTTGCAGCTGCTCCTCCGTGTAGGGTGAAATAAATCAGTAATGTTTATTGTGCTTTTTTCTTCTTGTCGACAATGGCATCAATGCAGGCGATAGCTGTGATATTGACAATATCGCGTACAGAGCTTTCAATGTCGGTGAAGTGAATTGGTTTGTTCAATCCCATCTGAATCGGGCCGATTACTTCAGTTTCACTCATGCTTTGGATGAGTTGGTAGGTTGCATTGGCTGAACTCAGGTTAGGGAATACCAATGTGTTTACTTCTTTTCCTTTTAAGCGTGTGAAAGGATATTTCTCATCGCGAAGGGCATTGTTCAAGGCGAATTTCACTTGCATTTCACCGTCAATAGCCAAATCCGGGTATTCCTGATGCAGCTGGTTGATGGCTTCGTGTACCTTTGCCGGACTTCCTTCTGCATCGGAACCGAAGTTGGAGTAAGACAGCATGGCCATTACCGGTTCCTGGTTGAAGAAACGTACAGCCTTGGCCGACAGTTTGGCAATGTCTATCAAGGTATCGGTGTCCGGATGACGGTTAATCAATGTATCGGCAATGAAATAAGTTCCTTTCTTGGAGTTCAGAATATGCATGGTACCGAAATGTTTGTATCCCGGTTGGATACCGATAACTTCCTTGGCAACCTTGATCGTGTTGGAGTACTTGGTGTACAATCCGGTTACAAAGGCATCTGCTTCGCCGGTTTCCACCATCATCATACCAAAGTAGTTGCGTTCGAACATCTTGTCGTTTGCTTCCTGGAAGTTGGCTCCTTCGCGGGCACGTTTTTCGCAGAGGATGCGTGCATAACGTTCGCGACGTTCTGATTCACGGTCGTGGCGCAGGTTGACAATTTCAATGCCCTCCAGGCTCAGGTCAAGTTCCTTGGCTAATTTTTCGATGCGTTCTTCGTTACCCAAAAGAATCGGATGGCAGATACCTTCAGCTTTGGCTTCTACTGCAGCTTTCAGCATGTTCGGATGAATACCTTCGGCAAATACCACATGTTGCGGGTTGCGGCGAGCTGTTTCATACAACTGGCGGGTCAGCTTGTTTTCCTGTCCCATCAGTTCTCTCAAGTGATTCTTGTATTCATCCCAGTCGGTAATCTGTTTGCGGGCTACACCTGATTCCATGGCAGCCTTAGCTACGGCCATGGACACTTCGGTAATCAGACGCGGGTCGACCGGTTTCGGGATGAAGTATTCAGGTCCGAAAGTCAGGTTGTTCACATGATAAGCTTCGTTGACAACGTCGGGTACAGGTTTCTTAGCCAGGTCGGCAATGGCATGTACGGCAGCCAGCTTCATCTCTTCGTTGATGGCAGTGGCACGCGTATCAAGTGCACCACGGAAGATATAAGGGAATCCGATGACATTGTTTATCTGGTTCGGATAGTCAGAACGTCCGGTTGACATCAATACGTCCGGGCGAGAAGCCATGGCATCTTCGTATGAAATTTCCGGAGTCGGGTTGGCCAAAGCAAATACGATAGGATGAGAAGCCATGCTGCGTACCATATCCTGACTCAGCACGTTACCTCTGGAAAGGCCGAGGAATACATCGGCTCCCTTGATGGCTTCTGCCAGTGTGTGGATGTCAGTACGGTCGGTCGCAAAGTATCTTTTCTGTTCGTTCAGGTCTGTACGGTCTTTAGAAATCACCCCTTTACTGTCGAGCATGACAATGTTTTCCAGGCGTGCACCGAGAGCTACATATAATTTAGTGCAAGATACGGCAGATGCACCGGCACCGTTGACTACTATTTTTACCTCTTCAATTTTCTTTCCGGCTACTTCCAGCGCATTCAGCAATCCGGCACTGGAGATGATGGCTGTACCGTGCTGGTCGTCGTGCATTACCGGAATGTCCAGTTCTTCCTTCAGTCTCTGTTCTATTTTGAAGCATTCAGGAGCTTTGATGTCTTCCAGATTGATACCTCCGAAAGTAGGAGCAATGGCTTTTACCGCTTCGATAAATTTATCCGGGTCTTTTTCATTTACTTCAATATCGAATACGTCAATTCCGGCATAAATTTTAAACAGCAGTCCCTTTCCTTCCATTACGGGTTTTCCGCTCATGGCACCTATATCTCCTAAACCTAATACAGCTGTTCCGTTAGAGATTACGGCTACCAAGTTACCTTTGTCGGTATAGTCGTATGCGGTATCCGGATTCTTTTGGATTTCCAGACACGGTTCTGCTACTCCCGGTGAATAAGCCAATGATAAATCTCGTTGAGTTTGATAAGGTTTGGTGGGGACCACTTCTATTTTCCCCGGTTTGCCTTGTGAGTGATAGAGCAAGGCTGCTTCTTTCGTTATTTTTGTCATATTTCTTCGTTTTTTAGTTGTTTCAAAGAATAATGTATCGCGCAAATGTAGGAATAAAATAACAAATGGACTGTTTTTTTCTGAAAAAAACTATAAAATGAACGAAGGTTGTTTTGGAGTATTGAAGATTTTTTGTCGATAGTTTTTGTCGATTGGTCTGATAATATTGGCTATATGTAATGATATTAGGGCATTATGGTTATTCTTAGTTAAAGTCACTTTCCGGACCTTGATTTTTTTTCTATATTTGCACGATAAAAAACTAGAGAAGGGTGTAAAGTTTTCAGTGGAAAACTTTAATAGAGAGAAGAGATAAAACCAAATTTTATATATGAATATAAGTATGAGCACAAAAAGAAACAGAAGTTTTTCTTCTAGCCGAGTGGCATTCTATGCATTGACTCTTTCGGTGCTGACTGCATGTGGAGGCGGTCAGGGGGGTATGAAAATGGGTGATGATGAATTTGCGGTTGAAACACTTGCAGCTGCTTCTAGCAATCAGACAACCCAGTATCCCGCTACAATTAAAGGTTTGCAGGATATTGAAATTCGTCCGCAAGTATCAGGATTTATCGTGAAGTTGTGTGTAGACGAAGGTGCTACAGTTCGCAAGGGACAAGCTTTGTTCCAGATTGATCCTACACAGTATAAGGCTGCATACGATCAGGCTAAAGCAAGCGTGGCTTCAGCAAAAGCTAACTTGGAAACTGTTACTTCAACTGAAGCAAACAAGAAGATGCTGCATGAGCAGAAAATTATCAGTGATTTTGAATACCAGACAGCTGTAAATAACCTGCTTTCTGCTAAGGCAAGTTTGGCACAGGCAGAAGCTTCTTATGCGGCTGCAAAACAGAATTTGGGCTTCTGTACCGTAACCAGTCCTTCAGATGGAGTTATTGGTACTTTCCCGTATCGTGTAGGTGCATTGGTTGGTCCTTCTGCAGCTGAACCGTTGACTACCGTTTCTCAGATTGGAGATATGTACGTATATTTCTCAATGACTGAAAAACAGTTGCTGGCTTTGACTAAAGCAGGTGGTACATTGAAGGAACAGTTGGAAAAGATGCCTGCTGTCAAATTGCAGTTGTCTGATGGAACAATGTATTCAGAAGAAGGTAAGATTGATGCCGTAAGTGGTGTAATCGACCAGACTACTGGTTCTGTAAGCATGCGTGCAATTTTCCCGAACAAGCAGAATATCCTTCGTAGTGGAGGTATGGCCAACGTGGTATTCCCATACACTATGAGCGACATTATCTTGATTCCTCAAACTGCTACTCAGGAAATTCAGGACAAGAAGTTTGTGTATGTATTACAGTCTGATAATACTATCAAGCATACAGAAGTGCAGGTTTCTAACTTGAATGATGGTAAACATTACATCGTGACAGGTGGGCTGAAGCCTGGGGATAAGATTGTTGTAGAAGGTGTTCAGACATTGAAAGACGGACAAAAGATTACTCCGATTACACAGGCTGAAAAAGAAGCTAAATTCCAGAAGGCGTTACAAGACCAGCGGGATGGTAACATTCAGACAGCTTTTAAATAATAAAAAATGATTCTTATGGTGCTGGGGGAATGTGTTTGATGAAAACCCTCGGGACTGTAATTATAAATGGTATTTAAAGAATGAAACTAGATAAATTTATTAACCGTCCGGTACTGTCAACCGTAATTTCTATTTTGATAGTAATTCTGGGTGTGATTGGTTTGGCCACCCTGCCGGTTACACAATATCCGGACATTGCACCTCCTACCGTATCGGTAAGAGCAACTTATACAGGTGCGAATGCACAGACTGTGTTGAACTCAGTGATTGCTCCGCTGGAAGACCAGATTAACGGTGTAGAAAACATGATGTACATTCAGTCTAGTGCCTCAAACAATGGTTCAGCTGATATCAGCATTTATTTTAACCAGGGTACTGACCCGGATATGGCTGCGGTCAACGTACAGAACCGTGTGTCTATGGCACAAGGTCTGTTGCCGGCAGAAGTTACCAAAGTGGGTGTGACCACACAGAAACGTCAGAACTCTATGTTGTTGATTTTCTCTTTGTATGATGCAGAAGATAAGTATAACATTGAGTTTATTGAAAACTATGCCAAGATTAACTTGATTCCGGAAGTTCAGCGTGTAAAAGGTGTGGGTGATGCCAACGTGATGGGTCAGGACTACTCTATGCGTATTTGGTTGAAGCCGGATGTGATGGCGCAGTACAATTTGGTTCCGTCTGATATCTCTGGTGTATTGGCAGAACAGAATATTGAAGCTGCACCTGGACAGTTTGGTGAACGTGGTAATCAGACTTTCCAGTACACCATTCGTTACAAAGGTCGTTTGCAGCAGACTGAAGAATTTGAAGATATTGTAGTGAAGGCTCTGCCTAACGGTGAAGTACTCCGTTTGGGAGATGTAGCCCGTATCGAACTGGGACGTCTGGCTTATACCTTTAATAATACAGTAAACGGTCATAAGGCTGTAACTTGTATCGTATTCCAGATGGCAGGAACCAATGCGACAGAAACAATCAACAACTTGTTGGATGTTATTAGTAAGGCTGAAGAAAGCTTGCCTGCCGGATTGAAGATTAACGTGGCTCAGAATGCCAATGACTTCTTGTATGCGTCTATTCACGAAGTTATCAAGACTTTGATTGAGGCGTTTGTGCTGGTGTTCATCGTAGTATATGTGTTCTTGCAGGATATGCGTTCTACATTGATTCCGGCCATTGCCATTCCGGTAGCCTTGATTGCTACTTTCTTCGTATTGAAACTGATTGGATTTAGTGTGAACTTGCTGACACTTTCGGCGATGGTGCTTGCCATTGCGATTGTGGTCGACGATGCCATTGTGGTGGTGGAAGGTGTACATGCCAAGTTGGACCAGGGATACAAATCATCTCGTGAGGCTTCTATCGATGCCATGAGCGAACTCGGTGGTGCACTGGTTTCTATTACATTGGTCATGATGTCCGTGTTTATCCCGGTAAGTTTCATGGGAGGTACGGCCGGTACATTCTATCGTCAGTTCGGTATTACGATGGCGATTTCTATCGCATTCTCTGCGTTGAACGCGTTGACACTTTCTCCGGCATTGTGTGCTATTTTCCTGAAACCGCATGATTCAGAACACAAGCAGAAGAAGATGAGTATGGTCGATCGTTTCCATACCTCTTTCAATGCTGCATACGATTCATTGCTGAAGAGCTATAAGAAGCGTGTCGTATTCTTTATTCATAAGAAATGGCTTTCATTCGGACTGGTGGCTGCATCTATCGTATTGTTGATGTTCTTTATGAAAACCACTCCGACTGGTATGGTGCCGAATGAAGATACCGGTACTATCATGGGTGCTGTGACATTGCCTCCTGGTACTTCTCAGGAACGCGCTATGGAAGTGTTGGCCAAGGTAGATAGCCTGGTAGCTGCAGAACCTGCCGTTCAGTCTCGTACTATCATTTCTGGATATAGCTTTATTGGTGGTCAAGGACCTTCTTACGGTTCTGTCATCATCAAGCTGAAAGACTGGGAAGAACGTTCCATGATGCAGAATTCAGATATTATCTATTCTACTTTGTTCTTGCGTGCACAGAAAGTCATTAAGGATGCACAGGTATTGTTCTTTGCTCCTCCGATGATTCCGGGTTATTCAGTATCAAGTGATATTGAGTTGAACATGCAGGATAAGACCGGTGGTACGCTGGATCACTTCTTTGAAGTGGTAAAAAGCTATACAGCTGCACTGGAAGCACGTCCGGAAATCAACTCTGCGAAGACTACCTTCAACCCGAGCTTCCCGCAGTATCAGCTTGACATTGATGCGGCAGCTTGTAAAAAGGCAGGTATCAGCCCGAGCGATATTCTTTCTACTATGCAGGGATATTTTGGAGGTTTGTATGCTTCTAACTTCAACCGTTTCGGTAAGATGTATCGTGTAATGATTCAGGCTGAACCGGATGCTACTAAAAACATGGAATCGTTGAACGGAGTGAAAGTACGTGGTAGCAATGGAGAAATGGCTCCTATCACACAGTTCGTAAGCATGAAGAAAGTATACGGCCCGGATATTATCAACCGTTTCAACCTGTATACTTCAATGAAGGTGATGGTGGCTCCTGCTTCTGGTTATACTTCAGGTCAGGCATTGCAGGCTATTGCTGAAGTGGCTAAGGAAAATCTTCCGATGGGATTCGGTTACGAATTGGGAGGTATGGCACGTGAGGAAGCACAGACAAGTGGCAGTACAACAGGTATTATCTTCGTACTTTGCTTCGTCTTCGTTTACTTGCTGCTGAGTGCCCAGTATGAAAGTTACATCCTGCCGTTGGCCGTATTGCTTTCTGTTCCGTTCGGTTTGATGGGTAGCTTCATCTTCGTCAACGGATTTAGTGCATTGGGAAGCATTCCTGCATTGAAGATGATTTTGGGAACCATGTCAAATGATATTTACATGCAGATTGCCTTGATTATGTTGATGGGTCTGTTGGCTAAGAATGCCATCTTGATTGTAGAGTTTGCTCTTGACCGTCGTAAACAAGGTATGAGTATTTCCTGGGCAGCCGTATTGGGTGCTGCAGCCCGTCTTCGTCCGATTTTGATGACTTCATTGGCCATGATTGTCGGTTTGATTCCGTTGATGTTGGCTATGGGTGTAGGAGCTCACGGTAACCGTACATTGGGTGCTTCGGCTATTGGTGGTATGTTAATCGGTATGATTTTCCAGATTTTCATCGTTCCGGTATTGTTCGTGGTATTCCAGTGGTTGCAAGAAAAAGTGAAACCAATGGAATGGGATAGCCTCGATGAAAGTGAAGTGGAAGCTGAAATTGAACATTTAAGTCGTGTGTTGGATATGATTAAATTCAAGTGCTGGTATTATGAACAAGCCTTGCAGGACGGCAACGAAGATCGGGTACATAGTATGATACCGGATAAACTGCCGGAGGATATTCAAAAGATGTACGATCACGCACATAAAGAATAAAGAAATGCCGCATATTTGCCCTTTAGAGACAAATATACGGCATTATTAGTATTCAAATGGAATGAAGGTTTAGTTTGTGGGTATAGAAAAAGCACCGTCCAAATAACCCTTGAACGATGCTCTGATAGTTAGCGGATTGTTGCTCAATCTTCTATCTCTTTATATTTTGTTTTATTGCAGTGGTCACTGCATCTATATTGAATGGCTTTGAAATGTGTCCGTTCATTCCAGAATCCAAGGATGCCTGTACATCTTCCTTGAAAGCATTTGCAGATTGTGCGATGATTGGAATTTTCGCAGCGTCTGGGCGCTCCTTGCTCATTGCACGAATTGCCCTTGCCGCCTGATGCCCATTCATTTTAGGCATCAGGACATCCATTAGAATCACATCATATGTGTCTGCTGGATTGTTGGCAAAACAAGCAACTGCGTCCTGTCCGTCTACTGCACGAGTTACATGCATACCTGCTTCTTCGAGCAGCGTGATTGCCAATTCCGCATTCAGCTCATTATCTTCTGCGAGAAGAACCTTTACTCCATTAAGGCTGACATCCTGTATCAGATTCAGCTCAGGTATCTGTTTTGGGTCTGCAAGTTCCATAGGAATTTCTACTGTAAAAGACGAACCACACCCTTTCTTGCTGTGAACCGTAATTGTACCGCCCATCAGTTCTACATATTGCTTGGAAATTGCCATTCCAAGCCCCGTTCCGGCATAATGTGTTCGTGCGCCGTTATCCTCCTGTGAAAAGGGTTCAAACAGCCTTTTCTGAAATTCTTCACTCATACCAATGCCATTGTCTTTTACCGCATAACTGCTTACAATATGCCGTTCGTCTATGCCCGGTTTGATACTAATTTCAAAAGTAATCGTTCCGCCATCTTTTGTAAACTTGACCGAATTGCTCAGAAGATTCGTCAATATCTCACGAATTTTTGTTGCATCCGTCAGAACATAAAGTTCTTTGGGGATGTTGCGATGTATCTCAAATGTTAAATCACGATTCAGTAGGAGTCCATCCACGATAGCAATCACATTATCTATTAGGACAGGCAAATTCTCCGGCTCAGGTGAGAAGCTTACCTTTCCGTTCTCGATACGGCTAAGATCCAGTACATTATTCAATAAAAACAGCAGATGCTCTGAACTTATTTTTACCTTTTGCAGACTATCGTGAATTTCAGATACATTTGTCTGGTTCAGTGCAATGTCCGTAAATCCGATAATAGCATTCATAGGTGATCGAATATCATGTGACATGTTAAGTAAGAAGGATGATTTTGCTCTGTTTGCGGTCTCTGCTTTTTCCGCAGCCTCGCTCAACAAAAGCTTCTGTTCAATTTCATCTTCTCTTTTTCTTTTGTAGCTGATAAAGCAGACAGCACAAAGCAAAAACAGCACACATCCTGCCATAGCTCCAACATAAACGGATGCTCTTCTTGTTCGCTTTACCAGCCCATTCACAGACTGCATATCCATTTCAATGCATAAAGCACCAACTATTTCATCCGAATCACCCGTTAAATCGCCCGTTATAGGATAACAGGCTGTGAAAATAGGACCCCATGTCGTATCAACAATGTTCTGCGAATACACCGTTTCTCCTGAAAGAGCCTTGTTAATATACGGAATCATTTCATCCTCAATATAGTCTCCCGGATGTCTGACATCTCCTGCGTTGGGATCCAGACCGTCCACCACATAGATCAGCCTGTTTTCTTCATTTCGGGTGGCGGTGTATAAATATCTGGTTGAATTCAGCGTTCGAATTTCATTTAGAAACGAGGAAACTTCGTGATACATTTCTGTATTTTCATCAGATTGATGGCGGAGCGTGGCAAATTCTTCTCTTCCGATTTTTTTATTTACCAATTTATGAATTGCATCTGCATTTTCCATATCACGTTTGAGTTCCGTTTCAAGGGCGATATCTGTATACGATTTTTGCAGAATATATGTATATGCTGATGCCAACAATGTGATTGAAAGCGTCAAAATTGCAAATAAACCTATGGAAAACTTGGTAAATCTCTGCTTTAACTCTTGGATGTCTTTGACTGACTTCTTGTCTGCTTGTGTTTTCATTCAATTTGACTCCACTTTTTATTTCATAGAAATATGTGGAAGGGACTGATGTAAATACCGCATCTGCAGAGCGTGCATTTTTCCATCAGCTGATTCGCTTTTCAGATTTATCCTTTAATTGTTTCCTTATCCGTTCGGATGTTCAGATTTGTTGCTGACATACGCACAACCTACACATGGCTTACAGTATACTCACATACTCGTGTCACGTCAATATAGTGTCATTATATGAGCTGTGAACTTTCTGTGAAAAGGCATCCATGTCAGATTGCGTAGCCATCTGCGA
>OGIV01001850.1_pt1 | contig 11620 bp, 11 predicted proteins | sample 1571861 | NCBI WGS metagenome assembly OGIV01 (sample SAMEA2582099, study PRJEB24529) | metagenome | biome: Human gut stool | place: China | collected 2011 | reverse complement strand
CCTTCCATTCGCGCCATCAGATCGACCCACTGACCGACGCCGGAATCTTGTTTGAAGTAGCGCGGATCGACCATATTCATACTGCCGGTGTAGGCGATATAGTTGTCAATCATCACCATTTTACGATGCTGACGTAGATCCATGCGGCGTAAGAACACGCGCATCAGATTAACTTTAAGCGCTTCAACCACCTCGATACCAGCGTTACGCATCATAGCCGCCCACGGGCTGCGGAAGAAGGCGACGCTGCCGGCTGAATCAAGCATTAGCCGACAATGCACGCCGCGGCGCGCGGCGGCCATCAGCGACTCGGCGACCTGATCGGCCATTCCGCCGGGCTGCCAGATATAGAACACCATCTCAATATTGTGTCGTGAGAGCTGAATATCGCGAATCAGCGCCTGCATCACGTCATCGGATTCGGTTAGCAACTGCAGTTGGTTACCCTTAACGCCGGCGATCCCCTGGCGACGTTCACAGAGTTTGAACAGCGATTCGGCAACCGGGCTATTTTCTTGCGCAAAGATATGCTTGCAGCTTTTCAGGTCCGTTAGCCATTTGGCGGTAGAGGGCCACATGGCGCGCGCGCGCTCGGCGCGCCGTTTTCCAAGATGCAATTCGCCGAAGGAAAGATAGGCGATAATTCCCACCAGCGGCAGGATGTAAATAATCAGTAACCACGCCATGGCGGAAGGCACTGCACGGCGTTTCATTAGAATGCGTAATGTCACGCCGGCAATCAGCAGCCAGTACCCCAGAATGACCAGCCAGTTTACGACCGTGTAAAAGGTTGTCATAGATGAAAAATCCTTTTGAATAGCCCGATGCCATGAGTTTACGCATCAGCATCCATCTGGCAAATAAAAACGCAGCGAAAGCGATGGTCAGACAGATTCATCGGTTTATAATGGGGCGTGTTTTCACTCGTAGAGTAGTAGCAATGAAGCGTAGTAGAACGGAAGTAGGGCGCTGGCGCATGCTTAGACAAGTGAGTCGCCGTAAATCGCGCTGGCTGGAATCCCAATCGCGCCGCAACATGCGGATTCTTTCAATCAGGAAGTGCCTGGTCAAACGGCAGCGTCATGCTTTGCTGTTCACCTTCTCTGAATTTTGAGAGTAAAAATTAAAGGCACCGTGAATCGCCGCGGGTTTAACAGACACCTCAGAGTCATTGAAGATGAATTAAAGAGAGGTGCCCATGAGCGGTAAGCGTTATTCTGAAGAGTTTAAAATTGAAGCAGTCAAACAGGTTGTTGATCGTGGTCATTCTGTTTCCAGTGTTGCAACACGTCTCGATATCACCACTCACAATCTTTAGGCCTGGATAAAGAAGTACGGTCCAGACAGACCAGATGCTGACCGGGCAGATCAAACAGTTCTGGCTTGAGTCTGGCTGCGTCTATGGTTATCGCAAGTGCGTGATACCGGACAGGCACAAGACAGCGGCCCCGGTGGCTAACATTCGTGAATTTTCCAGCGTCATTCACGCGGAATACGGAACACTGCTGCAGGACTGCGCAGAGAATAGCGATGCCGTTCGTCATTTTGCATTTATGAATGGCACGATTATGCGGGATACTTACACACTGGCTTCTCCCGCTCTTTACAGGTTCCTCTGACTCCACGTCAAACCATGCCTCTTACAGAAAATCCTCTCTCTGTGGCGTAAAAGTATCCAGCAATATACCTGCCTCCAGACACTCGCAACCGTGTATGATATTCGGTTGTTTGTAGAGTGTGTCACCGGCTTTCACCTCACGAGTCTCATCGCCAATGGTGAACACAAAGCGCCCGGAAAGCACATAGGTCAGTTGTTCGTGAATATGCCGGTGGAGTGACCCGACAGCACCCTTTTCAAAATGTACTTCGACCGCCATCAGCGAACCACTGTGCGCCAGAATCCGCCTGCGTACTCCGTTACCGAGATCTTCCTCTGTAGTGGCACACTGAATTTGGCCACCTGAACAGAGGTGATATGCTCATCTCAGAACAATACAGGTGTCCCAATGAAAAAAAGAAATTTCAGCGCAGAGTTTAAACGCGAATCCGCTCAACTGGTCCTTGATCAGAACTACACAGTTGCAGCTGCGGCCAGTGCTATGGACGTGGGGCTTTCTACCATGACGCGATGGGTAAAGCAGTTACGGGATGAACGACAGGGCAAAATACCTAAAGCCTCTCCTATAACCCCAGAACAGATTGAAATACGTGAGCTAAAGAAAAAGCTACAACGCATTGAAATGGAAAACGACATATTAAAAAAGGCTACCGCGCTCTTGATGTCAGACTCCCTGAACAGTTCTCGTTAATCGAGAAACTCAGAGCGCAGTATCCTGTGGTCACACTCTGCCACGTGTTCGGGGTTCATCGCAGCAGCTACAAATACTGGGTGAAAAGCCTCGAAAAGCCAGACGGCAAGCGGGCTGTATTACGTAGTCAGGTTCTGGAGCTGCATAACATTAGCCATGGCTCTGCTGGCGCGAGAAGTATCGCCATTATGGCAACCCTGAGAGGCTTCAGAATGGGACGCTGGCTTGCCGGCAGGCTCATGAAAGAACTGGGACTGGTGAGTTGTCAGCAACCCACCCACCGGTATAAACGGGGTGGTCATGAACACATCGCTATCCCAAATCACCTTGAGCGACAGTTCGCAGTGACAGAGCCTAATCAGGTATGGTGCGGCGATGTGACGTATATCTGGACAGGCAGGCGCTGGGCTTACCTCGCCGTCGTTCTCGATTTGTTCGCCAGGAAACCGGTAGGCTGGGCAATGTCATTCTCACCGGACAGCAAGCTAACCATCAAAGCGCTGGAAATGGCGTGGGAAACCCGAGGTAAACCAGCGGGAGTGATGTTCCACAGTGACCAGGGTAGCCACTACACAAGCAGGCAGTTCCGGCAGTTACTGTGGCGTTACCGGATTAGGCAAAGTATGAGCCGACGCGGAAACTGTTGGGATAACAGCCCGATGGAACGCTTCTTCAGAAGTCTGAAAAACGAGTGGGTGCCAGTGACAGGCTATATAAACTTTAGCGAAGCAGCTCATGCGATCACAAACTATATCGTCGGGTATTACAGCTCGCTAAGGCCGCATGACTATAACGGTGGATTACCTCCAAACGAATCGGAAAACCGATACTGGAAAAACTCTAAAGCCGTGGCCAGTTTTAGTTGACCACAACAAGTCTGCCCATAGGGATTGTCGATAAAACACGTTGTTCTGCTTCACTTCCAACAGGTCGTGTTTTATGAAAAAGCTCTGTCTCTATTGGCCCAGGAGCAATCGCGTTTGCGGTGATCCCGAATTGAGCAAGCTCTAATGCCTAGGTTCGTGTACAACCTACCAGCGCACTTTTTGCTGCTGCGTAAGCTGTTCGGTCAGTCGCACCGTAAATAGCACGGCTACATACATTCACAATTCTTCCCCAGCCTCTGCGCTTCATTTTGGCAACCAGCGCCTGTGTTATCTGAACTGCTACCCGTACATTGATATCCATGACATTCAGGAAGGTCGGAATATCAATACTTCCCAGTTGTTGAGGTAAGGCCACCCCTACGTTATTTACGATACCGTGAACTTCGTGATTTTTGGCAATTTTCATTAGAATTAAATTTGTTTCATCAGAGCTACTCAGATCGGTCGTATATAAAACCCCTGGAAAGCTGGCATCACTATTACGGGCAATACCCACAACCAGGTGACCCTGTTCTGATAATTTGTCACTGAGTGCTCTCCCTATACCTCTGGTTGCGCCTGTAATAAGAAAAGTACGATAAGGTCCCATAGTAGAATCCTCGATCTCATTTGAATGGATGCGAATAAGATGGTACTGACATCCCATTTTTTGTTCACCGTCTATTAGACTAGCAGAACAATGACCAACTTCCGCTCTTCGCTCAAAGCGGACGTTAGATACCGAAGCATTGCTGTTTATCATGGGATTCAACTCATCTCCTTGGGCCAAAAATTTCTCCAGAACGTGATTGCAACGTCTTCAATGCTTCCAGCATATCGTCGCCATTCAGTGAACGTTGGGATTTCTTCTCAGTTGGTTTTCTTTTCCGCCGCGAGGGGCCATCTCCGGCAGGGAGAGCCTGAGACCGGTTATTGTCGCGTTTGTCCTGAACCAGCTTAATAAACTCAAGTGTGCGTCCGAGTCGTTTGTTGTCTACGATAGCACCCTGGTCAATTTCCTGAAGACGATCATAAGTGGAGTAGGGAAGGACGACTCCGTTTAGCCGGAGTTCTTTCCGTCCATCCGGGTAATGCCAGACCTCAATATACTTGCTTACAACTTTGCTGTTACCCTGCATGTCAAGGCTAAGTTCAGATGTCCGCCTGCCAGCAAAGCTGAAATGTCCTTTGATTACAAAGGATGGAAGCCCAGTTCAAAGCCGTACACATGGCCGCTCAAAACGGTATGTCAAGAAGAGACATGTACACGACTTGTGTTATTATTACCGTATATTTATGGATTTTCCCTTGTTATGGGTATTACGAAATGAAGAAGGTTATTTTATTCCTTTGTCAGGGATTAGAAGAATATGAAGCCAGTGCATTTACTGATGCTATTGGCTGGACAACAACTTACGGAATGGAACCCGTAGAATTCGTAACGGTCTTTATCCTTTAACAAGTTAATTGTGCCTGGAATTTCACTATCGAACCAGAATATCAACTGGATGAAATTGATGGTGATAGCTTTGATGCCATTGCCATTCCCGGCGGAATGAGCCGGGCTGGTTTTTACGAGGATGCATTTGATGAGCGGCTGGTCAGCCTTATTCGAAAATTTAACAACCAAAACAAAATTATCGCTTCTGTCTGTGTTGGCGCTTTACCAGTAGCAAAAAGCGGTGCTCTTCAAGGTAGAATGGGTACGACGTATCATCTGAGCAGTAAACGTCAAACGCAGTTATCTGAAATGGGTGTCAATGTCATTGACCGCCCAATTGTAGTGGATGGTAATATCATTACATCGCAAAGTCCTGCAACAGCTATTAATGTCGCATTTACTTTAATAGAAAAGCTGACGTCCAGAGCTAACGTAGAAAAAATTAAAGAGGGAATGGGATTCCCCCTCATTGTGAATGAACAAAATTCGTTAAAAATGTGAGATTGTTGAATATGCGAATATTGACTGTTGTTGATTATGATGACATGTGGCCTACATTATTTGAGAACGAACGTTCTCTGTTGCAGGTAACACTTGGTCATGTGATATCCCAGATTCACCATATTGGTAGCACCTCGGTGCCTGGATTATCAGCTAAACCAGTGATAGATATATTAATTGAAGTTACTAATCTTGATGAACTGGACAGCATGAATCAGGCAATGGAGCGTGCCGGATATACTGTGCGTGGTGAAAATGGAATTTCCAATCGTAGGTACTTCACAAAAGGTGAAAACCAGCGCAGTCATCACATCCATGCTTTCACCACCGGGGATGCTCAAATAATAAAACATCTGGCATTTCGCGATTATCTTATTAGAAACAATGATATAGCAACTCAGTACGCTTTAATGAAAAAAAACGCGGTGCTTTTATGTGATAACGATACCCACCGATACAGCATTTATAAAGCAGATTTCATTCAAAAACATCTTCGTATGGCGCTTATTGATGCAGGGCATCTGAGCTGACCCTTAAATAAACTACAGCCTATGTCTTTTACTATATTATGCCCTATGTTTTTTGAGTATTAGAACCGAATATTTCACCGGAACGACTCTGTAAAACTTTCAAAGCTTCCAGCATATCATCGCCGTTCAGTGATCGCTGGGATTTCTTATCAGTTGGTTTCCTGCGCCGCCGTGAAGGTCCATCGCCAGCAGGTATTGCCTGAGAACGGTTATTGTCGCGTTTGTCCTGAACCAGTTTAATATATTCTAGTGTACGTCCGAGCCGCTTGTTGTCCACGATAGCTCCCTGGTCGATTTCCGACAGGCGATCATAAGTGGAGTAGGGAAGAGCAACGCCGTTAAGCCTGAGTTCTTTTCGGCCATCCGGATAATGCCAGACCTCGATGTATTTCCCGATGGCTTTGCGACTGATTTCACTGTCATCAATAAGATAGAGCACTTTATCATACTGAACCGTCAGAGATTTCGAAACGCGACGCGGTTCCCGCCATGTGAAAAAGGCAGCCAGATCATCATCATGTTCAAGTGGCCGATGCACATCAAAGTCATGTCGCGGAGCTTTGGCAAAGCGCCGGTTATAATCGTCCATAAATTCATCAGCATACTCATTGGCTGCGTCAACAGAAGAAATTCCCCTGAGCCGGAGTTCTTTTACCAGTCGGTCCTGAAGCGTCAGATGAGCGCGTTCCACGCGGCCTTTGGCAGAGCTGGTATTCGCGCAGATAGTCTGGATATTCAGTTCATGCATCGCACGCCCAAACTGGGTAAAGCCATCACCACCAGTGGCATTTTTGTTGTTTATTCTGAATACACTGGCTTTGTCACTGTATAACGCCAGCGGTTTACCATGTTTTTCCAGGTAGCCTCGTGTGGCCTCAAAATAGGTGAATGTTGATTCCGATTTTACAAAGCGGAGCTGCATCAGTCGGCTCGTTGCATCATCAACGTAAACCAGCGCGGTACAGGCTGGAGCACGGTTCTCGAACCAGTGGTGGTCACAGCCATCTATCTGTATCAGTTCGCCACAACAGGCCCGGCGATAGCGTGACTGCTGAATTTTTGGCGCACGTTGCTTACGGGGGACCCAGAAACCGGCTTTAACCATGAGCGACCGGACAGTTTCTTTGGACAGGTGGACATCGTGCAGTTCTGCAAGCTTTTCACACGCCAGAGTCGGCCCAAAGTCTGCATAGCGCTCACGTATAATACTGAGTGCATACCGCGCAAGGCCATCAGGCAACTGATTATTGCTGGGTTTCCCACGACGACGATTAGCCATACCAAGTGGGCCAGATTCACGGTAACGCGACAGAAGCCGTCTGCACTGGCGATCCGAGATGCCCAGTCGCTGAGCTGCCATTTGAGTTGTCAGACGGCGATCAACAACATCCTGAATGATTTTGAGTCGGTTAACTTCATCCAATGTAAAAAACTCCGCTGCATGAGCCGTCATGGTGATCTTCTTGTTGATTATACATGACGGACATCTTAACTTAGCCCAAAGCGGACATTACAACTTTGCTGTTACAACATTGGTGCGCATAATGTATATTATGTTAAATGTAGTCGATTGTTAACTTACTTACTATGGTCCTGTCCTGACGATGTCCGTTATGATCCTCTTTCACGGAATAACAATGACAATATCCAGCGCCGGCAGCGCGAATATTACTCGCTGCCGCGACAGTTTCCCAACTACTCGATTTTAGTTATGGGTGATTCACGAGTTGGATGACTCCCTAATAGCCCGCTCAGTCTATGCCGTGCGGACTATTTTCCTCTTCTAATATAAAATCACGCCGTTAAACATGATTGTCTCCACCGTCCGTTCCCCTAAATATCATGCGATAGAACGAGACCATTACTTGTTGCCCTTTATAAACGCTCCGGGCGTAAATCCATTAGAGGCAGCCAACTGTGCAAACCAAAGAGCGTTACGCTTTATCTGTCGCTCCCCGCTTTCCAGATCCAGTCGCCAGAAACCGTAACGGCGTTTAAAGCTATTTATCCACGACCAGTTATCAATAAATGTCCACTGGTGTACGCCAAAGCAGTTCGCCCCCTCGCTGATGGCGCGATGGAGCTGTTCGAGGTGTTCTTCCATTAATTCGATACGGAAAGTGTCATCAATAACCCCATCAGCCAGAACAGGACCTTCTGACTGGATATCCATGGCGATACCGATTTCAGCCAGATACCACTTCATATTGTCGTAATTATCGCGGATGTTGCTGGCTATATCGTAAATCGCCTGCGGAAAAATCTCGTTATTATCGCGATACGGATTGAAGCGCCCTTCGGGATCGCTGTAGTTCTCGAAGTAATACTCTGGCGTGAAGTAATCAAGTTCATAGGGACATTCGCGCGCTTTAACCCGACGTGGAACATAGTAGTTAACCCCCAGGAAATCTACCCGCGAACTCGTTATCAGATCGACATCCGCTTTTTTTATTTCTGGCAAGCAATCATGGGTTGCGAGGACTTCACATAACTCCTTCGGGAATTCATGCTTAACCAGCGGTTCAAGGAAACTGCGATTAAAGAACAGGTCGGCATACCACGCTGCTTTTTTATCCTCGTCGCTATTGTTTCGGGTATACGAGGGAGTCAGATTAAGCACCACGCCTATTTCGCCCGGTAGCTCAAGTTTCCGGTACAGGTGCACCGCTTTGGCATGCGCCAGCATAATGTTAAATGCAACCTGCGCCGCCAGCTTGCCATCTTTTTTGCAAGGATAATGGAAATCATAAAGATAGCCGCCTTCGACAGGTACTATCGGCTCATTAAAGGTGATCCAGTATTTGACCTTATGACCAAATAGCTCAAATGCAGTGCGGGCAAACCTTGCGAAAAGATCCGTCACATGGGGTGATTCAAAACCGCCATACTGCTTTTGCAATATTTCCGGCATGTCGAAATGATAAAGATTAATCATTGGTTCAATGCCGCTGGCGATCATCTCATCGAAGTAGTTGTTGTAAAACCGGACAGCTTCTGCGTTTGGGGTACCGGTTTCAAAATCATCAATCAGCCGTGACCACTGAATGGAAGTACGAAACGAGTTAAATCCCGTTTGCTTCATTAGCGCAACGTCCTCTTTATACTTGCTGTAGGTTTCACATACTTTCTGCGGACCAATCTGCTGGAAAAAGCGGTTGGGTTGTTCTGCATACCAGCTATCCCAGATAGAACGGTGCGGCTTATTCGCGAAGCCTTCTGTCTGCGGGCCTGATGCTGCAGCCCCCCAAAAAAAACCTTCCGGAAATTGATACCGATTCATAATGCCTCCTGAATGTTAAAAAGCTGCCCCAAAAGGGCAGCCAAATAATTACTCTGCAGTAACTTCAATTGATTTGATGAACATATATCCCCAGTCGCCGGTAAACTTTCCAAAACTGATGGTATTACCCCCCTCTTTGAGCGAAACAGGAACGACTATGGTCTTGCCCTTCTCATCCGTTTGCGGAAATTCAATGCTGACTGGCGTTCCGTCGTTCACGATGAACGAGTTTTTCTTGCTTCCCCATTTGCCGTTAAATTTCACGTGTAGGGTAAATTTACCGTCCCAGGGAGCGCTAACCTGCCAGCTCACGCTGTCTCCGTCATGCGCGAAAGGCCCGAGGAAACCGTCTTCTCCGATGGCTAACGTATCTTTTTCACTTTTAATGGAGTTAAGTGTTCCCTTGCTAACATCCATAGTCCCGCTGCCAAAGCTGCAATAATCTGCCGGTACAGGCCTCACAGCGGGCTTCACGCTGACATTTATCGTTTTGCTGCTTTCCAGCAACCCGTCATCAGCAGTAAAGGTCAACGCATAGTCGCCCGGCGCGGAGAACCAGACTCGGGTTTCCTCTTTACTGCTGTTACAGAAGTGAACGTTATTCTTACCGTCATGGCTCCACGCTACGCTGACTTTCGGGCCAGGTAGATTGTCATCCTGCCAGGCAGCATTGAGTTGAACGCCTTTATCGACAGTGGTAGAAAGCATGTCCTGCAGGGTAATAACCGGTGGAAGGTTTTTCTGCATATGTTTCAGGCGAATCACGTTTGAAGGTGCTGACTGACCACTATCATTCTTAGCGATTACCCGATAGTAGTAAGTCTGGCCGAGCGTCAGGCTGCGATAATTATCGCGGAAAAGACTCATTTTCGATGGATCCCATTCATTTTTGCCGTCGGAAATGTCCTTTCCGACGCGTGTCCATGGGCCCTGTGGCTGCACAGCTCTTTCCACGTCGTAATAACGACCAACGGGTGACCCCATCCAGTTAATGGCAAAGGGGGAATCGCTCTCGCGTAACCTCGGTGCTTCTGGTACCGGCAAATCTGGCACCTTGCTCAGACCAGCCATTTGTGCGGCGGCAGTCCGTACCAGGTTGACAACCTCCATCTCCTGATTCGCTTTCCCCTCATCCGGGAAGCCAGGCAGATGGTAGCTATAGTGTCCGGTATACTCTTTGTGCCAGTAAAAACCGCCACCATGCCGATGACCGCGAAAACCCCAGATAAAGCCGCCCGCGGCCTGCACGCCATTGACCTCAGTATGCACAATAGACTGCATGATAGCGTTAAGGTCTTTTTGGTCGAGGAGACCAAATTCGCCAACCAGATAGACTTTTTTGCCACCAATCGCCTCCAGATCTTTACGAACCTGCCCGGGGTGGTTGTTATTGGCATTGGTGTAATAGTGATTGCTGATGATGTCGACGTTCGGATCGCTGAGCGCGAAATCATTCACCTTTTTATAAGTCCCATCTACGACAAGCTGATGGGGTGCCCATTTACGGATCCAGGCAGATGTCTGATGAAGAAAATCGGCGTTAGTGTCCTCCAGCTCATTACCCGTTTCCCACGCCATAATCGCCTTTTCATCGTAGTAGTGGCGTCCCGTAATGGTGTTCGTCCGGGTTATAACCTGACGAATCACGTCAAGATAAGCCTGGAAGGTTTTACTGTCCGTCCGATAAAAATCCTCAGGTTTTTCATGATAAAATGAGGCAAGCTGTTCTCTCCCACCCCACCACCACCAGTGATCGATAAACGGTAGAATCAGGCGAAGCCCCTGCTTATCTGCTTCAGCAATCATGTTGTCATAAACTTTCATTGCCGCTTCATTCAGCCGCGGCATGCCGTCAGGCGTTTCCGGCGACAGGATATGCGTTTCACGTCCGCAGGCCGCGTCGTTTTCCTGCTGAACGGATAGCACATACACGCGCTGTGCTTTAGCACCCGTTTGCACCAGGGCTTTAATCCAGTTTTCTTGCTCTTCAGCAGTAGGCCATTTGAAATATTGCCCCCACCCGCGCGGATCCGCTTTGCAGGTTCCTCTCGCGTCATCCTCTATACGATGCAGCTCCGGGGCATGGATCCCGGCAAAGCGAAAGAGCCGATCGCCGTCTTTTAACGCAGCACCATCACGAGTAATAAAATGTTCAAAATGGGATTGTTCCGCCGCCAGCGCCCCCGCGCTTCCCAGCGCGGACAGTAAGGAGACGAGCAGAAGTTTTCGAATCGGGAAAGCCATCTCTTATCTCCTCAGAACCAGACTTCAGCCTGTACACCAAAATTCAGCGTATCGGTATCCCCGCTGCGAGAGTATCCCCCCGGGCTAAGGGTACCGGTGCTCCAGTCGTAATTTCTGTCTATCGCATCCGAGACGCCTTTATCCCATTTGGCATACGTGGCAAAGAAGCGCAGCTGTGGACGGCTCCAGAATCCAGAATCGAAGGTGAGCGTTGGCGCAATGGTCACCTTGGTCAGGCCCCCCTTTCCTTTGCCGTTTACCCCCATGTAGTTTTTATCATCCAGATATTCGTAACCCACTTCATATTGCATGGCGAAATTCTTCGTTATCTGATGATACGGCCGGATACCCGCCACCCACATGGAGCGTCCCCAGCCGTCATCATCGCTGGTCCACCAGCGGTAGTTTTTATCTTTCTGATAAAATGCAAAGGTCGATACGTCCACTTC
>OGIV01001843.1_pt1 | contig 11639 bp, 12 predicted proteins | sample 1571861 | NCBI WGS metagenome assembly OGIV01 (sample SAMEA2582099, study PRJEB24529) | metagenome | biome: Human gut stool | place: China | collected 2011 | reverse complement strand
CCAACTTTACAATTAAGACTGAAAGTAGTCAACTAAAAACGTTAAACTACATACACAAACTTGGTGGAGATTGGGAAAAGTCACGCTGCCGTGGGGAGATAACAGATTTCTCACTTGACGGAAATGTCCTGACAATAAACCAGGAAACGGCATGGTGCGAACAGGAAGGTGTTAGACAGATTATCGAAAAGACCTATCCGAGCATTAAAGTTTATTTTATGGAACAAGAACCTGGCTGTGGAGTTTTTTACACAAACGATGCTTCAGGAGATTATTTCCCAGAGCGTTACTTTCTTGATTCATACGAGGATTGGGAATATTTTGAAACTCTCGATGAAGCAGCAGATTTTGTGTCTAAGATTGTCGGGGTTGATGTAGAGCCAAATGTTAATGCAATACAAAATGCTTTGGATGCTTACGTTGAAGAACACGAAGAAGAGAATGAGGATCTGTTTTATTCATTCCACGAGTTTGAGGTTTGCAATGACTAATTAAATTGGGAAGAAGGCTTTTTATGGGCTTTCTTCCCTTTTTTCGCCCCTTAAAACATAAAACAACATATGTCAAATAAATTCCTCGAAACTCTGTTTAAGGAAGGTCAACGCCTAAAGTATGAATAAGAATAGTCTTGTTCATAACATTAAACTTAAATACTATGACAACAGAGAAACAATCATTCATTCTCTTTGATACTCTCTTGGATATGGGAGAACTGGCTGAAAGTATTCAGAAAAAGATGCAGCCTAAATATGATGCTGTTTATGGCAAGGGAGTGATCGATTTTAGTGTTACCAGAAACGACCTTCATTCCATTTCATTCACTTGGAAACGTAACCTCAAATTACCTAAAAAGGAATTGATAGGGATAATGGATGCTGAACTTATAACAGGATGGAAAGTTTCAAATACTAAACCACTTGAATTTGTTGACTCTCGACCAACACAAGCAAAGGCAGGAAAGGTGTTACTCAGAAGTTTTGCTCCTCGGTATAAAAAACTAATGAAGCAACACTACAAATTGGATTACAACCGCTATGACATTTCTGTATCAGCAGACTCTAATAAGCTGGAAATGACAATCAAATTCATTCCATTCAGAGGTGTCGTTTACATGTATACTTATAATGGGAAGGAGAAAGAACATGGCAAGTCGTATGTAGGTGAAACTATCAATGAGAAAGCTCGTAGGCGTAATTGGAAGAAACTTGATGACAAATACGCTAATGAGAAACTCAGCGAGGCTAAACGAAGATTAGGAACGAAAGATTGGATTTACCATGAGCTTGAAATCATCACAGATTACTATGATTTAGGAATGTTAAAACCCAAATTATTCTTTTTAGAAGGAGATTATATCGAGAAATACGATACAATCAATAATGGTTATAATGTTGCTAAGTATGGAACTGGTAATAAAGGTGTAAACTTCTCGGCTTCACATCGACAAAAAATCGGAGCTGCTTCTAAAGGGAGAACTCATACAGCTGAAACCAAACAAAAGATCTCGGCAGCTAATCTCGGTAGAACACAATCTGATGCTACCAAACAGAGAATTAGTCAAGGCAATACAGGCAAAAAACGTACTCCCGAAATGAGGAAAGCTCAATCTGACCGTATGAAAGGAATAGAACCAAAGCAGCTTCTGAAGGTGCCAAAAAGTGGAGAGAGACACATGGCGGTGGTTATTGGGGAAACCACAAAATACCTGATGCAGCCAGAGCAAATATGAAGCTCGCCCAACAAAAACGTGGTAAAGCAGTCCGGGCTTTTGCACCAGACGGAACATGGCAAGATTTTAATACCATAAATGATGCCGCTAAAGCTCTTGGGATGAATCCTGGCAGTATAGCTAATAATCTCAAATCTAATGGCGTTTGCAATAATGGCTACAGATTCAAAACAACTGTACCAAAATTTCCACGACCATAGAACTAAAAAGAGGAAAGACTTTGATTGTCCTTCCTCTCTTTTTTATCCTATTTCGAACTGAAAGTGTGTGTTTTACCATCAGTCGAGATATGTTCTTTTTTAGAAACCTTCATTACTGATTGTAGCATACCTTGCTCCTCATGAGTAAATGTTTTCCAATCTGAAGAGAAAGTTCCAAACTTCTTGTCGTCAATATAAAGGGTATGTTCCTCTATTCGATAATCTCCCTTTTCTACGACATTGGTCAACTTTTGGCAGAAGTTATTTACTTGCAAAACCCTACCTCGTCCTCCATTGGCAGCACTTTTTGACGGCTCAGGAACAAAGACAAAAACAGCGACGCCATAGCAATCCAAAGCAAGCATAGCTTTTCCTGTAAAGTATGCAGGATTGATGCCAAAATATGCTCTCCAAGCGTCTGCACCTTCTTTGGTCGAAGTAATTGTTCCTTCAAATGCAACCGCATCAGCATTCCAATGATTGTTTAGCATTTTTCTTAGGGATTCCTCATTTGCTTTAGCTTGTTGTGCTTCTTCCTCTTGACGGATTTTTTCTTGGTACTTTGTTATAGCATCTGCTTCTGTAAGTTTTCCACTTTCAACATCTGCTACAAGTTCTTCACTCATTTCTGATTGCAATCTTTTGTGAAGGCTGTCGTATGGCTCACCAAACAAGTATCTAACTGCTGCATTTTCTTTCCCATAGAGATAGCCCTCTTTGAACTTTACATTATTTATGTCACAATCAGCCTTAACTAATGAGAGGACATCCCCCATGATAGTACCTTCATATTTTTTCTGGTTGCCATAGTTTATAACAACATGGTCGCCTTCTTGGGCTTTCTTGACTGTTGTGCCATCAGCAAATTCTCTTGTGCCAATCCAATTATCATCTTCGACACCAAAGAAATTAATTATATTTTTGATGTTTATAAAGAAGTTGTTATAATAGACATAGGTGTTATTACCCAAGTCAAAATAACTATCATCTATGATAAAACGATCTTTCTCAATATGTAATGCAAGGTGTTTTTTATTAGTCTTATAGCCTAATGAGGAAAGAACTTTTGGCATATCACTAACATTTTGGTTTCCATAAAACTCACTGTCACCAAATTTACGTTGCTCATTACCAATTATACTGTGAATCTTATCAAATATACCTTTTGTCTCACCTCCGTTACCTTCATAAGATACGCTCCACTTTGAATCCTCTGAACTTAACCGTAAGCTTAATTTAGCAATAGAGAATTCATTTTTGTGTACTGTACTTCCTGTCAGCTCTTGCATATTCTCAAAAATGGCAGTAGATGATATTACTTCTCCACGTGACTTTGCCTCTTTGATTTTTACGTTTTCCAGTAAAAGGCTGAATGATTCTACCTTGCCAATTTTCCCTATTACCTCAATCTGAACATTTCCAAGAACTTCCATATTGGGCATGAAGCCTTGTGATGTTATAGTCGGATTGGAGATATTAGCTCCGTTAAAAACGCCCTCTATCTTAAAGACATTTTCTTTCTTGTTGTCTGGATTGATAGCAGTCAACACTCCATTTCCCGAAGGTTGTTTGTCTGTAACTTCCCCTTCGTAAACAAGGAATTTGCCGTACTTGATTTTTCCAGGCTTTGCTGATGCTGTAAATCCAATGGTAAACATCAACAAAATGATTAACAATTTCTTCATATTATCACTTTATTTTAATGTTATTACTTTGTCTGTATATTCATATTGGTTATCAGCAAGACATTCTCCCTCATATACGAGTTCGGCATAGCTTACTTTTAATCGATTGTTACTAATAAAATCAGCACTAACACAAGCTCTTACCACACATGACCATTTGCCAGTACGAGTATTTAAGCAAGCAACACTTTGTCCGCATCTGTAAGAAGTATTGACAACATAAAGGTTGTTACCTACCATCCTTGCATCTGCAACCTGTTCACCAGCTTCTTCTTCTCCCTCAACTTTATATGGAACATTGACGATATTAGTAGAGCCTGTTTCAAGATTGTGGCAATACAAACTGTTTACTCTTCCCCAACCAAGTTCTACTTCTGTCAGTGTATATACACAGTGGCGTTCATCATCCGTTAGGCTTGCAACAACACGAGTGTCAGTATCAAGCCCTCCGATGTAATCCTCAGCTTTGTCAGCATAGCTTTGTGGAGTTTGCTCTTGGCTGTCATCTACGGCAGTATCATAATCTGTATCATCAACCATCACAGTATCAGTATCAGCAACAGCATAATCATTATCGTATGTCTGACTATTTGAACTTCTGCCATTTTGAATGATGATGGCAATAATGAGCATTACGGCTACTACACTTCCTGCTATAAGCCATATCTTTGTATCTTTAGACAATCCTTGTTTCAGCGTTCCCTTACTAGTTCTCGGTTGTGGCTTGTCATTAGAAGCTACCATTTCTTTTTTGCTTTCAGACGTAACAGATGATATAGGACGCAGAATTTTAGCCTTCTCTGCCTCCATTTCTTCTTTGGTCAAGACACCAGCATCATAGAGTTTCTTTATCTCCATGAGTTTATCCATAACTTCCTTATCCATACTTTTCTGAATTTAACGACCCCATAAATTTTCAATGCCTGCTTTTACGCCACTCCAACCAAACAACATAACAAAGAACATTAGCATACAAGCAAAAATTGCAAAGATAAGTCCGAATCCCATTCCCATCATCTGTTGCCTTTGTTGCTCAGCTTTTGGAAGTTTCTCAAATGCCTCTTGTCTTTGTCTTGCAGCTTCTTTACTGAAAAAGCCAGGTTTCTTTGTTGGTATTGGCTTAACTTCTTCGGAAGCATCAAGTATCTTTTTCTTTTCTGCTTCAAACTCTTCCTTGCTCAGAACTCCTGCATCGAGAAGTTCTTTCAGCTTTGATAATTCTTCGTATTTATTCATTTGTTCTTATTGTTTGTTCTTTGTAAAGCAATGGTTCGACCGATAAGAACAAAACCTATTCCTACAATAATCCAAAGAGGAATATTATATTGGGTATATATATTTGAGGCACCTTGGATTTTCTGTACTATCATATCCACAAAATTGTAAAGCATAATGAGACATCCGAAGATGTAGAAAAAGTATTCTAACAATTTTGAATTCATATTGACTTCAATCATTTTTTTGCCAATACAACTCCACAAACTCACGGCGGTTAGTATATAGATACAAGAAAGGGGATGGAGTTCGAATCTGCCATCCCTCGCTCTAAGGTAGTCTGGAAAAAACCTGTGGTACGAAATGTTCAGAAACAAAGCCCCATCCCCAGTGCAGATTATGTAGGGGTACAATTAGGGCTGTACCGAACATTATCATATACACCAAGGAAGGGCATATCGTTTCTATTCATTAGTACCTTTCTTCTTTGTTTTCCAGACATTTTAGAGCGGTATGAATAGCTTGATACGCCTTCTTGACTGACTGGCTATTCCCTGCTTTTACACAGAGCCTCCAATCAGCATGACAAAAGTACAGAAATTAAGTGAGAATCAAGAAATTTTTGCTGAGAAAGTGGCAAAATCGAGCTATTTTTCTTAATTTAACGTGTAGAATGGTGGAATTTCGGGGGATTTATATAAATTTGCATCAAACGATAATAAATTTTATATGGAGCAAGATTTAAATCGCATCAAGTTAGTCCTTGTCGAAAAGAAGAAGACCGGGAAATGGCTAGCACAAGAACTGGGTGTATCAGAGTGTACTGTGTCAAGATGGGCTAGTAATAAAGCTCAGCCTAACCTTAGTTCACTTAATGCTATTGCTAAACTGCTTGGTGTCGAAATGAAAGATCTGTTAAGAAGTTAAACCAAGTTCTTCTCCAAACCAAGACATTAAAGTAATGTATATATGGATAAAGGGCAATTTTTATTATATCAAACTCCTGACGGCGATTCACAGATAGAGGTGAAGTTGCAAAACGATACAGTCTGGCTCTCGCTTGATCAGATGGCAGAGTTATTCCAGCGTAACAAGTCCACAATCTCACGACATATAAAGAATGTGTTAGAGGATGGAGAATTACAAGAAGAGGCAACTATTGCAAATTTTGCAACAGTTCAAAATGAAGGAACTCGCAAGGTTGAAAGGGTAATAGCTTACTACAATCTCGACATGATTATCAGCGTAGGCTACCGTGTTCATTCCTACCGTGGTGTTCAATTCAGAATATGGGCAACTAAGGTACTGAAGGAGTATATAGTAAAAGGTTTCGCCATGAACGATGATCTGTTGAAACGAGCTGGAGGTGGCAATTACTTTGACGAGTTGCTTGCAAGAATACGTGACATCCGCTCCAGTGAGAAGGTGTTCTATCGTAAGGTGTTGGAGATTTATGCCCTTAGTATCGACTACGACCCACGAGTGGAAATGACACAGAAGTTCTTCAAGACAGTACAGAACAAGATGCACTATTCTGTTCACGGTCATACGGCGGCGGAAATAATATACGAGAGAGCCGATGCTGAGAAAGACTTTATGGGACTTTCAACGTGGTCTGGAGCTATGCCGTCAAAACCAGAAGCAGAAATAGCCAAGAACTACCTCACCCACGAAGAGATAAAGTCACTGAACCGCATCGTAAGTCTGTATCTTGACTTCGCCGAAATGCAAGCCGAGGAACACCGCCCTATGTATATGAAGGACTGGATTAATATTCTCGATGACTTCCTCCGTATCTCCCGAAAAGACATCCTAACTCATGCAGGTAAAATCTCTGCCAAGCTCGCCAAAGAGAAAGCCGACCAGGAATACGACAAATTCAAGGAACGTACCAAGAACAACCTCTCGCCTGTAGAGATTCACTTCTTAGAAAACTTTGAGCGTGAGCAGAAGAAATTGATGGGAGGAAAAGAATACAACAATAAAAGGTAAAAACGAGATTGCCAATGATATGACAGTCTCGTAATAAGGGAATCTAAATAAGATTGATATTTACCATTCATTTCTATTTACCAACCACCCAGAAGCAATATCAACAATCTCTGGGTCGCTGCTCTGTGATGTCTGTTTTAACCATTTCAAAGCTTTCTTCTTGTTTTTCTTCAATCCATGATAGCCTTGTGCATATCTGACACCAATAGTAAGCCCTGCTGATTCGTCTCCTTTATCAAAGGCTTGTTCGTACCACAATATTGCTTCCTTCATGTCAATTGGAGTACCCAAGCCTTCCTCATAAAAGTGACCAAGTTTTATCATGGATGGCACGTCACCAAAGAGTACCGCAGGATTTGTGTAAAGTTTTAAGGCTATACCCATATCTTTTGGTAAACCAGCTTCGCCATTTTCATAAAATTCTCCAAGGTCATAATCGAAGTAAAAGTCCATTTTGTTATGAACCATTATCATATAAGGAACAGCTTCTTCGTTTCTGTCATTATCTAAGAGCCATTTTGCTATTAAAGCCTGGTCAAGTATGGTTCAATTATTGGCAGATTGTACAAAATTGTTCCAGTTATTCACTACTTTGTCTTTGTTCTCACTATAATATTTAGAAAAGACAAACCCTATTTGAGAAGGGCATAGTCTCATCCATTCTGCTGCTGTTGGAATGTTTAAATTGATTTCCATAATTTATTTGTTGATTTATTTTGTTTGATTGTTGTTATTCTCTTTTGTTTATAACCTCCTTGTTTGCTAAGGTGGTAGACCTCTATGAGCAGCTAAGTTGCTATTACTTGAAAGTTCGTTTCTCAAAGAGATTTCCCTCTTTCCTGAATGTTTGGGGTATAATTTATAAGGAAATAAACACCCATCTTTTGAATAATCTGTTCTCATAAGAATATATTTTTACAATCTTTCGTTTTTTTTATTTGTATATTATCTATTCCTGACATTTATTAGTTTGTATATGAATAAAATTCAAATTACATTTATCCCTAAAAAGGACTTGGGGTTAAACTTACTATACCTTTATCTTCCTACAGTCGATAAAGGATATGTTATGATGATATAGGTGTAATTTCTTTGTCTCTATAATATATAATATGTGTATGAAGTTTTTACACCTCTTAAATGTATATTTAAGGTATCTCATTACTGAAAGGAATGAGTACAAGTAAGTTTATCCCCAAGTGAATTTATTGCAAAACCAAGGATATTCCAAATTTCTGCAAGATACTGATTAAAAGCTTATAGTCTCTTCTCTTTTTATTCTTGCCTATAAGATTGTTGACTTCTTTCAAGGACACATTTATGGTTTTATTCTGATTACCCTCCACTATCATTTGAGGTATATAAGGAAATCTCTGAGATAACCTTTCAATTTGACTGACAATTCTTTTACCATTATTAAGTTTCTTTACCTTGTCTCTCCAATCTATATGCTCTTCTGGAATATCAAGAATGTTTTGGTTAAAATACTTCTCTAATGTCTGTATAAAATCTCTGTTGTGGTCATCTGTATAAAACACATTAATGTCCATGTCTTGTCTGATGGCTATTCTTGTTATTAGCTGAACATACTCCCAAAGCATATATCTTGTAAGAGTAGTGTTTGTCAAGAAAGCCTTGTTGAATTTTTCTGAAGATGTAGATACAGGAAGTGACCATTTCCCTAAAAGGATGATGTTACAGTAATCCTTAAAGTCATTTACAGCCTTACTCTCAGCACTTCCATAATAGATAATACTATAGAGGTCTTGTGAGATATTAGCTTTAGCCAATTCATCAGAAAGTGAAGCAATAATAGGACTATCCTTGCTTTCTTGGTTATCACTCGTTATCCCATTATCTTCACCTTTAAAATCATTCCAACAAGCAATGAGAGTCTTTCCTTTTACACTTGAAAGAATAGCGACTACGGATTGAACCATACTCTTTATTAACTCTTGATGTTTGTTGCTTCTACGGTTAAGATTGGGAACATTAAAGCTATGGAAGTCTGCCTTGGCTCTGTATTTTTGAGGAATATCTACAAGTTTGTATATGCTTGAATCCTTAAAAAGAACATCGCCAGCTCCCTCCATTATCAATACGAGACTCTTTGTTGTTTGGAAATCGCAAGGAGAGAATTGGATTACTGCATCGCCTTGTACTTTCATCATATCTAGATATTTATGTTTAATGATATAGAGAGCAGAATCTGTTTTTAGTTTTCCAAGAGCTGTAGTTGTGGCAAATAGAGCAGCATCAGAGTGAGCAATGAATGTGTTATAATCCTTTTCCATCACTATAAACTCTTTTGCCTTATACCCACCGTTATCATCAGTTTCCCCAAGAACTCCCAAATGCAACTTTGATACCGTAGCGTACTTTTGTATAAAACCAGGTATCTCGTCAATGATAATCCAGCGACGAGTATTAGGATTATTCATCAGCTTCTTCCAATCACCATCAAAAGTAGACAGAGTGACACCATTTTTATTATAAAGCAGATATGCTGGTGGGTATTCTGTATAAAGTCTTACGTTTGTCATTATCAACACTTTCTTCTTTGTTACTTCTTCTGGGTTATTGGCATATTCATTCATAACATCATAATCTGTTTTAGAATGAATCAGCATCATATCATTTGCATCTAATCCTAATTTGGTCAGCAAGTCGAAGTATAAAGAGTTGGCACTGACGATGGAATCAACAATAATCAGCATACCTTCCATATAGTGTGTCAAAATGAAACGTTCCAACCAATATGTCTTACCAGAACCGCATCCACTACTCAGAATAAAATTGCCTACATCATCAGGCAATTCTACGTTACGATTCTTTAATTTGATTTTAAGTTTTGCCATTACATATATTTTTTTGAATTATTACTTCTTCTACCATTAATATAACGATACCAACATGACTCAAAACCATGAAGGTATCATTATCATCATATAGAGAAGGAGTTGTAGTAATCTAAGTCAGACCAAGTTTCTTCTTACGACTACTGATAGCCCCTTCATTACGTCCAAGTAACTTTGATATTTCCAGATCTTTAAGCCCTTGGGTGTAGTATTTTTTCAGCATTTCTTCTTCATCTGCTGTCCACGGATTATAAGCTCTTTCATATTTCGCTTTCATTTCGTCCATGTGGTTTGTTGCCATTGGAGGTTTAGTAAATGAAGGGAGGACAGGGGGAAGAGCCTGAGAATGTTGTGAATCTGAAGACAATCCTTTTTTGATCGCAAACAATGCTTTGGCTAATTTTTCCATTTCTTCATGGGTGAGACTTATGAATCCAGTAGGCACACCATCAATCTCTTGTTTTAGAACGACTCCGTGGTCGCTAATGTCTATATAAACTCTGCCAATTGTACTATTGACATAGTGCTCTTTATAATTCTTAATCATAATGTCCTTTTATAAATTCGTAAATACTTTGTTTCCAATATACAGACTTGGGATGAAGGGCTTCTACATTTTTGATAAAATGCTTAATATCCTGAGGGGTATAGTTTTTCTTACCAGAGAGTAAGCCTATTTTAAAATGGTCACAAAACGTAATAGTCTTAGCCACCATTTCCAAACTTTTATTAGGTTCAATGATAGGTTCTATACTTGCCCATGTCGAAATGCCATTTTTGTAAAGGGATTGCATTGCATTTATGCGTTCTTCATTAGTTGATGCTCCTGGTTCCAAATCATTACATCCTGTCAGAGAGAATCCGACACGAATAAGATTTTTCTGTGACAAAGCATATTGTACAAATGAGCTATTAAGCCAATCTGCTCTTTTTGTAAGAACTTGGCATGTTACGCCCAAACTAATAGCATAAGTAATACAAGTCCAATTCAGATGTAGTGTTTGGGGGAGGCATGGATCTGACACAAAGTTGAAGTGCAGTCCTCCGTCCTTAATAATATCATCTTTAGATTTGTCCAACTCCTTTTGGAATATTTGGAAAGCAGTCTTTTCATCTATCAAAGGCTTCTTTAGTCTCACATTTGTCCCTCCAAGTGTCTTACTCATTATACTATGGTTGTTGAAACAATACGAACAGTTATTGGAACATCCGTTGTAAAGATTGCATGCCCATGTGCTATACTCTCCAGCCTTTCCTGTTGGCTTGTATATTGTTGCCATAATAAATTCTTTAATCCTCACTCTATGAGAGGCAAGTGAGGATGATTAGAGCAGCCTCTAAGCTCATTACAATTTTGTTAGTTCCCTAGCTGTATGTTTTTATGAGTAATAAAATCTTTAAACAGTGCATTTAGTATCTTCGTTCTGTTTACATCCTTACTCACACCATCATTCGTTTTCTTTGCTCTTTTTATCTCAATTACCTTGTCTTCTGGTAAACACTTGATAAACTCTACCATATTCTCTGTGGCGTAGCTATTTCCACCTATCTTTTGTAGTTTCTGCCACAAAAAAGATACCTCTTTCGTGAATTCTTTTGTTTTTACAACCTTATCTTCTTTCTCTCCGAACCGATTTATCAGAATTTCGGACACGTAAACCGCATCATTATAATTGGAGAATATATGCTCGGCATCACCACCATTCACATCTTTCTTCATCACTCTGTCTGTTCCCAATGTCGTGAGTTGACAAGCTGCTTGATAGTTATAACCACGTTTAATAAGATTGTTGATGCGTACCCAACCTTCATGCGTTTTGTCTCCTTCTTGCAAAATGCGTTTCTGAACATAGTTTGATGTCGTCCACGTTTTGATGTTCACGTTTATAGTTTCCATGACCTTGCGTAAGCGTATCCGCGATGCTAGTATATACACGTCAAAAAAATATCGCTCAAGTTT
>OGIV01001841.1_pt1 | contig 11654 bp, 5 predicted proteins | sample 1571861 | NCBI WGS metagenome assembly OGIV01 (sample SAMEA2582099, study PRJEB24529) | metagenome | biome: Human gut stool | place: China | collected 2011 | reverse complement strand
AGAGTAAATTCTGCAAGGCACTTTTTATCAAAAAGTATCCCAGCAGTTTATCGGACAGGTTTATCAATGAGATTACTTCCCTTCCTGTCCACTCTATTACCAGTATTGATGTAGTGCCTGTGCCAAAGGATTTGACTACAAAGGTGTTGCAGAAGAAATATCTTGGCATTGAGTCGGATATTATCAAACAGCAGAGAGTCCGTAACAAGAATAATGACTTCTCTACAGAAATCTCTTATGCAAAGAGAACGGAGAAAAAAGAGATTGAGGCGATTATGGACGATGTCCGTGAGAATGACCAGTGTCTTTTCTTTGTTGGTGTCACCATTATTCTTATGGCAGAGAGTAAGAAGGAGCTTGAGAGTGTCTGCGAAACAGTGGAAACAATCGGAAAGCGAAATAGCTGCACGATTGATACCCACTACTTAAAGCAGAGGGAAGCACTCAATACGGCACTTCCGATTGGCGTAAGACAGGTGGAAACAATGCGTACCCTCCTTACCCAGTCACTTGCGGTGCTTATGCCATTCAATGTGCAGGAGCTTAATGACAGCACCGGCAACTATTATGGCATCAACCAGATCAGCAAGAATGTGAATATCGGCAACAGAAAGAAGCTCATCAACGGAAATGGCTTTGTATTCGGAGTGCCGGGTTCCGGTAAATCGTTCTTTTGTAAAATGGAAATGGGCAGCGTATTCTTATCGGGAGATGATGAGATTATCGTCATCGATCCGATGAACGAATATTTTGATATTGCACAGACTTATGGCGGAACTGTGGTAAATATGTCCACTTACACGGACAACTATGTAAATCCGCTGGAAATGGATGTGTGGAGCCTTGATCCGAATGATTCAAAGGGAATGGTAAGGGAAAAAGGTGAGTTTATGCTTGGTCTTTGTGAGCAGTGTATCGGGGACAGCTTAAACTCCAGACAGAAGTCAATCATTGACCGCTGTGTGAGAAAGCTGTATATCGACATCGCAAGGAGCAGGGAAAAGTATGTCCCGGTAATGAGCGATTTCTACGATATTCTTATGGAACAGCCAGAAGAAGAAGCAAAGGACATTGCACTTTCTTTGGAGCTTTTCGTAAATGGTTCGCTGAATATCTTTAATCATCAGACAAATGTTGATGTAGATAACCGATTTACAGTATATGGTATCAGGGATTTGGGTACAGAACTCAGTCCTATCACAATGCTTGTTATGATGGAGTCCATTCAGAACAGAATTGTAGAAAACGGACAGAAGGGAAAGGCAACTTGGCTCTATATTGATGAGTTTCACGTCCTGCTTAATTCGGAGTATTCTGCGAAATATTTACAGCAGCTCTGGAAGAAAGTAAGAAAGCAGGGTGGTCTTTGTACTGGTATTACGCAGAATGTCGTGGACCTTTTACAGAATTACACAGCCACTACAATGCTTGCAAATTCAGAGTTTGTTGCACTCTTAAAGCAGGCGAATACAGACAGTTCAAAGATGGCAGAGGTTATCGGTGTATCAGAGGCACAGCTTCGTTTCGTAACTAATACTGCGTCGGGAATGGGACTTATCAAGTGTGGCTCTGTGGTAATTCCGTTTGATAACCAGATTAGCAAGGACACTGACCTTTACAGACTGTATAACACCAATATTCACGAAAAGATTGCGGAGCAGAAAATACAGAAAAGTTGTGAAATATAGATTGAGGTAATTAATAAATTAAGTTCTATATGGTATAATAGTCAGCAGATGATATCCATCTGCTGACATAAATTGGTAAATATATAAATGATTTTTGTTTGATATTAAGGAGGGGGAATTAAAAATGAGCAAATTTGTTGTTGAGGAAGAATTGGAAAAAGTTAAAGATAAAGAAACACAAAAATTATTAGAGGAAGTTATTTCGTGTTATTCAAATGGTAATTATAGGGCAACCATAGTTACATTGTATACAACGATGATATATAATTTGCTAAGTAAAATAAATGTTTTGTCCAATTATTATGATATTCCACAGGCAAAGGATTTGATTGCTGAAATTAGTACTAAAAAAAATCATGCGCCAAAATCTCCACAATGGGAGGACACATTATTACAAGGAATAAAAAGAATACATTTGGTTTCCAATGAAGAATATGATGAATTGCAGAATTTAAAAATAAATCGAAATTATGCAGCGCATCCCATTGTATCTTTAAAAGCCGATAATACTATTGATGATTATGAAATGAAAAGTATAAGTAGAGAGACTGCGGCTGATATGATAAGAAAAGCTTTTGAAATTGTATTTTTGAGAGATCCAGTAATTGCGATTAATATTAATGAAAAAATAGAAAAGGATATTAAAAATTTTTATGATACAAATGGAACTGTGGGATTAGAGGATTATTTATGTACAAAGTATATATGTAAAATGACTGCTAAACCAAGGGAAATATTATTTAGATTTTTATGGAAAATGTCATTCGCAATAGATGATTTTGAATATAGGCAAGCATATGTTACTTCATTATACACATTATGTAAAAGTGATGTGGGTTATTTTTCAAATTATTTAAAAAATCATACAGAATTATTTGAAAAGATACAACCTGAAAATATAAAAGTATATAAAAATGTAACATTCGAAAATGAAGATGAAGTTTATAAGGCAGTAATATCTTTTAAAGAAAATAGCAGGTTGGTAAATTTTATTTATTTTCTAGAAAGATTACCGGAATTTATGGCAACATTGAATGATTATATTAAAAGTATTTTATATGATGAATCGAAACATGTTTTAAGGAATGTTTTTTTAGATTCGGATAGAGATATTTACAGTTTGGTATCGACAGATCCGAAAAGGGCAGAGATTGAACAAATTAAATTGTTTGCAGAACATTTATATGGGGTAGAGGATATCAAAAGTCATTTTAGTGAAATAAGTAGAATATCTGCTTATGTATATGGACAGTCAATTTTTGATAAGAATATGATTGAAAGAATGTATATACAAGCTGATTATTTTGGATATAGAAAGGAATTGACAGAAGAATTAATTAACAATATAGCTAATGCTGGAAGTTTTACAGAGGCAGACGATTTGTTGGAAAATATTTCAACATTAAAAAGATATTTTGATGTTAATGATTGTATATTATTATTAGATAAAATATCACAAAACGATCAATTTACAAATAATTATAATTATAATCGGATAAAAGAAAAAATATAATAATAACTATGTTACATAGCCATTGAGGTAGAAATACCTTAATGGCTTATTTTTTTGAAAGGAGGTGAAGGCATTGAAGATAAAGAAAGTGGATGACAAGCCTATGGCCATTCACACGAAGGAGAAAGCAGAGATTCATTCCCACGAACCGAAAAAAGCCGAGATTAATGGCAGTAACATTTACACCGTAAAGCGTGGTCCGAAGATTGCCAGTACAAAGGTAAACGATAATACGGATAAAAAGAAGATTTATCGAAAGAGTACTGTTCATCAGGCAGAGAAAAAGGAGAAGGGACTTTCTAAATTCAAGCGGAATATAAGGGAGTCCAAGACTTCTATCAAGACGAAGAATACCAATCTTCATATAGCAGGAAGACCGGGAGCACTTGCGGCCGGAGCTGTTACGGAACAGGTGGAAGGCGGGCAGGAAGTATCACAGGCAGCTTACCTTGCCTATGAAGTAAGCCGCCCGGTTACGGGAACTGCTTCAAGGGGAGCGTCACTTTTCAGAAAGAAAGCGGTAGCCGAAGCCAAGAAGCGTATCAAGAAGGTAGAAGCGGGAAAGAAGCTGGCGAAAAAGACAGTAAAGAAAGCTGCCAGTAATACAGCTAAGACAGCAGTCAAAGAGACTGCGAAGGAAACTGCCAAGACTACGGCAAAAGTGACTACCAAAACTACGGCAAAGGATGCGAAAATGGCAAACAGGAGCAGGAAAATTAAATTCTTTCTGGATAAGATGAAGGCACAGGAAAACCAGACGGACAGCGTTGCAAAACTGGTAAAAGACCTGATTGTAAGAAAAGCTGTTTTATGGGTAAAGGCGGCAGCTCCAGTTATCGGACTTGTGCTTTTACTGCTCGTTCTTTTGGTGGCAGTTGTTGCAGTTCCGGTGATTGCTGCGATAGCCATTCTTTATAATTCACCATTTGCATTATTTCTTCCGCCACTGGAGTCGGGGGATACGGTACAGACGGTAACAAGTGCCTATGTGCAGGAATTTAATCGTGATGTGAATACCCAAGTGAATGAGCATACCGGATATGACCTCGGAGAGTTGGTGTATGTCGATTATGAGGGAATGGACGAAAATCCAAGTAACTACTATGACATAATGGCGGTCTATATGGTCAAGTATGGTGTCGGAGATACGGCAACCGTTATGAATGATAAATCAAAGGGCTGGTTGCAGGCGGTAGTGAATGATATGTGTTCCTACACTACAAGCAACGGAACGAAAGATGTGGAGGAAACAGACGCAGACGGCAATGTGACAACGGTTACAAAATCGGTACTGTATGTAAATGTCACGCTCAAATCATACAGAGATATGATTTCCGTTTATGGTTTTAATTCTGATCAGGTGGAAATGCTTGAGCAGATTATGAGTCCTGAATTTATGGGACAGCTAGGCTACGCAGGAAGCGGAAGCGGCGGAGGCAGTGGAAGTCCCGGAGTAAGTTCAATGACAGAGGAGGAGATAAATGCCGTATTAAGTAAAATCACAGACAGCAGATTAAAAACAGTCTGCTCATACGCACTGCACAGAGTCGGTTATCCATACAGTCAGGAGTTGAGGGACAGCGGCAATTATTATGATTGCAGTTCTCTTGCTTACTATTCGTGGAAAGACGCAGGAGTGGATATCAGCCACGGAGGAGCGACCACAGCAGCGGCAGAAGCACAGGGGCTTGATGAAGCAGAAAAGACCGTATCCTATGAACAGATGCAGCCGGGTGATTTGATTTTCTACAGCTTTACAAGCAACGGAAGATATAAAAACATCAGCCACGTAGCGGTTTATGTGGGAGACGGTAAGGTAGTGGAAGCCTTAAATGAAAATTCCGGTGTTGTTTACCGTGATGTGGCAAGTGTCGGAAAGATTGTAGTGATTGGCAGACCATAAAACAACAGAGAGGGCATAAGTCCTCTCTGGGACAGGAGGTAAGAATGGATTTAAAAGATATGATTCTTGTAACGGAAAATTATAAGGGAACAGAAAAAAATATGCTTATGACTCTGGAAGATTATAAGAAGTTTGTTTCAATTGAGGATATGTCAGAGTTTGCAGAGCATATGCTGCTTCTTGGAAGAACACTTGCAGAGGGGGAAGGTTTTGCGGAGCATTACAGGACAGCGAATATTACAGTTTTTGCGAAGTTCTGTAGTGATGATGTGGAACTTGGACGCTTTCTGCGAGGACATTACAACGATTCTGAGGATTTTGTATTTGATAAGAAAGCAAGTTCACCAGAGTGCATTGCAAAAATGAAAGAAATTGGAATGACGGATACCGGCTGGATTGATGATTTTATCATGCATTATGAAAAAAGAGAAAGGACATTTGAAATAGGGCAGACTATTCATAATTTCAATGACAGTAATTATATGGTACTTGAAGCATTATCCCCAAGAAACCTTGTGGTAATGGATATGAAAAGAGGCTCGATTGCGATTGCTCTTGGTACAACAGAGTATGAGAGATGCCCGAAAGGTGAGAAGCCGACAAAGGATAACCTAAAGATAGGGGTATTGTGGGAATATGGGATTTATCTTGATTCCATGCCTTCACAGATCAATTTTAAGGCATACAAAGCAAAGTATGGAATACCGGAAAGAATGGAAAATCTTTATGATTACAGAGCGATGCTCAAGAGAAAGTATTATTTTCTTGAGGCTTTGTCAAAGGACGATTATATTCCGGCTAAAATCCAGAATGAAATTTTAAGTCATATTTATGCGGAATATAAGACGCTGGAGGAGGATACCTTTTTAGACCGCCTTGATGACGGAAAGTACGATGCAGGATTTGAAAAGGAAAAAGAAAGATTGCAGGAGAAGAGCAGATAAAAATCTATGCAGGAGGGGTTATGGACAAAGAGTTTGATATTGAGATAAAAGAAGTTCTCTCAAGGGTAGAAACAGTAAAGGCAGAGTCACTTGACGAAGCCATAAATAAGGCAATGGATATGTATTATTCAGAAAAGATAGTCCTTGACGCAGAGGATATGAAGGGAGTTGATTTTTCGCCATACACCGAAGAACAGCTCCCTTCTTCATTAAAGGAAAATGGAGGAAAGACTCGATGAAAAATGAGCAGACAGCGGTAATTAAGAATATGGAATTTTTATTAAAGGAGCTTCATAAGGAATGGGAAAGACCGGGAGAGGTAAAATCCTCTGTCCGTATTCCTTATGAGAAAGTGGAGGCAATAAACAGAAAGCTGAATGGGATTGTCTATGAGACACAGCAGTCATCTGACAGCGACGGACTTACCTTTAAGCAGAGCATAGCAAAGTCAAAGCAGTGTTATGTGCTTTTAAGGATTATGCGTAAGATTGTAAAAGGAAAGGACAAGTGTGAGAGACAGGCAATAGATGCAGAATTTGTGATTGAGCTTGACAGGGAGGAGTCAAAGCTCTTTAAGGAAATGTTTGCAGAATTATTGAAGTAAAAGGAGGGGGCATATGGGCGTTGATATGAAGGTCAAAGCGATATATGATTCTGAAATCAGCAACATCACCTGTTCTGAAAAGAACTGGAAAGATGTACTAAAGGTCGCAGGTCAGTTATACCGCTATGAATTTGATAATATCGTTATGGTAACAGCTCAGAGATCACCGGAGAAAAGTACCCTTATGGCAGATTATGACACTTGGAAGAAAGTGGGAAGATATGTAAAGCGTGGAGCAAAGGGCTGTGCAATCTTCCCCTCAAGGGCACTTAATCCCCGTATGAGATATATTTTCGATATCAGTGATACAGGCGGAAAGAATGTAAAGCTGACTTGGGATTTGGAAGGGGAAAACCTGAAAAATTATGCAGACTTTCTGGTATCGGAAGGACAGATGGAGCAGTATGACAGCGATGATGTAGAATCACTAAAAAATACGCTAAAACAGTTTACAGGAACAAATGTTTGGAATATAATAAAAGAAGAGTTCGGGGATAGAATGTCCGAACTTATGCAGCTATCAGGTAGTGTGATAAAGGAATTCAACGAAAAACGCAAGGGCTTACAACAGGATAGCAATATGGAGCAGTTGGTATATTCCAGTGTTATGTATGCTGTAGGAACGAGATGTGGATTTGACTTATCTGTGCAAGAACAGGATTTCAGTCAGATTGTAAACATCAAAGATGAGGAGATAGTTTACCGTCTTGGTTCCCTTGTATGCGATGTCTCCTGTAGTGTTCTTAGAGAATTTAGCAAGAATTTAAAAACGATTGAGAGCGAAAGGAGAATATCATATGTTAGAAGCAATGAATTACAAGGAAGTGGACGGACTGCTGTATCCGGAGCTGACAATGCCGGACGAGACAGAGGAATTGACGAAGCTGGGCAGATACGGAAGAATGGCAATGAAGTATCTTTTAGAGAACGAACCGGCAAGGTACAAGACACTGATGAGGTTCGGGAAGATGTACGAGAAGATGTCGGAAGTAGAGAAGGAAGCAAACCAGCTATACGACCAGTTGGAGGAACAGTATCTAATGAAGCACAAGCCACAGAACCCGTCATCGACAATGGAGATGTGGAAGATAAGAGAGCAGGCGAAGATGCAGGCGGAGGAAGTAGTGCTCCACCAGATCGTGATGAAGTTTCATTAGAAACACAGGAAGAATTGAATAGAGAGCTTGATGAGATTAACTCATTGGGTGTCAGTAAGGAAGCCGAATATACACAGGCTTCCTTTTTTTTCGACCAAAACGGGCAGGCAAGTTTTGGTGTGAAGCAGCCGGAGGAAACCAGACACAATGAATTTATGTGTCAGTTCGAGGAAGATAAAAAGGCTGCCCTTGCCGGAAAATATAATTACCTTAATCCGAAAAAGGCGGAAAGTGTACCAAGTGAGTATGTAAAAGAGATACTTATGAGAGGAACTGGCTTTGTCGGTGGAAAAGGCAGGGTGTGTGAAATCTATCAGACAGAGATAGACGCAGGAACCAGAGCAAAGCGTATCAAGGCAGAGTATGGTCAGGGCGGTGCAAGCTGGCCGCTTGACGGTCTGGGCTTGCACGGGTATGACACATTTCACGGTTCGGGACTTCGTATCCAGTGGAGAGATGAAGAGGGAGAAGTAGAAGGATATGTTTCGTGGAAGAATGTCGAAAAGAAAATCGGTGTGCTTATCCTTACCGGGGAATACCAGCCGGAAAGACCTCGTATTGATGAGCTTGCTATGGACGGACTTCGTGAAGATGATGAAGTCATTGACGCAGAATACCGTGAAGTCGATACGCAGGAGGAAAAATCAGAGATTGATGATTATGCAATTCCAGATGAGCCGGACAGTTATGCCGTAAACAGGGAGGCGGCTGAGTTAAAGTATATCAAGCCGATTGATTATGCAAAGCGTGTGGCAGAAATGGATGAAGATTTAAGAGATGCCATTGAGATACTTGTGTCGGAATGTAGCTGTTACACACCATTCCGTGCTTTTCTTATGGACGTGGTGCAGTCGGATTTTGCATTTATGCCGAATAAGCTGGAGCTTATCAGTGATATAGCTATGGGAAATGTAGAGGGTGAGCGAAAGGCATACTGCAATAATCAGTATGGGCTTACCGAATACACTTTAAGCAGTACAGATGTGAAAGTAAGCTACAAAAACAGAAATGGAGAGAGAGTAGAGGATACCGTATCGTGGCGTGATGTCTATGAAATCTTATCCTATATGGTAAAACAGCCATTTTACTGTGGAGAGGACCAGAAGGCAATCTATCAGACCATAAAAAATAAGATTGACAGGGAAAAGATGAACCCTGTTTATCGCAGGTTCTTTGATATTGAGGACAGTATAAGACAAAACCGTCTTGAGAACAGGGAACGTGCGATTGCAAATGGCTGGAATACCAAGATTGACACAGATGGTCATATAATTTCCGATGATAAGGAAGTATCAGCGGATATTTCACAGAATGATGCCGAACCACAGGAGGCTGCCCCTGAAAAACCACAAAAACAGCCTAAACTCAATTTCCATTATAATCTGTGGGAAACAGAAAAGGGCGGTGCAAAGACCAGATACCAGTGGAATATTGACGCAATCCGCACACTAAAGCAGATTGAAGCGGAAAACAGACTTGCCACACCTAAGGAGCAGGCGGTTTTATCAAAGTTTGTCGGCTGGGGAGGCTTGTCACAGGCATTTGATGAGAATAATGCAGCGTGGAGCAAAGAGTATGCAGAGCTGAAAGAGCTTCTTTCTGATGAGGAATACAGTGCGGCAAGAGCAACCGTAAATAATGCTTTTTACACTTCACCTGAGATTGCAACTTGTATCAATTCAGCCCTTGTGCAGTTTGGGCTTAAAGGTGGAAATGTTTTGGAGCCTTCTATGGGTATCGGCAATTTCTTCGGAAGTATGCCAGCACCAATGCAGCAAAGTAAAATGTACGGGGTGGAACTTGACAGCATATCGGGAAGGATTGCAAAACAGCTTTACCAGAATGCCAATATCAGCATTACGGGATTTGAAAACACCACATATCCGGATAACTTCTTTGATGTAGTTGTCGGAAATGTGCCATTTGGTGATTATAAGGTTTTTGATCCGAAGTACAACAAGTATAACTTCCGTATCCACGATTATTTTCTGGCAAAAGCACTTGATCAGGTAAGACCGGGAGGCATGGTTGCGGTGATTACCACAAAGGGAACACTTGATAAGGCAAATCCTACTATCCGAAAGTATCTGGCTGAAAGAGCAGAGCTTGTGGGAGCGATAAGACTTCCGAATACTGCATTTAAAGATAATGCAGGAACCGAAGTGACAGCAGATATCCTGTTTTTGCAGAAAAGGGAGAGAAAGATTGATATTGAGCCGGACTGGGTACACCTTGGTGTAACTGAGAATGGCATTGCAGTCAACTCTTATTTTGCAGAGCATCCGGAAATGATGCTTGGATCTATGGAATATGACACAAGGATTTACGGACAGGACAGCAGATACACAGTCTGCGTGAATGATGATGAGAACTTCAATATTTATGAAGCATTAAACAAAGCTATCGGTAATATCAAAGCCCAGATGACAGATTTTGAGAGAGTGGCAGATGAGGCGGAGCAGACGGAGGAAGTTATCCCGGCTGATCCGGATGTGAGAAACTACACTTACACATTTTTTGAAGGAAAACTCTATTACAGGGAAAATTCCGAGATGGTAAGAAAAGAAGTATCACAGACTGCCGAGGAGCGAATCAGAAGCCTTGATGAAATCAGACAGATAACAAGAGATCTGATTGATATCCAGATGGATGGCTGCAGCGAGGAGGAGCTTTCTGATAAGCAGAGACTTCTTAATGTAAAATATGATGCCTTCGTAAAGCAGTATGGAGCCATTACTTCAAAAGCAAACAGAATAGCATTTCGAGATGACAGCGATTACCCACTTCTTTGCAGTCTTGAAGAAGTAAATGAAGACGGGGAGGTGAAAAAAGCGGATATGTTTTATAAGCAGACGATTAAGGCAAAGACTGTCATAGACAGGGTTGAGACTGCTGTGGAAGCATTAAATGTATCCGTCAATGAATTTGGATATGTAAATCTTGCCTATATGCTTTCTATCTATGAGCCGGATATTACAAATGCAAAGGAAGAACTTGCAGAAAAGTCCGGACAGACAGTGGATGAGATAACTCTAAGTGACGATGCTTTGGCAGAGCTTAGAAGGGCAGTTCTTGTGGAAGAGCTGGATGGATTGATTTTCCTAAATCCCGACCGCTACAACGAGAACAATCCCGACATCGGCTGGGAGACAGCAGACGAGTATCTATCCGGAAATGTGAGAGACAAGCTTCGTGTAGCAAAGGCTATGGCAGCGGATACAGACAATCCACAGGCAGAAAGATTTGCAGGCAATGTGGCAGCACTTGAAAAGGTGCAGCCGGAATGGATTGAAGCCTCGGATATTGATGTAAAGATTGGTACGACATGGATTGAACCGCTTGATTATGAGCAGTTTATCTATGAGCTTCTCAATACACCAAGAAGAGCAAGGGCAGTCAGAAGCCAGTTTTACAATACAGGCATTCAGGTACACTTAAATAAGATGAGCATGGAATGGTTCATCGAGAATAAGAGCATGGATAAGCATTCAGTGGCAGCTACTAAGACTTATGGTACAAGCCGCATGGATGCTTATTCTATTTTTGAGGATACGCTGAATCTTAAAACTGTAACAGTCAGGGACAGGATTGATGACGGTGATGGCAAATATCATTACGAAGTCAATAAGAATGAGACAATGCTTGCAAGGGAAAAGCAGAACATGATCAAGGAGAAGTTCAAGGAGTGGCTGTTTGCAGAGCCGGAGCGAAGACAGAAATATGTGGAGTATTACAACGAGACATTTAATAACATCCGCCTGCGTGAGTATGACGGAAGCCACTTACAGTTTCCGGGAATGAATCCGGCGATTGAGCTAAAGCCACACCAGAAGAATGCGGTGGCA
>OGIV01001840.1_pt1 | contig 11655 bp, 13 predicted proteins | sample 1571861 | NCBI WGS metagenome assembly OGIV01 (sample SAMEA2582099, study PRJEB24529) | metagenome | biome: Human gut stool | place: China | collected 2011 | reverse complement strand
ATTTGTGAGACTACCAACTTTTTTATGAACTATTTCTTATCCCGAACTGGGGTAAGTGTTCATTCGAACAAGGAGTGACAGACCAAGTAGCCACACCTTCAGCCGCGCCTATCCGAGGTTTGCAATGTCCTCCTCCGTGCGCTCCATGATGCCTGCGGCAAGGTTGTCGCCCGCCTGCACGATGGTGACCAGCGGCGAGAGCGTCTTGGCCGAGTCGTAGCTCCGCTCGTCCTCATAGGAGTTGAAGTTGAGGCCGAAGGCCCCCATGTGCCAACGGATCGCCATCATCTCCTCGTCCGTCAAGTCGAGGCCCGAGAGCAGCAGCATGATCACCGACTTCTCGCCATGGCCCAGCGGCAACTTATTATAGACCACATTCCATCCTGGGACGTCCTCCCAGACTCCCAGCGCGTTTTTCTTGCGCTTCGTGGTGGGCTTGTAGATGTTGGTCTTGCAGACGTCGTGGAGCAGCGAGGCGACGATGACGTTCTCCTTCTTCACCTCTTTGCCCAGGTTCTCGTCGAGCTGGCACATAGCTTCCCACACCTTCAGCGCAGCCCGGCACACGTTGAGCGAGTGCTCACACAGTCCTCCTGGCACATTGAGGTGGTGGCCCGCCGAAGCAGGCGCGTCGAAGAAGCCATCCTTCTCCAAGTCCTCGATCACATAATCCATTCCGTCGCGGTTCACTGAGCGCAACAACGCCTCAAACTCCGCCTGATTTGCCTTTTTGTCTATATTCATCTTACAATATCTTTATTCTGTCTTTTCGCCACAAAGGTACAACTTTCGGTTGAATTCACGTTCTGCCGCCGACCTTTTTTCACCTTTTCTCGCTTTCCACCGTGCGAAATGACAAGAGGCGAGACTTGACCCAGGTTAAGCAAATAGCATTTTTAACGATTTTACAACAACATTTACCCTCAGGTATTTGGCAATGATAAAATAAAAGTGTACTTTTGCGGTGTCATAATAAATTAACGTATTATAATTATAAAATCATTAATCTCATGGCAGTAAATTACAAAGAGCTTGGTCTCGTCAACACACGAGAGATGTTCAAGAGAGCCGTCAAGGGCGGCTATGCGATCCCCGCATTCAACTTCAACAACCTTGAGCAGCTTCAGGCAATCATCACCGCGGCTTCCGAGACGAAGTCGCCCGTCATCCTTCAGGTTTCCAAAGGTGCCCGCGCTTACGCCAACCCGATCCTCCTCCGCTACATGGCCGAGGGTGCGGTAGAGTATGCCAAGTCACTGGGCTGCAACCATCCCGAGATCGTCCTGCACCTCGACCACGGCGATTCCTTCGAGTTGGTGAAGGGCTGCGTGGACCTGGGCTTCTCTTCTGTTATGATTGACGGCTCATCGCTGCCATACGAGGAAAACATCGAGCTGACGAAGAAGTGCGTGGAGTACGCCCACCAGTTTGATGTGACCGTAGAGGCTGAGCTCGGTGTGCTCGCCGGCGTCGAGGACGAGGTCAGCTCCGAGGAGAGCCACTACACTCGCCCCGAGGAGGTCATCGACTTCTCTACCCGTACCGGTTGCGACTCGCTCGCCATCTCCATCGGTACGAGCCACGGCGCTTACAAGTTCAAGCCCGAGCAGTGCACGCGCGACCCGAAGACCGGTCGTCTCGTTCCTCCTCCCTTGGCCTTCGACATTCTCCACGAGATCGAGGAGAAGCTCCCCGGCTTCCCCATCGTCCTCCACGGATCTTCCTCAGTGCCTGAGGAGTATGTGAAGATCATCGACCAGTACGGTGGCAACCTGCCCAACGCCGTAGGTATCCCCGAGGAGCAGCTCCGCGAGGCTTCCAAGAGCGCCGTCTGCAAGATCAACATCGACTCCGACTCCCGCCTGGCCTACACCGCCGGTGTGCGTGAGACCCTGGCCCTGCATCCCGACTACTTCGACCCGCGCCAGTATGGCAAGGTGGCCCGTAAGTACATGACGGAGATGTACTCCCACAAGATCATTGATGTGCTCGGCAGCGACCACAAGCTCATCAACTGCGACTAATCGTTCGCCTATCCCGCCCTGCTGAGGGCGACCATACTATCACACAGGGTGTGTCCAAAGCCTCTCGGGGCTTTCGGCACACCCTGTTCCTTTTTCCCCACGAGCGCTTCTTGCAGGCGTCCCGAATTAAGATATAAAACGGGATTTTACAAAGTGTTAGTAGTGTGCATTTTGCCAATTCAGATAAAATGCGTAATTTTGCGGCAAAATAGAAGAAATCATGCAAGCAGAAAGCAACGAGAAGCCTTCAAGGACCGACAGCCAGTTTGAGCAAGCATTGGCCGTTTGCCGCCAAGTGTTCGCCCCCAAGCTCCAGGACTATGGCGCTTCGTGGCGCATCATGCGCCCCCAGACCGTCACCGACCAGCTGTTTATCAAGGCCAAGCGCATCCGCACCATTGAGACCACCGGCGAAAACCACGTGGGCGACGGCGTGCGGGGCGAGTTTATCGCACTCGTCAACTACGGCCTTGTCGGCATCATCCAGCTCTCGCTGCCCTGCGCCGACCGCATCGACATCACCCCCAACGAGGCCCTGGCCCTCTATGACGAGCACGTCGCCGAGACCTTCGCGCTGATGAAGCGCAAGAACCACGACTACGGCGAGGCGTGGAGAGACATGCGCGTGAGCAGCTACACCGACTTGATCCTCACCAAGATAGAACGCATCAAGGAGATCGAGGACCACTGCGGAGAGACGCTGGTGAGCGAAGGCATCGCCAGCAACTATATGGACATTATCAACTACGCCCTCTTCGGCATCATCCGCATCGACGAGCAGGCGAACCAAGCAGCAAGTAAGAGAAATCAATAATCCAAGGGGCGAGCAAATCGCCCTAAGACTGGCGAAAGCCAACACAGCAGACCGTATGGAAGAGAAGAAGCACGACAACAAGACAGCCCACCAGCAGGCCAAGCCCTCCGTGAAGCGGGAGGAGGCCGGCTGGGGATGGCGTATGGCCGTCAACCTCTGCCGCTTGCCGCTCTCCCTGGCTCTCATCTTCTCGGGCTTTGTCAAGGCCATCGACCCGCTGGGCACCCAGTACAAGATCGGCGACTACCTCGAAGCGCTCCACCTGGAGCAGTACGCCCCCTCCTGGGCCACGCTCACCACGAGCGTCCTGCTCTCCGCCGTGGAGTTCTGCCTCGGCGTCTTCCTGCTCTTTGCCATCCGAAGGAGAAAGGCGAGCCGCGTGATCGTAGCCTTCATGGCCATCATGACCGCCATCACGGTGTGGCTTTGGGGCTGGGAGCCCATCAAGGACTGCGGATGCTTCGGCGACGCCATCCACCTCACCAACGGCGAGACGCTGCTGAAGAACCTCCTGCTGCTCGCCATGGCTGCGGTTGTGGCGTGGAAACCGTTCTGCATGGTGCGCTTCATCTCGAAGACCAACCAGTGGATCGTCATCAACTACACGCTGCTCTTCATCCTCGTCTCCTCGGCCCTGAGCCTTTGGTATCTGCCGCCCTTCGACTTCCGCCCCTACCATATCGGAGCCGACATCCGCAAGGGAATGGAGATCCCCGCAGGAGCCAAGCAGCCGAAGTTTGAGACAACATTCATCCTGGAGAAGGGCGGCGTGCGCAAGGAGTTCACGCTCGACAACTACCCCGACTCCACCTGGACCTTCATCGACAGCAAGACCGTGGAGGTGGAGAAGGGCTACGAGCCCCCCATCCACGACTTTTCCATCACCGATCCCGCAACCGACGACGACCTCACGGAGCAGGTGCTGGCCGACAAAGGCTACACTTTCGTCCTCGTGGCCCCCTACCTCGAACTGGCCGACGCCACCAATTTCGGCGAGATCGACCGCATCTACGAATACGCGCAGGACCACCACTACGGCTTCATCGCCCTGACGGCAAGCGAGGACAAGGCCGTGGCCCACTGGCGCGACATCACTGGCGCCGAATACCCGTTCTACATCACCGACGGGACAACGCTCAAGACCGTCATACGGAGCAACCCCGGGCTGCTGCTGCTGCGCCACGGCGTGGTCATCAACAAGTGGAGCCACAACGGGCTGCCCACCGCCGAGGAGCTCGCCAAACCTTTGGAGAAAAGCGCCCTGGGCAAGACGCCTCCCGACGAGGTCTCCCAGCGCGTGACGCTGATCGTGCTGTGCTTCGTGCTGCCGCTCTTCGTCCTGACACTGGCCGACCGCACCTGGCAGTGGACGAAGTGGATACGACGGAGGAGAAAGCAAAACAACATGCCATCGGAAGCGGAGCAAGAGCCGTAGCGGCCAGCCTCACCGGCCTTCGCCACAAGGCGCGCCCCACTTTCCTTCATGAGATATCACAGAGTATTTAACTTATTTTTTAAACACAAAAAGAAATGAGAAAGAAAATTGTAGCAGGTAACTGGAAAATGAACGAGACCCTCCAGGAGGGCGTTCAGTTGGCTAAAGACATCAACGATCTGTTGAAGGCAGACAAGCCCAACTGCGATGTCGTCATCTGCACACCGTTCATTCACCTGGCCAGCGTAGCTCCGGTCCTCGACAAGGAGATCGTAGGCCTCGGTGCAGAAAACTGCGCCGACAAGGAAAAGGGTGCCTACACGGGCGAGGTGTCAGCCGCCATGGTGAAGAGCACGGGCGCCGACTACGTCATCCTTGGCCACTCTGAGCGTCGTCAGTACTACCACGAGACGGCTGAGATCTTGAAGGAGAAGACCCTCCTGGCCCTGAAGAACAACCTCAAGGTGATCTTCTGCTGCGGCGAGACGCTGGAAGAGCGCGAGCAGAACAAGCAGAACGAGGTCGTCAAGGCCGAGCTGGAGCAGAGTATCTTCAACCTCACTGCCGAGGAATGGAAGAACATCGTGATCGCTTACGAGCCGATCTGGGCCATTGGCACGGGCAAGACCGCTACGTCCGACGAGGCCGAGGAGATGCTGGCCTACATCCGCTCCATCGTTGCTGAGAAGTACGGCCAGGCCGTGGCCGACGAGACCTCCATTCTCTACGGTGGCAGCTGCAAGCCCAGCAATGCCAAGGAGCTCTTCGCCAAGCCCGACATCGACGGCGGACTCATCGGTGGCGCCTCGCTGAAGGCTGCCGACTTCAAGGGCATCATCGACGCCTGGAAGGACTAATCCATCACCATCATCCAGCATGAGCCAGAGAGGCCTGGCGGTCTCTCCGGCCCACGCTTTTACCCACCCCCATTGACAACACATAAACGCCATCTGCCATGACAAGAATCGTCCTCTACCTCATCCTCCTCCTGATCCCCGCCATGGGCCTCCATGCGCAGGGCAAGGTCACTGTGACCCAAAGTTCGGCCATCGACGCGGTGGTCAACGGCAAGAAGAGCCCTCAGAACGACAAGCGCATGAGCCGCGAGGAGCGGCGCGCGGCCAAAAGGGCCGAGAAGGAGCGCCAAAAGCAAGAGAAGATTCGGCGGAAGAATCAGCAACTGATGGTGCCGTCACAACCCAGCGGCTCCAAGCAGCGCGGCGACGCCCCGAGGATGCAACTGCCCAGCAACCGTCCGCCAGCTGCCAAAGAACCCAAGATCACGGTCCAGGAACCTACGGGCGAGGCTCGCGACTACAAGCGCATGGTGCTCGTCCGCAGACCCATACGCCGACAAGTGGGCACGGAGACCCGGCAAGTACTCCGTCGCAAGGCACCCAGAAGAGGCAAGGGCTTCCGCATCGCCGTCTATTCGGGCGGCAACACGCGGGAGGACCGCAACAAGGCCGAACTGGCGGGACAAAAGGTGAAGGACGCCCTGCCCGACCAGCCCGTCTATGTCCACTTCTACTCCCCACGGTGGATGTGCCTTGTGGGCAATTTTGAAGAATACAAGGATGCACAGAAGGCACTGTGGAAGGTCAAGAAGGCCGGCTACAAGAGCGCCAACATCATCCGAAAATAATAAGCGCAGGACACGGCTTCCTGCCAACCTATAGAAAGTAAGAACATCATATACCATTCTCTCTCATGAATCCAGAGACACAATTCCGCGAGGGACTCGACGAACTCGCAGAACACTACAAGAGCGTCCTCACCCTGCTCGGCGAGGATGCTGACCGCGAGGGCCTGCAGAAGACCCCCATGCGCGTGGCCAAGGCCATGCAGATCCTCACCCGTGGCTACACGCAGGACCCTCACAAGGTGCTCACCGACGCCCTCTTCGAGGAGAAATACAACCAGATGGTCATCGTCCGCGACATCGACTTCTTCTCCATGTGCGAGCACCACATGCTGCCGTTCTACGGCAAGGTGCACGTGGCCTACATCCCCAACGGCCATATCACCGGCCTGAGCAAGATCGCACGCGTGGTCGATATCTTCAGCCACAGACTCCAGGTGCAGGAGCGACTCACGCTCCAGGTGCAGGAGTGCATCCAGGAGACCCTCAAGCCGCTGGGCACGATGGTCGTCTGCGAGGCGCGCCACATGTGCATGATGATGCGTGGCGTGGAGAAGCAAAACTCCATCACCACCACCTCCTCCTTCAGCGGAGCCTTCAACCAGGCCAAGACGCGCGAGGAGTTTATGAACCTGCTCCGCAGCGAGACCAAGCGCATCTGATGGCCGTAGCGGGTCGGATGGCCATCGTGTCTATCATGGCTGGCACATCTCTATGGTAAAATAAAGTATAGCAAATTATAGCATAGCAAGCAATCATCATTCTATATTATTCAAAACTTAAAGCAAAACAACAATGAAGAAAATCTTAAGCCTCCTGGCCGTTTGCATGATCTTCGTCGGCCTGGCCTCTTGTGGCGATGACGACGACCTCAAGCCCACTCCCAACCCTGGCACCGGTAAAGATAGCACGAGAACCTACCTCACGCCCGAGGAGCGTGCCGCCCAGTTGCGCGACATGCAGGGTGTGTACAAAGGCTGGGCCTACTTCAAGTACAACGACAACATCAGCCGCTACAAGGACTCGGCCATGGTCTCGGCCACCGTCACGTCCAACGACTCGCTCATGGTGATCAAGAACCTGCCGCTGAGGATCATCACCAACCGCCTCGACCGTAGCTACGCTCAGCACCTCGACAGCACGGCCGTCATCCCCGACATCGAGGCCACCGTGCGCATCTACCTGCCCGCTGGCTACACGGCCGACCGCGCCAACATGTATGAGCACTGGTTCTGGTTCCTGCCCCGCGGCAAGAACTACCAGATGACGTTCCCCGTCACCTACGACGGCCAGGAGCGCAACATGACGCTCACCTTCGCGCCCAACTACAGTTCGTTTGCCAGCAACGGCGCCTTCCTCATCCGCCGCATGCTCTTCAACGTCATCATCAGTTCGGTGTCGCTCGAGGGAGTCTTCAACAACCAGGCCATCAACGAGATCCTGGAGCCGCGTTTGATCAGACAGTAGTCCGTCATGAAACTGATCTCTTGGAATGTCAACGGGCTGCGCGCCTGTGTCGGCAAGGGCTTCAAGGAGGCCTTTGCCCAGCTCGACGCCGACTTCTTCTGCCTGCAGGAGACGAAAATGCAGGAGGGCCAGCTCGACCTGGCCTTCCCCGGCTATCAGTCCTACTGGAACTCGGCGGAGAAGAAGGGATATAGCGGCACGGCCGTCTTCACGCGCCACGAGCCGCTGAGCGTCACCAAGGGCATAGGTATCGAGGTCCACGACCACGAGGGGCGCGTCCTCACGCTGGAGATGGCCGACTTTTTCCTGGTCTGCGTCTATACGCCCAACTCCCAGGACCAGCTGCGCCGCCTCTCCTACCGCATGCAGTGGGAGACCGACTTTCAGGCCTATCTCCACCGGCTGGACAGCCAGAAGCCCGTCATCGTCTGTGGCGACCTCAATGTGGCCCACGAGGAGATCGATATCAAGAATCCGAAGACCAACCGCCGCAACGCGGGCTTCACCGACGAGGAGCGCGAAAAGATGACGACGCTGCTCAAAAGTGGCTTCACCGACTCCTTCCGCAGCCTCTACCCCACGCAGGTGACCTACTCCTGGTGGTCGTACCGATTCCATGCGCGCGAGAAGAACGCCGGGTGGCGCATTGACTACTTCCTCCTCTCCGACCGACTGGCGGAGCGGATGGTGGACGCGAAGATCCACACCGAGGTCTTCGGTTCGGACCACTGCCCCATCGAGCTTGACATCAGCCTATGAGGGATCAGGTCAAGACACTTATCATCTTTGCAATCGTCCTGGCGGCACTCGGCTTCTACGCCGTAGTGCCGCTCAGACTTACCTATGCGGACGTCGGCCTGCGCAAGATCTCCTTGCTGGCCGACGATTCGCCGTCTGCCCCCTCCGCTACAGATCCGTCGTCCCCTGCGAGCGGTCCGTCGGCTTCTTCTGATGGCCAAAGGCTCAGCAACCCGTCGGCGGCGAAGTCCCGGGCGAAGAAGCCCCTTGCTGGTCCGGTCCGCATCCTCTTCGTCGGCGACTCAATGCTCGAAGAGCTCTCCCGCCGCCTCGACGACTATGCCGTGGCCAATGGCCACACGCTGCAGACCGTCGTCTGGTATGGTTCGACGACGGAAAAATGGGGCATGACGCAGACGCTCCGCCACCTGATAGCGGAGTATAAGCCCACCTACCTGTGGGTGTGCCTGGGCGGCAACGAACTCTTCGTGCGCGACCTGGAGGAGCGCGACGCCTATATCAAACTGCTGCTGGCGCAGGCGGGCGACCTGCCGTTGGTGTGGATCGGACCGCCCTGCTGGAAGTCAGACACCGGCATCAACGACCTCATACGCCGCAATGTGGGCGATGGCAGTTTCTTTGACAGTAGCCAGCTGACCTTGAAGCGCAAGAAGGACGGACGCCACCCCACCCACCAAGCTGCCGCCGACTGGGGCGACCAGGTGGCAGCATGGATGCAAAGCGAGGCCTGCGACCAGCCCCTCGCCATGCGTAGGCCCGACAAGGCGGCCCGCTGCCCCATGCGCCTGCTGCAGCCCTCCTTTGCGGGGTTCAACAAATAGTCCTGTACGGGGTTCGACAAGTAATCCTGCCCGCCCCTCCCCCACTCTCACCAAGAAGTCTATCATGTCATCATCCACGATTCTTCCCTCGATCTTCCACTTCCTCACATCCTCCGATGCGACGTGGTCCTTCGCGTCCATAGCGTTCATGGCGACCTTCCTGGTGTTCTTTCTCGGCTACCTGCTGCTCGAGCCCTCTCGCCGACGCCGGCGCCTGCTGGCCTACACGACGGCTTTCAGTCTCTTCTTCGCCTTCAAGGCCAACGGCCTGCTGATGCTCCTCCTCCCCACGACGACGCTGCTCTCGTGGTGGATCACGCGCCGCATGGCAGCCGAGACGACGACGCAGCGCCGCCGTGGCCTGCTCGTCGCCAACATCCTCATCACGCTCCTGCCACTTCTCTACTTCAAGTACTCTGGATCCTTCGTCAGTTCCATCAGCGCCATGATGGGAGAGAACCTGCCCGTGGGCAAACTCTTCATGCCACTGGGCATTTCCTTCTACACCTTCCAGGCCATCAGCTACGCGGTCGATGTCTATCGCCGACGCTTTCCCGCCACCACGCCGCTGCTGGAATACACCTTCTACCTCACCTTCTTCCCCCTCCTCATGGCGGGACCCATCACGCGCGCCGAAGTACTCATCCCGCAGGAGCACGCCGACCCGCTGCCTCCACGCGGCCCGCTGGCCTACCAGGGCTTGTGGCTGATTCTCCTGGGCATCGTCAAGAAGGTGATCATCGCCGACTACATCGCCCAGTACAACAACTGGATCTTCGACACGCCCACCGACTACACGGGCTTCGAGTGCCTCATGGGCGTGATCGGATTCTCCGTGCAGATCTTCTGCGACTTCTCGGGCTATAGCGACCTGGCGATCGGACTGGCCGCCCTGATGGGTTTCCGCCTGCAGGACAACTTCCGCTTCCCCTACCAGGCCACGAGCCTCACGGAGTTTTGGCACCGCTGGCACATCTCCCTCTCCACCTGGTTTCGCGACTACGTCTATATCCCGCTGGGGGGCAACCGCCGTGGAGAGCTGCGCACCTACCTCAACCACCTTGCCACCATGCTCATCGCAGGCGTATGGCATGGGGCCACGGGCATGTTCGTCGTCTGGGGCCTGCTCCACGGCGTGGGCCTCGTGGTCAATAAGTTTTTCCACCGCCACGTCTTCGTGCAGATTCCGCCCTCGCCCTTCGCCAAGCCGCTGGCCTGGCTGACGACGTTTGGCTATGTGGCCTTCGCGTGGATCTTCTTCCGAGCGCCCTCACCCACCACGGCGCTCCAGCTGCTCCACCAGATCTCCTCCGACTGCTCCCTGACGGAGTTCCTCCCCTTCCTCGCCGCGCGCCCACTGTGGACGGTGCTTACCCTGGTGGCCCTGGAACTCCACTCCGTCCGCGAGCGCGACTATCTGTGGCTGCGCGACCGCTTCGTCGCCTTGCCCTGGCTGCTGAAGCTCCTCGTGGCCCTCGTCGTCGTCCAAGCGGCCATCAACCTCAGTGGCGCCTCGGTGCAACCGTTTATCTATAGCCGCTTCTGACGCGCCTCAACATAAATGACAAAACGTTTTTAAAAGATTATAGCTTATGAAAAAAAGTACTTTCCGAAGACAAGTCGTACTTGTCGTGTGGATGCTGCTCTGTGGCTTGTCCGCCCAGGCGGCCGACGAGGATTTGATCACACAACAGATCACGATCAATGCACTGGAGGCTGGCACCTTGCCACAGCGCATCAGTAGCTCTAAGAAAAACCTGATCACCAATCTCAAGATCATCGGCGAGATCAATGGTACGGATCTGAAATTTATCCGTGATGTCGAATTAAAAAAAGTACATCCTTGCGGTATAAATGAATGGGAGATTCTGAGAGTGGGAATGGATTTTCGTTTAAAATGTGTTGGATGTGGCAGACAGGTGATGGTGCCAAGAAAGATGGTTGAAAAAAATTTTAGAGGATTTATAAAAAAAGCTTGCCAAGATTAGAAGTTTATGATAGAGTAATTATTCGTGGTATATAAAAATATCCTTGCTCTTTCACGAAGAAAGAGCCACTAGACCAAAAGGAGGTGCAAGTAATGATGAAATATGAATTAGCATTAGTTTTAAGTGCAAAGATCGAAGACGAAGAACGTGCAGCTATGGTTGAAAAAGTTCAGGCAATGATTACTACAGCAGGTGCTGCGATCACTAACGTCGATGAATGGGGTAAGAAACAGTTAGCTTACGAAATTCAGAAGATGAAAGAAGGATTCTACTACTTCATCCACTTCGAGGCTGAAAGTACAGTTCCAGCTGAAGTAGAGCAGCGTATCCGCATTATGGACAATGTACTCAGATATTTATGCGTGAAACAGGAAGCATAAGCGGAAAGAGGTATATATGAATAAAGTAGTTTTAGTAGGACGGTTAACAAGAGACCCAGAAGTGAGATATTCACAGGGAGACAGTGCTACAGCGGTTGCAAGATATACACTTGCTGTAGACGGTGAGCCGACAGCGGATTTTATTCCGTGTGTTATATTCGGACGTTCCGCAGAGTTTGCTGAGAAGTATTTCCATCAGGGAATGCGTGTCTCAATTTCCGGACGTATCCAGACAGGAAGCTACACGAACAAAGATGGTGTGAAAGTATACACAACAGAAGTGATCGTGGAAGAACAGGAGTTTGCAGAGAGCAGAGCCGAGGCC
>OGIV01001839.1_pt1 | contig 11664 bp, 10 predicted proteins | sample 1571861 | NCBI WGS metagenome assembly OGIV01 (sample SAMEA2582099, study PRJEB24529) | metagenome | biome: Human gut stool | place: China | collected 2011 | reverse complement strand
GATTTACACTCGGATATTTCTGATTAGTTTTGGTTGTTCTATGGTTATAAATACATGAACCAGCTTTGGCGTTCTGCTTTGTTGTCGCCAATGCCAGCGAGTGAGATAGCCTTGTTTGCCTACCTTGTGAACGAGAGCAACAAGCGGTATTGGAAAATGCCGTTTGCGTGCTCCACAACAAGAATATGTGAAGACTTGCGCCTTTCAAGGCAAACTGTCATCACGGCACGGAAGCATCTTGCCGAGCGCAAACTTATCGCTTTTACAGAAGGCAAATCACGGCATCTACCGTCCAATTACACACTGCTTGAATGGACAGGTGACTTGACAGTAGGCTTGACGGATAACTTGACGCATGGTTTGACACAGGACTTGACACATATTAAAGATAAAGACAAACACCAAAGCAAAGATTCTTTTATAAAGGGAAGGTGTGAGATTTTTGACAGTAAAAACGGAGGTGTATATGGAAATAGCAAACGAAAAGAAAATCGCAGGACTTGTCCAGTTCCTGCGGAAGGGACGGACTATGACGGGGCGTTTTAGACTGCCTATGTCGGAGGAACAGGCATACGAGTATCTTCTGGCAGCATATATCATGGAAGTACAGCTCCGTTATCGCAGGTTTATCTATAATGGTTTTGTTGAAGAGCAACTCAAACAGGTAGCCAATTGCCTGACTGCGAACACTGCAAAGTTCGGAATCGTTCTATGTGGCGGATGCGGCAACGGTAAGACCACTATGCTTAAGGCTTTGCAGAACCTTGTCAGACGATTGGAAATCCTCAAACCGAACCTATCGCCTAATGCTGGACATAGCTCTGATAACTACTATATTTTTACCATTGTCAATGCCATGCAGATTGTGCAATTCCGCAAGACGGACTATAATAAGTTTTGCAAATTGGCGGAAGCTGATATATTAGGTATAGACGATATTGGTACTGAACCTGCTGAAGTGCAGGACTACGGCAATTTCATGTATCCCATCAAGGAACTCTTGGCTATGCGGTATGACGCACAACTGTTCACGGTCTTCACCACAAACCTTGAGCCCAAGGAAATCCGTCAGCGATATGGTGACCGAATTGCCGACCGACTCAACGAGATGATGACAAAGGTGGTCTATCGTAATCCAACCTACCGGACAGAAAATGCACATATGGCGTACAGTCAAGGATAGAGGCAGTCTTTCGTGAGGGAGCCGACTTTTTACAAAAGTCCATGAACATAATAGGGACTTTTAGATTCACCTGCTGACACTGTTCACTTAAAAAGTCCTTCTATTATGCTCAGGCTCCGCCCGAGACCTGCTGCCATTATACCGAGTTACGCCTTTTACAATGTACAACAAGACAGAAATACAATATGCAAAGCAACATACCACGTGCCGCTATCCATGTCGGCAAAGACAAGAAATCTTTCTCCGCCCAAGTGGGTAATGAGGCGGAACGCAGAGGTTGGGACGAGAATGTTTATCGGTTGAAGAATGCCGATAAGGACAAGAACAACCATTATAATTTCTCTCGCAAGAATCTCAATTTTGAAATCGTCAGAGGCGGAAAGTTTGTTCCGCTTGGATCAAACCCTATTCCACTCCACGAGCGCATTCAGATGCGTCTTGATGAATTGGGCTTCAAGCCATACATGGATGCCAGGCATCCCGACCAAGTATCAAAGAATAGTCCGAACTGCACTGTCGGCATGATATTCAGTGGCGACCATGACGTGCTGTACAACCTCGCCTTTGGCAACCAAAGGATAGACACTGCCAATTCTGATGCAGACCATAGCCACATCGTATTGCAACAAGGCATTTATAAATGGGCAAAGAATACCTACGACTTTGCCTGTCGCAAATGGGGCGAGGAGAATATTATCAGCTTTGCAGTCCATTGTGACGAAACAAGTATCCATGCCCATGTGCAGACTATTCCTGCGGAGAAAGTCAAGAAACGTGGACGCATCGGCAGCAAATACGTACACAAGGATAATCCTGATAAGGTGCTTTCTACTAAGGAATGGAAGTCATTACCCAATGAAGAGCGTGCCGACTACATCAAAAGTAAACAGACCAAGGATTCTGTTGAGCGTGTATCATACGCCAAAGTTTGGGGTGAAACAGCCAAAGACAAGTCAAAGTATTTGTCTGATCTCCACACAGAATACTACAATGAGGTGGGCTGCAAGTATGGTTTGCAAAGAGGCATCCCATACGATGAACTGTCTCCAGAAGAAAGGCGTGGACGCAGACACAAGGACAAAGTTACTCTTGAAGCTGAACGACAAGCGAAACTAGCTATTGCAGAAGCAGAAAAGCTAAAGACGAGCATTGAAGCCGAGACTGCCGTCGTCACACAACAGAAGGAGGTGGCACAAAAGGACCTGAAAACTGCTCAGTCTGGATTTCTTGCCAAGATATTCCAACCTGGCAAGTATAAGAACGAAGAAGCTGCAAGACTCAAAGAGTCGTACAATGCTGGGGTCAAGGAAGCCACCAACAGCTTTATCAAAGCATCAGGATTGCGATGGAATGGCGAACCTACAGCAACATCATTAGGCCAACGTTTCCGCATGATATGGGATAGCAACAAGAGTCTCTCGCAAGAACTGAAAGTAAAGGACACCGTTATTTCAGAAAAGGATGCCAAAATAAAGAGCCTTAATGCTAAAGTAACTACACTTACCGAGGAAATTGATGGACTCAAATACCGATTGACTCTAATTGATGCTGATGCTGTGGATAGGCTGCAAACCGCCAAGAATGCGGAAAGGGCACGTGCAGACAAAGCAGAGAGTAAACTAAGGAAACTTCGCTCTGACTATGAGAGACTATCCCATAAGTGGAACGAAATATGGAACGAACCAGAGTATAACGATGCAGCAAAGATGGTCAAAGCTCGAAAGGAACAGGAGGCTCATCTTGCGGAAGAGGCGAAGCGTGAGGAGCAAGCAAGAGAAAACAGACGACAATCAGTACTCGATAATCTTGTCACTAATGGCAAAAATAGCCTAAGAAGTTTCGCTCTTACTGACAGAATAGATTTCAACGAGCAAGAAGCAAAGTCAATTTACTATAGCATCATGGCTATTGCTCAAAAGTTCGACTTCGACCTATGCACAAAGAATGGTGTTTCTTCTGCCGTCAGCAAGTTTCTCGAAGGTATATCTTGGAAGGGCTGCACAAACTTCCGCATGGAATGTGTCACCAACTGGACGAAACTCTTTGCCGAGAATAACAACATATACGATTCTCATGTCATCGAAAACTTCATCTCCTTCATCGACTATATGTCATGCAACGCCAAAACCAATGTCACAACTGGAGGTTCCAACGGATGTGCCGATCAACTCACCAATTGGACGGAACACAGAAGATAGGATTGGGGGCTTTGCCAAAGAAGAAACGTGGAATGTCATAGTAGTTATGTACTTACGTAGAACACAACTTTTATCCCCAATCGGTCATTAGAGATTTTTTCGTGCAAAAAGTCAGATTATAGTAGGCGGTGCCATCGTTATAGCATCTGCATACTAACACAATATGTATCTTTCGTTCAATTTCAAGACAAAATGAAAGCGAAATTTTCTAATGACCGATTTGGGTTTATTAGGGCTGTTTGCCGTTCTATTGACAACAAACACCCCTAATAAATTTAAAAACTTCACAACACAAATATTTTCCTTGTTTTCTTTTTTAATCTCGTTAAGTTTTCATATCTTTGCAGTCAAATTATGACAATTCTATCAAGAATAAGTCTATTGGTTTTAATCTAACCTCTGAACAGCATTGGAAGATACTACCAACCTGTCTCTCAAGGCATACGCTTCATTGTATAATGGGCAGCCATCCGACACTGGCTCAGTGTGTCCAAGTGTAGGACTTACCTCCCGCACGCCCTCCATTTCTGATGATGTCAGATATGGGGTGTCGGTAGAAAATGTGCCTACCCTAAACAAGCAATGGTTCGTTCTGCGCGTTTCGTATGGACGTATCCTCAAAGCAAAGACTTTTGTAGAAGTAAAAGGGCTCGAATATTACATTCCTCTAAGATACAAAGAGATAAAGAAGCAAGGCAAGAAGCATATCGTCACCGAACCACTCCTCCCCTCCTTCATCTTTCTCCATGCGACAGCAGAACAAGTAGAAGTCTTGCTCCACGACAACAAAACAATCTCAAATGAAAGCAGAGCCTTGCTCAGCTACTACTTTGACCACACCATCCATCGTCAAGATAATCCCGACTGCAATCCACCACTCACAATCCAAGATGATGCTATGAACAACTTCATCCGCCTCACCTCCATCAAGAACCATCACATAATACCAGTCACATCAGAAAACATTCAGTTCAAACTGGGTGACAATGTTATTGTAACAGAAGGTGAATTCAAGGGTGTTCATGGAAGAGTGGCGAGGATAGCAGGGCAGCAGCGTGTGATTGTTGAGCTGTTCGATGGCTGCTTGGTGGCTACGGCGTATGTGCCGAGGGAAGCGATGAAATTGTATAATGAAAATTAAATTACAACAACGTTTATGACTAACGAAACAAATAATGTATAAAATATAAAAGTGTCTTAACAATAGTTCGTTAAAATTCGGCATATACATGTTGGCAATAAAATATCCACAGAGCCTCAGATTGTTCCTTGACGTCCAGATGGAAAGCCTTCGCATTGTCTGCCAAGCCGATGTGGATGACATTATCGTATCTACCGATAAGATAGAGAAGTCTCAAAAGGGACAAGTGGTTAGGATTATCGATGGCAAGTTTAAGGGAGTAACTGGAACCGTTGCTCGTTACCTAGGACAACAGAGAGTGGGAATTGTGATAGATGGGTTGCTAACATTAACAACGGCATATGTACCGAGTGCATTCATCTCGAAAATTATATAGAACAAGATGCTAGTGTTTGAAAAATTATTGATTTTCACTATGGTAGGATAACCTATCATAAATATTTAATTCACATATTATGGATAAATTGAAGTTTTCTCAGAATGAACTTCTTGAGATGGAATCTTTAGAAGTTCGTGGTGGTGCATCTGCTAACGCTATGGCACAAGGTTCTTGTGTTAATGAAGCAGCTGGATGCGGAGCGGGAGTTGATCAAAGCAACTGTACGAACAAGGCAACAGGCTGCGGTTCTACCGTTGTTGTAATAAAGCCAACTATACCGTAAATTCCAAAACAAAGTTGAAGAGTCTTGGTGGACAAATTAGCCAACGAGACTCTTCTTCTAAATTGAAAGAAAAAAATGAAGACAAGTAGATATAATTTTGTTTTGTATGATGAGTACTACGGGTATTGGTATAACTCCCTTAGTGGATTCTATTTTCGTCTGTCTCTGGAACTTAGTCGGAAAATAGAATCTAGTCTTAACTGTTTGGATGTTTTAAAAAGAGAAGCAACACCTTTATACGACAAACTTACTAAATATGGTTTTATTATCGAAAACAATTTTGATGAGTTGGCAATTATTAGAGAAAGACATCAAAGAGCGGTTCATTCTAAAAACTATTTCTTGGTAATACTGCCAACGCTTAATTGCAATTTTAAATGTTGGTACTGTATCCAAAATCATGTACCATCATATATGAAAGCTAATACATTGGAAGCTCTAAAAAAACATATTGATTATATGATTGAGGTGAAACAGATTTCATCTTTACATATAGATTGGTTTGGTGGTGAGCCTTTTATGTTATTCAAAAAAATCATCGTGCCTTTAAGTATGTATGCAATTGAAAAATGTGCATTACATGGTATACCTTTTATCAATTCATCAACAACAAATGGATACTTTATTACTCCAGAAGTTTCTAACTGTCTGACTGACTTGAAATTTACGAATTTTCAAATTACATTAGACGGAGAAAAAGAGTTTCATGATAAAGTTAAATTCATGGATGGCTGTTCTTCGACTTTTGAGCACGTACTTAATAATATCAATGATATATTAAATAAAAACGCCAATATTCGAATCTTTTTAAGAATTAATTATACTCATAAAAATCTATCTCTAGGTATAATTCCAGAAGTCAATAAACTTATTTTCAAAGAAAACCGTCCAAGAATAACAATTACCCCCAAAAAAGTTTGGCAAGAGGATGTAGATAAAAGTTTTGGAGTTGTTCTACAAAAAATCTTGGATGATTTTGAAAAATCAGGATATGTGGTTTCTCGTAGAGAAATAGCAACGACATTTATTCCTTGTTATGTAAATAAGGAATATTATAATGCCATAAATTACAATGGTAACGTAGTAAAATGTACTGCTTGCGATGATATCCACAAAGAAACAACCAAAGGTCGTCTTTTGGATGATGGACGTATTGTTTGGGAAGATAGTTATGACACGAAATGTCAATCCCCAACATTCGAAAACGAAAAATGTCTTAGATGTAATAGACTTCCAGTATGTATGGGGTTATGTCCTCGTGATTACATGTCAGGTTTCAGTCATTGCAAATATGAAGTTATGGACGAAAATTTTGAGGTTAGTTTATTAGACTATTTACAACATCAACTCGGATAAAAAACTTATGAAAAAGGTTCTAGCAATAACTAGTCTCTTGTTTCTTGTTTTGAATGGTAATGCTCAAGAATCATTAGATACTATCAAATCTTTTAGACTAAGTGAAGTTGTGGTTAAAGCAGAAAGAATTATTCATAAGGGTGATCACGATGTACTATATTTATCAAACGACAATAAAAAGTTTGGTACCAATGCTTTAGATGCAGTTTCATCCTTAGAATTGTTCCAAACAGCAATAAATGAAACAAAATTGGTTTCTTGGGACAGACAAAATGTATTTATCCTTATAAATGGCGTTCCATCAACGGCATATGACTTACGTGGATATAAGGGTGAGGACATAAAGAACGTAGAGTTTTATTCTATTGCTCCTCCTCAATACATGAGTCTGACTGCAGGGCCTGTAGTCAACATTGTTGTGAAGAAGAGGCACGATAGATCTTATGCCGGTTATTTCAACACTTCTAATGCTGTAAACACAGAATTTGGAACAAACCAGATTGACTTGACATATGCGGATTCTCTGAACCAAGTAAAACTGGATTATCTGATTGATTACAGAAACATAGGCAATATTGATAATCTTGCTGAATACACTTATAGTCCGCAACTACATTCTCAATATAGGGGTACAAGTCGCTATAAAGGTCAATATCATAACATCAGTGCATCGTACCAAAGATATCAGGGTAATCATCTGTTTAATGCTAAGGTATATACTATCATTGAACCCTTACAAGATGAAGAAAAAAGGGAGGGCCTTATTTCGACAGATGACACCCAATACAATGGTGAAGGTACAAGCCTTTTGAAGAGTCGTTCCAATACGGTGGCTGTAGATTTATACTATCGCTATTTATTAAAGAAAGGCCGTCTGTTTGCCATAAATGTGGTCAATACATTTGGAAATAGTTATTCGGATTCGAAGCAATCTATGCTCTCGGAGAATACAGGAAACAATGACTATGATTACAATTTACACTCAAGAGTGGATAATGATTCGTATTCATTTATTACAAACGCTGTCTATGCCTCTCCGCTTTGGGGTGGCTCATTGAGTGTAGGTTCAAGATATGAATATAAGCAACTTAATCAGACTTCATTCAATAACAAATACAAACCATATTCTCACAATGAGTTCCTTAATACGGGTGGTTCCTGGACATGGAATACAATATCGTTTGTTCCGGCTGTTGGATTGAATATATTTAAGCAGACATCCTCGGGTATATCGCAAACCTCTGTTCTTCCTTACATAAGACTTTATTCAGATTGGTGGGGAAAAGGTAAAATGAAAGGAACAACTGTGCAGTTGACGTTGACAATGCGTAATATATCTCCTTCGTTAAATGAAATCACTGAGAGTGAGACCTATTTAGACCCCTGGCTGATATCTGCTGGCAATCCAAAATTGAAAGATTATTGGATTACATCGGGGAAACTGTCGTTTGCATATTTCTCACCCAATAATAAAAATCAGATAGTCTTCATGGTACAGCCATCATACGCTAACAATAAGATAGCTACCACAATACTAAAAGAAGGCGATAATGTTTATTTCAGACCTCAAAATATAGGAGGTGATTTCGAATGGAGATTTGACCTTTATGGGAGTTGGTATCCATTTAAATGGTTAGAATTATCACCCTATGTTGAATACTATATCTCACGACTTGAAACTCCATCGCAAAATATCAACTTTGATTATTGGCGTATAGGTGGCAATATTACAGCATCATTTGAAAACTTGTCTTTGATCTTCAATGTTAATTCACCAACAAAGGTATACGACGGCGACCTTTTGTCACGTGGCAGCCTTCAATATGCTGGAACGATACAATATAAAATAGGTAATTGGTCAGTAGGTGCAAAATACAATTATTCAGGACACAACAACTATACTGTTTCGAATTTACCTATTCTTAGGTATAATGAGAACAAGGATTGGAAACCACTTCAGCATATGGTACGCTTGACTGCCACATATACATTCTCCGTAGGAAAATCAAGAAGGCACGATGGCAAGATTCTTATAGAATCAAGTAAAGACAATACCGGTTTAGGTAAGTTTAATACACCACAGATAAGCAAATAAAATGAAACGCTTCCCCTTTATAAAGCAAACAGATTCAATGCAATGTGGAGTGGCTTGCCTTGCATCTATATGCGAATATTATGGAAAGAAGTATTCAACCCAATTCATTTCAAAACTTTGTTCGTGTACCCCTACAGGGATATCTCTTCAATCATTAAAGTTGGCTGCAGAACAATTAGGCTTTGATTCTATGTGTGTTCGAATACCCAAAGATTCTATTTTGGAATGCAACTTACCATGTATCCTCCATTGGAATCAGAATCATTTTGTTGTACTATATAAGATTGAATCAAAACAAAAGAAATATTACATATGCAATCCAAGTAAAGGTCTTTCGATAGTAAACGATGATGAATTTACAGTTTCTTGGCTTAGTAAATCAGGAGTTGGCATAGCATTATTATTGGAACCAACTGAAAAATTTGGATTGCAAAAGGAAGTAATGACAACGAACAGACATTCGTTGTCATTTATTTTGAAGTACCTTAAAGAATACAGAAAATATCTATTTCAAATATTTTTAGGGTTATTGTTCGGTTGTGTTTTACAATTAACCTTGCCTTTTTTGACGCAAGCAATTGTAGACATTGGCATAAAGAAAAATGACATAGATTTCATTTTACTTGTTTTACTTGGGGAATTGGTTATTATTTTAAGCAAAGCTTCAATAGATTTTATTCGTAGATGGTTACTACTTCATATTTCCACAAAGATCAACATATCATTGATTAGTGACTTCTTTATAAAGCTTCTAAAGCTTCCTATGTCATATTTTGACTCAAAATTGATGGGGGATTTAATGCAGCGTGTAAGTGATCACGGGCGTATTCAATCTTTTCTGACCAATCAAATACTAAGTGTTATATTTGCTTTCTTAACATTCATTGTGTTTGGTGTTGTTTTGTTTATTTATAATCATCTGGTGTTTTCAATATTCGTTGTTGGTAGTGTTTCTTACGGAATTTGGGTCTCTCTATTTTTACAAAAACGAAAAGTTTTAGATTACGAACTATTTGAAAAAGAAGCAATAAACCAAAGCAAAACATATCAATTTCTAACATCAATTCAAGAAATTAAATTGCAAAATTGCGAAAAGAGGAGAAGATGGGAATGGGAAGATACTCAAGCAGACCTATATGGAATCCGAATGAAGACATTAAAACTTCAACAAACACAAGAAACAGGTTCTTTGCTAATCAATGAATTAAAAAATATTCTTATAACAGCTTTATCCGCAACAGCTGTTATAAATGGTAATATTACATTAGGAGGAATGTTAGCCATTCAATATATTGTAGGTCAACTTAATGGACCGATCGAACAACTAATGTCATTTGTATATTCATTTCAAGATATGAAGATATCGTTAGAACGAATAAATGAGATCCATAATGAAAGAAATGAAGATATAGCAACTATCGCTCACAATTTTAAACTGTCTTCAAATGGAGGCATTATTCTTAAAGGTATTGAGTTTAAATATGAAATATGTGCTGCAAAAAAAACTATAGATAGAGTATCCTTCGAAATACCTAAAGGCAAAATTACTGCTATAGTAGGGGCTTCAGGAAGTGGTAAAACTACACTTATCAAGCTCATGTTAGGATATTATCCTGTGCAAAACGGTAGTATTTCCATAGCTGGCCACGATATAAATGATTATAATTTAAAATGGTGGAGAAGTCAGTGTGGAGTAGTAATGCAGGACGGTTTCATTTTTTCAGAATCTATTGCACGCAATATTGCTGTAGATGATGGGGATATTGATTTTGATAGATTAAAAATTGCAGCAAAAATCGCAAACATTTGGGAGTATATTCAAAATTTGCCCTTAAAATTAGAAACTAAAATCGGCCAAGAAGGTTCGGGTATAAGTCAAGGTCAAAAACAAAGAATTTTGATAGCACGTGCAGTTTATAAGAATCCGCAGTACATATTTTTAGATGAGGCAACAAATGCCTTGGACGCAAAAAATGAAAGAATTATAGTGGAAAACCTAAATGACTTTTACAAAGAACGAACCGTAATTGTCGTTGCACACCGTCTATCAACCGTAAAGGATGCAGACCAAATTATTGTATTGGATGATGGACATATTGCTGAAATAGGAAATCACACTTCGCTTATTGCTAACAAAGGAGCATATTATAATCTAGTTAGAAATCAATTAGAGTTAGGTAATTAGTATGACGATTTCAAAAGACAATAACTCAGAACTTCGTTCAGAAAAAATGCAAAAGATTATCGATACACCCCCCGCATTTATGGTTAAATGGGGAACTGTTGTAATAATAATAGCCTTTGTATTGATAGCTCTTTTTGTAAGCCCATTGTTTTTGCATAGAATTTGATTTTTGAACTTCAATATTCTGTATAAATTTTCTTTCCAGTGTAAGAATGATTGGTTGGAAAACTTCATATGCTACAAAAAACAAACCCGATAGCTTGACGAATCAGGGGCTACAGGGATTAAATATTACAAGATAGCGTTTATCTTTGTATTTTGAGTGAGTTTGGAGAACTTATTGAAAAAGTTTTCGGAGTTTTAACTTATCAGTTGGAAGAAGTAACTACTCAGCACCCCCACAGCATAAGATAGTCAAGTAACTACTCATGCCATGGGGTACTGAGTAGTTACAAACAGCAAAAGACGAGTTAATTGATGTTAATCGCTAATTTGCAGTAAACAATTCATCTTCTGATATAAACTACGCAAGATTGATTTCTTGCATACAATGGGAACTTTATGGTATCAATTCATCTTGATATTATAAAGTTCCTTTTGATTTACAGACACTTACAAAATATATACTGGTTCAAACGTGGGTAATCATAGGCTTATCCACGGATTTTTATTTAAATGGAGAAAATAGTATAAATCTTCATTATTGGGAAAACTATACTGAACAAAATGCAAATAAACTGCATTAAACTATAACAGTGATAGCATGACACTGTTTAGCTTACACTCTCATTAACACACACTAATTCTTGTAGAACCATAATAAAAAACTCCCCATAGAGTTTAC
>OGIV01001838.1_pt1 | contig 11666 bp, 10 predicted proteins | sample 1571861 | NCBI WGS metagenome assembly OGIV01 (sample SAMEA2582099, study PRJEB24529) | metagenome | biome: Human gut stool | place: China | collected 2011 | reverse complement strand
CCTGCCGTAATTCGCGGTTTTGATGCGGCGGCAGTGGCAATGACATCGGCTTCGAAGTATCTCAAAGGTGACATGCTGTGCGTGCCCGATCACGATGTGGCCGAGGTGGTACGCGTGCTCACCGAAGAGACGAAGGATTTTGATTTCGACATTCGCCGTGCCGGACTCTCGGAAATTTTCCGGGCTTATTGCGTGCCTGCGGCTCAAACGGCGGAGGCATCGGCATGAGAAGCATTTGGTTGGTTGCCCGAAAGGAATTTCTAGATTGCCTGCAAAGTCGTTGGCTGCTCTCCGGCGGCCTGCTCTTTGCAATTTTGTCGCTGGCGGTGTTCTACGGTACGGCGGCCATTGGCGGCAGCTTTGCGTATCCGCCGCTTTCGGTCGTCATGAATTCACTTGTGAGCCTCACGGTCTTTTTGCTGCCGCTTCTGGCGATACTTCTGAGCTACGACGCGTTTGTGGGCGAACTCGAAGGCGGCATGCTGATTTTGATGCTCACCTATCCAGTGACGCGAACGGCGTTTTTACTTGGTAAAGCCGTTGGGCAAGGGGCGGCACTCTTCATCGTTCTGACGGTTGGTTTTGCCGTGATGCCCATTGCCGCTTCATTTGCGGCCGTGCCTTACAGTGTCGGCGAATTGGCCGGAGCTTTGACGGTGACGGCGGGGTCGGCCTGGCTTCTGGGGCTCGTCTTCATGTTTGCGGCGTATTGTGTGAGTCTGGCCGTGCGCACGAAGGCTCAGGCGCTTGCCATCCTGATTTTGATTTGGCTTGCCGCCGTGCTGCTTTATGACCTGGGCCTTCTGGTTGCGGCCGTGTCTTTTACGGGAGGCTTGCCGCGAGGTGTTTTGAACGCCCTGATGCTTGCTAATCCTGCCAGCGGCTTCCGACTGCTCAATCAGTCGCTTTTCGGAAGCGTACAGACCACGGTTCCGATTGCGGCTTTGGCAGGTGTGCTCGCGGCATGGGCGGTGGCTCTTTTCGCGCTGGCTCGCGGCATTTTCGCAGCCAAACGCTTCTGAGGCTTCAGCGTCCGTGAAGGTTTGCCCGTTAAAGTCTGTTGGTATGTCCATGTGCGCCGAACTGTCGGTGTGAAGAAACGAAAGGTGCTTTCAGCGTGATTGCGGAATTCGGCCACTATCTGTTGTGTTTGGCGGCGGCCTGCTCGCTTTTCGGGGCGGTTGCCGTTTGGGCGGGACTTGTAAAGGGGCAGCAGGCGGCTGCCGGTCTTTGGCGTGTCTGCACGCCCGTTGCGGCATTGTGTCTGGCCGTTGCCACCGGCATTTTGCTGCGTGCCTTTCTGATCGATGATTTCTCGATTGCCTACGTGGCTGATCATTCCAACACCAAGCTTGACGTCATCTATAAGGCGGCAGCCTTGTGGGGCAGTCACGAAGGATCCATGCTGTTGTGGATTCTCCTGATGGCGCTGGCTGCCTGCATTGTTGCTTTTGCTCAGCGTAAGAACGACGAGCTGAATGCTCGCATTCAATGCACGATGCTTGCCGTCATCGGCGTTTTCTGCTCGTTTGTCCTGACCGTTTCCAATCCGTTCCTGCGTAATCTGCCGGCAGTTCCTTCCGAAGGGCGTGACCTTAATCCGATCCTTCAGGATATCGGCATGATCCTGCATCCTCCGGTGATCTTTGCTGCGTATGCCGGTTTGGCAGTGATTTTTGCTGTGATCGTGGCAGTGCTGTGGCAAAGGCGCATGTCGCCCCAAGCCGTCACCTCGCTCAAGCGCATCGGCATCGTGACCTGGATCTTTTTGACTGCAGGCAATGCTCTCGGTTCCTGGTGGGCCTATACCGAACTCGGTTGGGGCGGTTGGTGGTTTTGGGACCCGGTGGAAAACGCCTCCTTTATCCCCTGGCTTTCCGTAGGCGCCTTGCTGCATGCTCTGATCCTGTTTGAAAAGCGCGCCCGTATGCTCAGGACTGTGGTAATGCTCGGCATCGTTTCCTTTGCGCTGTGTCTGCTTGGCACCTTCATTGTTCGAAGCGGTCTGATGCAGTCGGTGCATGCCTTTGCGTCCGATCCGGAACGCGGTACCGTGCTTTTGTTTGCCTGCATTCTCGTGATGATTCCCGGGTTGGTTCTCTATACGTTGCGCATTGATGCCGTGCAGGCTGCCGACGGCCGCGAAGCCGACGAGCCCAATGCGTTTGATATGGCGCTAACGCTTGCCGTTTGCGTGCTGTGCGTGGCTTCCGCCGCGGTGCTGGTCGGCACGCTCTATCCGGTCTTCTACGACATGTTGGGCTTGGGTACGCTCACTGTGGGAGCTCCTTATTTCAACAGCTTCTTTGCGCCGATGACGCTTTTTGCCGCAGTGGCGGCGGGCGGTGCCCAGATTCTTGCTTCTAAAAACGTGAAACTCACGGCGAGTGTTTGTGCGGTTGTAGCGTTGGGGTGCGGGGCGATTGCTTTTGCGACCGATCCCAAAGAACTCGTGATGACGTTTGCGGCGTTTGCTGCAGCGGGGTGGCTTGTGACCACAAGTGTGGCGGCGGTTGCCAGTCGAGGTTTCGGTCGTCCGAGTTTCGGCGCTGTGCTTGCTCACGCGGCCATTGCTGTGGCCATTGTCGGAGCGACGGGTATTGCGCAATACGAGCAGGAAGCACTGGTTCGCATGGGGCCGGGTGCGGGCAAACCCGTCGGTGACGTGATTTTTGTTTATCGTGACACTTACAAGGTCAACACGCATGCGTACTTTGGCGACGCAGCTCACATCGAAGTGCTCAAGGCGACGGACGAAAGTCACCTCACGGATCTCTTCCCGATGCGACAGACGTTTGTCTCAAGCGGAATGCAGATGACGGCGGCGGGCATTGATCACGGCGTGTTACGCGACCTCTATGTGTCGATGGGTAACAAGCTTTCCGATACCGAATGGTTGGTGCGTTTGTCCGTCAAGCCTCTGGCAAGCTGGCTGTGGCTGTCGGCGGCGCTGATGATGATTGCAGGTGTTTTGCTGTGCGTGCGTCGCCGCAAGGAGAAGGAAAAGAATGCTTTGGCTTAAACGAACGCTTGCGGCATTGGGTTGTGCTGCCGTAGCATCCTTGGCTTTGCTGTCGATGCCTGACGGTGTGCAAACGACTGTGTCTTGGTTTGTGGCTCATGCTCAGGCGGCTGAACAAACAACCGCTACAAACAGCCAGTCAAAAAAGGGATTGAGCGGACGCGAGCTTTATGACGAAGCCATTGCCGTTTCCAAACTTTTGCGGGATCCGAGTTCGGCTAACAATACGCTGTTTGAATCTGAGACCGCGCTTTCGGGCGAACTCAAGGCTTTGATCTATCAGAAGCTTCGGGAAGGAGCTACGCGCGGTGAAATTTTGGATTACATGGCCGAGCGCTACGGCGAAGCTGTGCGCTATCAGCCTGATTTCAACGCAACGACATTTCTTTTGTGGGCGGCTCCCTGGATTGCCGTGGTGATCGGAGCCTTTGTTTTTTGGCGTAGCATGCGACGCAAGACAAAGCCGGCTGCTCGTACGTAATGTTTTTGGACTTGTTATTTCTCAGGAGTATCAATTGAAACGTCTTCTGCTTAGCTTGGCTCTGGCAACGAGCCTTTCTCTGTCGGCTGTGGCGGCTGAAGCACCCGCTACGGATCACATTCCTGCCTTCCAGACGAAGATCGTCGAAAACGGCGAGCCGATTGCCGGCAAGCCCGGTCAGTTGCGCGACTTCCTGGAAATGCGTCATACGCGCGGCTTTTCCAAGGCTGTTCTGCCGGATCTGAATGGTAAACAGGTGGCACTTGACTCCTTTAAGGGTAAGTTGGTGTTGATCGACATATGGGCGAGCTGGTGCGAACCGTGCATCCGTACGATGCCGGCCATGCACGAGCTGCAGAAGAAGTTCAATCACGATCCCAAGAGCCGCATCCACATTCTGTCCGTGTCGGTTGATGACAAGGTCAAGAACGTGCAGAAGTTCATGAAGAAGTATGGCTTGGGGAAAGACTTTGAAACGCTGATCGACGCCAAGCAGGTGATCGGCGACGATGTGCCGCTCGATGTGGTGCCGAGCTTCTTTATGCTTGACGGTCAGGGCAATCTGATAGGGTTCGTTCGCGGATTTGTGGACTGGACCGGCCCTGAGGTGATCGATTATCTCAATAAGCTTGCCGATAAGTACGCCGGCCGCGACTATTAAGCCGAGTTAGCTCTACTCGAAACAACGCCCGCTTTTTTCGTATTGAGAAAAGCGGGCGAATTCTTGGCGCATTGGAAATGCGGCTAAAAGCTGAAGAACTCCTTGACGCTTTGCCAGATGCTCTTTTCTTCCTTCTTGGAAGGCACGATGGGTTTGCCTTGTGCGCGACGCAAAGCCTCGGAAGACTTCTGCCAGTCGAAGTTCCAGGCCGGAGCGGCGCTCTTGCCGTTGAAGGCTGCCGTGAGGTGAATCGACGGAATGCCTTGTTGCGGCGCGAAGTTGAGGCTGCAGTTGCCTTCAAGTGTGCTTGCCGCGAGATCGAGTTGTGCATTGGCGCGGGCTCGGATGTATACGGAGCGCGCCACGATGTCTTTGAGTGTCAACGAGTTGCCGTTGAGCGTAAGCGAAAGCGTGGCCTCATCGAGGTCGGTACGAGCGCCTTGTCGCGTGATAAGAGCCGTATCGGCGTTGGTGACCAGATGATTGCGCACGGCGGCGGCGTCCAAGCCGAGATAGGAAGGGCGCAGTATGCGCAGTTTGGAGGTACCGGTTAGGGTTTCTGCCGCGAATCCTTTTCCGGAAATGGTCAGATCGCCGTTGGCTACGCCTGCCACCGGAGAAGCTCCCGCTACCGGAGCAATGAACTTGTCCAGTGCTACTCCATCCACGCGGCCATTAAAGAGCCAGGATGTATCTTCGGCGAGTTCAAATGTGCCGAATAGGCGCCCTTCGGCGGTATTTACGACGAGAGAGTCGACGACAGCTTTTCCTCCCTTTACGGCAAGCGTGCCGCTCAACTGGGTGCCGGTGATTCCGGCAGCGGCAATACGCCCGACTCGAACGGCTCCCGAAAAATCAAAGTGACGCATCCAAGCGAGCATTTCTTCACCGGGCAATGTGTCGCGGTTGATTTCGCCCACCATCAGTTCGCCTTCGAGTTCGGGCACGCCGACAGTTTGACGAACGGTACCGTTAAAGGAGATGGGGGCTCCAGCAAAGTCCCCCGATAAACCGACCTGAGCGGCATTTTCGTTCCAATCGGCCTTGATGAAGCCCGATACTGATGCGTTGAAGTCGGTGGGCAGAGCTGCATCGCCCGTGATGCTTACGCGGGCAGTGAGATTGTCCAGATCGGCAGACTTTTTGACAAAGTCGGCTCGAACGGAACTAGCCACTTCAAACGTACTGACACGGCTGCCGCGTTCTTCGGTACGCGAAAAGCGCATTTCGGGACTTTCGAGAATACCGGGACGCACGCGGAAATCAACGGCACCGAGATGGATGTCGCCAGTTGTGTCATCAGGCTTGGAAAGAGACGCGGATAGGTTGCTACCGGAAACTTCGTTGCCTTTGAAACGAACTCGGTCGGCTTTGGCGACCGTGGTCCAGGCAGAGCCTTTGTTGTTAAGTTCGCCGGCAAAACTGACGTCTTCGACCATCACGTAGCGGTCTGTGACGGAAATTGTCAATATACCCTTGGCAGAAAGGTCTCCGGCAAGCGTCTCGGGGTCGAAACTGACAAAGGTTTGTGCGGCTTCGCTCAGAGCCTCCTGAGCGTGTGCGTCCTTAATGAAGCGAATGTTCCAGGCCGTTGTGGCGGATTCCGAAGTCGTTTCTTCGGGGATTGGAGCAGGGGCTGGGGGCTGTGTTTCGGGCGCAGGAGCTTCGGTCGGTGCCGTTCCTTCGGTAGTTTGTTCATCGGCAACAGGTGTCGACTCAGATGCCTGAGTTTCGACAGCTGGCGCTGTTTCAGTGATGTAGTCCTGCGGCTGTTCAGGGGCAGCAGGTGCTTCGGTTTCAGCGGGAGTCTGCGTATTTTGGGCTTCGGAAGCGGCCGCAGGCTTTTCCTGAACGGGTTCGGTGGACGGGACCGTCGGTTCGGGTGTTTCAACAACAGGTGCTTCGACAGCGGGAACCTGAGGCTCGCCATTGGCGCCGATCGCTTCAAAGTGAGCCGACACTTCAAACGGCGTGTTCATTTCAGGCGAAAAACGCCCCGAAGAAAGCGTAAGCGCGGAGATTTTCCATTGACGGGCAGAATCGGCCGAACCGGTCGTGAGCGCGATCTGAGCATTGTTCAGACGGAAGTTAGAAACGCGCAGATTGTCTGGAAAACGTACGGAACCGAACGCTTCTTCAAAAAGCGCGTCACCGCTGGCGCGGGGAACGGCCAATGAGAGCTGAGCGCCGTCAATGGTGATGTTTTTAACGTTGACGGCGCCAAGCAGCGAAGACCACATGGCAACTTCGACTTGTGCGCCGGCGATCGCACCGATTGCTTGGCCGCTTTCGATATCGATGAAGCGCAACGCAGGGAGCTGTACGTGAAGCGATGTGAGATGCTTGAGTCCGATCGGCCCGCTGTACTCTACGGACGCGTTTAGCGCCTCTTTGGCGTAGGTGTCGATTGTGTCTTTTACCGCCTTTTCATCGAGCACATAAAAGAGAGTGCCGACAGCCGCAACTGCCAACACAAAAATCAGAATGACAAGCGCCAGGGCTAGGCGCGCAATACGAGGCAATGATGAAAGGAACATGGTTCGAGAGCTCAACAGGCTATCAGTTTGCCACATTTGACAACGTGCGGCGCGTTCCGTCGGGGGCACTTTCGCAATCTGTTGTTTTTCAGGTGCAAACACTTGCTTGCATAGCACCGCTTTGCAGAACTGCTGGGACTGGTGGCTGGTACGAAAAGTGGACTTTTTTTGGATTAAGTCAAAGAAAATCGCAAAAAATACAAAAAAAACGTCATGCACTTTTAAAAACGATCGTGTGAAAATCGCCTTAAAAGAAACGCGCGTGTTTGAAAAAATAAAGCACGCGCGTTTCATGACTGTGACACTTCAAAAGGAAGATAGAAATGAACAACTACACGAAGTACGGCCTGATTTTTCTCGGTGGCGTGGCACTCGGCGCACTCGGTGCGATGGCGATTTCACGCGGTCGCGTGCAAGGGGTCAAGCCCCTGGCAACCGACCTAGTGGCCGGCGGTATCGCTTTGCGTGACAAGCTTATGGCGGTAGCCGAAGGCGTGAAGGAAGACATTGAAGACGTTGTGGCTGAAGCTCAGCTCAAAAATCAGGAAAAAAAGACGGCCCAGGAAGCTCAGGAAGCAGCTCAGACAGTGCAGGAAGCGGTCGTTGAAAAGACTCCGGCTTGATTTCTCGCAAACGGTTTCGCCCTCCTTTTCGGACGCATAAGGAATGTTTTTTAAGTTAGTTCATGAAGTTGGCAATCGACAGCGTTGGGTGACGACCGGAACGATGACGACAGCAAGCGCCGAACGAATTGCTGACGACGTATCGGGCATCATCGGCGTTTCCGGCGTGAGGGTCAATCCTCGTACAGGCTCTGTAATCGTTTTTTACGACAATGCCTGTGGTCTGTCGCCTGTGGCCGAGTATCTCAAGAATTTGGCAGTCGTGCCGCCGATTCTTCGCGACGCCCGCAAGATTCACGTTGATACCGCCAAAAAGGCGCAGATCGAGTCGAGAGCGGCATTGTCAGTGCCGCCTTCTGCTGGGGCGCCGGCTGTATCCACGGTTGTGCAAGCGTTGCGCTCAATGCCTCTGCTTCGTGTTTTATCGCGTCCGTTGCATCGACTCAACCAGGTTCTCAGAGAGCCTCAGTCGGGAGAACTTGATTTTTCTCCATTGGTTCGTTGGGTGGTGGTGCGCCCCTTTATGCCGCTTGTGGTCAACGCAATCAATGCGGTGCTCGGCGCGATTCCTTTCTTAATCGAAGGGGCAAAGCAATTGCGGCGCGGAAAATTGACGGTGGAGGTGCTTGACGCTGCCGCCATCGGTATTTCGCTTTTGAGGCGAGATTTCAAGACTGCCGGCCTGGTGGCTCTGTTGCTGGGTTTGGGTGAAATGCTTGAAAACTACACTCGCAAGAAATCTCTTGAGAGTTTGGCTGACCAGTTGGCTCTCAAGGTTGATCGCGTTTGGGTGCGCAAAGGTGAAACTGTTGTCGAAGTGCCGCTTGTGGAAGTGTCTGAAAGCGACGTAATCGTGGTTCGTGCTGGCAGTACGATTCCTGTTGACGGAACAGTTGTGGGAGGCGAAGCCGACGTCAATCAAGCGACGATGACCGGTGAGCCGTTGCCGGTTCACCGTACGCACGGCGGACAGGTCTACGCCGGTACGGTAGTTGAAGACGGAGAGATTGACATTCGGCCAACCAAATTGGCCGGTGAAACCCGTTTGTCAAAAATCATCGACTTTATTGAAACCAGCGAGAAAAGCAAGGCGGGTATTCAGGGGAAGGCTGAACGTTTGGCCGATGCCATCGTTCCCTATAACTTTGCGCTCGCCGGCCTTGTGTTTCTCCTTACCCGAAATCTCACGCGCACGGCCGGCGTCCTGATGGTGGACTATTCCTGCGCACTGCGTTTGGCAACGCCTTTGGCGATTTTGGCCGGCATGAAGACCGGAACAAGAAACGGCACCCTTATCAAGGGCGGACGCTATCTTGAAGCGCTCGCTGAAGTTGATACGGTAGTGTTTGACAAGACAGGGACGCTCACGGCGGCTTCTCCGAAGCTTTCCGATGTTGTGACGTTGGATGCGGCTCGTGACGAAAAAGAATTGCTGAGTTTGGCGGCCTGTTTGGAAGAACACTTTCCACATCCGGTTTCCCGAGCTGTGGTACAGGCTGCTGTTGACCGTGATTTGGACCACTTCATCGAAAAACACGATGCACAAGTGAACTATGTCGTGGCACACGGCATCTGCTCAAGCGTGGATTCGGCCAAAGTCATCATCGGGTCACGGCATTTTGTTGAAGACGATGAAGGTGTGGACTGCTCAGCGGCTAGCGAGCATGTGGAACGCCTTGCCCGCGAGGGTAAATCGATTCTCTACATTGCTTGCGCGGGAAAACTGATCGGGTTACTCGGCATTGTGGATCCGATTCGGGAAGAATCAGCGCGGGTAATTGCTGAACTGAAAAAACGCGGCATCAAGCGCGTCGTGATGCTAACGGGTGATGATGAGCGCACGGCAGCCGTGGTGGCATCCAAGCTCGGTGTGGATGAATATCGTGCGCAGGTTTTGCCGACCGATAAAGCCGGTTATGTGCAAAAGCTCAAGGAGGAGGGCTGCAAGGTTCTGATGGTGGGCGACGGTATTAATGACAGTCCGGCGCTTTCTGCGGCAGATGTCGGCGTTACATTGCGCGAAGGCAGCGCCATTGCGCAGGAAGTGGCCGATGTGGTGCTCACCCGCAATACGCTCGAAGACCTACCTCGTGCCATTGATCTGGGACGTGCGGTGATGAAGCGTGTACGCACGAACTTTGTCGCTTCCGTGGGGCTTAACTCAGCTTTTATGGCCGGCGGTATCTCCGGAGTGCTGCAGCCGGCCATGGGGGCTGTTTTGCACAATCTCACGACGATCGGCGTTTGCTTGAATGCTATGCGACCGGCAGACAACGGTCGCATTGAATGGCATGATGTGATCGAAAAGGTGAGGGAAGTGCTCTTGCAACAGTCTCATACCGAACATTTGACGGGATTGCTGGGCGAGTCGTTCCGACATTGAAGGGTAAAGACAATGCAACTGGATAAATATGTCAGAAGTTTTGCAAACGGTCGACTGCGCATTCGGCATCCGGCCTTGGTCGGGCTTTCTGCAGACGAGTACAAGACAATAGAGACAATGGTTTTGACTGTTGAAGGCATCACGTCGGTGCAATTGAATCCGTCATTGGGTAGCGCACTGCTTTTATGGGATCCTTTGCGACTCGATGCTGAGACCTTGAAGGGACATCTGCAAAATTGGCTTGTGATGGTTGACGGTGCGAACGAAGTGGCCGATGAAGCGAGCGATCCCGCACAGAAGCCCGAAAGATGTTCGTTGGAGGAATGTGCGAACGAAGTGCTGGCACCAGCCAAGAAACTCGGACAGACGGCACTTGACAGAGCGGCCAAGATGTTGGTTCCCGAAGTGAAAAATACCAAGCGTGCTCGACGCATGGCACAAAATCGCATCATGCTGGGACTGGGTTCGGCTTCAGTGGCTTCGCTGGTTTTCAACAAAACCGGTCACGGCTATCTGGGCTGGGGTTTTGCCGCTTTCGTGTTGCTGCATCTGTGGCAACATCGCCGCGTTCTTTAGACAACAGGTTGGGTTATGTCGCGATCTTGGGCGGAGAAGTTTGCCGTTGTTGCCATGGTGCTGGGGCTTGTGGCCCTCGTGGCCGTGTCGGTAGCGGCGCTTCTGACTGCTGCTGGTGTTTTTATTTGTTTGGTTGCGCTTCTCTACATCATTAATCCAGCAGGTATGCGAGCCGCCTTGAAGGTGCTTGCCGATAAAGTTGATGCTTGGTTGGCCAAGGCACACGAATGGCTTGATGGGCTTAAGGGAATCCTTTCAGCTTTTCAGTCAGCTGCGCAGGCTGCGGCCGGGGTATCACAAGAAGAGAAAAAGCAGGGTTTCGATGAAGCGACGCCTGAGCCGAAGCCGCAGGACAAGGATGAAATGGAGCAAACGCCGAATCGGAATTGACCGAAGACGCACAAAAGCAGAAACCGCCGGACGACGGGAGTTTTTTCCCGTTGAACGGCGGTTTTTCTTAGCGAAGATTGTGACTTACCGTAGAGTGTCGCGGATTTTCTTCTTGATGTTTTCTTTGAGATTGGGAGCCAATCGCTCAAGCGCATCAAGCGTCATGAAGACGGAAGTCTTACCGCGTAGCGAAAGCTCACGGAAGCGGTTCAAGAGCTCGCTCTCTTCCTGCACAGGGCGATAACGGTCGCCGGTGATGATGAACATGACGTCAAAGCCGATGGAGTAGAGTCGCTGCATGCTGAAAATGCCGGGATCGTCTTCTCCGGATTCGTACTGAAGGTAAACCTCCAGTTGAACTCCGAGAAGCTGCGCAATTTGCAGCTCGGTGTAATTGAGTCTGCGGCGCTCCTGGGCGAGTCGCTCCCCGATGGCTCGTCTTTGTTTTGTCGTTGTGAGGGCCATTGTTCTCGAAAGGCGTTGATTTTTTGAAATAAAAATCAACGGCTAAGGATTAACTAGAACAAAAGTATAACGGCTGACACAGCGTCCGAACGCGTGATTTTGTTTCCGTTTGCACACAAAAACAGCCCGGCAAAGAAAAAGACTCTGTCGGGCTGTCTGAGGTGCATGCGCTAGAGATTAGGCTCACGCACCCGCGCAGAAGAAATTAGTCCTTCTTGGGTTCGTTGCGCAAACGAATGTGCAGTTCACGCAACTGCTTTTCATCAACCGGGCTCGGAGCGCCGGTGAGCAAGCACTGGGCGCGCTGCGTCTTCGGGAAGGCGATCACATCGCGAATGGAGGGTGCACCCGCCATCATCGTGACGATACGGTCCAGACCGAAGGCGATGCCGCCGTGAGGAGGCGCACCGTACTGCAGGGCGTCAAGCAGGAAGCCGAACTTAAGCTTGGCTTCTTCCGGACCAATCTTCAGTGCGCTGAAGACCTTGCTCTGAACATCGGCACGGTGGATACGGACGGAACCGCCAC
>OGIV01001836.1_pt1 | contig 11680 bp, 7 predicted proteins | sample 1571861 | NCBI WGS metagenome assembly OGIV01 (sample SAMEA2582099, study PRJEB24529) | metagenome | biome: Human gut stool | place: China | collected 2011 | reverse complement strand
ATAATCGGTGATTGATTATCAACTATAAGCACGACTGCCTGTCGTACAGAAAAGGTGCCAGTAAAATCTGACACCTTTTAAAAACGCTTTACTTATCAAATAAATAGATGCTTTTACACATTTTTCCGCACTTTTTAGTATTGCTTTTGCACATTTTTCCGAGGTTTTTAGTAACTATTTTACACATTTTCCTGAAGCATCAAAAAAGACAGCATTTAAGCTGCCTATCTTACCATATCACGAGTGATGTCTTTTAAGCTTTTAACCCCACACATCTCCATAGTATCTTGAAGTTCACTGCCAAGTTTATCCACTAAGACTTGAATACCTTCTTCTTTTGCTCCATAGATCGCATTCACAAATGGACGAGCTACAATGACAGCATCCGCACCTAATGCCAAAGCCTTAAAGATATCGACACCATTACGAAGTCCACCATCCACAAAGATTTTCATACTGCCATCTACAGCTTTTACAATCTCTTCGAGTACTTCAGCAGTTGCAGGCGTCTGATCTTGAACTCGACCACCATGATTCGAAACCACAATTGCACTAGCTCCCGCTTCTTTTGCCTTTAAAGCCCCCTTCACACTCATAACACCCTTCACAATAAATGGTACAGGTGTATTTGAAATGATTGCCTTTAATTGTTCTGTATTCATTCTTCCTGCAGGAGGCTGACAGCCCTTCAAGAAAGGAAGTCCAGCTGCATCTACATCCATAGCTACCGCAAAGGCATTACTGTTTAAAGCTAAATTTAGCTTTTCCAAATAAGTCTCTAAGCTCCAAGGTTTAACCGTTGGAATACCATACCCATTATTCTCTTTAATAATTCGTGTCGCATTTTCCATTATACTAGGATCTTTTCCATCTCCTGTAAACGCACAAATGCCTGCTTCTATACAACCTTTTACTAAGATATCATTGTATCCATTATCATCATATGCATCTGAATAGTGCATGGCTACAGCTCCTACAGGACCTGCAAAAATCGGATATTTAAATGTATGACCAAATAGTTCTAATTCTGTACTTACTGGCTCATTATCAGTAATTGTATCCATATTCACACGAATGTTTTTCCAAGCATCATAGTTACGCATCGCAACATCCCCAATCCCTTTAGCACCAGGACCTGGAATCGTATTTCGACATGCCCTTCCATCACATACAGGACAAGACTTACATAATTTTGTCCCCATCACTTCACGACTTTTTTCCATCAATTCCATATAATTCATAATCATTCCTCCATTACATTCGCTATAACTAAACCTAATATTCCGGCTACCAGTTTCACAACCACAAACCAAGTCACACTCGCAGGATTGACTGAGGCAATAAAACCGAGTTGTCCGCCAAACACAAAAGCTCCACTCAAAGAAAAGGCAGCATTTATAATCTTGCCCTTCTTATTCATCTTACTAAATAAAGGAAGCATCGCAATACTTGTTCCAAAAGATAAGATAATTCCCATCACTGAGTATTTATCAATATTTAGTATTTGACCTACTCTTTCAATCTGATTTGAAAACTTTCTTAATACAATTTCGCAAAACACTAAAGAACCACATACAATAATACTCATTTGAAATACAATGCGTAGTGCTTCATTGATTAATGTCGCATTTGTGAAGTTCAAATTGAAAAAGAAGGTTAGACAAACTAGAAAAAAGAAAATATACCCAAGCATTTGTACTAATTTAGAAAAAACGGTTAATACTACAATTAATGTTTGAAATGAAATAAAAAATAAGCCAATCAAAATAGCACAAATAAGAATTACGGGTAAAAACACAATCAAAAAATGATCAATAGGTAATAAACCTAAAATACCATACACAACTCCTTTTAAATAGTGATTCAAATCATCTGTATCCAGTTCATTTAAAAAGATTGGCAATTGAAAACTAATTAAGCATCCTAAAGTGGACGTTAATAATACACCACAGAAAATCAAGATATTATCTGCATGTGTCATAGACTCTATAATGGAATATCCACCAAGATCTGGCGCCAATAAACTTGAAATAATCATTTCTTTATTTTCAAATAAAGTGGCATGACCATTTAAGAACGCAATCGCAATACAATAAAAGCCTCCTACGCTCATCATAAAATCGCCCATCGTTATAATGCCTCGATCAAAAGAAGTGGCTAGTCCAAGTCGATTCTTAAACATCTTGTCAAATAAGCCTAAAGCAGCAAAGCATAATAAAATAAAAATAATCGGATTCATGCATTCATTCTATAATAATAATGAAAAAAAGTCGAAGAAATTTTCTTCGACTAATGTGCGTTACTTGCCGAAACTTTTACTCTAGACCACAAATCCGCAATGATCTTACGTGTAGTTTCATCATATTGGAATACTTCATCCTTATCGTAACCAGCACGAGGTGTATATGCGTTGATACCATCATAATCTCCGCCTTTACCACCAAGTTCTTCCATAACTTCTTTATTTGGTGAAGTATATCCAACATAACTCGAATTATCCATAGCTGCATCATAGCTAGTAATATAACGAATAAACTCATTCGCAAGCTTAGGATTCTTCGCATTCTTAGGAATAACCATCGCATCTGACCATAAGTTTGTTCCACTCTTTGGCATATAGAATCCCATATTTTCATTTTCAGACATGACATAAGCCGCATCTCCAGAATAAATAAGTCCTAAAGCCTTTCTTGCCTGTGCCATATTATCAATAATTTCATCTGTTACAATTTCTGGATCCATTGTCTGAACACATTGAATCAACCAGTTATATGCTGCATTCAATTCATCTTGACTTGTCGTATTCATTGAATATCCAAGAGCTTTTAATGCCATCATGAATGAATCTCTTTCAGAATCATATAGATAGATATCTCCCTTAAATTTCTGATCTAAGAAAATATCCCATCCATCTTTTTCCAAATCTTCTTCAGATACTTTTCTCTTATCGTATACGATACCAACAGTACCCCAGAAATAAGGAATTGAATATTCATTCTTTGGATCATACGGAAGACCTTTGATCGCATCCGACAATTCACCTAAACATTCTTTGCGAGTTTCTGGCTCTAATTTTTGAAGCATTTTTTCCTGCATCATTCTTTGAATCATATAATCACTTGGAACCAATACATCATACGCATCGCCATTGGCAACCTTAATATACATCTGCTCGTTTGAATCAAAGTTATCCATGATAACCTTAGCTCCCGTTAACTCTTCAAAACCTGAAATGATATTTTCACCTGTATATTCACCCCAGTTATATACATGTAAAGTTTGTCCTGCATAAGGCTGACTACCAGCTGATTTATTCAAGCCAAATAAAGAGGCCACTAAACCAACTACCACAACACCCGCAACAGCCCATTTCCAAGGTTTATTTTGTTTTGAAGGACTTGTCTTTTTACGAATCATTGGCAAGACATTCACAATTGTTAGAGTGATTGTGATCAACAATACAACCAACGTACTAATCGCATTTACACTTGGATTAATACGCTTAGACATTGTATACACCATAATACTCAAGTTCTTTACACCTTGACCCGTTACGAAATAGGAAATAACGAAATCATCAAAAGACATTGTGAACGCAATTAAAGCACCCGAAACAATACCCGGCATAATTTGTGGCACAATAACTTTCACCAAAGCTTGCCAAGGCGTAGCCCCTAAATCCATTGCAGCATCTGCCAAGTTTGGATCTAGTGATTTGATCTTTGGCATAATACTCAAAATCACATATGGAATACAAAAAGCAATATGTGCTAATAATAATGTCACAAATCCCTTTTCAATTTGGAAAGTAATAAATAGAAGCATCAATCCAATGGCAGTAACAATTTCAGGGTTCATGATTGGAAAATCATTGACCTGACTGACAAAAGCACGCAATACTTTCTTTGACTTTGATAAACCAATCGCCGTAATCGTACCGATGATCGTAGAAATAATTGTTGCCAATAAGGCAATAATAATTGTGATATACAAAGATTCCATCATACTGTGATTTTTAAGCATAGCCTCATACCAACGTAACGAGAACCCTGTAAAGTGTGTTAATGATTTTGAACTATTAAAGGAAAAAATAATCATGAATAATATTGGTGCATAAAAGAACACCAATAATAAAGCCATGCCTACTTTACCTAATACTCTCTTATCTTTCGACATGCCTATTTTTCCTCCTTATTACGCTCTTCCAATTTCCTTACAAGCATCATTAGAAGCATCATGATCATAGCCATGATCATTGAGATAGCTGAACCAAAGTTCCATTCTCCCACAGTAATGAATTGGTTTTCAATGACGTTACCAATCAAGAAGAATTGTCCTCCACCCAATAATTTAGGAATGAAGAATGAACTTACAGCTGGCAAGAACACTAATGTGATACCTGAAACTACGCCCGGTAATGAAAGTGGGAAAATAACCTTCCAAAACGTTTGGAATTTATTGGCCCCCAAATCCTGAGCCGCCTCTAATAAAGATTTATCCATCTTCGTTAAAGCCGTGTTGATCTGCAGAATCATAAATGGCAAGAAGTTATACACCATACCAATCAATACAGCAGCCTCTGTATATAAAAGTTCTGTATGAATTCCAAACAAGCCTAAAAAGCTACTAATAATTCCATCACTTGATAAAATACCAATCCATGCGTATGTTCTTACAAGCATATTGATCCATGTAGGAAGAGTAATCGCAAGAACTAAGATTTGTTGAACTTTAGGACTATTCTTAGAAATAAAGTATGCGATTGGATATCCAATCAACAAACAAATAATGGTTGTCTTAATGGCAATCCATAAAGAACGCCATAAAATCAACAAGAAATCTTTGTCTGTAAAGAAACGAACATAGTTATCTAATGTAAGCTTAAAGTGCACAATACTGTTGCCTTGCTGAATGATTGAATAAAACGCAATCAGCAACATCGGAAGCAACAACATAATGCAAGCCCACACAATATAAGGGATTGCTAATTGTTGAAATTTTTTCATTTTCTAGAATCCCATTTTCTCCATAACATGAATATCTTCCGCAAAGAAAGTAAGTCCGACTTCTTTTCCTTCCTCTACATAATCCGTTGTATGAATCTTAAATTCACGACCCGTCGTCCAGAAAGTAACCTTATAAATTCCTTCCTTGATTGTTTCAGGATCAAAATCATAATCTACATCTAGATCTACTGTTTCGTTTTCGTCATCCAACTTCCAACCCTGTGCATTTGCCCAAGTCTTCAAGTCTGTATCAATAGCCATGGATTCCTTGATTTCATCCACTGTTTTAAAGAAGTTAAACGCAGAAACGGCTTCATTAGCCTTCTTGTTTTCAACAACCCTTTGGTCCACAACCCAAATCTTACGCGTAATTGAAGTTTTATTGTTTGTTGAGAAAGTAACAGTATATTCTCCTACTTCCTGTTTTAAATCTGTATCAATATCATGAATTGAAATAAACTCATCTGTTTCAGGATTCCAAGCCTGTGCATCGGCACGCGCAATGATTTCTTTATCATCAATATCCTTCATATCTTCTAAGTCTAGATAGAAGTCGTTGGCAGAAATCTTTTCTTTTCCATCTTCACTTGTGATCGCATAGTTCTTGTTTACGTGCATATTTACCGTAACATGCGTACCAGGAACTGTTTCCACCATAATTTCATAGTGAACACCCTTAAATAATACACTCTCAACTTCACCAGTCATCTTGCCATCTTTCACATCCACAATATCAATATCTTCTGGGCGAATTACGACATCCACCGGTTCATTTTCTTTATATCCAACATCGACACAATCAAATGTAATATCATCAAAACGCACTTTCTTATCGCAAACCATACGTGCTGGAATAATATTACTTTCCCCAATGAACTTCGCAACATATTGATTGACTGGTTCATTATAAATGTCTTCTGGACTACCAACCTGCTGAATCTCGCCATCCTTCATGATAACAATCTTGTCTGACATTGTTAGTGCTTCTTCCTGATCGTGCGTAACGAAGATAAATGTGATTCCTACTTCTTGTTGAATCTTCTTTAATTCATACTGCATTTCTTTACGAAGCTTTAAATCCAACGCACTCAAAGGTTCATCCAACAATAATACGCTTGGCTCATTAACTAATGCACGCGCAATCGCAACACGCTGCTGCTGACCACCAGATAGTAAAGTAACATCTTTATTTTCAAATCCTTCAAGACCAATCAACTTCAACATTTTCATGACCTTTTGATCAATAACGTCCTTACTCATCTTTTTAATTTTCAATCCAAACGCAATATTGTCATACACATTCATATGAGGGAATAGTGCATATTTTTGGAAAACCGTATTCAACTCACGCTTATAGGCTGGCACTTCACAAATATCTTCTCCATTCAAGATGACTTGTCCTTCGCTAGGTTCTAAAAAACCACCTAAAATACGTAATAAAGTTGTTTTTCCACAACCACTAGGACCTAATAATGTGACAAACTCATTTTCATATATATCTAAATCAATACCCTTTAACACAACTTGACCATCAAATTCTTTTACGATGTGGCGAAATTGAATTAATTTATTCTTTTCCTGTTCCATGTATGTTCTCTCCTTGTCAATTAAAATACAGGCGGTGTAGATACCCATAATACTTTGGCATCCGCACTCGATACGTTTTCTAAATAATGCCCTTCCTTACCTGTAATATAGAAGGTTTCTTTTGATTTAACTTTTAACCTTTTATTACCAACAACTAAAACAACACTGCCCTTTAAAATATAGCCAAATTCTTCTCCCTCATGAGCCTTGACTTCCTGTGACTTTGCGCCCGGTTTTAAAGTCAATAAAAGAGGTTCCATCTGATTCTTCTGGGCATTAGGAATAATATATTCCGTAACCAAATCATCTTGCTCATTCACAAAAAAATCTTGCGTATGGAAAACAATCTGCTCTTCCTTGCTTGATTGAAAGAAATCTGCCAAATTGGTACCTAAAGCTTCCAATATATTCTCCAATGCAGAAATGTTTGGACTTGTTAAGTCGCGCTCTAACTGCGATAAAAAGCCTTTCGTTAATTCACTACGATTCGCAAGTTCTTCCAAAGTCAACCCATTCTGGGTTCGAAGCTCTTTTAGTTTTTTGCCTATTTTCATTCAATCACCCCTGCTTGTTTTTTATACTAAACTTTTTGTTTCATTAAAAGAACAAGTCTATTATATAGGAAACCATCAATTATGCAAGAAAAAAAGAGCATTTTTTTGCTCTAAAGTTAAAGTTATTTTACTGCTTCATATTTCTCAAACGATACAATACACAATTTGTCATAACTGCCAAATATAAAGCCTCACTCATACCTTGTGTCTGTAAAGTCAACGGATAATTATCACGAATCATAAAGTCCATACTGATGTTTGTTCTTTGCGATATTTTTAAGATCTTATCCACATTGATCTGTCCCTCATCCCAATACTTAGCAGTATTTCTCGTTACTTCCATATATTTGCCAAATTGAGTTTGTGAAAGCGAAAAAACAACTTCTCGTATAAAACGCATACGATCACCCATATCATTTTTTAAATTGTATTCAAAATCCTTAAATTTCGAACTTCTTTTAATATCTGTAAATAGTTCAGGATGAATCAATTTCATAATATCTTGAACCTGATTCCATGTTAAGCCTTCTAAATTAACGGGCTGATTATACATTTGATCAAAGAAAATCGAATCAATAGATTGATGATTATAGTCTGCAAGAATAAGTACAATACGCGTTTGCGTGCGATCCTCGGAATGAATTTGCCTTCTAAAATTACGCAAAGACATATGGGCTGCTTTGGCAACTTCTTCCTCTGAAATATTATTATCTTCAATAAATTGCACAATTTGTTTCATAAAAAAACACCTCCATGTTAAACATAGAGATGTTTTTTACATTTGTACTCGACCGAAAATCGAAAATCGGTCGATGAAAACGATTTTTTTAAGCTTTTGTCGTATTTTCGTTTTGAATATTCTTAATAATATCCGTTAAATCCGCTTCATTGATAGCACCATCATAGAAATCATTCAACGTTTCAATCAGACCCTTATCATCTGGTAAAACCGTTTCAAACACTTCTTTCATGTGTGCAGCCTCCTGACTTGAACCTGCATACTTAACAGTCGCATGAATCATAGATGTATAGATAACATTCACCAACATTAAGTGATACTTATTGTTGTAGCCATCATTACGATTATCAATGATTGTATTGGCACTGATTAGAGCTGCACCTTGATACTTGGCTAAAGTAGGAAACTCTAAATAAAGTCCCTTTACCGTCTTATATGTCATTAGTTTCAGTGCATATACACACGCAAATTGTTCTAAATCACCTAACATACGTAAATGATCGTCACTGTCTAGAACCTTTTTAAAATTGATATCTAATAATCTTGCCAAAACATCACTCACACATTCAAGATTGGTCTTACAAACCACTTCCTGACGACCATCTAAATCCGTTGTGATTATGAATAAATCGCCTTCGCGATCATAAAATATATTATCTGGATGTCTTAAATTCACCATGTGATCACCTTTTAACGAATAAAATTCGTACCCTTTCTAATTTCCTTTTCAGGCAAACCATACGCTTCTTTACCTAAGGCAATACTTTTCATCAAGAACGTCATATTACGAGCTAAAGCACGCATTGTTTGTTTACCCTCTTCATCCTGATTGGCTTCTTGCGCAGTATTTCCATGAATTGAATTCCAATATTGACTCGAAACAACAGGCATACCACTGATTGTAAAATACTTATTTAATTCATCAAAAGTAGCACTCGCTCCGCCACGACGACAAGAAACAACACTAGCCCCCACCTTCATTGTCTTATCAAAACGCGAAATATAGAACAAACGATCTAATACTGCAATCAATGTTGCATTCGCGCTGGCATAATATACAGGACTTGAAACGACCAATCCATCCGCTTCTTCAAATTTAGGTAACAATTCATTGACAATATCATCATATACACACTTGCCAAGTTTCGTACAAGCACCACAAGCTAAGCAACCACGAACAGCTAAGTTTCCAACTTGTATAATTTCGGTTTCAACCCCATTTTCTTTAAATACAACTTCCATTTCACGCAAAGCCAAATCATTCACTCCACTCGCATGTGGACTACCATTCAACATTAAGACTTTCATATTTTTCCTCCGAAAAAACCTATCTCTATTTTATCATTTGCGTCAACATGATAAAATGATATTTATGAAACGAATAGTAACTGGAATATTAGCGCATGTCGATGCAGGTAAAACTACTTGTATCGAAAGTATGCTTTATACATCAAAAACAATCCGAAAATTAGGACGTGTCGACCATCAAGATGCCTATTTGGATTATGATAATCAAGAAAGAGAAAGAGGCATTACCATTTATTCAAAAGAAGCTCACTTTCATTGGAAAGATAGTGAAATCTATTTGATTGACACACCCGGCCACGTCGATTTTTCAAGTGAAATGGAAAGAAGTCTTCAAGTATTAGATTTAGCCATTCTTTTAATCAACGGACAAGACGGTATTCAATCTCACACTTCTACCATTTGGAAATGCTTAAAACACTATAAGATTCCTACGCTGATCTTTATTAATAAAATGGATATTAGCTATAAGACACAAGAAGAGCTTATGAATGATCTTAAAGTGCATTTTTCATCCAACTGTATCAATTTTAAATCAAAAGATACTGAAGATGAACTGTCCATGTTGAATGAAGATATCATGAATCACTATCTAGAAACCGAAGAAATCGATTCATCACTTCTTCAACAAGCCATTTTTAAAAGAGAATGCTTCCCCGTATTCTTTGGTTCTGCCTTAAAAATCCAAGGCATCGAAGATTTAATGGATGCGATCATCGATTTATCTTTTATCCAAGATTACCCTGAAGATTTTGGTGCTCGTGTATACAAGATTTCAAATGATGACCAAGGCAATCGTTTAACCCACGTAAAGATTACGGGTGGTGTTTTAAATGCCAAAGATAAAGTTGGTACAGATGAAAAGGTAGATCAAATTCGTTTGTATAACGGAAAACAATTTGAAATGGTACAAACCGCTTATCCAGGAATGATTTGTGCACTAAAAGGATTGAACAAGTATGAAGTAGGTCAAGGGCTAGGCTTTGAATCTGACACGACAAAACCACTCTTAAATGCCTATATGAATTACCAACTCCTACTTCCCGAAGGTGTAGATGCACTCACTATGATGCGCTACTGCAGTGTACTTGCTCAAGAAGATCCGCAGCTACAAATTGAATATGATGAGCAGACGAAACAAATTTTCTTAAGGCTAATGGGATCAATTCAAATGGAAATTCTTCAAAAAGAAATTGAGAAAAGATCTAAAGTTAAAGTTGGTTTTACAACGGGTAAAGTTTTATTTAAAGAAACCATTCAAAATAGTGTGATTGGTGTAGGGCACTTTGAACCTTTAAGACACTATGCCGAAGTACACTTAAAACTTGAACCATTACCTAGAGGTAAAGGACTTGTGTTTGAATCAAACTGTTCCAATGACGATTTAGCTTTAAACTGGCAAAATCTGATTTTAACGCATTTAAAAGAGAAACAACACAAAGGCGTATTAACTGGATCGCCAATTACCGACATAAAAATCACTTTAGTGGCCGGTAAAGCGCATTTAAAACATACAGAAGGTGGGGATTTTCGACAAGCAACCTATCGTGCTATAAGACAAGGTTTAAAAGAAGCAGAATCTGTATTATTAGAACCTTATTATAGTTTTGAATTAGTCGTTGAAAATCAATATGTTTCAAAAGCCTTGTTTGATTTAGAAAACAGGCATTGCTCATTTAAAATTGAAGAAGACATCAACAATCTTGTTCACATAAAAGGAACGGGACCCGTTCGTGAGTTGATGGACTATCAAAAAGATGTCATCGCATACACAAAAGGAAAAGGCCAATTTATTTGTGAATTAGAAGACTATCATGAGTGTTTTAATCAAGAAAAGATCATTGAAGAAACAAATTATGATAGTGAAGCCGATTTAAACAATCCAACCGGATCTGTATTCTGCGAACATGGAGCAGGTTATTTTGTGCCTTGGGATGAAGTCAAGGAGCATATGCACATCCAAATTAAAGAAGCCAACACAACTTCCTATGCTTCTTATGTAAAACATACTGTTCGTGAAGAAGAATTAAAGAAAGTATTTAATTCACTTGGTGGAAACAACAAGAAAGCTGAAAAGCCAATCAAGAAAAAAGCGAAGATTGATATGAATTTAAATCAGATTCATGTCGAAGATAAAAAGCCAGAATGTTTAATGATTGACGGTTACAATATGATTTATGACTGGCAAGATTTAAAAGATATTGCCAAAGTAAACATTGAATCTGCTCGTGATGAATTGATCAATCGAATCTCGAATTATCAAGGATATAAGCGGATCAAAGTCATCTTAGTATTTGATGGATATCGCGTTAAAAACAATACAGGTTCACATTTTAATCAAGGAAATCTAGACATTATTTATACTAGATACAATCAAACAGCAGACAGCTATATTGAAAAGGCTGTACACGACTTAAAAAAGAAATATGAATTATCAGTTGCGACAAGTGATGGCTTGATTCAAAATGCGATTTTGGCCAATGGCGCAA
>OGIV01001829.1_pt1 | contig 11719 bp, 10 predicted proteins | sample 1571861 | NCBI WGS metagenome assembly OGIV01 (sample SAMEA2582099, study PRJEB24529) | metagenome | biome: Human gut stool | place: China | collected 2011 | reverse complement strand
AACAAGCTCAAACTTTAATTCAGTAGAAAAACAATATAAAGATAATATCTTCTATACACAACCATCTGCAGATATTGGTGGGGTTGGTGTTAATATTGACCGTCAGTCTTACAACCATACATCTAAGAAGACTGATGCTGAAAAAGATTCAACTAAGAAAGCTCTTCTTAACAAGGACTTCCGTCAATCAGTTAACTTTGCTATTGACCGTACAGCTTATTCAGCACAACTTAATGGTGAAAAAGGTGCAGCACTTGCTGTTCGTAACCTTCTTGTGAAACCTGATTTTGTTTATGCTGGTGACAAGTCATTCGGTGATTTGGTAACTGAAAAGATGCCTTCATATGGTGACGAGTGGTCAGGTGTTAACCTTAAAGACAGTCAAGATGGTCTCTTCAACGCTGATAAGGCTAAGACTGAATTTAATAAGGCTAAGGAAGCTCTCCAAGCACAAGGTGTTCAATTCCCAATTCACTTGGACCTTCCAGTTGACCAAGCTGCAAAACCAACTGTAGCACGTGCACAATCTTTGAAACAATCTGTTGAAAAGACACTCGGTAAAGAAAATGTGGTTGTAGACGTTCATCAAATGTCTCAAGATGATCTTCTTAACAGTACTTTGTATGCAGCTAACGCAGCAGCAGAAGACTGGGATATCAATATTTCAGTTGCTTGGGCGCCTGACTACGAAGACCCATCAACATTCCTTGATATCTTCAAGACAACAGCTAGTGAGAACACAAAAACTTACATGGGATTTGACGATCCTAACAATGCAGCAGCAGCTCAAGTAGGTCTTAAAGACTTTGATGCTTTGGTTGATAATGCAGCTAAAGAAACAAGCGACCTCAACGTACGTTATGAACGTTATGCAGAGGCACAAGCTTGGTTGGAAGATAGCTCACTCTTCATGCCACTTATGGTTAACAAGGGTGCTGCTCCAATGGTAGCTCGTTTGACACCATTCTCAGGTGCTTACTCTCAAGTAGGACCTAAGGGTTCTGACAGATACTTCAAGTACCTTGAACCTCAAAAAGATGTTGTCACTAAGAAAAACTATGATAAAGCCCGTGAAAGCTGGCTTAAAGAAAAGTCTAAGTCCAACGAAAAAGCTCAAAAAGACCTTGAGAAACACGTTAAATAAAAGGACGATGGAACTTTCTCATTAGATTGGGAAAGTTCTTTTGGAATTAAAGGAAGAGACATGAAAAAATACATTTTATTGAGAACCCTCCGTTCTCTATTGTCAATATTTGTCGTGACGGCCTTGACCTACACGATTATCTATACCATGGTGCCGAGGCGTCTGATTTTCAGACAGGACCCTAACTACAACAAGATTGCTAAGACAGCTGATTCTAAGGCTAACTATGAAAATACAATCTATGAACGTATGGGTTACATTGATTACTATGACACCAAGGAGTTGCAGGAGAAAGCTAGCTCCCTTGATAAGTCAGTAACCACTAAGCCAACAAAAGAAAATAAAGCTATTTACCAAAAATATGTGGATAGTTTAGGACATGGCTGGCATTTGCATCAATTCAAGCAAAGTAAACAATTCTATGCAACACGTGATGTTCCAGTGCTTGAACGTGTATTTGGCTTCTATACGCACCTCTTTGAATTTGACAATACTGGATGGGTTAAAGATAAAACAAATCCAAACTTGAAGCGTTACATCCGTATTGAAAATGATCCAGCTATCGGTTGGTCAGTTGTCGGTTCAGGAACTAAGCATAAATATTTGCTTTACTTTAACAGTCAGTTCCCATTTGTTCACCAAAACTTTGTGAAGATGAACCTTGGTACATCTTACCCAACTTATGCTGAGCAAGGTGTTCTTGATGTTATTACGCAAGGCCAAGGGCAAACACAAAGCTCTGAGGTCAACTTCCCTACTGGTAAGAAGATATCTTCAGTAGATATCTACTCTCGTACTTATAAATCACCAAGTCAGGCTGATGCTAGGGATCGTTCTTACTATGGTGACGACCCTTACACAGCTACTAAGAGTCGCTACCAGTACCCATCAATGGTGACAAGTTCTGCCATTGCTGGTTTGATTGGTTTGGTCTTGTCTTATGCTTTGGCAATTCCATTGGGATCATACATGGCACGCTTTAAAAATACCCTCTTTGATAGTGTATCAACAGGTGTCTTGACTTTCTTGCTTTCACTACCAACCATCGCCTTGGTTTATATCATTCGTTTGATTGGTTCTGAGATTGGTCTTCCAGATTCCTTCCCTATCTTGGGTGCGGGTGACTGGCGTTCATACGTCTTGCCATCTGTTATTCTCGGTCTTTTGTCTACACCAGGTCTTGCCATTTGGATTCGTCGTTACATGATTGACTTGCAGTCACAAGACTTCGTTCGTTTTGCACGTGCCAAAGGGTTGTCAGAACAAGAAATTTCGAATAAACACATTTTCAAAAATGCTATGGTTTCCTTGGTTTCAGGGATCCCAGCATCTATCGTTAGTGTTATCACAGGGGCAACCTTGACAGAAACAATCTTTGCCTACCCTGGTATGGGTAAAATGTTGATTGACTCTGTCCGTGCTTCAAATAACGCTATGGTTGTGGGTCTTGTATTTATTTTCACAGCCCTCACCATCTTCTCATTGCTTGTGGGTGATATCCTTATGACTATGATTGACCCACGTATCAAATTGACATCTAAAGGAGGTAAATAATGGCTTCAATTGATAAAAGTAAGTTCCAATTTGTAAAGCGCGATGATTTTGCCTCTGAAACAATTGATGCGCCGGCCTATTCATACTGGAAATCGGTGATGCGTCAGTTCTTCAAGAAAAAGTCAACAACTGTCATGTTGGGAATCTTGATTGCTATCATTTTGATGAGTTTTATCTACCCGATGTTTTCAAAATTTGACTTTAATGATGTGTCTAAGGTTAATGACTTTAGTGTACGTTATGTGCATCCAAATGCTCAATACTGGTTCGGTACGGACAGTAATGGTAAGTCTCTCTTTGACAGTGTTTGGTTTGGAGCTCGTAATTCTATCCTTATTGCTGTTATCGCTACCTTCCTTAACGTTGTTATTGGTTTGCTTGTAGGTGCTGTTTGGGGGATTTCTAAGACCTTCGATATGATTATGATGGAAATCTACAACATCATCTCAAATATTCCTGCCCTCCTTGTAGTTATCGTCTTGACTTACTCATTGGGTGCAGGTTTCTGGAACATGATTTTTGCCATGACTGTCACAGGTTGGATTGGTATTGCTTATACTATCCGTATTCAAATCATGCGTTACCGTGATTTGGAGTACAACTTGGCTTCTCGTACTTTGGGAACACCAACTCCTAAGATTGTGGTTAAAAATATCATGCCACAACTTGTATCAGTTATCGTGACTATGGCTAGTCAGCTCTTGCCAGGATTTATCTCTTACGAAGCCTTCCTTTCTTACTTTGGTTTGGGGCTTCCTGTTACAACGCCTAGTCTTGGTCGTTTGATTTCAGACTATGCACAGAACGTTACAGTCAATGCTTATCTCTTCTGGATTCCATTGACTACCTTGATCCTCGTTTCCCTCTCTCTCTTTATTGTCGGTCAAAACTTGGCGGATGCCAGTGACCCACGTACGCATAGATAGGAGTCCAATATGACAGAAAATAAAAATGTAATATTATCGGCTCGCGATATCGTCGTGGAATTTGACGTTCGTGACCGTGTTTTGACAGCTATTCGAGGGGTTTCCCTTGATTTGGTTGAAGGTGAAGTTTTAGCCTTGGTTGGTGAGTCTGGTTCAGGTAAATCAGTTTTGACCAAGACCTTCACAGGGATGCTTGAAGAAAATGGTCGTGTCGCTAGTGGTTCTATTGATTATCGTGGCCAAGATTTGACCAAGCTTAAGAGTCACCAAGATTGGGCAGCAATTCGTGGAGCTAAGATTGCGACTATCTTCCAAGATCCTATGACCAGTCTTGACCCAATTAAGACTATCGGTAGCCAAATTGTTGAAGTCATTGTCAAACACCAAGGAAAATCAGCCAAAGAAGCTAAAAAAATGGCCATTGATTACATGGACAAGGTTGGTATTCCTGATGCTGAAAAACGTTTCAACGAATATCCTTTCCAATACTCTGGTGGGATGCGTCAACGTATCGTCATTGCCATTGCCTTGGCTTGTCGTCCTGATGTCCTTATCTGTGACGAGCCAACAACTGCCCTTGATGTGACCATTCAAGCTCAAATCATTGACCTTTTGAAATCACTCAAAGAGGAGTATGGTTTCTCAGTGATTTTCATTACCCATGACCTTGGTGTGGTAGCAAGTATCGCTGACAAGGTTGCTGTTATGTATGCTGGTGAAATCATCGAGTACGCAACTGTTGAGGAAATTTTCTATGAGCCTTGTCACCCATACACTTGGAGCTTGCTTTCAAGCTTGCCACAGTTGGCTGACGATAAGGGTGAGCTTTTCTCTATTCCAGGGACACCACCATCACTTTATACACCAGTTGTTGGAGATGCCTTTGCCTTGCGTTCAGACTATGCCATGCAAATTGACTTCGAGGAAAAAGCACCACAATTCCAAGTTTCAGATACTCACTGGGCTAAGACCTGGCTCTTACATGAGGATGCACCAAAAGTTGAAAAACCTGAGGTTATCCAAAATCTACATGAAAAAATCCGTACTAATATGGGATTTGCACATTTAGGAGATGAGGAGGAAGGCAATGCCTGAGAAGTTAGTTGAAGTAAAAGATGTGGAGATTTCCTTCGGTGAAGGAAGCAAGAAATTCGTTGCTGTCCACAATGCTAATTTTTTCATCAACAAGGGTGAAACCTTTTCCCTCGTTGGTGAGTCTGGTAGTGGTAAAACTACTATCGGTCGTGCCATTATTGGTCTGAATGATACAAGTAATGGTGAGATTATTTTTGACGGTAAGAAAATCAATGGGCACTTATCTCACTCTGAGAAAAACGACCTTATCCGTCGTATTCAGATGATTTTCCAAGACCCTGCGGCTAGTTTGAATGAACGTGCAACAGTTGATTATATCTTGTCTGAGGGCTTGCATAACTTCCATCTCTATAAGGATGAGGAAGATCGTAAAGCTAAAATCAAGGAAATCATCAAAGAAGTGGGACTTCTTGAGGAGCACTTGACACGTTACCCTCACGAATTTTCTGGGGGACAACGTCAACGTATCGGTATTGCGCGTTCCTTGGTTATGCAACCTGACTTGGTCATCGCTGACGAACCAATCTCAGCCCTTGACGTGTCAGTTCGTGCCCAAATTTTGAACCTGCTTAAGAAATTCCAAAAAGAGTTGGGATTGACCTACCTCTTTATCGCTCACGACTTGTCAGTGGTCCGTTTCATTTCTGACCGTATCGCTGTTATCTACAAGGGGACAATCGTGGAAGTTGCTGAGACAGAAGAACTCTACAACAATCCTATCCACCCTTACACCAAGTCACTCTTGTCTGCTGTTCCTATTCCAGATCCGATCTTGGAACGTAAGAAAGTCTTGAAGGTTTATGATCCAAACCAACACGACTATTCTGTTGATAAACCAGAAATGGTTGAAGTACGTCCAGGACACTTCGTTTGGGGTAACAAAGCCGAAATTGAGACTTATCGTAAAGAACAAAGTAAATAAGTCTTTTCAATGCAAAAAAAATCGTGTTCCAGAAGGAACACGGTTTTTATTTAGTCTAAATTTAAGCGTTTTGTCATGATATAGTAGGTACCAAAGTAACTTGCTGCGATGAGAATGAGAGACTGAACTAGACTAAATATATATGCCGAGTTATTAATTGCAGTATTTGTTGCATCTCCGGTCAAGGCTGCACCGATTCCAAAGAAGAAACCAATAAAGGATAGGATAGCCTGAATGGCAAAATAGGCGACAAATCCCATAAGAACTTTGTTAGTGTTAAAGAGGTTACCGATACTAATACAGAGGTAATAGAATAGGATACCGCTAATTGTTCCTAAAATTGTAGAAGGGATGACAAGGTAGAGGGCACCTATTTCTTTTAGGAGCTGTCCCAAGTAACTAGTAGTTAGTAGGAAATCTTTGAAGTCTATATTAAATGCGGCTATAATAGCAATCGAAGCGAGTACTACGAGACTAGAAATCGTATTTAAAATAAAGGCTACCAAGAGTTTAGATAAAATCAATTGGTGGGCAGAAACTGGGAGTGTATTGGTTAGATAGCCTTCTCTCCCAAAGACAGTCTGTGCAAAGCGTCTAACAATGAGGACTATTGTCGCTATATAAATGGTTCCCCATACGATAATGGTAGCAAAAACCATCAGTGTGAAGAAAGCGAAGAAGAGTAGACTAGGTTCTTCGTGACTGTGTTCAAAGGTGAATATTAATTTGTGAAGCATTAAGCCCAAGGGGATAGAGAGTAGGATGGCAATACCATAAATGCCAAGGTACCACTTACGGACCGATTGTAATTCATACTTAACTAATTTCCAAAACATGCTCATACCTCCTAGTTGTGGAACATCTCTCTAAAGAGTTTGTCGATAGATTTGCCATGGGCTTGACGGATATTATCAGCATCCCCTTGAAGTTCAATCTGACCGTATTTTAAGAAGACAACTTCATCTAGGACGGATTCAATATCTGCAATCAAATGGGTTGAAATGATAACAGAAGCATCTTCAGAGTATTGGTTGATGATGGTTTTAAGAATGTAGTCTCGTGACGCGGGATCGACTCCACCGATAGGTTCATCGAGGAGATAGAGTTTAGCTTCACGACTCATAACCAAAATCAACTGAACTTTTTCTTTGTTACCTTTTGAGAGGTCTTTAAGGCGCAAATCAGGCTGAAGCTTTAAATCCTGCAAGAGTTGCAAGGCAAGAGGATAACGGAAATCAGCATAGAAATCTTGGAAGAAGTCCAAGTAGTACTGTATTGTCTTACTTTCATCTAAATAGGTTGTGTCAGGCAAATAAGCCACTTGCGCCTTAGTGATAGGTGACGGCTGAAATCCATTAATGGTCACTAAACCTGAAGTCGGTTGAAGGAGACCGTTCAAAATTTTGATTAGGGTTGTTTTACCACTACCGTTTGGTCCTAAGAGACCAATGATTTTACCAGAAGGGATGGACATGGTCACATCTCTAAGGGCTGGAATACCATTATAGGTCTTGGTGAGATTTGTTAGAGTTACAATATCAGTCATCGGTCTATAAGTCCTTTCCTGTTTGTTCGATGTAGTCAGTGATGATAGCTTTGATTTCAGGTGAGCTAAAACCAATGGCTGCCATCTCAGTGACAAAGTTTTTCATGAGACTTTGGGCAATCTCGTGTCGTTTTTGATCAATGAGTTTTTGCGTTGTTTCCTTATTGAAAATGGAAGTTAATGGATCAATTTCAGATAAATGAATCAAATACTTATTTTCTCTTGAACTTGAATGAGCTAAATACACTATAAGACTCAATACGATCAAGCCTAAAAATGTTGCCAATAAAGTTTCATAGTGAATAATAAATGTATATGATTCTTGAGCTGCATGAACCGGTACGATATAGCCGACCATCTAATCATTGATTTTTAGCGGGGAATAAGCTAAATATAAAGATTCTTTCTTTTTTGTTTGAGTTAAGATAAGATCTGATTTTTGTTTCTTAAAATCGGTTTTGATTTTCTTTTGATTACAGACATTAAATAAATTATCGACTATATTTAGCTTATGCTTTTTTTCATACTGTTTATCTTTAGTGATTAGATTTCCATCTTGATCGACAATAAAACTTTTTCCTTGTTCCTCAAACAGATCATCAAACAACATATTGCTAGTTTTATGACATTGTAAGAACCGCCTACTACACCAATGACTTGTCTAACTCTAAAGATGGGCACGCATAAAATAACACGTGTTTTTTGATCAACACTACTTTCTAATGGATCTGAAAGAGATTGATTGCCTTGCATAGATTCTTTGAAATATCGACGATGAGCTACATTTTTTATGACTTCATTATCATACAGAGCATTTCCATTTGGATCGATGATTGCTGTTCGATTTAAATCTGTATTATTCATAAAGTCTTGAATTAAAGAAACATTATCCTCTGAAAATAAATCTTGAGATTTAGGTAGTTCTTGTGTAAGTACATTTAAATAGGAATAGTTGATATTTAATATTGTATTTAAATGCTCACTTCGCCTTACAACATGATAATCGGAGTTTTTCTAGAATTATTTTCAACCGTAATTGAAATGCCGTTAAAGAAGATCACGATTCCCATAATCAAAGTCAAAATGAAAGTGATAATTGCGACAATATAGTTCGTAATGAATTTTTTTCTTGGAAAATAAGGATCTTTCATATGGGAACTTCTTCTTCTAATTATATCAAGAATTATGTTAAAAGAGTATTAAATTATATACAACTAACTATTCTTTGTGAAATCTATCACATTTTCGTGTATTATATAAGGTATAAAGAAAATTGCTCCCAACATTAAGAGAATTCTGCGTGAAAGGTGCTTATAAGAAATTTGTAAGTAGAACTATGGCTATGCTCTTTTTGTGTGTGGAGTATGGCTTTTTTTCTTTAAGAAGGAGATGAATATGGAAACACGTGTTGCCGTGATGGGAATTATTGTAGAAGATACAAATGCAGTGAATCTATTGAATGAAATTCTTCATGAATATAGTGAATATATTATTGGAAGAATGGGAATACCTTACAAACAAAAACATATAAGCGTAATTTCAATTGCGTTAGATGCCCCACAAAATACAATTGCTGCTTTGGCAGGTAAATTAGGAAATATACAAGGAATTAGTGTGAAAACAGCCTATTCCAATGTGATTAGCCATGATTGAAGCATATCGATTGTTTGATAAACTTGAAAGAGAACACTCTTTAAGTTTATTAGAATATAAAACTTTAATTGAAGCTGAAAATGATGCTTTACGCCTATATGCTGCTAATAAAGCGAAAGAACAAGCTACGTTAATATATGGGAATTCAGTTTATGTACGTGGACTTATTGAAGTGGGAAATTATTGTCGCAACGACTGCTTCTATTGTGGGATTCGCAAGTCCAATTTAAATTGTGATCGCTATATATTAGCCGAAGAAGATATTCTGCATTGCTGCAAAGAAGGTTATGAACTTGGTTTTCGCACTTTTGTTTTGCAAGGTGGCGAAGGAATTTATAAAAAGGATTTTGTCACAAATGTAGTTCAAAAGATTCGTAGTGAATATCCAGATTGTGCGATTACCCTTTCTTTAGGTGAAGAAGATAGAGATACATTTAAGGCTTGGTTTGATGCGGGAGCCAATCGTTATTTATTAAGACATGAAACGGCAAGTAAAAATCATTATGCAAAGCTGCATCCAAAAAATATGTCTTTTGATCATCGTATGCAGTGTTTAAAAGACTTAAAGGAAATCGGATATCAAGTAGGATGTGGCTTCATGATAGGTTCACCTTATCAGACCAGTGAAACTTTGGCGATGGATTTGAAGTTTATTGAAACATTTAAACCTGACATGTGTGGTATTGGTCCTTTTATTTCGCAAAAGGATACACCGTTTAAAGATATGACGTGTGGAACTTTGAATCAAACTTTATTCTTATTGTCTTTGATTCGTTTGATTCAACCAAACATTTTACTTCCTGCTACAACAGCTTTAGGAACGATTGATCCTCAAGGAAGAGAAAAGGGAATTCTTGCGGGAGCCAATGTAGTTATGCCTAATTTATCGCCGGTGAGTGTCAGAAAAAAATATGCATTGTATGATAATAAAATTTGTACAGGCGAAGAGAGTGCAGAATGTAAAGATTGTTTATCAAGGCGTATGGATTCAATAGGATACAAGATCGTAACTGATCGTGGAGATATTAAAAAATAAAAGAGGAGATATAAAAAATGAGTAATTATAACCCAAAATCATTAAAGGCAGAAGAATTTATTAGTCATGAAGAAATTCTTGAAACAATTGAATATGCCGAAAAGAACAAACATAATGTTGAATTGATTGATCAAATTTTAAATAAGGCTCGTCCACAAAAGACAGAGCATGGTGTTCATTGTGAGGGTTTAACACACCGTGAAGCAAGTGTACTTTTAGCTTGTGACATTCCTGAAAAAGTAGAAGAAATGTATAAGCTTGCCAATGAAATTAAACAAGCATTCTATGGTAATCGTATTGTGATGTTTGCCCCATTATATTTATCAAATTATTGTGTAAATGGATGTGTATATTGTCCTTATCACATGAAGAATAAACATATTAAACGTATTAAATTAACACAAGATCAGATTCGTGATGAAGTTATAGCGCTACAAGATATGGGACATAAACGTTTAGCTATTGAAGCAGGCGAAGATCCAGTACACAATTCAATCGAATATATCTTGGATTCTATTAAAACTATTTATTCGATTCAACACAAGAATGGTGCAATTCGCCGTGTCAATGTAAATATTGCGGCTACAACGGTAGAAAACTATCGTAAATTAAAGGAAGCTGGAATAGGAACTTATATCTTATTCCAGGAAACATACAATAAAAAGAGTTATTTAGAGTTGCATCCAACAGGACCTAAACACGATTATGACTATCATACAGAAGCTATGGATAGAGCCATGGAAGGTGGAATTGATGATGTTGGATTGGGTGTATTATTTGGTTTGGAAGGCTACCAATATGAATTTGCCGGCTTAATGATGCATGCAGAACACTTAGAAGCTGTTCACGGTGTAGGTCCACACACAATTAGTGTGCCTCGTGTAAAACATGCAGATGATATTGATCCAGAAGCGTTCGATAATAGTTTGGATGATGAAATCTTTGAAAAGATTGCAGCATGTATCCGTATTGCCGTTCCATATACTGGAATGATTATTTCTACACGTGAATCTCAAGAAGTTCGTGAAAAAATGCTTCACTTAGGTGTATCTCAAATTAGTGGGGCAAGTCGTACATCTGTTGGTGGATATACAGAAGAAGAACGTCCTCATGATTCAGAACAATTTGATGTATCTGACCAAAGAACATTAGATGAAGTTGTGAACTGGCTGATGGAGTTAGGTTACATTCCATCTTTCTGTACGGCATGTTATAGAGAAGGAAGAACAGGAGATCGTTTCATGTCTTTGTGTAAGACAGGGCAAATTCAAAATTGTTGTCATCCTAACGCATTGATGACTTTATGTGAATTTTTAGTGGATTATGCGAGTGAAGATACAAAGAGAATTGGTTTTGAGTTGATTGAAAAAGAATTTAACAAGATTCCAAATGCGAAAGCTCAACAAATTGCTCGTGACAATGTGGATGCGATCAAGTCAAGCAATCGTAGAGATTTCAGGTTCTAATTATGTCTAATTTAAATAGTACGATAAGCGCAAATCGTACACACATTGGATTTTTCGGTTTAAGAAATGCTGGAAAATCCAGTGTAGTCAATGCGATTACCAACCAGAGTATGTCTTTAGTTTCTAATATAAAGGGAACTACGACAGATCCAGTAAAGAAATCAATGGAAATCTTGCCGATTGGACCTGTTGTGATTGTGGATACGCCGGGTATGGATGATGAAGGTGCTTTGGGTGAATTGAGAATCAAAAGAACGTTAGAAGTTTTAAAAACAATGGATATGGCCGTATTGGTCGTTGATGCGAATGTAGGTCTACAAAAAATAGATTTGGATTTGATTGACATGTTTAAAGAAAATAAATTACCTTATTTTATA
>OGIV01001823.1_pt1 | contig 11752 bp, 12 predicted proteins | sample 1571861 | NCBI WGS metagenome assembly OGIV01 (sample SAMEA2582099, study PRJEB24529) | metagenome | biome: Human gut stool | place: China | collected 2011 | reverse complement strand
GCGGCTTATCTGGACAAGCTCGAAGCCAGCCGTTCCAAGCCTGCCAAACCGGCAAGCAAGGATGACGAAGAGTAAAGACAACAAAAAGCCGACGCGCTCGAACAGGCGCGTCGGCTATGAGTCGATAGGCGCAGTCTCGAAAGGGCCTGCGCTTTTGTTTAGACGCGATGCTGATCGCGCCAGCGAACTTTGATGCGATCAGCGATTTCGGCCAAACGGCGTTCACACTGAATCCAGTTGCGCTCAAGTGTTTCGTCTGTTTCTTCACACACGCCTTCCATTGAGGCTTTTTCAAACTTATGTACGCCAAGCTCCGTGAAAACTGCAATCACAGCCTTATCGGCGTGATTGAGTGACTCGCGGGAACCACCGGTATGAAAGCCGGAGCTTCCAGAGCTTTGGAGCAACACCACAAGTTTGTTGTGCAACAAACCGTAGACTCGTTTGGCATTGCGGCCTTCTCCGAAGGTGTACGTTTTGCCTTCGCGGACGATATTGTCGATCCAAGCTTTCAAAGGCGCCGGGATGCCGAAGTTGTAGACGGGGCAGGAAATCACGAGTACGTCGGAAGCGAGAACTTCGCCCACCAATTCGTCACTTTCCCTCAGACGTTCAATTTGCTCGGGGGTGCGGTGAGAGGCGGAAGTTCTGGCTGCCTGCAAGAAGGATTGATCAATCATTCCGGGCGGCTTGGCGGCTACGTCACGTTCAACGATTTTGACGCCGCGCCCTCGAATGGTCTCGCGCAGGATGCGAGCCATCTTTCGCGTATATGACCCCTGGTTCTCCTTGCGGACCTCAGAAGCGAACGCGCTTGAGTGAATAAAGAGGATTTGCGGCATTGAAACGATCCTTTCTTTTACAGCGAACTGTATGACAAACGGGCATACAGCCTAACAGACATAGTCGAAGAGAGCGGTGGAGTAGGTCGAAAAACCTGAAAAGATTTATTTCCACATAGGCAGAACTCCCCAATTTGACTAGGGAAAAGTACGGAGCTCTGATTCAAAAGATGCATTTTTGGCCTGTTGCGATCAATTTTGAAAGTGAATTGGCCTGTTCGCCTTTTTTCGTTTTTGTTTAGATGATGCCGTATGCCGTTTTCTTTTGATGATGTCTATCGTTCAGATGAAGATATGGCGAATTTTTAGCGAAATAGGAAGTGGTTGATTCTTTAAATGCAATCAAAGTGCTCTGTAAAGGCGGGTTGCATCATTTTGATCTGCGCCTCTGAAATACCTGCGGATTGAGCTTCGTCTTTCCAGCGGGCAATGCTCTGAACTGTTTCATAAGCGATTTTCTCGGCGATATCCGAAGGAATGCTCCAGTCGGAAGAATGTTTCAAAAGCGCTTCAGGGGTAATGTCTCGGTATCCGTCGCCATAGGTGAGTGTCAGGTGGTTTTTAGAAAGTGACGGATTGAGATCAAATGCGGGTGCTAGTTCCCAGCCTGCCGGAGTGAAAAGAAAACCCAGGTTGCGCAGATGATCGTCTCCGTCGTGGATGAGGCATTTGAAGATGGTGCGCCGCCACAATTCTTCTTTTTGTTTTTCCGGATCGTGACAGATAGTTTCGATCAGTGATGTCAGGTCTCGGTAGCTGCGGGGTTCACGGTTATCTGTTGCACCGAGCAAGGCTCTGACGGACAGAAAGTGCAGACGAGACCCCGCTTCAGTCCTGTCAAAGCGCTTGGAGGCAAAGACGCGACCGAAAGGGTCGTCAATGTCAATCAGCTCAAAGTCCGGCAGTCGGATGCCGGCTTGTTGAGCCAGACGCGCGGTTACGTACTCCCAGGCACCTTTGTCTCTGTCATCGTTGATGCTCGGAAATTTGGCGATGCAGAGTTGACTCTGCTCGTTGATGAAACTTGTTTTAGGGCGAGACCCTCCGAGAGCCGTCGCGTTTTCTGCGAATTGCTCGAGACAAGCGGATGAGAGCATGTCGCCGGTTTCGATGCGACGAGCTGTTTGACAGAGTTCGGCCAAGTCAACCGTTGTTGGAGGCGTGAAGCGTCTTTCGCCGAGATAACGCCCGGGCATTTTTTCATCGACAAATCGCAGAGCCCCCATGCGGTCACTGTCGCAGACGAGTCTGAGAAGTTGAGCATCATCGACAGGAGCTGGGCGGACTTCATCTTTGCGCGCGCGAGCTTTGAGAAGTTCAGAAGCCACTTTTCGCCCCCAGAGATCCGGAAGCGAATCAACGATAAGGCTCGTCAATTGCTTCTCGTCATTTATCTCGCAGGCGGGGTTCCAACCAGAAGATTTGTTGAACACCGAGTGATTGGATTCAAAGGCGATCGATCCGTTTCGAAGAGAAACACGGCCGATAAGTGTAGCGGTGTGGTTTGCGTCTTCATAGCAGACGGAGAGAGCATTTTGCGACATCTTTTTCTTTGTTTTTGTTCAACTTTTTCTACTGTATGCATCGGCGCAGACAGTAGCTGTGCTTTTTGACGTGATGATGTTGCTTTTGTAACAAAACGAAAACGGCAGGCTCCTCGGAAAGGAATCTGCCGTTGACGAACCGAGAGAAGTGTCTCGGTTTATGTCGATGCGTTTGTCCGATTAGGCCAGACCGGTGATCTTGCCGTCCTTGACGTCAATGTGCATGGCAGCAGGGGCCTTGGGAAGCCCCGGCATACGCATGATGGCTCCAGTTGTGACGACAGCAAAACCGGCGCCGGCATTGAGAATCACGCGCTGAACCGGCAAATCGAAGCCCTTGGGGGCACCGAGCGCCTTCGGGTCGGCTGTCAGCGAGAAGGGAGTCTTGGCGATGCACACAGGCAGATTGCCAAAGCCCATGTCGGTGAGTGTCTTGAGGTCCTTCTTGGCGGCTTCGGAGAACGAAACTGAGCCGGCACCGTAGACACGCTTGGCGATCTTTTCAACCTTGACGGCGATCGGATCTTCATCTTCCACTGTGAAGTGCAGTTCTCCCTTGGAAGCAGCTGCGGCTTCAAGAACTTCCTTGGCCACGCTTTCGGCGCCTTCGCCGCCCTTGGCAAAGCCGTCGCTGATAGCAAAGCGAACGCCGAGTTCTTCGCAACGGGCGCGCAAGACGGCGATTTCGTCTTCCGGGTCGTTGTAGAAGTGGTTCATGCTAACAACAATTTCGGGGCCAAAAGCCTTGAGACGTGTGCGACAAGGTTGCACAGACCGGCCTTGAGAGCTTCCATATTGGGTTTGCCGATTTCGGGCAGAGCCACACCGCCGTGCCACTTCAGCGCCTTGAGGCTGGTGACAAGAACGACGGCGGCAGGACGCAGACCCGCGTGACGGCACTTGATGTCGTAGAACTTCTCAGCGCCCAGATCGGAACCGAAGCCGGCTTCCGTAATGGCGTATTCACCGAGTTTCATGGCGGCAAGCGTGGCGACCACCGAGTTGCAGCCGTGGGCGATGTTGGCAAACGGGCCGCCGTGCACGAGAGCGGGCGTGCCTTCGAGCGTCTGCACAAGGTTGGGCTTCATGGCGTCAAGCAGCAGAGCCATGACGGAGCCCGTGGCGCCGAGTTCGGCGCAGGTGAAGGCCGAACCGTCGCGTTTGATGCCCAGCACGAGACGATCGATACGGGCACGCAGATCATCAAGGTCGGTGGCAAGACACAAAACGGCCATCAGTTCGCTGGCGGCTGTGATGTCAAAGCCTGCTTCCGAGGGGGTGCCGTTGGCGCTGCCGCCCAGACCGGTCACGATGTTACGCAGCTGACGGTCGTTGACGTCAAGCACGCGGCGCCAGGTGACTTCCTTGAGATCAATCTGACGCTGGTGACGGGCGTTGTCGACCAAGGCGGAAATGAGGTTGTTGGCGGCGGTGATGGCGTGGAAGTCGCCGGTAAAGTGCAGGTTCACGGATTCCATCGGCAACACCTGCGAGTAGCCGCCGCCAGCGGCACCGCCTTTCATGCCGAAGACCGGACCGAGGGAGGGTTCGCGAAGCGCGAGAACGGCCTTCTTACCGAGTCGGTTGAGTGCCTGAGCAAGAGCGATGGATGTGGTCGTCTTGCCGGAACCGGCGGGCATGCCGGAGGTGGCAGTGACGAGAATCAGCTTGGCGTCAGCCTTGCGTTCCGGGTTGAGGGTGAGCTTGGCCTTGTCCCAGCCATACGGTTCAAATTCGTTGTCTTCCAATCCCCACTCATGAGCAAGGTCGTCGATACGCTTGAGTTTGGCGCTCTGAGCAATTTCAATGTCGGACAGCATCGGAATGTGACTCCTAAAAAGTTAAAAGACAAAAAGGTGAAAAAATTGATCGTTGTGTTTGTGCTTCAGGTACAGGGGAGAGGGAAAAAGACCGCAAAACCTCCCAACGGCTCCAAGCGAGCCGGTGACAAAAAAGAACAGCGGGAGCTCAAGCCGACAACGGCGAGCTCAACCTTCATAAGAGCAACAAACAAGGAATTTGAGACGATGAAATTCGCTCGGTGACAGTATGTTGCGCGTCACCGTGTGAGAGTGCACCGAAATATGCCACAAAAGGATGCAACTTGCGAGTGAAAAAGCGCCGCCAGAAGACGTACACAAAAAGAAGGATGCCTCGGATTGAGGCCAGGCCCGATCGGCGGCCGGAGAGCAGGCGCTGTAAAAGAGGCGCTAAGGGAAGCAAAGGAGACGAGCTGCAGGAGGGCTTCCTGCTGCGCTCGGGCCGCCAAAGCCATATCCGATCCAATTATCGCTCAGACCGATTAAATAAGACAGTTGATGGTTCCGTCGCAGGCTTCACCCACGCCCCATCCGATCATGCGGATGACAATAAAAACGGCAAGCCAAATGGCGATCCAAAGAAGGATTTGCTTCAAATGCGGCAGTCTCGGTGTTGTGTTGTTTCTCATAGCTCTCGATCCCGTATGTGTCCAAAGGGGCTAAGCGCCCGAACCATATGTCTTTCTTTGATTACATTTTCTCACATATGAAATAAAAAAATGCGTGATTTCAAGGGCTTATGTCTGCTTTTCGGTACATTTTCAGCTGAATCGGTATTCACGTTTGAATTTAAATTTTTGCGGCTTTTTCTTTGATAAATCGTTGTTAGGGGGGCCATCAGCATTGTGCGTAAACTCGCATTTTTGATGGTGTCAAAATCGGCTTTGCGCTCTTTATAATTGCCGCCGTCTTTCTATAGTGCAGCTTAAAAACGTCCGCAAACGGTTCTCAACAACTGCTCGTTTCGGACGGCTATTGGAGTTCTTGTTATGCGAATTCTTGTTGCGGTTAAGCGAGTTGTGGACTACAACGTAAAAGTTCACGTCTTGCCCGACCACTCGGATGTCGATACGGCCAACGTCAAGATGTCCATGAATCCTTTTGACGAAATCGCCGTCGAGCAGGCCGTTCGGCTGAAGGAAGCCGGCCAGGCTGACGAGGTTGTGGTCGTTTCGATCGGTCCCGATAAGACGGTCGACACGTTACGAGTGGCCATGGCGATGGGTGCTGACCGTGCGATTCATATCAAGCATCCCGACACCAAGATTGAACCCCTGGCCGTTGCCAAACTCCTGGCTGCTATTGCTAAGCGAGAAGAGGCCGCTCTGGTGCTTCTAGGCAAACAGGCTATTGACAATGATGCCGGTCAGGTGCCGCAGATGCTCTCGGCTCTTCTGGACTGGCCCGTGGCAATCAACGTCAGCAGTCTGCAGCTTGAAGGCAGCAAGATCATCTGCGTGCGAGAAACCGATACGGGGCTGATGAAGGTTGAAGGCGAACTGCCTGCCGTGGTCTCTGCCGACCTGCGTCTGGCCGAACCGCGCTACGTGACCTTGCCCAATATGATGAAGGCCAAGAAGAAGCCCGTGGATGCTGTTGAAGCCGCCGACGTGGCTGACATCGGCAAGCGCACGCTTGATCTGCAGGAAGTGATTGAACCGCCCGCTCGCAGTGCCGGCGTCAAGTTGAACAGTGTTGATGAACTGATTGACGTTTTGAAAAACACGGCCAAGGTGCTCTGATAATAGGAATTGAAGGAATATGACTATTCTTGTGATTGCAGAGCACAGCGATGCTCAGCTTAAGTCTTCGACTCTGAATACGCTCAAGGCGGCTTTTGAACTCGGCTCTGAAGTTGACGTTTTGGTGGCTGGGCAAAACTGCGAAGGGGCAGTCAAGCAGGCGGCTTCTGTGACCGGTGTGCATAAGGTGCTTGTAGCCGAAGGCGAAGCATTTAATCACTGCCTGCCCGAAGCATTGACGGATGCTGTGCTGGCAGCTCAGCAGGCCGGTAGCTATAGCCACATCCTCTTTACGGCAGGCACGTCCGGCAAGGCCGCTATGCCGCGCACGGCCGCCAAACTCGGTGTGTCAGCTCTCACTGAAATTGCAGGCGTGATCTCCGCCGATACGTTCAAGCGCTACATCTACGCGGGCGGCGTTCTGGCTACCGTCAAAACCTCCGCAACACCTGTTGTAGCAAGTGTCCGTGCTACCTCTTTTGAGGCGGTTCCAGCCGAAGGCGGAAATGCTGCCGTTGAGAAGCTTTCTGTGACGCCGTCTTCCCGCGGATTTAAATTTGTGAGTGTGGAAGAAGCGGCAAGCGATCGTCCGGATTTGCTCACTGCCAAGCGCGTCGTTGCCGGAGGCCGCGGTCTCTTCGACGAAGAAGGATTTGCCGCTCTTGATAAGCTTGCCGAAAAGATGGGGGCAGCTTTGGGTTCCACCCGAGCCGTGGTGGATATGAACCTGGTACCCAGCGAAACGCAGGTCGGTCAGACCGGCAAGATCGTGGCTCCCGAGCTCTACATGGCTTTCGGTATTTCCGGCGCCATTCAGCACGTAGCCGGCATGAAGGACTCCAAAGTTATCGTGTCCGTGAACAAGGATGCTGAAGCTCCGATCTTCGAAATGTCTGACTACTATTTGGAGGCAGATGCGGTCGAAGTGATCAAGGAACTCACTGAGAAGCTCTGATCTGCTCGAATTGGCAGATCCATAATCCACAAGAGGCACCGGTGTCCTATACAAGTGATACCGGTGCCTTTGCTTTTTTTCAGACTTCCAAGATAAGGTCGGGCGAAGGCAGCAGGGAGGTTGTTTACAGAGAAGACGAGGAAAAAATGCGACTCGCAAAACTTGTTTTGAGTGTAACGGCGTTTGCTGTGTCGACAGTGTTTGCCGGAGATTCGCTGCTGAACTTTGATAAGACTGATCCAACGGCTACTTGCATTCTGACAGCCGAAAGTCCGTCGCCGAAATATGTCCTGATTCTTTTCCCGGGTGGCGACGGACGTGTCGCGGCGCACCTAACGGGCGGAAAGATTTTCTTCGGTAAGCGCAACAATTTTCTGATTCGCTCCCGTTTACTTCTGGCCGACAATGAGTTTGCAACGGTCTCAACCGATGCTTCGAGTGATCAAAAGCGTTTTTCTTTGCTGCTCGACAGAATCCGGCAACTGTATCCGCATGCCTCAGTCTGGCTGGTCTCAACCAGCAGAGGTACGCTGGCGGCGGCTCAAGTCGCCGGTAAATGTCGTGACCGTCTCGATGGTGTGGTCTTTACTGCGTCAATGAAAGAGCTCAGAGATATCCCATTGGATGCAATCAAGGTCCCTAAACTCTTTGTGCACCATGTTTCCGATGGCTGCAAGAGCACGCCTTACGATGCGGCCCGAGAACTTGCGGCAAAGCTAAATGCCGACTTCGTGACCGTATCCGGCGGAAAGACCAAAGGTAAGCCATGTCAGGCATTTGCGTACCATGGTTTCAATGGTCGGGAAGAAAAAGTTGTCGACGAGATCAAGAATTGGATCAAGGCGAGAGCCGAATAGCTACAGCCTTGGGGCCGCTTTCAACGTCGTACAGTATGTTTGTGCACGGCTGACGGTATTTCCAGGCACCGACTGAAGAAATTTTCTTGCTGGAAGGAATGCGACGGATTTTTAGGTAAGACCGATTTTGGCTTTGTACTTACTGATTGTGCCTGCCCACCAATTTAAAATTTCGGGATCAACTTCACCGTCGCGGCTTCGTAACACAAGACGTTCCGGAGCAAGCGCAAGCGTTGAATCGATGGAAGTAACCAAGTTCTTGTACGGCGACTGACCTAAAAGTAAGAATTTGGGCAGAATCGCCCAGCCTACCCCTTTTGCAGCCAAGCCCAAAGCCCATAGGCCGCTGTCAACTTCCCAATGGTCGTTGCAAATAACACGGGGTGGAGTTGCTTCCGGTGCTCTGGCGTGCACCACGATTTGTCGGTAGCAGCGCAAATCTTCAAGGGTTGGCCGAGAAAGGGAGGCCAACGGATGGTTTTTTGCGACAACAATGGACACGGGTGAGTGCCCGAGCAATCTCTCATCGCAGTGAGAAGATGGGGAGGATGCAAAAATCAGAGCCAAATTCATGCCGGCTTTGCTGAAAAACCAGTCTGCTTCAGAACCGGTTATGTTTTCAACCTGCAGCCGTACGGATGGAAAGCGTTGGGCAAACAGCCTCAGCCAGTCAATCATGACCGGAGCTTCCAGGACAAGATCAATGCCCATGTAAAGAGCAGGGGATGGCGTATCGGTAAGCGACAGGGCTCGGGTTTCAAGACGATCCGCTTCAGCCAGAAGACGTTGCGCGCCGACCAGAAGTTCAGTTCCTCTGGGTGTCAAAACAGGTTTGGGCGTCCGGTCAAAAAGCTTGTAACCAAGTTCGGCCTCCATGCCTGAAATATGCATCGACACCACCGACTGAGCCCGTCTCATTTTTCGTGCCGCTTCAGAGAATGAACCTGTTGCCGCAACGGCAACAAAGGAGCGAAGTTCATCAATTTTTAATCCCATGGGACAGTGCGCCTTTTAGTATCTATCAATTAATTGATGAATTCTAACTAGATTACTCAAAATTTTGATGAGAAAATTTCGTTATGACTAACTCTACGGAACAGGCCTATGTCTTTGAATTCCTCTCTCAAAAAGAAACCGATGAGCGCGGTTGCGACGCTTGATCTAAATTTATCTGCTCAACATTCTTTGCAAGATGCAAAGGCTGACGAGAAAATCCATGCGGGAAGCGGCAATCGAATGAATGCTGTTTCCGGAGCTGAACTTTGGGCTGCCCGCATCGGTTTTTTCGCCGGAGGTTTTACAGTGGCCTCGTGGGCTCCTTTGATTCCTTTTGTTCAGGCGCAATTGCTGTTGGAGCCCTATGTTTTGGGTTTCTTGCTGTTGGGCTTAGGAGTCGGTTCTTTTGTCGGCATGCCCTTGGCTGGTCGGTTGACGCAGCGTATCGGAGCTCGAAATGCGATATTGCTTTCCGGATTGGCGTCCTGCCTTTTGCTGGTGGTGCTTTCGCTTGTGCCAGGGTTCTACATTGAGTGCGCCGCACTTTTGGCTTACGGCGTGACGCTGGGTTGTCTGGAAGTGAGCGTCAATATTTACGGTACGCATTTGGAAAATCGCAACCAAGCTCGGCTAATGAGCGGCTTGCATGCCGCTTATTCCATCGGAGAAGTTGTTTCGGCGGTGGCGCTTACTTCGTTGTTTGTGCTGGGGCTTGCTCCGGGGCAGGCCGTAGGAGCGCTGATGGCCTTGCTGGCTTCAACGATGATTGTTTTGCTACGGCGTATAGAAAACCATCCAATTGAGGTGCCCAGAAATACAAAAGAAAAGCGCAGCAACGCATTTGCGTTTAGCGGATCCGTAGCCATTCTTGCGCTGGTTTGTGCAGTCATCTTCCTGACCGAAGGCAGCATGCTCGACTGGAGTGCCATCTACTTGCGTGACTACGCAGGGGTACCTCAGGAAGTCAGCGCTGTCGGGTACACACTTTTTGTCATTGCAATGGCCATTTCACGTCTGATCGGCGACAAATTGGTAATGAAGTTCGGCGCTGTGACGATGCTTTCAATTGGCATCGGTCTGATGTTTACGACGCTTCTGGCGCTAGTGTTCTTCCCTTATCCGGCAAGCGCCATGGTCTCCTTGTTTATCATGGGGCTCGGAATTGCCAACATTGCTCCGATTGTCATCTCGGCTGCGTCGCGATCGGCAGTAATGGATAGCGTTAAAGCCATTACGGCTGTAACGACTGTCGGTTACGGCGGCCTGTTGGCCGGTCCTGCCCTGATCGGAGCGATATCTTCGGCGGTGTCGCTGCAAGGCGCTTTTCTTATGGTGTGTGCGCTTCTGGCTGTCAGTCTGATACTTGTCCAAAAAAATAAATCCGTATTTAGGTAACGCAGAAGGTAAGACGTATCGCAGGATGCGTCTTACTTATGGCAGGTTACTTGAAGAAGGTAACGGGTTTGTCGCCGCTTTTACGAATGGCTTCAAGACCTTCCGGGCTGATTTGACCGAGATCGGCCAAGTCGGAACTCCACGGGAAGTCCACGAGGAATATCGCAATATTGCCCCAAGGCTTGTAGACGGTCATCGTTCCGCGCGTGATCTTAAAGTGACGGGCGGCGCGTTCGAGTTCCAGAGCAGGCTTGGGATATGCAATACGTTCGTTGCGACCGAAGTTCTCAAATGTGAGCGTCATCGGCAGTCGGGCGAGGAAAGTGCGAGCGTCGGCGTTATCGGCCATTTCGATGGGATAGCTCTTGCCGTCAACAGAAACTTGGATGGTTTCGGACATAGCGGTTCCTGAAGAGAGTAGACCCAAGCAGACAAGGAGCGAGGCAAGTGGTCGATGGGCACGCATGGTGTTGTTCCTTTCCGATTGGTGTTTAGTGGACTTGCAAACATGCTATCGCGCTGCAAATGACCGGTCGAGACGGGCGGTATCAAAGGTTTGCCTGAAAAGTAGCGCCTTGATTTCATGGCGATGGCTGTTCAGGTTATTTCGTACCGGTCGAGCCGAAACCGCCTTCTCCGCGCGAACTTGCTTCAAAATCAGTCACAAGTTCAAACTCGGGTTGCACGACAGGCAGCACCACCAACTGTGCCAGACGCTCGAAAGGTTCCAGAACAAAAGGCTCTTTGCCACGGTTCCAGGTGCTGATCATCAGTTCGCCCTGATAGTCGGAATCAATCAGACCCACCAGATTTCCGAGGACAATGCCCTTTTTATGGCCCATTCCGCTGCGGGGAATAATGACGGCGGCGTAATTGGGATCACCGATATGGATCGCCAGGCCGGTCTTTACGAGGACCGTTTCATCGGGATTGATCGTAAGCGGCTCATCGAGAAGGGCGCGAAGATCGAGGCCGGCGGAGCCCGGCGTTGCATAGCGCGGAAGGTGTTCGCGGATGCGTTCGTCAAGGACCTTGAGTGCAATTTTCATTTTTTCTTACTTGTTGTTAGGTTGTTCAGCTTTTTCAAGCCGTTTGTGCCGCTCAAGCTTCTGATGCTGCGAGAGCGCGCAAACAAGACCAGCGAATGTTACAGACATTCCCATGGGAATCCCGCTTGATTTTTTTGCGGTTTTAAAAGAGAGGCACCGAATCCTGCATTTTTTCCTGTACCTTGTTTTGAACTAAGGTTGCAGAAGCGGAATTTTGATCCTCACTCTTAAAATCAGAAACAAAAGAGGATCAGAAATGCAAAGACGCTTTTCAGAAGAATTCAAACGCGCAGCTGTTGCACGAGTCCAAAGCGGCGAATCGCAACTGTCGGTTGCTCGCCACTTGGGAATCAGTAGCAAACGATAATGACCTCAGGTACCCGATCAAGCGTAGTACCCATTAGTACAAAGCTTGATCGGGTACCTGAGGTCATTATCGTTACAATGGACTTAGGCCGCACTCGAAACTACAGATGAAATCACCCAATGAGTACTACGCTCAGCTTTTAACGGCTTCCTAGCTCGTTTTTTCGGTGGGATTCAAAATTCCGG
>OGIV01001822.1_pt1 | contig 11756 bp, 10 predicted proteins | sample 1571861 | NCBI WGS metagenome assembly OGIV01 (sample SAMEA2582099, study PRJEB24529) | metagenome | biome: Human gut stool | place: China | collected 2011 | reverse complement strand
ATGAATTGTATGCTTTGACATTGAAACTCGTGATGAACAACTCCGATGGTATTTCTAGTTTGGCTAGACTCATGTCGAATAATACAGTACAAAACTATATCATTCTTGCAGGTAAAGAATGTTCAAGTTTAGATGAAAAGATAGGCTATTGTGGCGCTGACTTAATTTTGTATGCCCAAAGCCTTGGGCTAAATACATGGTGGTGTGGAGGTATGTTTAATGGCAAGAATGCTTTTAAACATTTAGATGATAAAGATGTTAGAGTCAATGGTGTCATTGCGATTGGATATGGAAAAACACAGGGTGTACCGCACAAATCAAAGACAGCTGATCAAATTAGCCATTACCAAGGAGTAGTTCCAGATTGGTTTAACGCGGGTATCAAAGCTTTATTATTAGCACCAAGTGCTTTAAATAGACAGCCGTATATAGTAAATGGTGTGGGAAATAAAGTGAGTTTTAAAGTGAAAAATGGACCTCTATCACAAATCGATTTAGGCATAGGAAAATATTTCTTTGAGCTTGGTGCGGGAAAAGAAAATTTTGAATGGAGTTAATATGATACATATTGAGGATGAAATCTTTTTAAAGAAGAAATTTGATTTTGATAAGCTAAAAAGTTTTGACTTTTCAATAGTGGATAATAAATATATCTATACAGAAGACTTTATGGATTCAAATTTTAAAGCTATAATTGAAATATCGGATGTTTTAAAAGGTAAAGTCATTGATAATTTCAGTAATGAAGAATATATGCCACTACGCATAGAATCCTTTGATGGGGATTTTGTTTGTAGAGTTCGTGATGCTTATAAGGACATATTAAAAAGAATTGCGGATATATGTTGTACAGACGTATTCTTTGCGGATGATCAAGCGAATCGCATTACGAATCGGATTTTTCAAACTTATGGAGTAAAACCAGATTTTCCATGGAAGGATGACAATGGTGTTTTTCGTCATTTAGACAATAATAAGTGGTTTTCCCTTATTATGTATGTGAAGTGGAACGCTCTTTTAAAAGATGGAAGTACCCGTATGGTAAACATTATGAATCTAAAAAGCGAAGAACACTATGATATTGATGGAATTTATCCGGCTTATCACATGAATCACAAGAGTTGGATATCTTTGGCTTTAGATGATACATTATCTGATTCATTAATTATGGAATTGGTTTCAAAAAGTTACAATTTAACAAGAAAGAAAAGGCGCAAATAATGCGTCTTTCATACTTTTTAGCCAATTGGCTGATGATAAAACTTGCCATAAAAATGATTCGTCTTATATGAGTTAATGATGACATTTGGCGCTACATTTAATACACAATCAATCACATCAGCTTCTTCATAGCTCGAAATAACTGTTTTACAAATATAGAATTTCTTATTACTGTAAGCCCCATACGCATCAATAACACTCATACCATGTTTGAAGTTTTCTGTATAAGCCTTTGTGATAATGTCTGGATTTTCGGTTGTGATTTCAACAGTAATCTGGGCATATCTGTGATAGAAACGAGAAATAGTTTGGGTTGAAATAAATTGGAAGATAATTGAATATCCCGCATGTACCCATCCAAAGAAAAGACCGAAAATAATTAAAATAATCGTATTAAAAATAAAGACATAATCCCACAAGCTTTTATGAATCTTATTAGAAATGTACAGGGCTATAAAGTCTGTACCGCCAGTAGATCCATCTGCCTTTAAAGCGAGTGTAATACCAATTCCATATAAGAATCCACCAAATAATACGTTTAGGACTAGATCATCAAAGAAGGGAGTAAAAGAGAAAATATTTAAAAAGAATGATACAAGTCCAAACTGTAGGCAACTCAAGAATACAAATCGTTTTGAAACAGATTTATAACATATTAATGCTGCCGGAATATTTAACATAAGAATTCCTAATGAAATAGAAAAATGGATGTTAAATAAATTACAGATTTTATGAATTAATATCGCAACTCCGGTAAATCCACTAGACAATAAATTGCACGGATTCATAAAGACTTGAATTACATATACTTGAATAAAAGCACTTAATATGGTCATGATAACTGAAAGTATTAAGTGTAGATTTTTGTTTTTTGAAAAATGTCGAATTTCTTTTGTCATGCGAATCACCATGGATAATTATATTGGAAAAGATTTTTAATTCTTTGAAGCTTCCTTCCTTGTACTAGGAAATTTCCTAATATTAGGAAAAAACGCATGTTAATAAAGAGGGAAAATCATATAAAATATAAATATGGGGGTGTACTAAAAGTGAATAAAAGACAAGAGAAAATTGTTCTATTGTTGAATGATACAAAGGCGTGGATGACAGGAAAAGAAATCTCTAAGCTTATGCAGGTATCGGATCGAACAATTCGTAGTGATATCGATGCGATCAATCGCTATTATGAACAGCCAATTATTGAATCCAACTTACGAAGTGGATATCATATTCGAGATGAAATTAATGTTACATTGCCTACAGCACAAAAATTTATAATACCTCAAACACCTCAAGAAAGATGTGTGTATATTATACGTGTGTTATTGTTTGAGAAAAAAGAATTAAACTTGATGGATCTACAAGATCAAGTGTTTATTAGTGGTTATTCAATTGATAATGATATCAAAAGAATTAAGAAAATATTAGAGAATTATAACGATTTAAAATTGATTCGCTCTAAAAATCACATTCATTTAGAGGGTAGCGAAGATGAAATGCGCAAACTCTATAAAGATTTACTTACGGAAGAGACGCAAGGAAATTTCTTGAACCTAAATAAGCTTTCGAGTATGTTTAAAGGTTTTGATTTATTAAAAGTCAAAGATATCATGGAAAATATTTTAAAAGAATATAATTATCGTATTCGTGAAATGGCAATTCCTATGTTGATGATACATATTGGTGTGGCGATTGAAAGGATGTTACACCACAATTACATCAAAACAAGTCGTGGAACAGATCTTGAAAACACAAAAGAATATCAGATTGCCAAAGAATTCTTTAATCGTGTATCTAAAATTGTGCGTATTGATATCAATGAAAACGAAGTTGAATTATTAGCCTTATTATTGATGGGCAAAAATTCAATGAACCTTCAAAATGATTTGGTTTCTGCTTATAGTAAACATGGCTACAATGTGAATGAATTGGTTTCGCAAATTATCGAATCTATTAAATCAGACTATGATATAGACTTTTCAAAAGATGTAGATTTACGTTCTGGTATCGCACTACATTTGCAAGGGTTGGTTGAAAGAAAGAATAAAAATATTCATATCGATAATATGTATCTTCAAGAATTGAAGAAAAAGTACCCATTAGTTTTTGAATTGTCTATTCGTGTTGGTGAGATTTTAAATGAAGAATTAGAAATCGATATTTCTGAAAATGAGCTAGGCTTTTTGGCTCTTCATTTAGGTGCTGCCTATGAAAGAACGCATAATCATCAACATTATAAAGCCATTATGATTTATCCTGTGGATCAGGCTTTTGGTGATATTTTACTTAAGAAAGTGGATTTCTTATTTAACGAACGCATGGATGTGATTCAAAGTGTGAGTTATTTTGAAGAAAAGACAATAAAAGAATTAGATCCAGATTTGATTCTAACAACGTCACCACTACAACATAATTTAGATATTCCAACGGTTCAAATTTCTGTGTTTATCACAACAGAAGATGAGAGTCGTATTTTCCAAACGTTAAATGCGTTGGATAAAAAGAGATTTCAAAATGAGTTTAAAGCTCAAATCATTGATTTGATTGAACCTGAAACTTTCCATTTGAATTTAAAAACAGAAACACCAGAAGAAACAATTGAATATATGTGTGACCACTTGAAAAAACTTGGTTACAGTGATGATGCGTTTAAAAAATCAGTTCTTCAAAGAGAAAAAATGGCATCCACAAGTTTTGTGTATTCATTTGCGGTACCACACTCATTGAATATGGCAAGTTTTCGATCTTCGATTTCTGTTGCGTTTTTAGAAAAACCAATCAAATGGGGAGAATTTGAAGTGAAGATGGTTATGTTGCTGGCAATTAATGAAGTATACAAAGATACTTTGGTTATGTTCTTTGATTGGTTAAGCAGTATGATCAATAACGCAAATCATTTTGTGGCTTTATTAGAAAGTCAAAGCTATGAAGAATTTATATCAAAAATAATCGAATAGAAAGGTTGTGCAAATATGGATAAAACACATCGTTATGGAGTAAAACTGAAGAAAAGTTCAGTAAATAGTTTTTATAGAGGCGTTGCCTATCTGATTGATTGGTATGCGGCAACAATGTTTGCTGGAATCCCTATTGTCTTAATTGGAAGCATTGTAAATCATACAACTTCCGTATCGCAAGACTTATCTAAAATTCCGGCCCCATACAATATTTTGGTAGCTTTGTTGGCGATTGTATTCTATTTAGGATATTTTGTGATTCTTGAATTGTATGTATATAAAGGACAAACCTTTGGTAAACGCATTATGAAATTAAAGGTTGTGAAAAACGATGAATCGGATGTAGATTTTAAAACAATTTTAATGCGCGAAGGACTAGGAATCATGATCGTTGAAGGCTATATTGCGAATAGTTCAAGTTATTTGCGTCAATTGATTCAAATCGTTACAGGCATTCCAATTATGGATATGGCGGTATATGTATTTGGAATTATTAGTGCTGTTTCTATTCTAATGGGTATGGCAAGTCCATCAAGAAAAATGCTTCATGACCGTATTGCGAATACACATATTATTAGTGTGGCAGATACGGAAAAGTAATTTCCTAGATGTAGGAAAACATTTAGTGAATTCATTATCAATAGCTGTGATAAAGTAAAGACAGCTAATAAAGGAGAGTGTTTTTATGGACAAGCTAGAAAAAATTTTGATGCCTATGGCCGATGTTCTAACTAAAAACCGAGTATTAATCGCAATTCGTGATGGTTTCTTAATTTCTACACCATTATTAATTGTTGGTTCAATCTTCTTGTTGATCGCAAACTTCCCAATTCCAGGATGGGATGCTGCAGTATCATCAATACTTGGTGCAGGTTGGACAGACTGGTTCAAGGCGGTATCTCGTGCATCATTTAACTGTACAGGTTTATTAACTGCATTAGGTACAGGATATGCGATGGCAAGAGAATTTAAAGCAGACAAAATTCAAGGTGCTGCCGTTGCATTAGTTTCTTATTTTATTTTAATGCCAACAATTCACACAGCTGTTAGAGATTCAGGTGAAGTTGTTGAAGATGCTGTTTTCGCAGGTTTAGATTTTGATTATATCGGACCAAACGGAATCTTCATGGCCTTGATTTGTGCGACTCTTGGAGTATGGTTGTTCGCCTTTGCGTATAAAAAAGGATGGACAATTAAAATGCCTAAAGGTGTACCTCCTGCAGTTGCAGATTCATTCGCTGCATTAGTACCAAGTGCTCTAGTTATGGGAGCTGCATTCTTAGTACGTATTGGTTTCTCATTCACAGAATTTGGATACTTACAAGACTTCGTAGTAGCCATTCTACAAACACCATTGGAAGGTTTAGGAGATACATTAGGAGCTAACGCATTATATTCATTCATGTGTACTTTCTTCTGGTTCTTTGGTATCAACGGACCAGCAGTATGTAACTCAGTATTCTTCATTGGTAACGTATTAACCGCAAAACAATTAATCGCATTCGAAGCTGGTAAAGCATTACCATATATCTTCACAAACCCATTCAGTAACTTCTTCTGTAACTTCGGTGGTGGAGGATCTACTCTATCATTAGTAATCTTGATGGTTACAGTATGTAAGTCTGAACGTATTAAACAATTAGGAAAATTATCTATCGTTCCAGGATTCTTTGGAATCAACGAACCAATTATCTTCGGTTTACCAGTTGTATTAAACCCAGTTATTGCGATTCCATTTATTTTAGTTCCAATGATGAACTTGATCCTATCATATTTTGCAACATTATGGGGTATTATTCCACGTACAACAGGTGTAAACTTACCTTGGACTACTCCAATTGGATTCTCAGGATGGTTGGCTACAGGATCTTGGAGAGCAAGTGTATGGCAAATCTTCTTGTTGGTATTAGGAATGATGATTTACTATCCATTCATTAGAACATTAGATAAAAAATATTTGGCAGAAGAAGCTGCTGCTGCAAATGAGTCAAGCGAAGAAGACGATATCTCATTTGACGATTTAGATTTAGATAATCTATAAGATTAGGAGGATAACACAATGAAAGTTATGATGATTTTTGACCAGACACAAGCTGGTTTAGGAGGAAAAGAAAGTCCTGATTTACCTATGGGCGGAAAAGCAATGGGAATTGGTTCTTGTGAAATGTTTACTCGATTCTTGGATCAACAAGGAGGAAAAGTCATCGCTACTTTATATTGTGGAGACGGTACTTTTTTAGCCGACCCAGAACTTAACGCAAAGAAATTTGCGGCTATGGCAAAAAAATTCAATCCAGACGTAGTTATCTGTGGACCATGTTTCAACTATGCAAATTATGGTATCATGGCAGCTAAATCGGCTGAAACAATTTCAGAACTAACAAATATTCCAGCTTTCGCCATCATGTCACAAGAGTGTGAAAAGGCTATCGAAACATACAAAGATAAAGTTACAATTTTAAAAATGCCTAAAAAAGGTGGAATCGGATTGAATGAATCATTAAGCGCTATGTGTGAATACGCTAAAATGTTAGTCGACAAAAAAGATACTGCTGAATTCTTAGAAAAACATGCTTATTAATAATGACCAGCTCGATTGAGCTGGTTTTCTTTATGTTCCTAACAATAGGAAACACATTTGGAATCTAGTGAAACAAAATAGGTCTATACTGCTTTATATAAGGAGGACATAATCATGTCAGAAACATTAAAAATACTTAATACATTAACACAAACAATTTCAATTTCAGGAGATGAAAAAAATGTTGGCAAATGTATGGCACAATACTTAGAGCCATATTGTGATGAAATTGTATATGATAATTTAGGCTCTGTATTTGGTGTAAAAAAAAGTAAAAAAGAGAATGCCAAACGCGTATTAGTCATTACACACATGGATGAATCAGGATTAATGATCACAAAGATCAATGATAATGGAAGTGCTGAATTTATTGAAATCGGTAAAATCAATAAACAATATTTACCAGGAAGCCGTTTGCGTGTAAAAACAAAAACAGGTGAAGTCAATGCCTTCGTGGTTGGTACAGAAAAAATGGTCATTGACTTTGGAACATATTCAAAAGAAGAAACATTAGCACTTGGTGTATTTGTAGGAGATAGTGCCGTAGTGGATGGTCCATTTGTCAAAGTGCAAAAACAATGTATTTCAAAAGCATTAGAATCAAGAGTTGGATGTTTAATGGCTATTGAATTATTAGAAGCTGTTAAAGATAAAGAATTTGATTTTGATTTATATGTTGGAGCCTGCGTTATGGAAGAAGTAGGACAGCGAGGAGCCACAACAGCTACAGGACTTGTAAAACCAGATCTAGGTGTTGTACTTGGTTGTAAAAAAGCGAAAACATTAGATGAAAAAGATCAAAGCGTAGGAGAACTAGGGAAAGGCTTGTTAGTATCTTTCTACGATAAAGGAATGATGCCAAACCGTGGCTTATTAGATGCATTAGTACAAATCTGTAAAGAGGAAGATATCGCATATCAGCACTACTATAGTATGGATCTAAATGAAGGCGCATGGGTACACAAATTGTTTGCCGGATGTCCAACACTAAATGTATCGATTGCGATTCAAAATGCATATAGTGCAATTGAAAGTATGGATTTAAATGATTATGACTGCGCAAAAAAAGCTTTGACTGTATTTGTTGAAAATTTAAATGAAGAAAAAATTCAAGAATTTAAGGAATCAAATCGATAGGTGATACTATGGAACAAGCAATTGGTGATATTAATTTAGAAATGCTCAAAGAATTAAGTGAGGCTCATGGCATTAGTGGAAACGAAAAAGAAGTGAGTCGCACGATGAAAAAATGGATGAGTCCATATGCGGATGAAATCACATATGATAATTTAGGATCCATTATCGGACTTCAAAAAGGAGAAGAAGACCAGCCTACTTTAATGATTTGTGGACACATGGATGAAGTTGGTTTTCTAGTGCGTGAAATTGATGAACAAGGCTACATCCGTATGCTTCCGGTTGGAGGATGGTGGGGACATGTACTACCTAGTCAGACACTTGTAGTGACAACACATGAAGGTAAAAGATATAAAGGTGTTGTAGGATCAAGTGCGCCTCATGGATTGAGTAAGGAAGTCAAAGAAAAAGTTATTCGTCCATTAGATTTATTTTTAGATTTGGGTGTCGCAAACCGTGCTGAAGTAGAAGAGTTAGGAATTCAAATTGGCGATATGATTACGCCAGATACAGAATTTACAGTTATGAACAATCCAAACTATTTAATGGGAAAAGCCTGGGATGATCGTTTGTGTGCAGCTATGGTTGTAGATGTAATGCGTATTTTAAGCAAAGATAAACATAAATGCAATTTATATGGCGTTGGTACGGTACAAGAAGAAGTTGGCTTAAGAGGAGCGAGAACGGCCGCAAATATGTTACATCCAGATGTTGCGATTGCCTTAGACGTAACAACAAGTATGGATACACCAATGGATAAAGGAATCAATGGATTAGGCAAAGGCGTTGTGTTAAGTGTAATGGATGCGGGAATCATCGGTAATAAAAACTTTATCGCAAAAATGGAAGAAATCTGTAAAGATTTAGATTTAGATATCAACTATGACATGATGACATGTGGGGGTACAGATGCGGACAATATTCATAAGGCACATGATGGCGTAGTCACAATGACATTGTCCATTCCAACACGTTATATGCATTCACATCGTTTGATCATTCATCGTAAGGATTATTGGCAAACTGTATTAGTGATGGCTGAATTTGCACGTCGATTAGATAATGAATTGTTGAAGACATTGAAAGGATAAAACAATGAAAGTATTAGTTGGAAGATTTAGTTCAGAATCAAATGAACACTCTAGATCTTTGATGAGTCTTGATAAGTTTATTTTGAAATATGGAGAAGACTGTATCGACTCTATGTATTGTCGAGATATTTTTGAAGAAAATGGAATTGAATTGATTCCAAGTATTGGTGCCATAGGACATCCCCACGGACTTGTAACTTTAGATGCCTATGAATTTATTGTGGATAAATTCAAACAAAGTGTAAAAGAACACCTACACGAAATTGATGGAATCTTCTTGTTTCTTCATGGAGCTAGTAAGGTGATTGGTTTACAAGGAGGTTCAGCAGAACATGCGATTTTACGCGAAATTCGTGCTATTGTTGGACCATATATGCCTATTGCCCTAGTTATGGATCCACATGGAAATTTATCGGAAGAATTAGTTTCAAATGTAAATCTATTAAGATGTTATAGACACTCACCACATATTGATACAAAGGAAACGTATCAATTTATGGCCAAAGACTTTATTGATTTATTGAATCACAGAGAAGACATTCATCCAGTTTACTATCGTGTTCCAATTATTATTGGTGGAGAAAAAAGTGTGTCTTTTGATGAACCTATGGTGTCTATCAATAATATGTTAGAGGAAGCTGAACAAACAGGTCGTATTCGTTCTGCCTCATTCCACATTGGTTATTTAAGACATGATGGACCAAATTTAGGATGTTCTGTTGTCGTATGTCCTAAGACAAAGAAAGATACAGAATTTGCGGATATGTGGGCAAGAAAAATTCGTGAATTTGCCTATTCAAAACGTCATGAATTCCACTATCATGGAAATGTAGCTTCTTTAGAAGATGCGATTAAACAAGTTGTTTATCGTGATCAAGGAACATGCTTTATTACCGATTCTGGAGATAATGTAGGATCTGGTGCGGATGGCTTTAATAATTATGTTTTAAGACAAATTATGAATTTAGATGATTTTAATCATAAGAAATACTTAGTTTCGGGAATCGTTGATTTTAATGCACATGCTTTCTTAATGAACAAAAAGGTTGGCGACAATGTCGAATTTGATTTGGGTATGGACTATGATGAACTATGTCAGAAAATCCATATTAAAGGTAGTGTTGTAGCCAAAGGCTTAGCTGAAGAAATGTATGTTGGTAAAGAAGATATTGGTACAGTAATTACTGTAAAGGTAGAAAACATGCCTGTGTATGTTGTGGTTGAAAATGATGCCATTCAATATTATGAGCCAGCCCAATATGTAACAAGCGGCCTAAATCTAGATGATTATGATGTCGTTGTTGTTAAACAAGGTTATATCTCAGCTGAATTTGATGCATATGCATCGTATTGTGTTATGGCACTAACGGATGGGCCTACAAATCAAGCGAGTGAAAAGCTTGTATTTAGACAAATTCATAGACCAATGTATCCATATGATGATCGTGAATTAGACGAAATTTAATGAAAAAAATAAATCCACCGCTCGGTGGATTTTATCTTTTATAAATAGTTTTGCATAAATGAATATGCATTGTTGAAACAAATCGCATTGATTTCTTCATCTGTGAATTCATTTTTCTTGAGTTTTAGTGCAATATTTTGGATTTCTGTGATGTCCTTCATACCAACCACATTACTATCTTCCATGCCAGGAATATAGTCCATAAAATCAAAACCTAATGCGATATGTTCAATACCAATCTTTTCTTTTAAGTATTCAAGGATTTCAATAAAGTCATCTAGTGTCGCATTTTCTTTCTTGTTCTTCACAAACCAACGAACCGGAATACCTCCAACTAGTCCTTGTTTATTTCTAATAATGTCTAGTTGTAAATCGCTCAAGTTACGGTAATGATTGTATAAAGCCTTCACATTACTGTGAGATGCGATGATGGGCTTTGTACTTGTTTTTGCGATATCATAGAAGTTCCATTCGCAACAATGACTTGTATCAATGGCTATGCCAATATGATTCATAGCTTGAATCGCTTCAACACCTAGATCTGTTAATGGTTTATTATTTGTTCTTGCACCACAAGCTAAGGCATTATCATCGTTCCAGCATAATGAACCAAGACGTACATTATGATTATATAACCATTGAATTTTATTTGTGACATCTTCTTTAATTCCACACATACCTTCAACAGCGATAAAGACTTGAATATCTTTATCGTTGTTAAATGAGAAATGTTTACTTGAATGAATACAATCATTGGCATATACGATACATTCTTGCATATCTTGCCATGATTCAGTGCCGCTAAAGCAGCAGACAATGGCAGAAAATTTCATGGTGCCTTCTTTAAAGCGAGGATAGTGAAATTCATCCAAACGATTCAACTGTTCTTTATGATCGAACAAATCATTTCCTATATCATCATGTAAATTCGCAAATGAGATCATGCGCTTAACTCCTTTAAGAAGTCTTGAATTTGATCGGCAATCGATTGTAGACTTTCTTGCCAGAACGATTCTTCTTCAATGTTGATATCTGCCATACTTGCGACATTTTCACAAGTATTTGTGGTTGTTGCAGCTAGTAGTTTTTCATATTTAGGAATAAATGATGTCCCTTCCTTTTTGAATTTTGCGTATAAACCACGAGAAAATAAAGCACCAAATGTATATGGGAAGTTATAGTACGCGATATCTGGAATGTAGTAATGTACCTTTGTAATCCAACGATAAGGATGTATCCAGTTCTTGTCTAAACCATCACCGAATGATTTATTTAGGGCTTCCTTCATTAGTTCACATAGTTGT
>OGIV01001816.1_pt1 | contig 11786 bp, 9 predicted proteins | sample 1571861 | NCBI WGS metagenome assembly OGIV01 (sample SAMEA2582099, study PRJEB24529) | metagenome | biome: Human gut stool | place: China | collected 2011 | reverse complement strand
CCTCTTGGCAGGGTGCAGCCATGGAAGATAACGTGAATGCCGTAATCGTTGGCATTGATAAAATATGGTCCGGCGCACGTGGGGAATAGTTTTCCTCTAAGTCCCAAGCAATCCGCGTGCCACCCCCGGAAAAGAGCGGCGCGTTGCCCGACAAGGGGCGGCAATATTTATTATTGCTCTACGCCCGCGTGGTTTATTTCCGCCGTTGCACCATCATGCGCCACGCTGCACGCCAGACAGGCAGCAGCTGCCCCAGTTTCGCGCAAAATACCCTTCCCCCACAAAATAGCGTTATTGAATTACTGTCATTGTTTTTAAATTGTTTACACAAAGTATCTCAGCAACCACTTTAAATTCCATATCGTTAATATCGTTGTATAGTTTTTTTAAACTTAAAGGCCAAAAATTTACTAATTGCCTCTGAAAGCATCCTGCCAGCATAGTGTATTCGCACGATGAATACCGGTGGCTCCCCATTACGGCACAGCCGAGCCACTTTAATTTTTGATAATTATGACGAGTGAAATAGCCCATGACGTTTAACTGGAACTACATGTTAAGCCTGCTCAGCGATGCCGATTTTTGGTGGGCCACCTGGACCGTCATTAAATTAAGTCTGCTGACCTGGGGCTGCAGTATTGTGCTCGGATTTATTCTGGCGCTGGCCAAACAGTCGCCGCGCGGCTGGTTATCCACCCCAGCCCGGCTGTATATCTGGTTATTTCGCAGTATGCCGCTGCTGGTCCTGCTGATTTTTGTCTACAACATGCCGCAGGCGCTGCCCTCCTTCGCCCCGGTGCTGAACGATCCCTTCTGGGCCGGCCTGCTGGCGATGGTTCTCAGCGAAGCGGCTTATATCGCCGAGATCCACCGCGGCGGATTGCTCTCCATCCCTCGCGGGCAGAGCGAAGCCGCGCGGGCCCTGGGGTTGCGCTACGCCGGGATCCAGTGGCGGGTGATCATCCCCCAGGCGCTGCGCGTCGCCCTGCCGGCGCTGGCCAATGAATATATCGCCATCGTGAAGCTCAGTTCGCTGGTGTCGGTGATCTCCCTGACCGAAATATTGATGGTCGGCCAGCAGCTCTACTCGCAGAACTTTCTGGTCATGGAGACCATGACGGCCGTGGCGTTTTATTACATCTTTATCGTCACGGTGTTCGATTTTCTGCTGAAACGGCTGGAGAACTACCTTGACGTGACCCAGCGCAATACCGCTCGTCCGGTAGATGCCGAGATGCAGCGGCTGGCCAGCGCCCGCCGCCCGGCGATGGCGCGCAGCGTCGCCCAGAGTCATGAGCCGGCGCTGCAGGCCTCTAAGCTGCATAAGGCCTACAACAACGTCGAAGTGCTGGGGGCGGTGAGCCTGCAGATCCAGCCCGGCGAGGTGGTCTCGGTCATCGGTCCGTCAGGCTCGGGGAAAACCACCCTCATTCGCCTGCTGAACGGTCTTGAGCAGATCGATAACGGCGAAATTCAGATTAACGGCCAACCCTTTATTCACCTCGACCGTCAGGGGCAGCAGAAGCCGCGCTTTATGGAGAATGCCGAACATCGCCTGAACATCGGCATGGTGTTCCAGAGCTTTAACCTGTTCCCGCATCTGACCGTGTTCGGCAATCTGCTGCTGGCCCCGCGCTATCACCATCTGGCAAGTGACGCGGAGCTGCGCCAGCACGCCTGCGAACTGCTGCACAAAGTGGGCATGCTGGAGCACGCCTGGAAGTATCCACACCAGCTCTCCGGCGGACAGCAGCAGCGGGTGGCGATCGCCCGCGCCCTGATGATGCGTCCGCAGATCATGCTGTTCGATGAGCCCACCTCGGCGCTGGATCCGGAAAAAGTGAATGAAGTGCTGCAGGTTATCGAATCCCTGGCCCACGAAGGCATCACCATGGTCATCGTCACCCACGAGATGAACTTCGCCTTCAAAGTGTCCGACCGGATCGTGTTTATGGAGAAAGGCCGGGTGGTGTGCGATGACACGCCGCAGGCGATGCGTAGCGGGCAACACCCGCGGGTCGAGGCCTTTCTCAAAGATGTTTCTCTGGCTTAACTATCGGAACGTGAAGAGGAAAAACTATGATTGCGCAGTGGCAAATTGATCAGTTTCATCAGCAGGGTTTTCTGGTGGTCGAAGAGGTGCTTTCCAGCGCCGACATCGCCGCCCTGCAGAGCGATTTCGACGGCTGGGTCGAGGAGAGCCGAGGTCACGCGACGGTGTGGGGAGAAACCCTCGACGGGCGGCCGCGCTTCGATATCGAGCGCGATCATGCTCCTGACCATCCGTCGCTGCGCCGGGTCGCCTCCCCGACGGAGATCTCCGAGGCCTATCGCCATACTGCGCTGAACTCGCGGATGGCGACCATCGCCGCGCAGCTGATCGGCGGCAGCGGCACCCGCTTTCATCACAGCAAAATTAACTCCAAGCTGCCGCACACCGCCACCGAGGTGAAATGGCATCAGGATTTCCTTTTCACCCCGCACAGCAATGACGACATCATCACCGCCCTGCTGATGGTCAGCGAGGTGACGCCAGAGAATGGCCCGCTCAACGTGGTGCCGGGCAGTCATCAGGGGCCGCTGTGGTCCCACTGGCAGGAGGGGCGCTTCACGGGGGCGGTGGATGATGAGGTGGTGGCGACGCACTGCCAGCAGCCGCAGGCCTGTTTTGGCCCGGCGGGCTCAGTCTGCTTTATGCATACCCGCCTGCTGCACGCCTCCAGCCCCAACGAGACCGCCCTGCCGCGCACCCTGTTCATCAGCGTCTACGCCGCGGAGGATGCGCTACCCTACGGCGAAAACCCGCTGCCGAGCCGCCATGCCGGCCAACTGGTCGCGGGAGAAGAGAGCGGTCTGGTGCGCAGCACCAATAACCAGCTTCGTCTGCCGCAGAAGCCGCGCGGCGCTTCGTTTTTTGTTCAGCAGGCCGGCGCCGATCGCGCCAGCATGTAATTTGCCCACACTCCGGAGGTTTTATGACACGCATTTTCGCACCACGCCCGCTGACCCTGCTGCTCTGCGCAGCGGCTGCTCTGACATCCTTTAGCGCACTGGCTTTTCAGCAAAGCGGTAAGATCACCGCCGGTTCGGACATGACCTTTTTTCCTTACGAGTACATGGAAAACAATAAGCCAGCCGGTTTTGACATCGAGCTGCTCGATGGTCTGGCGAAGACTATGGGCCGTGAAGCAGTGAATATCGATACCCGCTTCCCCAACCTGATCCCCGGGCTGCAGGGCGGGCGCTTCGATATCACCAACTCGTCGATGTACATTACCGCCGAACGCCTGAAGGTGATCGATATGGTGCCGTACCTGAAAAGCGGGGAAGCGATCCTCGCCCGCAAAGGCGGCGACTACCAGCCTAAGACCCCGGAAGCGTTCTGCGGCCATAAAATCGGCTCGATGGGCGCCACCTCCTGGCTGGCACAGCTGCAAAAGCTCTCCACCGACTACTGCGTGAAGAAGGGGCTGAAGCCGATTGCGCTGAGCGTTTATACCACCGACCCGCAGACCACCCAGGCGCTGTTGTCGCGCGCGGTGGATGCGCAGATCACCGACGCCGCCGTGGCGCGCGGGGTGGTGGAAAAACTGGGTGACCGGGTGGTTATCTCCTCTGACACGCTGATCTATCCGGTGCTGAACGGCTTTGGCGTTAAAAAAGGCAATACTGAGATGAAAACCGCCCTCGAAGAGGCGCTGAAAAAATACAGCGCGACGCCGGAATATGCCGCCCTGCTGAAGAAATATCACTTCCAGGCGCCGACGGCGGACGATCTGCAGACCCTGATGCCGAAAGCGGAGTAATGCCCATGCGCGATTCCGATGAAGAGCAGATCCGCATCGACCTGGCGGCCACCTTTCGCATCATTGCCCATCTTGGCATGCATGAGGCGGTGGCCAACCATTTCAGCGCCGCGCTCTCCGCCGACGGGAAAACGTTTTTACTCAACCCGAAGTGGAAACACTTTTCGCGCATCCGCGCCAGCGATCTGCTGGTGCTGAACGCCGATGATGAAGGTTGCGCCGCGCGCCCTGACGTCGATGCCACCGCGTGGGCTATTCACGGGCAGATCCATCAGCGGCTCCCGGACGTGCGGGTGGTGCTGCATCTGCACCCGGTGTACACCACCAGCCTCGCCTGTCTGGCGACGCCGCAGATCCTGCCCATCGACCAGAACACGGCCCGCTATTTTAACCGGGTCGCCGTCGATACGCTGTACGGCGGGATGGCGGACACCGCGGCAGAAGGCGCCCGGCTGGCGGGCCTGCTGGCGGACAAACGCCGCCTGCTGATGGGGAATCACGGGGTGCTGGTGACCGCCCCGACCATCGGCGAGGCGTTCGATGATATCTGGACCCTGGAGCGCGCCTGTCAGATCCTGATCACCGCCTGGTCCACCGGCCAGCCGCTGAAGGTGCTGTCAGACGCGGTAGCGGAAAAAACGGCCCAGGACTGGGAGAAGATTGCCGATTTCTCGCGGCAGCACTTTGCCGAGATGAAGCAGTTGATGATCGACCTCGATCCCTCCCCGGTGGACTAACCCCGCGCCAGCCCGGGTCAGCCCGGGCCGTCGCTGGCCGCCGCCAGCAGCGGCACGATGATATCGCTGAGCGGCGTCGGAATGCCGTGCTGACGCCCGCGACGCTGCACCACGCCGTTACGAATATCCCACTCCAGCGGTCGGCCATTGAGGCGATCGATCAGAATAGAGGTGCTTAAGTCGGCAGGCGCCCGATGAAAGCCGGCGATAATCTCCTCCGGCACGCTGTCGCTCAGGGCGGCCCCTTCCGCCCGCGCCACCTGCAGGCATTCGCGCAGATAAGCCAGCCCGAGGGCAGTGATGTCCTCCCGGGCGAACATCCCGGCGCGTCGTCCGGTCAGCACCATCAGACCGGCAACCGCGTTCTGCAACAGTTTGCGCCAGGCAACGGTGGTAAAATCAGCCGCCAGGTCCACCGCGCAGCGGGTTCCCGCCAGCGCCTGCTGCACTCGCTCTGCCCCCGGCAGATCCGGCAGCGTCAGGCGCGGCGTGGCGCGCAACCAGACAGAGGCATCGGCATCGCGCTGCGCCGGGAACCAGACCACCGACGGCAGCACCGTCGCGCCGCCGGTCAAGGGGGCAAACTGCTGGCGCTGCTCAACGCCGTTTTGCAGCACGCACACCACGGTGTCAGGGGAACACAGGGCCGTCAGCCAGGGGGTGATGGCCTCCGTCTGGGTGGTTTTCACCGCGACAAAGACCAGGTCGAAGGGGGCGGCTATCGCCATCGGGTCGGTGTGCACCGGGCCGGGCACCACGATCTCACCTTCGTCAGTGCGCAGCACCAGCGCCGAATGGGCGGTACGCCCGCAGACCATCGGCGCCCTCCCCTTCTCAAACAGGGCGGCGGCAATCGTGGTGCCGATGGCGCCGGGACCAATTAGCGCAACCTTAGGAAATGCTGTCATGCCGAAGACCTCCTGATGATTCACCGCCAGATTAGGCAAAGATTGCCTTCCACAGTAGCGAGAAAGACCGGAAGTCGGCAAGGGGCGCGTCGGGAAAAGCCTTTCGCCTTCCCCGACGGAGGGCTAGTAGCGCACGCAGACGGATTTGGTTTCGCACCAGCCGTCGAGCCAGTCAGGGCCGAAATCGCGGCCGGTACCAGACTGCTTCATGCCGCCGAAAGGCAGGTTGGCGTCAATCAGGGTATGGCTGTTGACCCATACCGTTCCCGCCTGCAGACGGTCGGTGTAGTTCAGGGCCTGGGTCAGATCGCGGGTCCAGACGCTGGCGGTCAGACCAAAATCGCTGTCGTTGGCCAGGCGCAGCGCCTCCTCGCCATCGGCCACTCGCACCAGGTTCACCACCGGGCCAAAAACCTCCTCACGGCTGAGACGCAGTCCGGCGTCGGGGTTTACCACCAGCGTCGGCGGAATATAGTACCCTCCCGCATCTGGTCCGGCGCTGCCGCTGATAAGCTCTGCCTTCTGCTGGCGAGCCTCTTCGAGGTAGGCCGCCACCTTGTCGCAGTGGGCCCGGGAGACCACCGGGTTGATCTGCGCCGTCTCCTGCATCCCCGGCCCCACCTGCAGCGATTTCACCGCCTGCTCGAAGCCGCTGACCAGGGTATCAAACAGCGGCGCTTCGATGTAGATCCGCGAGCTGGCGGCGCAGACCTGCCCCTGATTGAGGAAGCTTCCGGTCATCAGCCCCTCAATAACCCACTGGGGGTCGGCGTCTTTGAGCACAATCGCCGGATTCTTGCCACCCAGCTCCAGCGTCACGCGGGTCAGGCGGTCGGCAGCCACGCGGGCAATCTGTTTCCCGGTCGCCGTCGAGCCGGTAAAGCTAACCTTCGCCACCTGCGGATGGGCGGTCAGCGCCGCGCCGCAGCCGGCGCCGCTGCCGGTGACCACGTTGAACACCCCGTCAGGAATGCCCGCCTGGGTCGCCAGCTCCGCCACCCGCAGCAGGGTCAGCGGGGTGGTTTCCGAGGGTTTGATGACGATCGAACAGCCCGCCGCCAGGGCCGGCATGACCTTCCACATGCCGATCATCAGCGGGAAATTCCACGGGACGATGCCCGCCACCACCCCGACCGGCTCTTTTTTGGTCCACGCCTGGTAACGCGCCCCTTGCGGGAACGGGATCGAAACGTCCAGCGTCCGGCCGCTGATCTTGGTGGTCAGCCCCGCGGTGTAGCGCATCCAGTTCAGGGTGCAGCCGACCTCAAAGGCGCGGGAGATGGCAATGGATTTCCCCTGCTCGAGGGTTTCCAGTTGCGCCAGCTCCTCGCCGTGCTGCTCCACCAGATCGGCAAAACGCAGCAGGATGCGTTCACGGTCAGCCGGGGTGCGCCCGGCCCAGCGGCGATCGACAAAAGCGCGCCAGGCGGACATCACCGCCCGGTCGACATCCGCCGGGCTGGCGTCGGCGGTGGTGGCAATCGCCTGCCCGGTGGCCGGATCCCAGACGGTTAACCGGTTTTCGCTCTGCGCGGCGCAGGGGGCGCCGTCGATATACAGGCCATGCTGACGGTCTAAAAACTGCTGGACGCTGGCAAGCAGCGCTATCTGTGAGGTGGACATACCCTTTCCTTATTCTTCGCGGATAGTGCTTTCAGTCTATGTCTGGTTGGCGGTTGGCGCTTTTTTCTCTGTGACATTCGTTTGCGCCGCTGTGACAGTCGCCGCAATTCCGTCGTCTGCCCTCGCAGAAATGTGCCGCGGGTAATAGTTCTTTCATATACCCGCCATCGCGCCCTTGCCTGAGGCGACACAAATGCAACAATGCGGAAACATTGTTATTACAGGAGAAGGGCGAATGATGACCACGGCAGAGGGGGGGCTGGCATATCAGCGCTGGCTGGCGACGATCAATCAGGTCTGCGGCCATTTCGCCGCCCGACCGCTGAAGGAGAGTTTCCACGGCGAGATTGACGCCCGCTACGCCGGCAGCCTCAAGGTCAGTACCGTCACCGCCGCCGGCGTCAATCTCTACCGCACGCGCAATGAGATAAAACGCGATAACGACGCCTGGTTCTATACCGTGTTTCAGCTCGCCGGCGAAGCCATCATCGAACAGGACGATCGCCAGGTGACGCTGGCGGCAGGCGATATCACGTTAATCGACGCCGCCCGCCCATGCTCCATCGTCTGGCAGCAGACCTCGCGTCAGGCCTCGCTGCTGCTGGCGCGCCAGCGGGTGGCGCCCACAGGGGACATCACTACCGCCTGCCGGCTGGACAAATCTCTGCCAATGGTCCAGCTCAGCCAGCGACTGCTGCTGGAAAGCATGGGCGGCACGACGCTCTCCGCCAGCGAGAGCGAAGCCGCGCTGGAGGCGATCGCCTGCCTGTTGCGCCCGGTGCTGCATCAGCGCGATCCTGCCCCTTCCCGGCGGGAAAAGCAGTTTCAGAAGATTATTGCGTTAATCGATGCGTCCATTCAGTCGGAGCATCTGCGTCCGGAGTGGCTGGCCAGCGAGACGGGCATGTCGGTACGCAGCCTGTACCGGCTGTTTGCCGACCAGGGGCTGGTGGTGGCGCAGTATATTAAGAACCGGCGGTTGGATCTGTGTGCCCAGGCGTTACAGAACGTCCATGACGATGAAAAGCTGGCGGGGATCGGCTACCGCTGGGGCTTCAGCGACCACAGCCATTTCTCCACCGCCTTTAAGCAGCGCTTTGGCGTCACCCCGGGGGAATACCGCAAGCGCTGTCGCTAATTATTTGCGCAGCCACTGGCCGTTCAATCCCTGGACGTACTCCCCGGGCTGCGCGCGGGCCACCAGCTTCTGCCCGGCCATTTTCGCCACTTCATCTACCGGCAGATTATTGTCGTCCGCCAGTTGCTGGTAGCTTTCGCTGCGCGCGGCATTAATCTGTTTAACTAACGCCAACGTCTGCGCATCCTGTTTCAGCGGCGCCAGATAGCCGTTCAGCGTCTCCCCCACTCGTCCCTGCTGGCGCGCTTCGCTCAGGGTCAACGCCAGCGCGGGCGCGCTGAGTAAAGCCAGCGTCAGCGCCGCGGTTAACAGTCGTTTTCTCATCGTCGCCTCAGAACAAATCGCTGCGGGATTTGAGCAGGTTTTCCACATCCTTATCGACCTTGATATGGATCTCATGCTCAATTTTGACATTCATATTGATGGTGATGGGCTCTTTCGACGCCGCGATTTCGATGCGCGGCGTACAGCCGGCGAGCAGCATCGACGCCGCCATGGCCAGTAACAGCTTCTTCATTTAGGTTCCTTACATGTCTTACCGTCCGTACAGCGCCGTACGGGCAGCGTAGCATTCTGCTCGAGCCACGCCTGTAAATTGTCGCCGAAGCGCAAACTGCGCCACAGGTCGAAAATATTCTCTTCATGAGCGTAGTTTAAATGCACGGTACTGCTTTTCCCTTCCACCCGGCTGGTGCCGTTGATGCTGGCCTTAAGCGTCAACACGCCCAGATTATCGAGGTTAATCTGCGTCCACGAGCGGGAGATTTCCATATAGCGCAGCCAGTTAATCGCCGCCCCGGCGGAGACATTATCCGCCACCAGCGCATCGGCGGTGTCTTTATCCAGCCGCAGGGTCATCGGTCCGTCATTGCGCAGCCAGCCGTCGTGGATGATCCATTGATTATTCTCCAGCCACAGCGGCAGCGCGCCGCTCACCGCGCCGGACATGGCGAACTGTTTCACCTTGACGGCGCTGGTCAGTTCGCTGCTGGAGATATGCTGCAGGCGGATCAACGCCGGGTCGCGCTGCGGCATACGCAGCTGCAGCAGCGTCAGTTTCCCGCCTAACAGATCGACGCTGACGTCGCTGAGCTGCAGCGGATTGGCCTCGCTCCACGGCCAGGTGCCCTGCAGGTCAGCCGTCAGATTACGCGCTGTGACCTGGTTGACGATTTCGCCAATGCGCAGGGAGACCGGGCGGCGGGTGCCCAGCTGCCAGTGACCGTCGCTGAAGCGGAACGGCAGGACGAAGTCGACGCCGTTGATCTGGTTATCCGGCATCCAGGCGCTGCCGCCCTTCAGGACGCCATGGCCGCCCGCCTCAAATCCCTGCCCGGCTGCCGCCGAGAAGGCCACCTGCGCGTAGAGACTGCCTTCGCGCAGGTTCATCTTCCAGTCCGGCGGCACCAGCGGCTGGAACACCGTTAGCGACTGTTTTGGCCACCACGCCTGGCCGCGCAGCCGTTCGCCATCCCAGCGCCCGGACAGACGCACCGGACCGATAGCCTCGGCATGCAGGGCGCCGGTGAACTGGAACCACGTCGGGTCCCGACCGTCGAGAGCGAATTTCAGCGTTGAGGCCGGGAGATAGCTGCCGCCGGAGAAGGTGGTTTTGGCGGCGTCCAGCGACAGCGCGCCGGTCAACCGCGGATGCTCAGCATCGCGCAGCCAGCGGATCGGCTGCTCGAGGGTCAGACGCGGGGTGCTGACCCGCATTGTGCCGTACTCAAGCTTATCGAAGCCGGTGGAGAGGCTGCTCAGGGGAATAGCATTGTCGCGCCACTCCCCGCTGCCCTTCACATCCCAGCGCGCCTGCATCGGGGTAAAATGTCCCTCGCCCCAGTAGCGCCACTGCCAGCGGCCGCTGTCGGGCAGAAAATCGCTCGCCTGACCGTCCAGATGCAGCGTAAAGTCGCCCATCTGCTGCTCATGGGCGCGAAGGATCGCCTGCAGGCGGCCATCGACGCCCTGCTGAGTGACCTTAACCCCGGCCAGCGGCCAGCGGATTTCGTCAATATTCAGCGCGTCGATCACCCGCCCGCGCGAGCGCAGCAACGCACCGGGGTGAAAAGCCAGCTGCGGGCTGATCAGCGGCCCGCTGAGCTGAGCCGGCAGCGCCGCGTATAGTATCATCTCCCCCAGCTTGGCCTCGCCGGTGAGCCGCAGCGGCAGATCGCTGTTATCCATGCTCAGCTTGCCCGGACCAATATTCAGTACCGCATTGCCCTTCCCGGCATGCCCCTCGGTGAGAACATTCAGGCGACCGCTGACGATCATCTGTTCGGTGCCCTGCTGCCAGTTACCCACCGACAGCGCCACCCGCCCGCGCAGCGGATACGCCTCGTAACGGGTGCGCCAACGGCCGTCGCTGATGGTGATCCGCTCCGGGGTGATCTCCCACGGCAGGTCCAGAATAGGCTCTCCCTCACCCCGCGGGGTGACCAGCAGCTGGCCGCGATTGTGCTGCCACTCGAGCTCAGCATCGATCCATTCCGCAGTCTGCGGGAATTCGAAGGTGCCCTGCATCTGGCCGTCGACCGGCAGACCATCCGGCACCAGCGGCAGATGGAAGGTCCCCACCAACTTCACCGGCGGCTGATCGTCAGTCAGCCGGGCGCTGAACTGGCTGACGGTGAGTGCCTGGCCGCGCAGGCGCGCCTGCAGACTCAGTTCCTTCCCGGCAAAGCCGATATCCTGCTGCGCAGGCGTTAATGACATTACCAGCCGCCCCTGCCATTTCTCCCACGGCGAGAGCCGCAGATTGTCAATGGTTAACCAGCTATAGGGCAACATCGATTGCCATTCGGCAAGCGTGCGCGGTGAACCGGGAGAGGGATCGCTGGCCGGCAGTTTGCTCAGGCAGGCGCTGTTGATCTCCAGCTGGCCAATATGCAGCCGCCAGCGGCTGGGACGCGAGAGACGGGCATCGGTCACCCGGGCGATTTCACAGTCGCCCACCAGATAACGCAGATCGGGGATCAGCAGGGCCGACCGCGTCAGGCGCGGGCTCTCCTGCAAAGAGATACGCGTGCCCACGGGCAGCCAGATGCCCGCCAGCGTCGGCACCCAGTGGGTTAGCGTCAACAGCAGGGTTAGCGGCAATAACACCAGAACTAACACCAGCGCGATGGCGGCTTTATATTTACCCTTCATGGGCAGTTAATATCCTGATTCAACATAAGTAAAAGCCGAAAGGCGTCCATTGTGACACGTTCGACCAGTGAGTGAAAGTTTACGGCCTGTTAAAGCATAGTTGCCAGCCGGACTCGCGGCGCGACGTTCGGCCATTATCATTTAACTGTTGTTTAAGTCGCCCCTGCCACACTCCAGCCAGACGGGAATAGCTTGCGGGAGAGGCGGTGTCGTTAATTATCTCGCTCATAGAGAGCGCACAGGACCACTATCCATGGGTATTGCTGATTGTTTTTCTGCTTACCTTCACTAAATCCTGCGCATTGGTCTCGCTGGCAATCCCCGGCACCTCCGGCCTGCTGCTGCTGGGGACATTCGCTTCCGCCAGCCTCGGACATTTCCTGTTAATGTGGTCCAGCGCCAGCCTCGGCGCCATCGGCGG
>OGIV01001813.1_pt1 | contig 11810 bp, 10 predicted proteins | sample 1571861 | NCBI WGS metagenome assembly OGIV01 (sample SAMEA2582099, study PRJEB24529) | metagenome | biome: Human gut stool | place: China | collected 2011 | reverse complement strand
GCAAGGAGTACACTCCCCAGCAGGTCAGCGCTATGATCCTGCAGAAGCTGAAGGCAGATGCTGAGGCTTATCTGGGCGAGACTGTCACCGATGCAGTCATCACCGTTCCCGCATACTTCAACGACAGCCAGCGTCAGGCAACCAAGGACGCAGGCACCATTGCCGGCCTGAACGTCAAGCGTATCATCAACGAGCCCACTGCCGCATCTCTGGCATACGGCATCGATAAGGAAGAGGACCAGAAGATCATGGTCTACGACCTGGGCGGCGGCACCTTCGATGTCTCCATCATCGAGATGGGCGACGGCGTGACCGAGGTTCTGGCCACCAACGGTGATACCCACCTGGGCGGCGATGACTTCGACCAGCGCGTCATCGACTGGATGGCAGATGCGTTCCAGAACGAGAACGGCATCGACCTGCGCAAGGATAAGATGGCCGCACAGCGCTTGAAGGAAGCTGCTGAGAAGGCAAAGATCGAGCTGTCCAGCGCAATGAGCAGCCAGATCAACCTGCCCTTCATCACTGCTGACGCTACCGGCCCCAAGCATCTGGATATGACCCTGACCCGCGCAAAGTTCAATGAGCTGACCGCTGATCTGGTCGATCGCACCATGACCCCTGTCCGCAAGGCTCTGCAGGATGCAGGCCTGCGTCCCTCTGACCTGAAGAAGGTCCTGATGGTCGGTGGTTCCACCCGTATCCCCGCTGTCTACGATGCAGTGAAGAAGGAACTGAACTGCGAGCCCTTCAAGGGCATCAACCCCGATGAGTGCGTGGCTGTCGGTGCTGCTATTCAGGGCGGCGTTCTGAACGGCGAGAAGAAGGGCCTGCTGCTGCTGGATGTCACCCCGCTGAGCCTTGGCATTGAGACTCTGGGCGGCGTGTGCACCAAGATCATCGACCGCAACACCACCATCCCCACCCACAAGAGTCAGGTGTTCTCCACCGCAGCCGACAACCAGCCCTCTGTTGAGGTCAACGTGCTGCAGGGCGAGCGTGAGTTTGCCCGCGACAACAAGAGTCTGGGTGTGTTCCATCTGGACGGCATTGCTCCGGCTCCCCGTGGCGTGCCTCAGATCGAAGTTACCTTCGATATCGATGCCAACGGCATCGTGAAGGTCAGCGCCAAGGATCTGGGCACCGGCAAGGAGCAGAACATCACCATCACCGCTTCTACCAATATGTCCAAGGAGGACATCGACAAGGCTGTGAAGGAAGCTGAGCAGTTTGCTGCCGACGATAAGAAGAAGCGTGAAGAGGTCGATATTCGCAACGGTGCCGACCAGATGGTGTTCCAGACCGAGAAGATGCTGAAGGAGAACGGCGACAAGCTGCCCGCAGACGTGAAGAGCGATGCCGAGGCAAAGCTGGCCGACCTCAAGACCGCTGTCCAGTCCGGCAATGTGGACGACATCAAGGCAAAGCAGGAAGCTCTGAGTCAGGTGTTCGAGAAGATGTATCAGGCAGCTGCTGCCGCACAGCAGGCCGCCGGTGCACAGCCCGGTGCCGACGCAGGCGCAGCCGACGCAAAGCCCAACGACGACGGCGTGGTGGACGCCGACTTCAAGGAAGTCTAAGTCTGAAACAATGCGCTGTGTCCGGCCAAACCGGCGGGCACACGCGCAATAGAGCAAAAGCCGCTCCGGTTTTGCCGGGGCGGCTCTTGCTGGTTTATAGAATGTAAACCCTCTCAGTCATTGCTTCGCAATGCCGGCTTTCCCTATGGGCGAGCTTTTGGCAGTGAGGACAAGTTTCCCTTCTCGGTCTGAGCTCCCCCCCTCGGGGGAGCTGGCGCGTCAGCGCCTGAGAGGGTTTGTGCGGAGAAAGACCGTGACGGGAGAGGTTGGAGAGGTGAGTGGATATGGCACAGGAAAAACGTGATTATTACGAAGTGCTGGGGGTATCCAAGGGCGCAAGCGATGCCGAGATCAAAAAGGCATACCGCAAGCTTGCCATGAAGTACCACCCGGACTATAACCCCGGCGATAAGGACGCCGAGGCAAAGTTCAAGGAGATCAACGAGGCAAACGAGGTGCTTTCGGACCCGAAAAAGCGCCAGCTGTACGACCAGTACGGCTTTGCCGGTGTTGATCCCACTTATGCAGCACAGAACGGCGGCGGCCCCGGCGGCTTTGGCGGTTTTGGCGGCGACGGCGTGGATCTGGGCGACATTTTTGGCGATATCTTCGGCGGCGGCTTTGGCGGCTTTGGCGGCTCGTCCCGTCAGGCAAATCCCAACGCCCCCCGCAAGGGTCAGGACATCCGGGTGCGCATCACCCTGAGCTTTGACGAGGCCGTGCACGGCTGCAAGAAGAACATTACCATCACCCGTCAGCAGGAATGCACCGAGTGCCACGGCAGCGGCTGTGCCGCCGGCAGCAGCCCCGAGACCTGCCCGGACTGCGGCGGACGCGGCTTTGTCATCCGCCAGCAGCGCACCCCCTTTGGCGTGATGCAGACCCAGCAGCCCTGCTCCCGCTGCGGCGGCAAGGGCAAGCTGGTAAAGAACCCCTGCAAGGTCTGCCACGGCAGCGGCAAAGTGGCTACCAAAAAGACGCTGGAGGTGTCCATCCCCATGGGCATCGACGACGATCAGAGCTTTGCACTGCGCGGCATGGGCGATGCCGGTACCAACGGCGGCCCCGCCGGTGATGTCATCGTCATGGTCACTGTGCGCCCCAGCGAGGTGTTCCAGCGCGACGGATACGATGTGTGGGTCACCGTGCCCATCACTTACAGTCAGGCTGTGCTGGGCGACAGCGTCACCGTGCCCTCCATTGACGGCAAGGTGGAGTACACCGTGCCCGAGGGCACCCAGAGCGGCACCACCTTCCGCCTGCGCGGCAAGGGCATCCAGTACCTGAATGGCCGCGGCCGCGGTGATATGTACGTCAAGTGCGAGGTGGAGATCCCCAAGAAGCTGAACAAGACCCAGCGGGAGGCCCTGAAGAAGTTCGAGGGCACCCTGAAAGAAGAAAACTATGAAAAGCGCAAGGGCTTCTTCAAAAAGCTGAAGGACATGTTCAACAACTGAGACTGAAAACCGCATAACATAAAAAGCGGCGGCACTTCCCAAACGGGAGGTGCCGCCGCTTTTGCTTTTTCAGAACAGAGACCGGGACTTAGTTGCCGAAGATCAACAGGGCGTTGGGCACAAGGCCGATGATGGTTGCGCAGGAACCAATGAACCAGAAGCTGCAGCCGATGTCATGGATGGTGTTCGTGGGGCTTTTTTCAGCATGGGCAACCAGAGCGTTCATGCCGTTTTCCACCCAGTTGGAGTTGATATTTGCCTTGCGGTAATCGTGGATGGCAGAAACAGCCTTGTACCAGCCGTACAGCGGGAACCATGCCATGGCGGCTTCCACAACACCTACGCCGCCCTCGGTGTAGGTCATTTCTTCGCAGGACAAAACATTGTATGCAGCAGGATAAGTAATGGCGTTCGTCATAAAGCAAAACTCCTTTTTTAGGTTTGATAAAAAAAGCGGCGGCTCTTCCGTTGAAGAGCCGCCGCAAAAAGCCCTTTGGTGTACTCCTGAAAATTAGAAGTAGATGATGCCCAGAGACATAACGGCAGAAAGGCCAAAGCTGCTGATGGTCGATGCAGCATTCCAGAAGATCATGCCGGCATGGTAGAAGGTATTGGTCACATTGCCCTTGCAGTCGGCTTTGATATCGCTCCAGACGTTGGATACCCAGTTGTCGTGATCCTTCTTGCGTGCTTCACGGCAGGTGTTGATGCCGATAACCGTAGCGTAGCCGGGCCACAGCCATGCAGCGACAGCCTGACCGACGGTAGCACCGCCTTCGGTGTAGGTCATTTCTTCGCAGGACAGAACGTTGTAGGAAGCAGGCATCATGATTTTGTTTTCCATAATAACACTCCTTTGAATCAAAGCTATCCAGACAGTGCAAGATCGCACTGTTTAAAACCCAAAAATAAACCGGGATATGCGCTTGGAGATCGTTCTCATAAAGCAGGGCGCGCCGCCGCATGACGCGAGTAGTTGCTTGCAGGAAAAGGAAAGCAGTGCTGTTCTCTGCAGGCAAAAGACCGTTCAGACGGTATACAGTGCTCAGGCAGCCGATTTCTTATTTCTGCTTGATGAAAAGCCCGCGGCCCTCTCTGGCGGAAAAGGCCGCGGGTAAAGGGGTCTTTGGTCTCTCCGGACGGATCTTATGAGCAGGGTCAGAGCAGGACGATGGCAGCATTGACCAGAAAACCAACGCCGGTAGCGCTGGTCGCGGTGACCCAGACGATGCGTCCCAGATCACGCAGCATGTTCTGCGCACTGGAATCCATATCGCGGCTCAGAGCATCCAGACCGGTATCCAGCCAGTCGTTGGGGTGGCTCTTGCGGTAGTTGCGCATGGCGGTAACACCCATGTACCAGCCAATGGGCGGAATCCAGTTCAGCAGAGCTTCCGTAAAGGTAGCACCGCCCTCGGTGTAGGTCATCTCTTCGCAGGAAAGAACGTTGTAGGAAGCAGGCATCATGATCTTGTTTTCCATAATAACACTCCTTTGAATCAAAGATCGTATCAGCACATTCTATGCACTGTTCACACCAGATCGAACCATCGATGAAGAGCAACTGCTCTATATCGCCATTGTACAACACCCGTTGATTTTTTGCAAGGGGTGAATGGGCAGAGTGCGCAAAAACTGGAGAGACTTCCGAAAAGAACTGGAAAAATTTGTGAAAAAAGACTGCAATAATTTGACATAAAACAACAGCGCCCTTTCCTTTGCGGAAAAGGCGCTGCCATGTTTACCCGGCCACACCGGCACGGTAGAGGTACGGGTCGCTCTTGAAGCTGTCAAAACTGTAGAGCACAAGGATCTGGTCATAATCGTTATCCGCGATCAGCTGATCCAGACCGTAGTTGTAGTTGCGGAAGTCCACCACATCGATCTGGGCGTAGTTTGCCGTCAGATACGGTGCAAAGCAGTTGGCGTAGCTGTCCTTGATCACCAGAATGCGCCCGGTACCGTCGCCCTCAATGCGGCTCAGGCCGTTGTTGCCATGCAGGAACATGGCGTACTTATCGTACACGTTCAGCTTGTCCGTGTCGTACAGGCCGGTGGTCTGGCCGTCTGCGGGCTGGCCTGCAGCGGTGACATTATAGATGGTCAGGCTGTTCGGCAGGTCGTAGTAGGTGATAGTATCCGGCACGGCATTCCATGTGCGGGCCTTGGAGTAGTGGGTGCCGTAGAAATTTTCGGCGGTCAGAGCCGTGTGCGCGGCGGGGTCGAAGGGGGTCAGGCTCAGCGTACCGCACAGCTGCTGGTAGGCGTAATAAGCGCCAAGGCTCGTCCAGTGATGGTCGGTGCGGTAGTAGATATATTCGTCCTTGTGTTCGGCAAGGGTCTGCCGCACATCCACAAAGCGCCCTCCGGCGGCCTGTACGGCGGCGGAAAGCTGGTCGAGATAGGCATCCTCGTCCAGCAGCGGCGCGTTTGCAGGCACGTTTTCCGGGTAAATGACCGATGCTGCCGGGGCCAGTAGCACATCCACCTTACCCGGGTGGCGCTGGCACAGTGCTTCCACGGCGGCGGTGTTCTTGGGCAGGGTGCGGTTCTCGCTGTCCAGCAGGCTGAAGGTGCGGGGGAACATCATGTGCTCTTTGCCCAGCAGGATGCCGCCGTTCTGCTCCTTCTGCAGCAGGGTGGTCTCCACCACGCTCTGCAGGCTGATCCACTCATCGCGGCCGAACACCTGATCCTTCACGTACTTTGTGTAGGCGGTAAAGTAGCTGTTCAGCCCCTTGGCGGAAAGCTGGGTCAGCGCCGGGCGCTGGGAAAGGGTGGTGTTTTCCATCTCGCTGTAGGCGCGGTCCGGTGTAATAAGGTCCAGTGCGAACAGACCAAGAAAGAACAGGCTGAACACCACCAGCACCGGGTAGTGCAGGAGCGAGGAAGATTTTTTGGAATGCTTGTCCATCTTCACGCCTCCTTAAAAGTTGAAATAGAGGAACGGGCTGTTGGTACTGCCCACCACATAGGCGGTGGAGACCACCAGCAGCGCCAGAATGGCGGCACAGCGGGTGACGGCATTCTTTTTGAGCAGGTTCCAAATCTTTTCAATGAACGGGGTGCAGCAGAGGATGCTGACCACCAGCAGCACACCGTAGTTGCGCAGGAAGTACAGCGGCGAAACACCGCCGGAAGGAACGAACAGCTTGTGGAACAGCAGACCGAAGCTTACGCCCGTATCGTTGCCCACGAACATGGCCCAGCCCACCACCACGAGGAACAGGGTGTAGATGTGGGGCCACACTCTGCCCTTTTGCAGGTGGGGCAGCAGGAACAGCTTTTCTACAGCCAGCAGCACAAAGTAGTACAGGCCCCAGCAGATAAAGTTCCAGTTCGCGCCGTGCCAGATGCCGGTGAGCAGCTCCACCACGAACAGGTTGAAGATCTGGCGCTTCAGGCCCTTGCGGTTGCCGCCGAGAGGGATATACACATACTCCCGGAACCAGCCGGAAAGGGTCATGTGCCAGCGCCGCCAGAACTCGGTGATGGATGCGGAGATATAAGGGTAGTTGAAGTTTGCGGGGAAGTCGAAGCCCAGCATCTTGCCCATGCCAATGCCCATCATGGAGTAGCCGGAAAAGTCAAAGTAGAGCTGCAGGCTATAGGCGATGATGCCCAGCCACACCAGCGGGGTGGATGCATTGGCAAGGCCCACAAAGGTGGTGGAAGGGCTGTCCGCAACGCCGATGATGTCTGTCCACAAAGCACCGATGGCATCCGCCAGCAGCACCTTTTTGGCAAGGCCAAAGGTGAACAGGGTCATGCCCTCTTCGATCTGCTGCAGGCTGTAGCGGTGCCGGTATACGTGCAGCTGGTTCGAGACATCGCGGTATTTCACGATGGGGCCGGCGATCAGCTGAGGGAACATGACCACATAGGCACCAAAGTCGATGATATTACGCTCTGCCTTTACATCCCGGCGGTAAACATCGATGGAGTAGGAAAGGGTCTGGAAGGTGTAAAAGCTGATGCCCAGCGGCAGAGTGCCAATGCCCTGGATCTCGGCAAAGGCGGTGCCCAGCAGGGCGTTTGCGCTGCGCAGCACAAAGTTTGCGTATTTGAAGTAGAACAGCATCCCAAGGCTGCCAATGAGGGCCACCAGCAGAAATGTCCTGCGCAGGGCCGGCTTTTGGTCGAAGTGCTCGATGCACAGGCCGCTGATGTAGTTGATGAGGATGAGGGCCACCATGACCGGGAAAAACCGTACCTCGCCCCAGCAGTAGAACACCAGACTGCAGAGGAACAGCACGGTGTTCTTGAGCTTTGCGGGCGCAAGGTAATACAGCGCCAGCGTGATGGGCAGAAACCGGAACAGAAAGATGATGGTGCTGAAAACCAAAGCGTCAGCCTCCTTTTAGCCGAAAAAAGCCGATGCCGCAAATGGCACCGGCCTTGGGTGGATCCAGATTCAGTCTGCCAGTGCGCTGTCCACGGCGCTGTCCAGATCGGCAGTGCACTCGTTGGATGCGATCACCATGACAATGGTGTTGCCCTTGAAGGCGATGACAGCGTTCTCCACGTTATCCTGCGCCTGAGCAAACTCGGCGTAGTTGCCGTAGAAGGCCACCTGATCCTGCTGGTAGGAAGCCAGCTGGTTGGCTACGTCCTCGGCCTTGCCGTCGGCAGCTTCGAGCACCAGCACCAGACCGGCATCGCCGTTGTCGTTGCTCTTCACGCCCTTGTAGCTCACCACGTCCTCAGCCTTCAGGCCGAAATCGTACTCAATGTTCATAGCTGCGATCTCGAACTGGTTGGAGATGGGGTCGGCTTCCAGCAGAGCATTGAAAACACCGTCCAGTGCATCAGAGCCGTTCTCGGCAGCATTGTCCACAACAGCGGATGCGGCGGCGCTGGAAGCGGGAGATTCCGCAGCAGCGGTGGAAACGGAGGAGGGAGCGGCCGAAGAGCTGGCGGAACCGCCGCAGCCGGTAAGAGCGACAGCAGCCAGCGCGCCGGTGAGAGCAATTGTAAAGATTTTTGTGCGATTTATCATAAAATATTCCTTCTTTTGTTCAAAACATTTTTGCAGCTGCCCAAAGCGGTCCTGCATCAGGGCAGACTATTGTTATCTTACCATAACTGTGTGCAAAATGCAACGAAAAGCCCCTCGGTTTTACGGATTTTTAACCGGTGATCTTTTCCCCTGCAGCAAGCTTCTGCAGCACGGCAACGGCATCCTCAAAGCACAGGCCGCTCTGCTGGATCAGGGCCGCATTTTCCGGCCCCACATAGCGCCAGTGCCACGGCTCGTAGGTGATCTCGGTAACGGCTTCTGCGTTTTTGGGGTACCGCAGGATGAAGCCGTATTCCACGGCATGGGCGCTCAGCCAGCGGAAGGCCTCGGTGTTTTCAAAGCCCTCGGTCAGGTCGGTGTGCTCCGGGCTGTTCAGGTCGGCAGCAAGGCCGCAGTTGTGCTCCGAGTAGCCCGGCGGGTTCACGATATTTGCCGCCTGCTTTTTCGCTTCGGCTTCGCTCAGGCCCTTATTGCGGAAATACTGGGTCTTTTGGTCGTAGAGGTTCTTCTGGTAGTCCACGCTGCGGTAGCCGCTCTGCATCCAGATGGTCACGCCGTCCTTTGCGGCGGCGGCCTGCATGGCGAGGAACGCATCGGCGGCTTCGGTCTGCAGGGTCTTGTTCACAGCGGTGGCCGAGCCGCACGCCTTGGTGGTAAAGGTATGATCGTCCGGCATTTTGTTCGTGTGGTTCACCAGCACCATGCGGGGATCATCCAGAATGGCCTGCGCCTGCCGGGCGGTCAGCAGACTGCTTTCTGCCTCTGATGCTGCCGAGGCGCTGGACGTGGAAGTTGCCGAGGCGGCAGGCACAGCGGAACGGCTGTGCAGCACGAACGAGGCCCCGCCCACGGCAATGCAGGCCACGACGGTAACGGTGAGCACGCGCCGCACGGCGGGCCGCAGATGGCGGCGGTGATGAGGATGGACAGACAGGTTCATCTGGAATACCTTCTTTCCGGTGGATGTGCATAGAGTTTGCTTCCTATGGGCAAGCTATGCCCGGAGGGGAAACAATATGAAAATGACAGCACAGGAATATGCGCGCCGGGTGCGGCGCATCGGGCCGCACTCGCCCTTGGGGCTGGACTGCCTGTGGGCTTTTGGCGTGGGCGGCGGCATCTGCCTGCTGGGCGAAGTGCTGCGCCAGAGCTATCTTGCCATGGGCGTGGAAGCCGACCTTGCCGGCACCCTGACCAGCTGCAGCCTGATCGTGCTCTCGGCGGTGCTTACCACGCTGGGCTGGTACCAGAAGCTGGCCGCAAAGGCCGGGGCCGGGTCGCTGGTGCCCATCACAGGCTTTGCCAATGCGGTGGTCAGCGCGGCCATCGAGTTCAAGGCCGAGGGCCGGGTGCTGGGTACCGGGGCCAAGATGTTCACCATTGCCGGGCCGGTGATCGTGTACGGCACGCTGGCGGCGGTGGTGTACGGCGCGGTGCTGTGGGTGCTGGGCATGGCGGGTGTGCCTGTGCTGTCATAAACACGGGCAAGTGTGCCGTAAGATTGCAGCATGATGTTATTATACAATATTTTATGGAACGTTTTTCATCTATTTTCCACGAAGGAGAAATTTTGCCTATGACGGTCCGGTGCGGGGATACCCTGCTGTTCCAGACACTGCCGGTGATCGCTGCGGGTGCAGCGGTGGGCGGCAAAAAAGAGAGCGAAGGCCCGCTGGCGGCAGAGTTCGACGAGCTGAGCGCAGACAACCGCTTTGGCCAGTCCAGCTGGGAAGCTGCGGAAAAATACCTGCAGCTGCGTGCCGCGCGGCTGTGCCTGCAAAAGGCGGCGCTTCCGCAGGAAAAGGTGCAGCTGGCCCTTGCCGGGGATCTGCAGGCCCAGTGCACGGCATCCAGCTATGCCATGCGGGAGCTGGGCGTGCCCTTTGCCGGATTGTTCGGGGCCTGCAGCACCATGGCCGAGGGCCTTGCGCTGGGCGCTGCTCTGTGCGAGGGCGGTGCTGCGCGCAATCTGCTGGCCATGGCTTCCAGCCACTTCTGCGCGGCAGAGCGGCAGTTCCGCACGCCGCTGAGCTACGGCGCGGTGCGCACGCCCACGGCCCAGTGGACTGCCACCGCTGCTGGATGCTGCCTTTTGCAGCCGCAGGGCGAAGGCGTTGGCATTGCCGCTGCCACCTTTGGCCGTGTGCAGGATTATCAGGTAAAGGACATCAACAATATGGGGGCTGCCATGGCCCCGGCAGCGGCTTCCACCCTGCTGCACTATTTTAAGGATACCGGCACCGAACCGCAGGAGTTCGACTGCATCTATACCGGCGACCTTGGGCAGGTGGGCAGTCAGCTGCTGCGGGAGCTGCTGGCCGCAGAAGGCTTGCTGATCAAAAACCATGTGGACTGCGGGTGCATCCTGTTCGACGCAAACGAGCAGAGCGTAAAGAGCGGCGGCTCCGGCCCGGGCTGCTGCGCGGCGGTGCTGTGCGGGCACATCCTGCCGCGCCTGCGCCGGGGCAGCCAGAAGCGGGTGCTGTTCACAGCCACCGGGGCCCTGATGAGCCAGACCACCTTTTTGCAGAAGGAGACCATCCCGGCGGTGGCGCATCTGGTGGAGCTGCGTGCGCCGGAAAAGGAGAAGTAAGATGAACTATTTCTGGGCTTTCTGTGTGGGCGGGGCCATCTGCGTGGCGGGACAGCTGCTCATCGACCTGACCGGCCTGACCCCGGCCCGCATCCTGACCGGATATGTGGTGGCGGGCGTGGTGCTTTCGGCCATTGGGTGGTATGCCCCGCTGGCCGAGTTTGCCGGGTGCGGGGCCACGGTTCCTCTGCTGGGTTTCGGCCATCTGCTGGCAAAGGGCGTGCGCACCGCGCTGCAGGAAGAAGGTGCTGTGGGCATCCTCACCGGCGGGCTGACCGCCGCTGCGGCCGGTGTTACCACCAGCCTTGTGTGCGGCGTGGTGTGCAGCTGGGTGGGCAAAAGTCACGACCAGAACTGAAGAAGAAATACACCAGAACATTGTCACTTTGTCCGCCACCCTTCGCCCTGTTTTTCCACCGCACTGCGGTAAACTGTGCAAAACAGGAGGTGATGCGGATGAAGCACCGCTGGACGACCCTTTTGTGGGAGCTTTGGGCTGCACAGGCCTTGTGCGCGGTGGCAGCCCTGCCGCCGGGCAGTGCGTTCCATACATGCCCGGCACTGGCGCTGCCGGGGCTGGCCCTTGCGGCGGCGGTGCCCACGGCATGGGCTGCGTGGGCGCTGCTGGCCGAGCCGCCCGACGGCCTGCCGCCCAATGCAAACAAAAGCCTGTTCTATCTCATCAAGACTAGCAATATTTATCTGCTCAGTCTCTTCATTTCCAGGAGCAGGCTCTTTGTTATCACCCAAATGCAACATATAAGGGAACTTGTCCAACGATCCTAAGTCGCTCTTCTTACCACGATATTCATTCGAGAACACTCCCCCAACGGTACCATCCTTTTTCTTAAAGAACAAGCACAAGTCCAAATCTGTCGCTGAACTCCAGAACAACTTTACTTTCAATTTACCAGAGAAAGTAAAAGCACACTCCTCTTGCTTTTTACGAAGAGTAATTTTCTTTTTCAATGTAATTTCTGCCATAATAATATTACCTTTAAAATTATACAATTAAAAATCAAAATCATCTTTAGCTACTTTTGATTTTCTATTTTTGTTCTCTAGTTGATCAGAACCAAAGAAATCATCGTTCAGTATTTTTCTCTTATTTATATTAGTACTTCTTTTTTTCTCCTCCATTGAAGAATCAAAGAAGTTTC
>OGIV01001808.1_pt1 | contig 11821 bp, 9 predicted proteins | sample 1571861 | NCBI WGS metagenome assembly OGIV01 (sample SAMEA2582099, study PRJEB24529) | metagenome | biome: Human gut stool | place: China | collected 2011 | reverse complement strand
GACTTTAAGCGTTTCTTTCTTGGAAGTGCTACGGAAGGAGAACTTGACAAACAAGGGAGAGTTTTGATATCTTCTTCTCTTCGCGCTTATGCAGATCTTGAAAAAGAGGTTGTTCTAGCAGGTGTGCTGGACAAGGTCGAGATCTGGAGTAAAGAGGCGTGGGAAGCGCGTACAGCTGATGTTGAGGAAAATATCGAGGACATTGCAAGTGACATGGAAGATTTGGGACTTAGCATCTAAATAGATCTTTTAATTAGGAGGACACCATGGCATTTAAGCATAAATCAGTATTACTGGATGAGACAATCGAAGGACTGAACATCAAGCCGGACGGTATTTATGTTGATGGCACACTTGGAGGAGGCGGACATGCATACGAAGTATCCCGGCGACTCGGTGAAAAGGGCCGCTTGATCGGAATCGATCAGGACGCGGATGCAATCGCAGCCGCCGGAGAAAGATTAAAGGAATTTGGTGACAAGATCACCATTATCCGAAGCAATTACGCCAACATGAAAGAGGAACTTCACCGCATTGGCGTGGAAAAGGTGGATGGAATCGTGTTGGATCTTGGCGTATCTTCGTTTCAGTTAGATACACCGGAGCGTGGTTTTACTTACCGTGATGAGAATGCTCCACTTGATATGAGAATGGATGACAGACAGAGCCTGACTGCAAAAGATATCGTAAACGGATACAGTGAGATGGATCTTTACCGGATCATCCGTGATTATGGTGAGGACAAGTTTGCAAAAAATATTGCAAAACACATCGTGCAGGAGAGGGCGGAGAAACCAATTGAGACAACCGGAGAACTGACAGAGATCATAAGGGCTTCCATTCCAATGAAAGTTCAGGTGACCGGTGGACATCCGGCAAAAAGAACCTTTCAGGCAATCCGTATTGAGCTGAACAAAGAGTTAGAAGTACTGCAGAATAATCTGGATGATATGATCGACCTTTTGAATCCGGGTGGAAGAATCTGTATTATCACGTTCCATTCCTTAGAGGATCGTATTGTAAAGACGAATTTTAAACGAAATGAGAACCCATGTACCTGTCCGAGTGATTTTCCAGTGTGCGTATGTGGTAAAAAATCCAAGGGAAAGGTAGTTACAAGAAAACCAATCCTTCCTTCCGAGGAAGAATTAGAAGTGAACTCCCGTTCCAAGAGTGCAAAATTAAGAGTATTTGAAAGGGTGTAGCAGATGCCGAACAGAACAGTAAATCATAACAATCGGAATAGAGCAGCATATCAGGTAGATGGCAACACCGTACGCCGTATGGAGGCGATGCCGGATTACCGCAAAGAGCGCAGAGACAGACAGGAGCGGGAACGCGAGGAAGAGCTGAGAAAACGCAGACGTGCCGCAGCCAGAAATCAGGAAAAAGCGCTTCGCATGAGCAAAAGTTATGTTGTATTCCTGACAATGGCAGTGACCGTATTTGGCATTTTCTGTGGAGCTTATATTAAGCTTCAGTCCGATGTAACGGCAAGAATGAAAAAAATCGCAAGCTTAGAGAGCCAGGTGACAGACCTTAAGGCTGACAATGACGAGGCTTACAAGAGAATTAATACCGCAGTAGATCTCGATGCGATCAAGGAGAAGGCAATCAATGAACTTGGTATGTTTTATGCAACACAGGATCAGATCGTCTACTACTCTGTAGATAAGACAGACTACATGAATCAGTATAATGAAATCCCGCAATAGAGGGAATTTTCAGGCAAAAAAATAATTCGGGTGGTAGAATGGCAAAAAGAAGACCGAAAAAGCCGATGTTAAAGTTTCCAAAGCGTATGCAGAAAAAAATGATCGTCATGTTTACGGTTGTTGCAGCGCTTATGATCGGACTCATCGGAAGACTGATGTATATTGAATACACCAGTGGAGAAAAATATGAGAAAATCGTTCTGGCACAGCAGGGCTATGACAGCCAGACAATTCCTTATCAGAGAGGAGACATTGTAGACGCAAAAGGAACTGTGCTGGCAACCAGTATCGCAGTTTATAATGTGATTCTGGACTGCTCCGTTTTAAATGATGATGAAAAATATGTGGAGCCGACGATCAATGCGCTTGTAAGCTGCTTCCCGGATCTGACAAGTGAACAGCTTTATTCTTACCTGAAGGACTCTCCGGACAGCAGATACATTGTGCTTGCCAAGCGTTTGTCCTATGATACGATCCAGCCTTTTGTAAATCTGCAGGAGGAGCGGGATGAAAAGGGAAAACTGGTCAATCCATATATCAAGGGTGTCTGGTTTGAAAAAGAATACCAGAGACAATATCCATATGGAAAACTGGCAAGTTCCGTGATCGGGTTCACAACATCCGGTAACCTTGGAATTAATGGACTGGAAAATTATTATGATGGCACGTTAAATGGAATTAACGGCAGACAGTATGGATATCTGAATTCAGACAGTAATTTTGAAAAAACGATCAAACCGGCAGTCAACGGCAATACGTTAGTGACAACGATCGATGCGACGATCCAGTCGGTGGTAGAGAAGAAAATACAGGAGTTTAATGAGGCCTATACAGATGGTTACAGAGAGGGTGAGGGCGGAGCAACAAGAATCGGCGTGCTCATCATGAAACCGGACAATGGCGATGTCCTTGCAATGGCACAGTATCCAAACTACGATCTGAGCAATCCGTGGGATTTATCTGAGTATTATACGCAGGAAGAGATCGATGCGATGGACGACGATGCGAGACTCGAAGCGTTAAATCAGTTGTGGCAGAACATATGTCTGACCTATACTTATGAGCCGGGATCAACGGCAAAACCATTTACGGTTGCAGCCGGGCTTGAGACAGGAACACTGTCGACCAATGATACCTTTTTCTGTGATGGAGCCGAACAGCTCAGCGGATTTACCGTAAAATGTGTTGCCTATAGAAAAGGTGGACACGGAATGCAGACTTTGGAACAGACATTGATGAATTCCTGTAATGATGCCCTGATGCAGATGTCCTACCGGATCGGGGCAGAGAATTTCACGGAGTACCAGCAGATTTTTGGATTTGGACAGAAAACGAACATTGATCTTCCGGGAGAATCGAGAACAGATTCCCTGATTTACACATTGGATACAACATCACAGCTGAGTCTTGCAACCAATGCTTTCGGACAGAACTTTAATACCACGATGATCCAGCTTGGAACTGCTTTCTGTTCTCTGGTCAATGGCGGTAAGTTATATCAGCCGAGAGTGGTAAGCAAGATCACGGATCAGAATGGAAATACGATTCAGGATATTTCTCCGACGTTGCTGCGTGAAACTGTATCTAAGACAACAAGTGATACATTAAAACAATACATGTACTCAACCGTGACATCCGGTACCGGAAATACGGCAAAAGTAGACGGTTACTCCATGGGAGGTAAAACCGGAACGGCACAGAAAGTGCCGCGTGATGGTGTGAACTATCTGGTTTCTTTTATCGGTTTTGCACCGGTGGACGATCCTCAGTTAATGATCTACTGTTTTGTGGATGAGCCGAACTCGCAGGATCAGCCACACAGCACATTTGCACAGAATATTGTGAGGGAGATTTTAGAAGAAGTACTTCCTTATATGAATATTTATCCGGATGAGGAGACGACAGGCTTACATTCTGGGTGGGATATTACCGGAACGGATACAGGCGCAGCCGCTGTGACAGACCGTGTGACAGGAAATATTCCGGAGGAAGAACCGGAAGGAACAGATGATGTGCCGGATACCATGGAAGATATTCCGGGAGCCGGGGAAAACAACGAAGAAAACGCCGAAAATGATGGTGTAAATGCAGAAGAAGCAGGAACAACGTCCGATAACAGTGAATAAAAACATAACCTCATAAAAGTTGGAATAAAATGCAAGGAAGACTTTTATGAGGTTTTTGTTTTATGTATCGGAATAAGACCTTTAACCGCAAAAAGGTAATGATCGTATTCGTGGCAGTTTTTTTTATCATGATGTTTCTGATTGGAAGACTGGTATATCTGATGATCTTCTGCTCCGAATATTATGGAAATAAAGCGGAGAATCTTCATGAGAGGGAACGTGATATTAAGGCGGCACGGGGAAAACTTTTGGATGCAAACGGCACAGTGCTTGCCACAAACAAATCTGTGTGCACGATCTCCGTGATCCATAACCAGATAGAAGAACCCGAGAAAGTCATTGAGATGCTTGTGAGAGAACTTGGTATTCCGGAAGAGACTGCGAGAAAGCGCGTGGAGAAAGTCAGTTCCATCGAGCGTGTGAAAACAAATGTCGCAAAGGAGACCGGGGATGCAATCAGAGCCTATGGACTCTCCGGAGTGAAAGTGGATGAGGATTATAAACGATATTACCCTTATGGGACGCTCGCTTCCAAAGTGCTTGGATTTACCGGAGCTGACAATCAGGGCATTTTGGGACTTGAGGTAAAGTATGATGAATATCTTCAGGGAACCAACGGGAAAATCCTCACGTTAACCGATGCAAGGGGAATAGAGATCGAGAATGCCGGGGAGAGCAGATTAGAACCCGTGAACGGTTATGATCTTTGCTTATCCTTAGACCGCAATATTCAGATGTACTGTGAGCAGGCGGCAAAAAAGGTCTGCACAAAAAAGTCAGCGGACAGTGTTTCCGTGATCGTGATGAACCCGCAGAACGGCGAACTTATGGCGATGGTGAATTATCCTGAATTTGACCTGAACGATCCGTTTACGCTGGTTGGAGACACCGGAGAATCCGTGTCAGCGGAAGAAAAACAGAATCTGTTGAATAAAATGTGGCGAAACCAGTGTATCAGTGATACCTACGAGCCGGGTTCCACATTTAAGATTATTACGGCAGCGGCAGCGCTAGAAGAGGGAGTGGTAAAACTGGACGATGCATTTTTCTGTCCGGGTTATAAAATTGTGGAGGACAGAAGAATCCGGTGTGCAAGAACGACAGGACACGGGGCGGAAACATTTGAGACAGGGATCATGAACTCCTGCAACCCGGTTTTTATGGAACTTGGCGAGCGGTTAGGCGCGGAGAACTTTGCCGGTTACTTCAAACAGTTCGGGCTGTTATCCAAAACGAATATTGATCTTCCGGGGGAAGCGGGAACAATCATGCATAAGACGGAAAATATTGGACCGGTGGAACTTGCGACAATCTCGTTTGGGCAGTCGTTTCAGATTACCCCCATCCAGCTTGTCACGACGGTATCTTCTATTATTAATGGGGGAACGCGCGTGACACCACATTTTGGCGTAAGCGTGCAGGATGCGGACGGAAATACAGTAAAAACGTTCTCCTATGAAACGCATGAGAATATCTGCACAGCAGAAACTTCGGAAACGATGCGCTATCTGCTGGAGAAAGTGGTGTCAGAGGGAACTGGTAAAAATGCCAAAATTGAGGGCTTTTCCATCGGTGGAAAGACAGCAACTTCACAGACACTTCCAAGAAGCGACCATAAATACATTTCATCATTTCTCGGATTTGCGCCCGCTGACAATCCGCAGGTGCTTGTGCTTGTTGTCATCAACGATCCGCAGGGGATTTATTACGGTGGAACGATCGCTGCTCCGGTGGCGAAGGAAATATTCGAAAACATTTTGCCTTACCTTGATAAATGAGATGAAATAACGTATACTAGTTAGGCGAATTGAACGTTAGAAAAAATACAAGAGGTGTTTAGTCATGGATTATGAAATAGTGATACCAGTTTTGATTTCTTTTGCAATCAGTGCAATTTTAGGACCGATCGTGATCCCCTTTTTGAAACGGTTAAAGGTGGGGCAGACGGAGCGTAAAGAGTTGGAATCCCATTTGAAGAAAAATGGAACCCCGACTATGGGTGGACTTATGATACTGGCAAGTATTATCATTACCTCCCTGTTTTATGTCAAAGATTATCCGAGAATTATCCCAATCCTTTTTATGACCGTAGGATTCGGTGTGATCGGTTTTCTGGATGATTATCTGAAGGTAGTGCTTCGCAGATCAGACGGACTGCTCCCGTGGCAGAAGATGATCTTACAGTTTATTGTGACAACAGTATTTGCAGTTTACATGGTGCGTTATTCCGGAATTGAACTTACTATGTTGATCCCATTTTCCGGTGGAAAGTACTTAAATATCGGATGGCTTGCGATTCCGCTGCTTTTTTTTGCAGTGATCGGAACCGTAAACGGTGTGAATTTTACGGATGGTGTGGATGGGCTTGTGTCAAGCGTTACGATTATGGTTGCAACCTTTTTTTCAGTTGTGGCGATCGGGACAAATGCCGGGATCGCTCCGATCACCTGTGCAGTAGCAGGAGCCCTGCTTGGATTTTTATTATTTAATGTATATCCGGCAAGCGTTTTTATGGGAGATACCGGTTCCCTGGCACTGGGCGGCTTTGTTGTGGCAACTGCCTATATGCTCCAGATGCCATTATATATCCTGATCGTTGGACTGATTTATCTGGCAGAAGTCATTTCTGTTATGGTTCAGGTTACTTATTTTAAATACACCAAGAAAAAAACAGGTGTTGGAAAGAGAATTTTCAGAATGGCTCCGCTCCATCATCACTTTGAGCTTGGTGGATGGTCAGAGACGAGAGTTGTCGCAGTGTTTGCAATCGTGACAGCATTGCTTTGCATGCTTGCATTATTAGGCTTATAAATCGCATTGGAAAATTGCAAAATGACCTGCCGGATTCGTGGCAGGAGATTGGAAGGATAAGACGATGAATTTAGAAGGAAAAAGAGTGTTAGTAGTAGGTTCTGGAAAAAGCGGAGCTGCAGCAGCAGAACTGCTCAGAAAAAAAGGAATCACATTTGTACTTTTTGATGGAAATAAAGATTTAGATGTGACAGCATTGATCGAGAAAAATCCGGTATTTGCCGGAGCAGAGATCCTTTTGGGAGAACTTGCACCGGAAGATATGGCGCGCATTGATCTTGTTGTGTTAAGTCCGGGCGTGCCGACAGACCTTCCGATGGTCAATGAACTTCGAAACAGACAGATTCCAATCTGGGGCGAAATTGAACTTGCCTATCATTTTGCAAAAGGAAGAATTATTGCAATTACCGGAACAAACGGAAAAACTACGACAACTTCGCTTGTGGGTGAGATCATGGCGAATTATTTCGATGATGTGAAAGTGGTCGGCAATATTGGAATCCCATACACATCGGTAGCGGCAGACACGACAGAGGATACTGTGACAGTCGCAGAGATCAGCAGCTTTCAGTTAGAGACAACACATGAGTTTGCGCCGGAAGTGACAGCTATTTTAAATATCACACCGGATCATCTGAACCGTCATCATACGATGGAATGTTATATCGAGACAAAAGAGAGCATTACAAAGAATCAGACCGCCGGGGATACCTGTGTGTTGAATTATGAGGATGAAGTGCTGCGTAGGTTTGGCGAGACACTTCAGACAAAAGTTGTATTTTTCAGCAGCAAGCGCAGACTGGAAAAGGGACTTTATCTGGACGGAGAAGATATTTTTTATGCAGACGGCACAACGGACACAAAAGTGATCAATGTAAATGAGCTGAATATTTTAGGAAAACACAATTATGAGAATGTCATGGCGGCAGTCGGAATGTCGGTAAGCTTTGGCGTACCGATGGATAAAATTGTGGAAGTGCTGAAACGTTTCCAGGCAGTCGAGCATAGAATTGAGTATGTGACAGAAAAACGCGGCGTGAAGTTTTACAATGATTCCAAGGGAACAAACCCGGATGCGGCAATCCAGGGAATCCGCGCGATGAACCGTCCGACACTGTTGATCGGTGGAGGTTATGACAAACAGTCTGAATATGATGAGTGGATTGAGAGTTTTGACGGCAAGGTGAAGAAACTCGTGCTGATCGGTCAGACGAAGGAAAAGATTGCGGAATGTGCGAAGAAACATGGCTTTGAGGATGTCATACTCTGTGATACATTTGAGGAGGCAATTGACACCTGTTATGCAAACGCAGTGAGCGGGGATGCGGTATTGCTTTCCCCTGCATGTGCAAGCTGGGGCATGTTCGCAAACTATGAGGAGCGCGGACGCATTTTTAAGGAATACGTGCGCAATCTGGCAGAATAAAAAATGTCAGGCATAATGGCATGACGTGCAGTAAATAAGAAATGAGGAATTGGAATGGCAAGAGGTCAGCAGACGGAAAAGAAAAAAAAGCCAATTAAATATTTCGATTACAGTCTTTTGTTTCTGATCATTTTTCTTTTGTGTTTTGGATTGGTCATGTTGTACAGTACCAGTTCCTATGCAGGTTCCAATAAGTTTGGGGATGCTTCCTATTTTGTAAAAAAACAGTTGTTTGCAACAGGACTGGGGATCGTGGGTATGTATATCGTATCTAAGATCCCATATCGGTTCTGGATGAAGGTGAGTTCCATGGCGTATCTGGCAGCTATCGTGCTCTGTACCGCCGTTATTTTTATTGGTACAGAGGCAAACGGTCAGGCGAGATGGTTAAAGATCGGACCATTATCTTTCCAGCCGTCAGAGTTTGCCAAGTTTGCGGTTATTATTTTTCTGGCAACGGTTATTTATAAGACACCACAGAAGATGGGAGAGTTCATGAGCCTTGTCAAGATAATGGCAATTGTGCTTCCAATCGTTGCAGTGGTCGCCTACAATAACTTAAGTACAGCGATCATTATACTTGGAATTGCAGTCTGTATGTTGTTTGTTGCCAGTCCGAAGTATTCCCACTTTGTGTTGATGGCAGCGGCAGTCGGTGTGGTAGGTGTTGTTTTCATCAGTTTTGAGGCATACCGGATGGATCGTATCAAGATCTGGCTGAATCCGGAAGCCTACGAGAAGGGTTATCAGACCTTACAGGGACTGTATGCGATCGGTTCCGGCGGTTTATTTGGAAAAGGGCTTGGCGAGAGTATGCAGAAGCTGGGATTTATTCCTGAGGCGCAGAATGATATGATTTTCTCTGTTATCTGTGAGGAACTTGGACTTTTTGGCGCGGTGTGCGTGATCTTATTGTTTCTGCTGATGATCTGGAGATTTATGATCATTGCCAATAATGCGTCAGACCTTTATGGGGCGCTGGTCGTGGTTGGTATTATGGCGCATTTGTCCATCCAGGTTATTTTAAATATTGCGGTTGTGACCAATACGATCCCGAATACCGGTATTTCACTGCCGTTTATCAGTTATGGAGGTACTTCGGTTTTATTCCTGCTTGCAGAGATGGGGCTTGCGCTTTCCGTGGCAAAGGGAATTCAATTTGAGGTTAATTAAATATGATAAAAGAAGAGAGAAGAAGAAAAAAGCGCAGAAAGATAGGATTGTACATCCTGTTGATATTGATTCTGCTTATCGCAGCGGGCGTTTTCATTGTCATGAATGTTTTTACCGTGGAAAACGTTGTCGTGGAGGGAAATGAACTGTACAGCTCCACACAGATTGAAAACATGGTGCTGAATGATGAATATTCCTGGAATTCCCTGTATGTAGATCTGAAATACAGATTTGTGGATATCGGGGAAGTTCCGTTTGTAGATACGATGGAGGTTTCACTGGACAATCCCCATACCGTACATATTAGAGTTTACGAAAAAGGAATGCTCGGCTATCTTTATATTAATTCCATTGGTCAGAATGCTTATTTTGACAAAGATGGATTTGTAGTCGAGACATCTACGGAAGTGATTGACGGTGTGCCAAAGATCACAGGAATCTCCTGTGAGGAAGTGGTACTTTATGAGAAACTGCAATTAGAGAACAGTGATATTTTGCGGGATTTACTGAACCTGACACAGACTTTGAAAAAATATGACCTGCTCCCGGATGAAATCCAGTATGACAGTAACATGGAGCCGGTGCTTTACTATGGAACAATCCAGGTGAAAATTGGTTCTGAGGACAACCTGTCGCAGAAAGTTGTGAGGTTATCCATTATTTTGCCACAGCTTGACGGACTTAGCGGCACACTCCATTTAGAGACATGGACACCGGAGACGACCGACATTATCTGGGACAGGGCAGAAGAACAATCGGAAACAGAAGAGGAGACGACAGAAGAGCCTTCTGAGGAGCCGTCGGCAGATACACCAGCGGAAGAACAACCTGCACAGGATGTGCCGGCAGAGAATACACCGGCCGAAGAGCAGCAGCCAGCCGAAAATGCACCGGCGGAGGATATGCCGCCAGTGGAACAATAAAAACCGTAAAAAAACTTGATTTTTTTTTGAAAAAGCGGTTGATTTGTTGTAGGAAAAATTATATTATAGTTTATAAGAGTTAAAAAACGCAAAATATAGTATGATTTCGAGAGTAGATAACTAAACAAAGTAGAAATGGGCTTGTCTGGTTATCATATTTGACATAAATATAGGGAGATATGAAGGAGGAACTACCTTGCTGGAAATTAGAACAACAGAAGCAGATGCCAGTGCAAAAATTATCGTGATCGGAGTTGGAGGAGCTGGTAATAATGCTGTAAATAGAATGATCGATGAAAATATTGGTGGTGTTGAGTTTGTTGGTATCAACACAGATAAGCAGGCATTACAGTTATGTAAGGCACCGACATTGATCCAGATCGGTGAGAAGCTTACCAAAGGACTTGGTGCAGGAGCACAGCCTGAGGTTGGACAGAAAGCAGCGGAAGAGAGCGCAGAGGAGTTATCAGCTGCAGTGAAAGGTGCAGACATGGTTTTCGTTACCTGTGGTATGGGTGGTGGAACCGGTACAGGTGCCGCACCAGTCGTTGCCAAGATTGCAAAAGAGCAGGGAATCTTAACGGTAGGTGTTGTTACAAAACCTTTCAAATTTGAAGCAAAACAGCGTATGTTGAACGCAACCGGTGGTATTGAACGTTTAAAAGAGAGCGTAGATACACTGATTGTCATTCCAAATGATAAATTATTAGAGATCGTAGACAGACGTACTACAATGCCGGATGCATTGAAGAAGGCAGATGAAGTATTACAGCAGGCAGTACAGGGTATTACCGACCTGATCAATGTTCCGGGTCTTATCAATCTTGACTTTGCAGATGTTCAGACCGTTATGGTGGACAAGGGTATCGCTCATATCGGTATCGGTCATGCGAAGGGTGATGACAAAGCACTTGAGGCTGTTAAGCAGGCTGTATCCAGCCCGCTGCTTGAGACAACCATCGAGGGTGCAAGCCACGTTATCATCAATATTTCCGGCGATATCAGCCTGATCGAGGCAAACGAGGCTGCCGGCTATGTTCAGGAGCTTGCAGGTGATGATGCGAATATCATCTTCGGCGCTATGTATGATGAGAATGCGGAGGATGAGGTAACGATCACCGTAATCGCTACAGGTCTTGATGCACACGGTGCAAATACACCGGTTGAGCGTGCAATGAAGGACTTTACAAATTATAAGACAAAGGTTCCGGCTCAGCAGACTCCGATCCAGAGAACTGCTCCGGCTGTAAAGGCTCCGTCTGAGGCAGCAGCAACAACAGAGTCCGCACCGAAGTACAGCATTCCGACAGGAAATGCACCGGTATACCGTCCGGCACAGCGCGGTGAGACTCAGATCAATATCCCGGATTTCTTAAAGAACCGCAGATAAGATCCTGAGGGCGGACAAGCCGTTTAGAATTTGATTTATGAACATATGAAAGGTCTGGAAGAGAGAAATTTCTTCCGGATCTTTTTATTTTCGCAGATCACGACAGAACTTATCCGGATCTGCTTTTATTCTCTTCTTTTTTTTTCTGTATTCCGCAAATGTCTGCGGAAATCTCCAGCTTTTATAAAAAACAGGGGGAATCCTGTTAAAACGCCCCGATATGTTTTCAGGTTTCGTGCCCCTTCTTTGACAAATTC
>OGIV01001806.1_pt1 | contig 11832 bp, 10 predicted proteins | sample 1571861 | NCBI WGS metagenome assembly OGIV01 (sample SAMEA2582099, study PRJEB24529) | metagenome | biome: Human gut stool | place: China | collected 2011 | reverse complement strand
CCGGCGACTACTCACGCGGCGCATCCGGCTTCTGGGTAGAAAACGGCGAAATTCAATATCCTGTCAGTGAGATCACCATTGCAGGAAATCTGAAAGAAATGTGGCGTAATATCGTGACCATTGGCGATGATATTGAAACGCGCAGCAACATTCAGTGCGGTTCTGTGCTGCTGCCGGAGATGAAAATCGCCGGGCAATAACACCTGTTTGCTTAAATAATAAAAAGGAAGTGAGCAATGCGTAAAAAACTGTTAGCGATGCTGGCTGTCTCTGCTTTTGCGCTCGGTTCAGCGTCGGCCTTCGCCGACCTGGGCGAAGACATGGACACTCTGGCAGAAAACCTGCAAGTGGTACAGAAGACCTCCGACGCCGGCGAGCTGAAAGCGGCGCTGAATAAGATGCGTACCGCCGCGGTCGATGCTCAGAAAGAGACCCCGCCGAAGCTGGAAGGCAAAGCGGCCGACAGCGCTGAGATGAAAGATTACCGTCACGGTCTGGATATTCTGATCGGCCAGATCGACGGTGCGCTGAAGCTGGCGAACGAAGGCAAGGTGAAAGAGGCGCAGGCCGCCGCGGAGGAGTTTAAAACCACCCGCAACACCTATCATAAGAAGTACCGCTAACCGTTCTTTTCGGGAGGCATCAGCCGATGCCTCCCACCTGAAAGCCTACCGATATCACATTTTTCCCTTTTCTTTTTCCGGTCTTTCTGCGGTCGTTTTCCGCTAAACCTCGCTCATTGTTGTGATGCGCATCACGTCATATCGCCTGTTTTTACATTTATCCGGCGAATATGTGGAGTCGATCACCTAAGCCTTCTCCCTTTCCACTTCGAAGTGGAAAACAACTCGCTACAAACTCCTGACCCCCGGCGCTACTTTGGATTCCAGAGACATCAGCGGGGTAACACAAGTGAATAACGGAGCGGTAATAAACGACGTAGGGGAGCAGGCGGCGCAGACCGAACGCCTGGCTGACAAGATGTTACAGCAGGTATTCGCCCTGTTAAGCCGTCACGACATCGTCCCTAACGACGTTCAGGAGCAAATGCTGACTTCCCACGTGCGGGCCATGGCCCACCGGTCAATCAGCGGCGAACCGCTACCGGAAGTGGATGCCAGTCTGTTCGAAGAAATTTCTGAAGATTCAATGATGCTGGCCCGCGAAGTGGTCGCACAGTTCGGCAACCTGCCTGATGAAGAGGCCTGGCTGCTCTCCGTCCACTTCGAAGTCGCGAAAGATAACCTGTAAGGAGCAAAACATGGAACAAATCACCGTAGTCATTGGCGACCGTCTGGGTAAAGGCCAAAAAGTCGCCGCAGGCGCTGAAAAAGCGGGCGCACGTGCTGTGGTCGTCCCTGGCGTTGCGGCCGACATGAAGCTTGGCGACATAATGAAAGCGGAAAACGCCACCTTCGGCATCTCCTTCTGCGGCAGCGGCGGCGCCGGCGCCATCACCGCCCAGACCAAATACGGCTACAAAGCAAAATATGGCATGCGCTCTATTGATGAGGGCGTCACCGCTATCAACGAAGGCTGCAACGTGCTGGGCTTCGGCTTTATGGATAAAGAAGAGCTGGGCGAGCGGCTGGTCGAAGCCTGGAAAAAGAAATACGGCGCATAAGTATGAAAGAGCAATTCACCACCACGGTGAGGGTTGCAGGCAAAGGCGAAAGCAAATCACGGGCCTTCGCCGATGCCCTGAACCATGTGCAGGCTGCGGTGATGAAATCATCATCGCGCATCCTACTGCGTATTGAGCCACAGGACGTGACGGTTGTTCATGCGCGCGAAGCGGTACGAAAAGAGGCGTTTCTGTTCATCTTTTTGCGCCGTGAACGACGGACCTACAGCGTGGAGCTGGACGTCACCGTCAACGTGACCGCCATCGATCTCGATAAAGTGGATTTCGTCACGCAAACCTGATTGTTAGCAAAAGGTCTGACTATGTTCCTGATAATTTTAATAAAATCGCTTATCATCGGCGGCCTGGTCGGCGTCGGCGTGGGCGCCGGAGCGGCACGCATGTTTCATGCCCCCACCACGCAGGGGATGGGGGCGTTTCGAACCCTGGGCGAGCTGAATTCCTGTGAGGGCGATCCGGCCTCCCACTTCTCCTTTGGCCTTGGCTTCTTCTTTAACGCCTGGGCCTCTTCCGTTGCAGCAGGCTCCTTCACCCAGGATGTTGACCACCGCATTATACCCAACTGGGGCGCGGCGGCGCTGATGCTGAAAAATCGTAACGTCGGCGAAACGCTGCACGATCCGAAAAAAATGGCCATCTCCTGCGGCATCATCGGCATGATTGTCGTCGCCTTCCTCAACCTGACCGCCTCGTCCGTACCGGAAGCGCTGCAGGTCACCGCCGTTAAGGTACTGGTGCCGGCGGCAAACCTGCTGGTGAACACCGTGATGCCGGTGATCTTCTGGCTGGCGGCGATCGATGCCGGTAAAAAATCAGGCTTCTGGGCGACGATTTTCGGCGGCGCCGCGCAGCTGATTATGGGTAACGCCGTACCGGGTCTGGTGCTGGGGATCCTGATCGGTAAAGGCGTCGAAGAGAGCGGCTGGAACCGGGTGACTAAAGTGATGATGGTGGCCATCGTCGCGCTGTTTGTCCTCAGCGGCTTCTTCCGCGGCTTCGACATGAAGATGATCGAATCCTTCCATCTGACCGTGCCGAACTGGCTGGACATGATCCACAACTCACTCAGCGGCAAGTAACGGGAGCCTGATAATGGAACAGAATAAAGGTTTTTGGTATGCCGACTGGTCGTTCCCGATCTTTGTTGGCCTGCTCTCCTCCGGCGTCTTCGCCGGGACCCACATGTACTACCTGTACGGCATCGGCGCCTTTAACGAAGTGGCCTTCGTGGCGATGCTGAAGTCGGGGATTGATACCGGCGTTTACGGCGCGGTGGCGGCGTTTGGCGCCAGCTTCCTGTTCGCCCGCATCATCGAAGGGTCGCTGGTAGGGATCCTCGATATCGGCGGCGCGATACAGACCGGTATCGGTCTTGGCGTGCCGGCGCTGCTGCTCGGCGCGGGCTTTGTCTTCCCGGTGGCGAACTTCGCCGCGTCGCTGGTCACCGGCCTGGTCCTCGGCCTGGCGGTGGGCTACATCATCATTCTGGCGCGTAAGTTCACCATCAACCAGAGCGATTCCACCTACGGCGCCGACGTGATGATGGGGGCCGGTAACGCCTCCGGCCGCTTCCTCGGTCCCTTGATCATCCTCAGCGCAATGACCGCCTCGATTCCTATCGGGATTGGCTCGCTGGTTGGCGCACTGCTGTTCTACATCTGGCAGAAACCGATCACCGGCGGCGCCATCCTCGGCGCGATGATCCTCGGTTCCATCTTCCCGATTGCGATTAGCTAATCGCCCGATGGCGCCGCGCTTATCGGGCCTGCAAGTCAGCGCGATTTGTAGGCCGGATAAGGCGGCACGCCGCCATCCGGCAACAGATTCACTCTTTCATCAGGAGATAGCTATGTTTGATTTACTCCTGCGCCGTGCGCGCCTCGTCGACGATACCCTGACTGATATCGCCATCCAGGACGGGAAAATCGCGGCGCTGGGCGAGATTAGCGCGCCCTCCCGTAAAACCATTGAGCTGAACGGCAAGGTTTACGTCAGCGCTGGCTGGATTGACTCTCACGTTCACTGCTACCCGAATTCACCGATTTATCACGATGAGCCGGATAGCGTCGGCATCGCCACCGGCGTCACCACCGTGATTGATGCCGGCAGCACCGGCGCCGACGACGTCGATGACTTCTATCAACTGACCCGTAAAGCGGCGACGGAAGTTTATGCGTTGCTCAACATCTCCCGCGTCGGGCTGATTGCGCAGAATGAGCTGGCCAATATGGCCAATATCGACGCCGCCGCGGTGAAGCAGGCGGTGCAGCGTCATCCCGACTTTATCGTCGGCCTGAAGGCGCGGATGAGCAGCAGCGTGGTGGGCGAAAACGGCATTACGCCGCTGGCGCGCGCCAAGGCCATTCAGCAGGAAAACGACGATCTGCCGCTGATGGTGCACATCGGCAATAACCCGCCGAACCTCGATGAAATCGCCGATCTGCTGAGCAGCGGCGACATCATTACCCACTGCTATAACGGCAAGCCGAACCGCATTCTGAATCCTGCCGGCGAGCTGCGCAGCTCCATTACTCGCGCTCTGCAGCGCGGTGTGCGCCTCGATGTCGGCCACGGTACCGCCAGTTTCAGCTTTGAAGTGGCGCGGCGGGCGATTGCGATGGGCATTCTGCCGCACACCATTAGCTCCGATATTTACTGCCGTAACCGTATCGACGGCCCGGTGCGCTCGCTGGCGCTGGTGATGTCGAAATTCCTCGCCATCGGCATGACCCTGCCGCAGGTCATTGACTGCGTGACCGTCAGCGCCGCCGAGGGGCTGCGTCTGACGCGTAAAGGGCGCCTCGAAGAGGGCTTCGATGCCGATTTAACGCTATTTAGCCTGCAGCATCAGCCCACGTTGCTGGTAGATGCCGAAAAAGAGAGCCTGCAGGCTGACAACATTCTGGTGCCGCTGGCCGCGATCCGCGCGGGCAAAGGCTATCTGACCGAACAAGGGAGCGCGGAACATGCCTTCGATTTTTGAGAAATACCATTTAAAACAGGTGATTAATACTTCTGGCCGCATGACGGCGCTGGGCGTTTCCACGCCGCGCCCGGAAGTGGTGGAAGCCGCGATGGCAGGTATGAACCAGTACTTTGAAATGAAAGACCTGGTGAATAAAACCGGCGAGTACATCGCCAAACTGTTGGATGTGGAAGGGGCGACCATTGTCTCCTGCGCGTCGGCGGGGATTGCCCAGTCGGTAGCGGCGGTGCTGGTGAAAGACAGCGACTGGCTGCTGGAGAACCTGCACGTTACGCCGATTGAAAATAACGAAATCGTGTTGCCGAAGGGCCACAACGTCAACTTCGGCGCGCCGGTTGGCACCATGGTGGCGCTGGGCGGCGGTAAGCTGGTGGAAGCGGGCTACGCCAATGAATGTTCTGCCCAACAGCTGGCGGCGGCGATCACTCCGCGCACCGCGGCGATTCTGTATATCAAATCCCACCACTGCGTGCAGAAAAGCATGCTCAACGTCGCGCAGGCCGCGGAAGTGGCGCGCCAGCATAACTTGCCGCTGATCGTCGATGCGGCGGCGGAAGAAGATTTGCAGTGCTACTACCGCATGGGCGCCGACCTGGTTATCTACAGCGGCGCGAAAGCGATTGAAGGGCCGACCAGCGGGCTGGTGATCGGCAAAACGCAGTACGTCGAGTGGGTTAAGCGCCAGTCGATGGGCATTGGCCGGGCGATGAAAGTGGGTAAAGAGGGCATTCTCGGCCTGACCTGCGCCATTGAACACTACCTGACGGCGAGCAAAGAGAGCGGTCAGCAGATGGTGGACAAGATGACGCCGTTTATCGAACAGCTCAATACTCTCAACGGCGTGACCGCGCGGGTGGTGTGGGACAGCGCGGGCCGCGATATCGCCCGCGCCGAAATTAAATTTGATGAAGTCACGACCGGCGTGAAGACCGGCGATCTGGTTAACGCGCTGAAGCAGGGTGAATACGCCATCTACTTCCGCGGCTATAAAGCGAATGAAGGCATTATCGAAGCCGATGTCCGCAGCGTGAACGCGGAGCAGCTGGCGGTGGTCGCTCGCCGCATCGCAGAAGTTCTGAATAAGGAGAAAAAAGCATGAAACTGACCCCAAACTTTTACCGTGACCGCGTGTGCCTGAACGTCCTGGCGGGCAGCAAAGACAACGCCCGTGAAATTTACGACGCGGCGGAAGGTCACGTCCTGGTCGGCGTGCTCTCCAAAAACTATCCGGACGTCGCCAGCGCGGTGGCCGATATGCGCGACTACGCGAAGCTGATTGATAACGCGCTCTCCGTCGGGCTGGGGGCAGGCGATCCAAACCAGTCGGCGATGGTGAGCGAGATTTCTCGCCAGGTGCAGCCGCAGCACGTCAACCAGGTCTTCACCGGCGTGGCTACCAGCCGCGCGCTGCTCGGGCAGAACGAGACGGTGGTCAACGGCCTGGTCTCTCCCACCGGTACGCCGGGAATGGTTAAGATCTCCACCGGCCCGCTGAGCAGCGGCGCGGCGGATGGCATTGTGCCGCTGGAAACCGCCATCGCGCTGCTGAAAGACATGGGCGGCAGCTCCATCAAATACTTCCCGATGGGCGGCCTGAAGCACCGCGCCGAGTTTGAAGCCGTCGCCAAAGCCTGCGCCGCGCACGATTTCTGGCTCGAGCCGACCGGCGGTATCGATCTGGAAAACTACAGCGAGATCCTGAAAATCGCGCTGGATGCCGGCGTGAGTAAAATCATCCCGCATATTTACAGCTCGATTATCGATAAAGCCAGCGGCAACACCCGCCCGGCCGATGTTCGCCAGCTGCTGGAGATGACCAAACAGTTAGTTAAGTAGTGCCCTTGTCCCTCACCCTCAAAGGGTGAGGAGCAGCTTATCCCACTGAACCATCAAGGAGTTGCTATGCCTGTCGCTCGTCATCTGCTTGTCGCTTCACTGTCCCTGTTTGCCGCCGCCGCGGGCGCCGCGCAAACCCACTATGCCTGGGTAGGCACCTATAACCCCAATGGCGAAGGTCTGTATCGCTTTACCGTCGATGCCAAAACCGGCGCCCTGCGCGATAAGACGCTGGTGAGCTCGTTGCCGAACGTCGCGCAATTAACCGTGTCGCGCGATGGCAAAACGCTGTATGCCGCCAGTGAGGTCGAAAAAGGCGTGGTGCAGGCGTGGCGCATTGAAAAGAACGGCGAGCTGACCGCGCTCAGCCAGGTCGCCTCCGGCGGCGCCGGGCCGGTGTATCTCTCCCTGACGCCGGACGGTAAGCATCTGCTGGTGGCTAACTATGTCAGCGGCAGTATCGCCGTGCTACCGGTGCAAGAAGATGGTAGCCTGGCTGAGGCGGTGGACAGGCATCAGGATGAAGGCCCGGCAGGCGCCGAACGCCCGGCGGCGGCCGTCGAGGGCAGCTTCGCCATCAGCGATCACAACGGCCCGCATGCCCATATGATCGCCGCCGATCCCAGCGGGAAATACGTTTACTCTACCGATCTGGGGCTGGATCGGATCTATCAGTACCGGCTGGATAGCGCCAGCGGCAAGCTAACGCCGAACGATCCGCCGTTTATCGCCGCCTCGTCGCCGGGAGCCGGCCCGCGCCACTTCGTCTTTACGCCACAGGGCGACGGCCTGTGGCTGATTAATGAGGAAGCGTCGACGCTGACCTTCTATCATCTGGATAAGCAAAGCGGCCTGCTGCGTGAAGGCAAAACTGTCTCCGCGCTGCCGGAAGGGTATAAAGGCACCAGCTTTGCCGCCGGACTTGTGTTGAGCAACGATGGCAAACAGCTATATGTCGCCAACCGCCTGCATAACAGCATTGCCCACTTTAGCGTGCTGGCTGACGGCAGCCTGAGCCACCAGGAGGATATCTGGACGCGTGGGGATTACCCCCGTACGCTGACGCTGGATAATCAGGGGCAGTGGCTGTACGTCATGAACCAGCGTAGCGATAATATTACCCGCTTCAGCGTGGCGCCGAAGGATGGCAAATTAACCTTTGCCTCCGACTATACGCCGGTCGGTAGCCCATCGCAGATGGTGATATCCGCCCAACCCTGAGCCGTAATTACAAGGAACTGACATGCGATTTCCCAACCAACGCTTAGCGCAACTCTTCACCCTGCTGCGGAATGAAACGCTGCCGCAGGATGAGCTGGCGCAACGCCTGTCGGTTTCCACCCGTACCGTGCGCGCCGATATTACCGCCCTGAATACGCTGCTGGCGCAATATGGCGCGCAGTTTATCCTTAACCGCGGCAGCGGTTATCAGCTGAAGATAGATAATCCGACGAGTTTCCAGGCGCTGGAGGAGACCGCGCCGAAGGCGCAGCACGTGCCGCGTACCGCCCAGGATCGCATCACGTTTCTGCTGGTGCGTTTCCTGACGTCGGCGTTCTCTATCAAGCTGGAAGATCTGGCCGATGAGTGGTTCGTCAGCCGCGCCACGCTGCAAAATGATATGGTCGAGGTGCGCGAGCGCTTCCAGCGTTATCAGTTGACTCTTGAAACCCGCCCGCGCCACGGCATGAAGCTGTTCGGCAGCGAGGTGTCAATTCGCGCCTGCCTGACCGACCTGCTGTGGGAGCTGACCCAGCAAGGCGATATCGCGCCGCCGATCGGCGCCGAGGCCTTTGCGGCGGAGGTGCCAGCGCTGCTGGAGCCGGTGCTGCAGGAGACGCTCACGCGGCATCATATTCGCCTCACCGACGCCGGCGAGCGCTTTGTCTGCCTGTATGGCGCGGTGGTGGTGCGCCGCGTCAGCGAAGGCTACCCGCTGGCCGAATTCAGCGCTGAAGATGTGGCGCAGAACGTCCGCGACGCCGCGCGCGAGCTGACGGGCGAGCTGCAGCGGTTGGCCGGGAAACCTTTATCGCCCGCCGAAGAAGAGTGGCTATGCGTGCATATCGCGGCCCGTCAGGTGCAGGATGTCGATCCGGAAACTATCAGCGCCGACGATGATGAAGCGCTGGTCAATTACATCCTGCGCTACATTAACAGCCAGTATAATTACAACCTGCTGGACGACGCCCAGCTGCATGCCGATCTGCTGACCCACATTAAAACCATGATCACCCGGGTGCGCTACCAGATCATGATCCCCAATCCGCTGCTGGATAACATCAAACAGCACTACCCGATGGCCTGGGATATGACCCTGGCCGCGGTCTCCAGTTGGGGGAAATATACTCCGTACACCATCAGTGAAAACGAAATCGGCTTTCTGGTGCTACATATCGGCGTTGGGCTGGAGCGCCACTACAACATCGGCTACCAGCGTCAGCCGCAGGTGCTGCTGGTGTGCGATACCTATACGGACGACGGAGGGGCGTATGTACGGATGTCCGACAATGCGGCTCGTCCGGCGGATGATCCGGGCTGGATCCGTTTGTCGGAAGTGCGGTATGCCCTCAATACGGTGAACCGGAAGGTGTATCTGAATGCGCCTTCGGATGGGAAAGATCCTAACTATGAAGTAGACCCGTATGTGGCAAAAGATGGTGGCGGCAATTATGTGTCGGCGCCCGATGTGCCTGAACAGCAATTCGCTTACTGCACCTTGGGCAGTGTCTGGGCAGAAGGTAGCGCTCCGGAAGCGTATGACGCCCCCCGATACAATGCTACGACCACTGTCACCTCGACAAGCGGCGCTTATACCGGTGGACTGTATTGCCCGGAGAACACGACTGCTACCTCTACCGCCTCTCTTGAAGGTGGGCTGGATCTGGCAGGAACGCTCAGTTCAACCCAAGCGGAGATTCCCCGCCTGGTGGCTACCCATCTGCTGGTAGCGGCGAAGTTTGTCCCCAAACAGATTATTACCGGGGCCGGAACCACGCAAACCCTGACATCTCCCGCCGATGCCGCTACTTACTTGCCCGCAACGACGACACCTGCCGAGGCGGAAACACATGCGGCAGGCACTTACTTTACCAACGGGAGTGACTATTACAGCTATGCGGGCATGAAGGCCGCCATCGGTGCGGGTACCCTGAAACGTACTGATTTTACCGCTTACGAAGGCGGGATCGGTTATTATTACACTTATATAGACGGCGCAACTGCTGCCGACGGCACAATCGCTTTCAGTGCGGCTTCCGGCATTTTGCGCAACCGTTATTATCTGCTGCGTATTACCCGGTTCAGCCTGCCTTCGGCCGCTTTGCCGCAGCCGATGCGTGCCACGATGAAAGTGACGGACTGGGTGACGAGTTCGGGTAATACAATTATAGTCAGGCCGACGTAGAAAGGAAAATAAATATGATTCACCACAGAGCGACACGAAGTTTTAATCTCTTGTTTATAGGGTATTGAAGAGAAAAATATGTTCTCTGTGCCCTCTGTGTACTCTGTGGTGAAAGCTGAAAAAGAAAGCATACAACTATGAATAAAGAAGAAAAAAAGAGTGGATTCTGCCGGGCATGCCTGCTGCTTTGCCTGTGTCTGCTGTCTGCCTCGTGTGCATCCGGAGAAGGGGAGTACGAACAGGAGATGCCCATGGAGGTAGCTCTCACCCGTACGGATGGGGTGGCAGGCGGCGAAAGCACTCCGTTACTGCTGTTCTGGAAAGAGACGGATTTCAGTGCGGGGACATTGGGCTCTCCTTATAAAACCTCCACTCCGGCAGGGGGGATCGGTGATTACGCCGATGCACCCTATAATACGGAAACGGATTATCCGGCTGATAACTCCCGGGTGGTGGCGATGGGACTTTGCCCTTCGTCCATGACTATGGCAGACAATCACAGCACCTATTCGTTACCGTCTTCGGGAGCAGGGCTGACCGATGTGCTGGTTACTCCGAATGGAGTTACGGGCAGCAGGAAGCAACCTTTCGGACGGGCGTTGGAGTTCGCGCATGCCACTGTACGCATCGTGCTCAAGGCAAGGCGTACGGACAACACGGTCGGTAAGCTGTATGTCAAGAACCTCAAGTTGACAGTACCCTCACGGTTAGTGTGCGGAGGGGTGAAATGGGATACGGGGGTGAAACACTATGTAGGGGCTCCGGCTTCCGCCGATTTGGTTATCGATCATCCCGGTCAGATATTGAGTACGGAGGATACGCAGATTGCGGTATTCTATCTGATACCCTGTGCGACGAACGACTTGCTGACCGATATTTCCTCTGTGGGTACACCGGGGCTTACGTTGACAGCGGATGTGGCCAAGGATGTGAGTTTTACGACCGGATCGCGAAAGGCAAGCTTTCCTGTTTTGGATGGCAACCTGAATTTCTTGAATCAATTCGGAACCCAGGTAACTCGGTTGCAGGCCGGAGAGTCGTATGAAACCACTCTCAATTTTGATATCGACTCTTTTACGCTGGAAGGCGAAGAGAAAGAGTGGGAGGATGGAGGAAAAATGACCATCCCCGTGGTGCTTCCTGAACCGGTTCCATAAACGTAGATGAACAGTGAACGATGAACACAGTGAACGATGAACACAGTGAGAAGCTGTAAACTTAAATACTCCAACTCTGTGCCCTCTGTGTCCTCTGTGGTGAATCTAAATAAAAGAGCTGAATATATGAAAACAATAATACGATTCTTTCTTTCAACCGTAGCCGTGACTGCTGCACTGGTTACCGGTTGCACTCCCGAAGAGGAACACATACCTGCGCAGGGTGGTGACAGCTTTACACTCTCCTCGAGTGAAGAGCAGGCCATCACCCGTGCGGGAGATGTGTCGGTGAATCATTTTACAGACGGCACTAAATACCGGCTATACGGACTTATAGGGAGTTCGTGGAGCGGCAGACTCTCTACGATGAATGGGCAGGAGGGCACGGAGGTCGTGGATGCGGACGGCACACATCAGATAGAATATCTGAGTACAGATACTGACGAAGACCGTTTTGAAGGCCGAATCCTCGACTTTTATGCACTGACATACGGTAATACGACTCTGCCGGTATGCGGTTCCGAAGCAGATGGCGTACCTGTTTGCAACGTCGCTTCCTCTGCCGGAGGAGTATTGCCCGACTTGCGCTGTGCTGTGCTGACAGGACAATCGGGTATCAACTCGGGAGTGATTACCTTACCCTTCAAGCATACTTTGTCTAAGTTGAAGTTTGAGGTGGTGAAGCAAAAACCGGAAAGCGGTTCAACGGGTACGGATGTATTGCAAAATATCCGGTTGCAAGGTATCTCTGTCAGTGATTATAGCGAAGGAGCGCTCTTGCTTTCGACCGGAGAATACAGCC